>VOFI01001849.1_pt1 | contig 31341 bp, 47 predicted proteins | sample 5384131 | NCBI WGS metagenome assembly VOFI01 (sample SAMN12384728, study PRJNA508395) | human gut metagenome | isolation source: healthy gut H | host: Homo sapiens
TTGCGTATTGCTGTTAGCCAGCCGCAGAGTGCCCTCCCCTGCCTCGAAGATAACCCTAAAAGATTTCATTTGGCTGACACTCATCTCTTTGGATTTTAGATGGTGTTCTTCTTGCTTTTTAGGGCTTAACTTTTTGTCAAAAATATGCTGAAATTAACGACTTGCTTTCCTTTCCTCTCCCTTCGTTGCCTTTTCGACTCATCACCTTGGTAAAGCATTTTGATACGCTTATTAAATCATAAGATCCGCGCGATATTGGAAAACCACGACGGAAAGCTGGCATGTCTAGAATGTATATTTGCATTATCAGGGTACACCTTTCAGCACAACACCCGCTTTATACAAGCATTTCGGCAAGCAGGCTCCGCATTCATTTTGATTTTAGCAAAGAAGAGCACCTTTCCGCTCATCAACGTTCATATGCTCTAAAACTTTTGCATATTTACGGATAATACTTATTTGCCACACCCTGATAAACTCAGGAGTAACGCAAAGCAGCTTTGCTTTACAAAAATCATTCATAATACATACAGGTATAGATTCCTATCAATTGGTCTACGAATTTCCCTTAGTCTGCATCATGCTTACGAAAAGCATCCACAACGATATCTTTTTGGTTAATTGCACAATTCATCATGGTGATATCTAAAAAGACTCTCACATAAGAAAATGAAATAGTTTTTCGCAATGGAAACACTTTCCTTTTATCATTCTTCCCAGCTCTTCCAAAGTTCGCAATTCTTTAAACATCTTATCCTTAGCATCTTCGGTCCCCAACAACACACAACAGCTAGCCGCTTTGTTCTATTGGAAAGTGTCATCAGACTTTCAAAAGAATTCTCTCTTTAGTGTGTGAAAAATCAATTAACTGAATCTCATCAGAAAACAATAATTCAACTTCCAAAACGTTCTATATACCAGCTTCACGCACTGCAGCTTTTTTGGCCAAGGCTTTTTGTCTTTGCTATTTCCTATGAGCATATACGGGAACTATATTTCCAAAGGCACCTCTATTTTGCATCTCTCTATTTCAGCCTGCTTGTGCTTTTAAAGGCCGGCCAAAATTGCTATTATTTGCAACACAGTTGACAACAAGATACTTTTTTTATTTTGAAATCTATCGATTTCATCTCTATGATCTTTATATTGACCTGAGGGTAATGAGAAGCAAAGTCTTCAACTAGCCCGACTTTCACACCCAAATATCAATTAAAAGAGAAAAACCACGGCATTCGTGGCATCAAGCCAGAATCCCTGCTAAGATGCGCAACTATTTGTTTGCAGTTTTCAAGAAAGAAATATTCGACATTTGAATTAATGGACATAATTTGTTTCCTTGCTTATATATGAAGTAACTAGTGCGTTATAAGGAATTTAAAATTCTAACTCTTCATTAAACGGCAATGGAAAACGCCATTCCTTAAAGCCCCTAAAACTAAGCATCTTCTCAACGTGTTCATGCTCTTTTGCTTCTTCATGCCGATAAGATGGAACTTTGGTGTAGCACATACTTTTTGCATCTCTTCTTGGAATGAGTAAAAGCTTCAACTTTATGTAGTTCCCTTTTATCTTCAATCTAATGCTGCGGGAATATAACGCGCGTCAATGATTTTTATTTTTCTCCAAAATCTATATCATCGTATTGCAGGAAATACATTATCGTCAATAAAGCTATATAGTCATATTTCATTTTATTATCTCTCCACAAAGTTTTCATTCAAAATATCCATAACTTTGCTGCTACACTATATGTTTTGTGAATTCTTCTTTTTATTGTTATTATCCTTGCTTCAACTTTTCTAACAACTTAGCACTATATAGTTAAATTACATTGTAAACGCTTTGCAATGACCAATTGCTTCTGTTTCTATACGCTCTTTTTATATTTTTGTCAGCTTGAATAGCCAATGATCATTAAATTGCAATAGATTCATCTGCAGGGAATCTAAAATACGACTTTCAAATTAACAAATTATGTATACCCATAGCATCGGTAATTTCTTACCTTTCTTGAAGTCTTCATATTCTTTCCAAGTCATACCATCATAATCAAAATTACCTGTAATTTGAGGATTTAAAATGGCTGTCATTTTACATCTCTTTTTGTAATAAACAGCTCTACATTTCTTTTATCAGTAGGACCTCAAGGTTTCTTTTGCCTGCTTCAAACATTTCTCTTACAGCAACGGTATGCGCTTATTGGTAAATACCATAGTCTCATCAGTTAATACCTTTTTTTAGAAATTTTTTGCATTTACGAGGATGTAAATGATTCAAATAAATATTGTGCCTTTAATTTTAAGCGGTGGGCGAGGCCGTCCGTGACAATTACCTACATCGCTAAAAACTGCGGGGAATAGGCATGATTACGATTTGCCAATCATATCTTTTGTAACATGATATTTCAGGCGCGCTGGGTTATGGAAAGAACCAAAGGTATAACTTCCTTTAGTGTATTTCTCATGTATTGTTGTTAAAAGTGACACCTTTATGATGGTTTTGAATCATAACGTTTTCAATTAATCCATAGACTCGGGTGTTCTGTTGAGGAATGCATCTGATGAAACGTTGTTCACCACACAGCACCTTTCAAAGAACCAGTGCCACCAGACACGATTTGTTTCTCTCTATTCCTAAACTCACATTTGAAATTCTATCACAAAATCACTTTTGAAGTACTACCTCTATCTCTGAATTAGTTAAGAATAAAGTTTGAAGGCCATAATTCAAATTTTCAAAACTGATTCCAAATCTACAGTATTCTGTTTATCATCACATAGATTTAAAAATAAATTTTGTTAAAAGCTAAACGGGTTATTATCAAAAGCAACCACTAAAATTTTTTAAACATTTTAGCGATGTATAACCATCCAATCATAAAATATACAACCGGTCTACCGACAGTTTGATTTCTATCTAATTCAGAAGAAACCAATGAAACATCTCGCTTCTACAGCGCATCGTTTTCAATCCTCTCCAGATTGGGCTGTACATCTTTTAAAAGATCACTAATCAATAAGCAACATTATTACGCTGCTCTTGCTTTGTTTTAATTATCCCTTTCTTCTGGAGTGATGTTTTCTTATTTTATAATAGCTTCAGTTGACGCATTGTTGGACGTTCCGATTCTGGCAGCAAAATCAAAGTGCTGACTCCGTTAATTAATTCCATCCTTGTAAAATGAAGTTTATTCATCTTATCAAAGCAGTACTCTTTGCGTCCTGATTTATAGTCAGTCAATGCTTCTTCAAAATACTGCTTTCAATTGTAGGAATCAACAATAACTCCTTGTCTTTTCAAAATGGCTTTTGGGATTGTTTAGCTTTTTGTATAAGAATATTTTTTCTCTCTTTTATTGTTTTTTAATCCTTTTAGTATCGACCAAAGAAGAATCAACGAATCCGCTTTTGAAAGAAATAGCGACAAATTGCCAAAACGTATTTCGCTTGGATATCCGTGCTTCTGAATAATTTCATTAATGTCAAACTTTACTTGTGAAGATGGCTCCTCGCCTGCGAGAGTGGAGCATAACGAGAGAGAAACCACTTCCTTAACATGTTCTTTCTTTTTTATATATTCAGAATATGGCACCTCGGTGGTGTTGAAATCAATACCAATTTAACCCATAATCTATAAATTGAATAATGCTTTATTGTATAGAAATCCCACATTACAATCTTGAAATCAGCCAGCATACCGCAAATAGAAGGGCGGTTATATCTAATTCACACAATGAGCAGAATCCATCAACGATTCCCAATAAACGACGATATCGTTTTAAGGTTAGCGTTATCACTTTACAGTATTTGTCCTATTTTTAAATTTTCATCCATTTAAAAATCTTCTTCCTCCGATGTTTAAAAATCATACAAATTCGTTAGTTTTTTATTGAACATATCTACACTAGCTTCTTTAGTAGCAATTTTTGCTTAATTAAGTGATACTTTATCGAAATGTTTTTGTGCATTATAAAAACGAATAACATCTCGAATATTATGCCACAGAAGTCAAGTCTCCATCTGTTTTTAAAAAGTAAAAAGTGTACAGTACTCCTTTACGGATTCCCAGTATGTCTTTTCTATACAGAGAATTTTAACATTCATCAGTAAGACTTTCTGTCTGACTTTACGGAATAAGCATGCAATTTTCCATCTGCTTCAGTTGCTTCAGAAAAATCAATGGTCATTGCTATATTCATCGACTTTTGGATGTTTAAACCTAAAACTGTCGGCAAATCGCCAATCGTTTCTTCACGCTCCACTTTGGAAATTTGTTCTCAACTCTCCCAGTATTATCATCAATAACCCAAAGAAATATGACCCTTTCCGGCACGCTTCCCCTTGAGATAAACAATGAATACCCTCTACCAGTTTTCCAATCAACAATAACCGGGGTTCGTTTTTCCTAAACTGTTAAATTCGCTGGTTTATAATACATACCGGTTTATAATCTTTTTTCACTTTTCCCCTCACCCGCCTTTTTCTTTTTTGAGAAACTAGCTGTTCGTCCTTGATTCCAGAACTGTGTACCGATATATCCACAAGTACGACGAGCCACATTCATTTTTTCTTGGTCACGATTTCCACAATTTGGACATTCCCAAACTAATTTATGGTTTTCATCTTCCACAATCTTGATTTCTCCTGTATATCCACATACTTGGCAATAATCTGATTTTGTGTTCAACTCTGCATACATAATATGATTATAAATATGTTTCATAATTGCCAAAACAGCTTCAATGTTATTTTCCATATTTGGAACTTCTACATAGCTAATAGCTCCACCTGGAGAAAGTTTTTGGAACTGTGATTCAAATGTTAATTTAGTAAACGCATCAATTTCTTCTGTTACATGAACATGATAGCTATTTGTGATATAGTTCTTATCCGTTACATGTGGAATAATTCCAAAACGCTCTTGTAGATGTTTAGAGAACTTAAATGTAGTTGACTCCATAGGAGTTCCATATAATGAGAAGTCAATATTTTCTTCCCTTCCATTTAGCACAAGCATCATTTAGATACTGCATAACTTTCAATCCAAATGAAGTTCCTGGCTCTTCAGTATGAGGGTGTCCAGTCATATAATATACACATTCACATAATCCAGCATATCCCAAAGAAATTGTAGAATATCCACCAAATAATAATTTGTCGATTGGCTCTCCTTTTTCAAACGCGCCAATGCACCATTTTGCCATAAAATAGGAGCTACATCACTTGGTGTACCTAATAATCTTTCATGGCGACACATCAATGCCTTTTTACACAACGCCAATCTTTCATCCATGATTCTCCAGAATGCTTCTTCATCCTGTTTACTTGAACAAGCTACATCAACTAAGTTCAAAGTAACAACACCTTGGTTGAATCGGCCATAGTATTTTGGTTTACCATTTTCATCTAAATACGTAGTTAAGAATGAACGACATCCCATACACGGATAACAATGCCCTTCTCCATTCGCATCTACTTTTAATTCCAACATTTTCTTTTCAGAAATATAATCTGGAACCATACGCTTAGCTGTACATCTAGCCGCTAATTCTGTCAAATGCCAATATTTAGAATCTTCTTCAATGTTGTTTTCTTCAAGAACATAAATCAATTTAGGGAAAGCCGGCGTAATCCAGATACCTTTTTCATTTTAACTCCCTTGATTCTTTGTTTCAACATTTCTTCAATAATCATAGCTAAGTCATCACGAGTCTGTCCTTCAGGCACTTCATTTAAATACATGAAGACAGTCACAAATGGAGCTTGACCATTTGTCGTCATCAATGTGATAACCTGGTATTGAATCATCTGTACACCTTTTTCAATTTCTTTACGAACACGCATTTCTGCCATTTTATTAACTGTATCTTCAGATGAATCTAGATTTAATGATTCTAATTCTTCTTTTTACTTCACGACGTGCTTTTTTTCTCTTGAAACCTGTACAAATGGAGCTAAGTGAGAAAGTGTAATACTTTGCCCTCCATATTGTGAACTAGCAACTTGCGCAATTATTTGTGTAGAGATAACTGTACCATTTTGAAGCATGTCCTCTAAATTTACTAAACAACAGTTGTGCATGTGTTGTGCAAAGTAATCTGAATCATGGAAATGAATAACACCTTTTTCATGGGCCTCCATAACATCTTGAGGTAACAAGAAACGTTTTTTGTGATATCCTTTGAAACTTCTCCAGCCATATAATCACGCTGAACACTGTTTACTAATGGATTTTTATTTGAGTTTTCTTGTTTAACTTCTTCATTATTTCGCTCCAGCAAAGACATGATCTGCTTATCTGTTGAATTTGCCTTACGAATTAAAGCACGTTCATAACGATATGTGATATAGTTGTGAGCTACCGCAAAACAACGATGTTCCATCAATTCTCCCTCAACCATATCTTGAATTTCTTCCACATTTGGGCTTCTCTTCAAGTTTTCACATTTATCGATAACACTTTGCGTAACAGAATGAATCAATTCATCTGTCATTTGATTCTTGCTTTTTGATTGCATTTTCAATCTTTGATGCATCAAAAACGACTTCTTTCTCCACTTCTTTTTAATTACATTCATATTAATCCTCCTAAAAATAGTTGAACCTTCAACTATTTTTGTATACATCTAGTATACTAATAAATTTTTTCTAAAACAAGTCTTTACATTCATACGAAATAATGCTTGACCTTTATGTAAAGGAAACCAGTTTTTTTTTTTTTAAAGTCCGCTAATTTGTGTAAATATTTTAATTTCCAACCATTTTTTGTGCAACCTCATTTATCATTAAAATAATATGAATATTGACACTTATTGTGTCAATTTAAATAAATTATGATAATTAATGTTAAATTCACATATACTTGATACAATAAAAGAAAGATGCAAAAAAGGAGGTCACTATGGACTATAAAATCAAAGGCGATTCAGATTGCCCTATCGTTGAAATCAATCTACAGAATAATGAAACGGTAAAAATCGAAAGAGGCTCTATGGCCTATATGTCAAACGTTGTGATTGAAGGTAAAATGAACAGTAACAAAAAAGGTATTAGCGGCGTATTAGGCGCCTTAGGACGAAGCCTTACCAGTGGCGAAAGTATGTTTATTACAGAGGCTACCGGAACAAGTCACGACGGATTACTTGGTATTGCACCTTCTATTCCAGGAAAAATCACATGTTTAGAGGTTACACCAGCATGTCACTACTATTTAAATAATGGTGCTTTTTTGGCATGTGATAACACTGTTAGCTACGAAATGAAAACACAAAGCGTTGGAAAAGCATTACTTGGTGGAACCGGTGGATTCTTTGTCATGCATACATCTGGACAAGGCGACCTATTGATCAATGCATATGGTGACATTATGGAAATCAATGTAGATGCAGATCATCCAATCACAATTGATAATGAACACGTTATCGCATGGGACGATTCTTTAGATTATGAAATCAAAATTGCATCCGGGACATTTGGATTCACAACAGGTGAAGGTTTAGTGCGTGAGCCATTCACGCTTTTTACTTACTAATCGTCCCCCTTGCAGTCAATACATGAGCGCACGCATTTACTACCCTTTAATTTTTTAAAACTCTCTTCACTAATTGTATGCTCCATACGACAAGCTTCTTCTTCTGCAAGAACAGATTCTACGCCAGCATGGAGCAATTGATTCTTAAAATAAATATGCCTTTCATACACTTGACTAGCCTGTTTTTGTCCTTGTTCTGTAAAGAATAAATATCCTGTTTTGTCCGTATAAATCAATTCTTTTTCTTTTAAGTCTTTCAAAGCATGTGAAACGCTCGGCTTAGAAAAGCCTAGAGCTGCCGCCACATCAATAGCACGAACATTCTCTTGTTGAGACTTTAATACATATATTGTTTCTAAATAATCTTCCTGAGATTGTGTTAGCTGCATTTCTATTCCTCCAGTTAGTTTTAGCTTACCACAAAAGTATAAAATTTCACATAAGATTCAAAACTTTTGCACAAAAAATAAAGTTAAGATACACTAGTAAAGCAGAATTATGCAAAAGGAGAACAAAAAAATGTTTAAATGTAATAAATTATTAGGCGTATCTCTAGCAGCCATTATGAGCATTTCAGCCGCTGCCACGAACGTATTCGCAATCGATACATCTGTTATAGATGAAAAATGGGGTAAACCAACCGTTGTATATGGTGGTGGTTTAAGTGAAGATCAAATCCAAAGCACACGTGAATTATTTGATATTGAAGATACAAATAACGTCTACGAAACAAGTGTTGATGCCAACGACTTATACAACTATTTAGGAATCGTTGGCGGAGATACATCCAGTTTGATTTCAAGTGTTATGGTTCAAAAACAAGATTCTGGTACAGGTGTAAAAGTAAAAATCATCACACAAAGCAATATCACAAAGATCACATCCAACCAATATGCCAACGCCGCAATTACAGCAGGTGTCAGTGATGTTGAAATCGATGTTGCTTCCATTTCAAAAGTTACCGGAGAATCTGCTCTAACCGGCGTTTACAAAGCGTTAGAAGCTAACGGAGAAACACTAGATCCAGACCGCACACAAGTTGCACAAGATGAGCTTGAAGCAACAAACGAAATTGCTCAAAATAATGCAGACGATTCTAATTTTGACTCTGCCCGCTTAGATCAGGCTTTAGTAGAAATCAAACAAGAGCTTGCCCAAATCAAGCAAAACCAAGGTAGTGCTGCAACTACCGAACAAGTTGAACAAGTCGTACAGGATGCTTTGGAGGAATTTAATTTAAGTGACATCATCTCTCAAGACGATATCGATAAATTGATTGCATTCGCCAAGAAATACCAAAACACTTCGGCTATTGACTCACAAGAAGTATTAAATCAATTAAACAAATTATCTGGCAGTTTAAAAAATCAATTATCTGGATTATTCAACAAAGCCCAATCTGAAGGATGGTTTGACAAGATTATTAACTTCATTAAAAGTCTATTTAACTAAAATAAGGAAGTCTTAAGCGACTTCCTTTTCATTTGCCATACGATATATTTCAAGCATATCCATTTCATCCAACTCTTTAAATTTTCCAATTGTGCGCGTATGCTCAAAGCTGCATTTGTATGTTAATTCATACAATTCTGGTTCTGTACACTTACGTTTTAACAATCCTTGAATACTTGTCGGCATGCCGATACTTCTAAAGAATTCTTCCATCTTTTCAATAGTATTCAAAGCGCAAGATAAAGTATCCGAATCATCCAAACCAAAAACACGATGCCCAAGTTTGGCAAATCGCGTTGGATTTTCCATATATATGATTTACAAGATTTGCTACATTAAACATTCCAAATTCATGTTCCAATTGATGGCAAGCCCAATCTCCTAAAGAACGATCTCCAGTCATGTCATTGTGTGAAACATACCTGCCCACATAATTCACGTGCCTGTTCGTTGAAGGATCAAAAGAATTTTTGCGTTTTTTATGACAATACGGACTAAACTTTCTGCCATTTGATCTACCAAATCCAATGTTTGGTATGGCAAATATCGTTCCAATGTATGCATAATAATATCCGTACACCCACACATTGTTTGGTATTGAGATACAGTATATGTTAATTTTGGATTTAAAATAGAAAATTTAAAATATCCATAATCACTGCTTAAACCACGTTTCAGATTACCATCTTCATTTGTGATTACACTTGAATTGCTCATTTCACTGCCTGTTGCGGATAGCGTTAAGATACACCCCATAGGTAAAGCACCCTTCACCTTTTTCTTTCTTGCGTAATAATCCCAGACATCACCTTCATTATAAACACCATATGCAATGCCTTTGCTTGAGTCTAAAACGCTTCCTCCACCAACAGCAAGAATAAAGTCAACTCCTTCTTCTTTACAAATTTGAATTCCTTCGTTCACCTTTGAAAGTAATGGATTAGCAACAACACCTCCACACAAACAATAGGCAATATTTTTCTTCATCAAGCGCCTTTTTCACTCGATCCAAAAGACCGGATTGAATGGCACTTTTCCCTCCATAATGAATCAATACTTTCTTTGGATGATATTCTTGTAAAATCTTTCCAACCCTTTGTTCCTCATCTTTACCAAAATACACTTTTGTTGGTGCATAAAACTTAAATTTTTCCATGTTTACCCCTTTTAAATCTTTTTCATTGAAACAGCTTCAATCGACAAGCTAAGACCAGCCACAACCAAATAGGTCGCAATAATATAATTAATGACTAAAGCACTTTGGAATGGCATTACCAAAAAAATAATGCTTAACAACAGATTGACCCAACCTGTAAAACTTAAATATTTCGTATCGATCACTCTAAAAAAACTAAGTCTAGAACCCCAAGTAATCTTTTTGAATACCATTGACCAATAGCACAAACGCAAACAAAAATGTAAATGTACTTACAGTAATTGTAACTGGCATCGTGCATAATAAACAACCTAACAAAATATTTAAGATACCACTGGCTAAACATAAAATACCAATAAGAATCAATACTATACTTAATATTATACTCATTCTTTTAGCCTTTTTATACCTTTCATTCCATTGTGTTGTGAATTCATCAATATAATCATAATCAGAATCAAACCATTTCATAAGTAACATCTCCTTTATGATTTCAGTATAACACTATTTTTAGCGCTTTCAACACCACAGTGCTAGACACGTTTTAAATTCTGTCTATTATTGTAAATTTATGTCATCAATGATAAACTTTTATTTGTCGAAAAAAAGGAGATTCTAAATGTTTAAAAAATACCTGATTGTGTTTTTTGTATCTATGGTACCACTTATTGAACTTCGTGGAGCAATTCCAATCGCAGCCGGAATGGGATTACCATTTATTCAATATTATATAATTGCGATTATTGGAAATATGATTCCTTGACAAGCCAGTTGTCGGAAATCTTTTACGTGGTGTCTAGAAAAAGGTGAAAAGGTGGTAAAAATTGCCAGAAAGATAGCCCTATTAATATTTTGTACCAGGAACAGGAGCCTGGGGAGCTGACAAGCCAGTTGTCGGAAATCATTCTTTACGTGGTGTCTAGAGCAAAAAGGTGAAAAAGGTGGTAAAAAATTACTAAAAAGCCAAAACTGCAGGAAAAGGATTGTTTGGGATAGCCATAACAATTGTGATTCAATTTATTCATGACAATGTTCATATTATTAGAAATAATACTCGCAAACGTATCCATCGTTGCCATTGTGTTTGAGTAAATGTTACAATGGCCTGAATTTGTTTTCTTCACGCATAATTTTATTTAATGCTACTTCATCCGATTTTAACGAAGTCGAAAAATAAACCAATGATTTTTCTAAACCTAACATTTCAATCAACTCATCATTTTCTACCGATTGATGTAAACGCGTCTCAGCACGACTTGTTTGTCAAAATCAATAAACAATTGGAATGCATTACGATCTTTGTCTTCATCCCAGATTTCAACAAACTTAGGTGTAACTTCAATTAGAATTTCTGTATCTACATGTGAATATGCATTGTAGCTTTGCCACAAGAATTCTTTGTATTTCTTTTCAAAAATACGACCAGGTTCATCAACAACCAAGCCTAAGTTTTTAGCTGTCCCCTCTACTTGCACTCCATTAAAGCACATAGCTACTTTATCATTTTTGAACAATTGTTGTGTTTTTCTAAAGTTTTTTGTCCGTCTTAAAATAAATCTTGTCATTGTAGAAAACGCAACTTACATTTCTTACCATAGGATAATCGTCTACACAGCTAGCCAAAGCCATGATTTTATAATCCCCTAATTTTTCATCCATAATTTTTTTTGCTTCTAAAAGTTCCATGTTTTTCCTAACCTTTCATAACTAATATTAAAACTGCAATTATTAAAACTGCAATCTTTTTGATACAATAACAAAATAAATTTGCAACTGACAAATTGCACAGGCTGCATTTAATGTACATTTAATAAAATTGAATGGAACAATACCTGGAAGTAACATACCGACCACTGCACTTCTTGGCATTTGATAATAAATCGGTGTAACAATATAGTTCCATAATGTCATACTCAATGTACAGCATACAGTTCCTAATACCAAGCCGATGATAGCTCCTTTTTTAGAGTGTTTATACTTATAGATGCAAGCTGCAACACATGCAAATGTACAAGTTGAAATCACATTCATCAAAACATCTAATAAGTTTCCTCCACGGAATACGATTTCTAAAAACGAACACAATAGACTCATAATAAAAGATGTCATAGGGCCATAAATAAATCCTGCAATCACAATAATGATATCTTTTGGATCGTAGCTTAGAAAAGATACGGCTGGTACAATTGGAAATTGTATCAATAAGTTTAAAACCATTGCCATCGCACTTAAGATCGCAATCGTTGTTAGTTTTCTTTGTTGAACTCATAAATCATCATCCCTTCATATATCAACTAAAAAAAACGTGCCTAAAGAAAATCCCTAGGCGCGTTTAAATATACAAAAGAATATATAAAAACATCTTCTTCCATCCAGACTTTACTGTCGCCACTGGAATTGCACCAGTTCATGCATAATGCTCGCGGGGTTTACCGCCGATAGGGAATTTCACCCAACCCTGAAGATTTAATTTATGCAAATTCAGTATACACTTGTTTCAAGTAAAAAAAGAGCAAATTAAATTGCTCTTTGTAGTATCCTTAAATCATAAGCCATGTTCTGTTCCACTTGTGGTGACAGTCATTTATCTATAGCATAAAGCTATCCAGCCTTCCTTTCGTTTCATTCCAGCCGGTTCCCCTACCAAATTTGGGTTTCTCGCTTGTGGGGTTTACCCGTTCCACCTATACGTTTCCATATAGATTCGTCTCTGTGGCACTTTTTTAAAGTTTGTTTACATAGTTTCCCTTAGCAAACAAAACAGCCGTCAAGCAATAACTTGCCTAGACTTATTTATTCATCTAGCACAAACACTACAATCATCACAGATTGTGCGAGCATGGACTTTCCTCTAACTATCTATGTAGCCAGCGACTGTCGATTTAATTCACTATTCTTCACTTTGATTAAATACAGCTTTTTCCAAACGTGCAATACGTTTTAAAATATCGACTGTATTACTGCTTCCATTCACAAAATCAGAATTTACTTTTTCGTTTAAGTTTTCATTCTCACTTTGTAACGCAAACAACTGTTGCTGCAATTCTTTGATTTTTTCTTCATAACGAGTGACTGCAGCACCTAATTCTTCTACTTTTTCATCATATTTTTGATAATCTTCAATTACCATATCTAGAAATTCATCTACTTCAGCAGGGGCATATCCCTTCAAGTCTACATGAAATTCTTTTTCATAAATTTCCTGAGCTGTCAAATTCATATCTTTTGCCATATATAAGTCCCCCTATATCTACCTAAATATTATGAATGTTTTACACAAAAAAATCAACTCTGACTTTTCAGATTCATTGAATGTTCATTCTTTTTTCATATATAATGTTCGTGATGAGCACTATTAAATATCCGAATGCAATTTCAACCATAAATACAATGCAACAAAGAGTTATAGTTCTCGAGGTATGCGCCTCGAAAACGATATAAATGACTCTAATAAATATTATAGAGAACTCGATAAAGCTTTGATTTATAAAAAGCCAACACCCGTTCAAGTTGTTCATGTGGACTATCCAAAAGGCAAAGAGCTAAAATTACTGAAGCTTACTATAAAACGCCTTCCACGACGGACTACAACGGCGTATATCGAGGTAAATACATTGATTTTGAAGCAAAGGAAACGAAAAAATAAAACGAGTTTCCCACTCTTTATGATTCACCCACATCAAATCAAACATCTAAAAAAAGTTGTATTTCATGGAGGTATTGGTTTTTTTATTATTCGATTTAATTATCATAACGAAACCTACCTTATTGATTCAAAACTGCTCATAGATAAAATAGAAAATATAGACAAAAGCTCTATACCATATTCTTGGTTTCAATCCCACGGGATTCTTATTCAAGAAGGATTATATCCTAGGTTAGCGTATTTAAAAGCTGTAGATGAACTCTATTTTAAGGAGGATAAGTAAATGGCCCAATCACAAAACGAACAAAATAAGCCAAAAACACAAAAGACAAACAGAAGAAAACTAGACATTTGGAATAAACTAGCCGTATCCGTCTTATCTATATTTTTAGTTGGATGCATCTCCGTATTCTTCGTTCTTGTTAACATTATCAACGATCCTGACGGCATGCGTTTTTCGCAAGACGGTTTGACTACATTATCCAATTCAAGACTTTACGATGCTTCAGGCAACGTATTCTATGAACTTGGAGATGAGATCCGTGAAGACGTAACCTACTCACAAATTCCACAATCTGTTGTCGATGCTTTTTTATCAATTGAAGATTCACGTTTCTTCGACCACAATGGATTTGACTTGCCACGTTTTTTGAAATCTGCTATGGCAAACTTGAAATCTGGAAGTCTTGCTCAAGGTGGTTCTACATTAACCATGCAGATGATTGATAATGCATTTACTAAGAACCAGGAAAAGAAATTAGAAACTGAACAGGGTACGATCACAACCGTTCAAAAATTAAAATTAAAAGTTCAAGAAATCTATCTTTCATTGATTGCTGAACAAAGCATTAATAAAGAACAAATCTTTGAATACTACGTAAACCGTATTTGGTTTGGTTCAGGAAACAATACACGTGGCATTCAAAAAGCCGCACAATACTTCTTTAACAAAGATGTATCCCAATTAAATTTAGGTGAGGCTGCCTTCTTGGCAGGTTGTATCAATGCACCAGATACATACAATCCATTAAACAATTTAAACGAAGCAAACACAAAGCTAGATCATTTAAAAGCTGCTCAAAATCGTAGAAATGTAACTTTAGAATTGATGTTACAACATGGTTATATTACGGAAGAAGAATTTAATCTTGCTTCAAACCAAGATTTGTCATTCTCTTTAGAATATGTAGAGCGTACAAGTGATGATCCAAATCAAGCTTATATCACACAAACATTAAGTGAGGTTATGGAATTAACTGGACAAGATCCGGCCATTATTCCAATGGATATCTATACCGCACTAAATCAAGATGCTCAAAAACAAGCTGATGAAATATGTAACGGTAACATCGTTCAATTCCCTAACGAATATTTCGATGTTGGTTTCTCAATGATTGAAAACGATACGGGGGAAATTATTGCAGTTGGACCTGGCCGTCGTTATCACTCAGACTCCGTAAAAATTGATTACTCAACCGAACCAAATCAACCAGGTTCAAGTATGAAACCATTACTTGCCTATGCAAGTACATTTGATATCTTAGGATGGTCTACCTCTCATCAGGTAAACGATAAGAAAAAGACTATTGGAAAAATGGTTCTTACGCTTCCTAAAAACTCAGACGGTAAATACAATGGTATTATGAGTTTACAAGATGCATTAGGTGTTTCAAAAATACCACAGCCGCTCAAGCTATGATTGATTTAGTAACCGCTAAAGGCTATGATTATTGGATCGATTATTGTAAAAAGCTTGGTTTTAGCGATGAAGTAGCTGAAGGATTTAATGAACAATACGCAATCGGTGGTTCGAGCATGCGTGCAAGCCCAATCCAACAAGCAAGTGCTTACTCAACATTTGCGAATGGAGGTAAGCGTGTAGATGCTCACCGTGTAAGAAAAGTAGTTCGTAGATCCGATAAAAAAGAATTTAAGACAAACGCTAAAACATATGATATTATCAGTGAACAAGCCGCATGGATGATTTCGCAATTACCGGTGATTTGGCTTTCACTTTCCGTTCATTCTGGCGATTAGGACGGATTGGCAGTATTTCTTTAGCTATCAGTGATTCAATATCAGGTGGATTCTTTCCACCTTTTTCTTTTAGGTAGTTACGTATTATATGAAAGGCACGTACATAATTTAATTGATACTCGTATTTTCTGTCTTTTTCTTTAATTTTTATATTGTTACTTACTCTGCTGCAGAAATTATATAACACTAGCTTTGCATAAATTTCCTGCTCTATAAACATTCTTTTCTTTGAATGCAATGTATTTAAATCTAGATGATATTTCAATTCACGATAACTCGTTTCAATCTCCCAACGAAGGTGGTACAGTTCTTTAATATCTTGTATATTGAATTCGGATTCATCTAAATTTGTAATAATACTTTCGTAGGTATCATCACTAATTTTGAAACGTACAACACGACATTCAAAATCAAAATAAGGGCTTCCGTCGAAAAAATCAAATCTCTGATTCTTAGGGACAAACTTATATATTTCAGGATGAGCTTTTATTTCATTCGTTTGTTTAGTAGTTAGGGTACGGCGAACATGCATATCAAATTCTGCATCTGGAAAAGGGCCAAAACTTCGCAGTACGCTTGTTCTAGAATGAATATCCTTTACCCTGATCAAATACTTATGATTCTTCATACCTACTTTCACAAAAGAATTGATTTCCTTGAAGAACAATATCATCATAAGTACATTCCAATAGATCATAGCTTGTATTCAGATGATAGGCAAAGAAAGGTTTATTCGAATTATTGGCCTTATAAAAAGTGGTTTTAGTATCTTTGATAGCACTGCTGATAGGCAGAACAGAACCATCAACAGCGAGAAGGCGATAACCTTTGTGAAGCTTGATTTTCAGTGTTTGTTCATTGAACATATTGAATAATGTACGGAATGCATCTGGACGAATCTTACTACGTGCCTGTACAAATGAAGAAGCTGTAGGCGTATCAAGCTTATATCCAAACAATTTGAACATTTCATCTTTTAAAGATCCAGACTCTAATAAAAGCACATTGAAAAGAGTACTTCCAAAAAGATGTTTTCTTTTCCGTGTAAAATCCTTATTTGAATCAACAACAAATAGTGAAGAAGAATCATTCATGGTTTTGATGTCCTTCCGTATAAACAATTGGCCTATTATCAGAAATGATAATAGGCCACACATTTCTACCTGTATGTCAACAAAATTCTGGATGTTCCATCGCATCTTTTAATTTTTTCTACACCAAATACATTCACATTCAAGTGGTGAGCACCCTGATCAAAGTATCCATCTAATACATTCACTAAGTTATTTACTCTTTCCTCTTCATTGTGACCCAACGCATCTGGATTAATTGTTTGCGTATTACTAATTCCATCTAACGCATATTCATAAGGAAGTTTTGCGACAGAATTTAGCGATGCCAACAATCCATTTTGTTCTGCTCCATATGCAGGGTTAGCACCTGGTGATAATGGTTCTCCTGCTTTTCTTCCATCTGGAAGCGCACCTGTAGCTTTACCATATACAACATTTGAAGTAATTGTAAGAATTGAAGTCGTTGGTTCACTATCACGATATGTGTGGTGTTTTTCAATCTTACGCATAAATGTCTTTAATAACCATACAGCAATTTCATCCGCACGATCATCATCATTTCCATAACGAGGAAAATCTCCTTCAATTTCATAATCAACTACCAATCCATCTTCATCACGAATAGTTTTTACTTTTGCGTATTTGATAGCACTCAATGAATCTACTACATGCGAGAATCCAGCAATACCCGTTGCGAAAGTTCTACGTACATCTGTATCAATCAAAGCCATCTGGCTTGCTTCATAATAATATTTATCATGCATATATTGAATCAAATTCAAAATATTTACATATAACCCTGATAACCAGTCCATCATGATATCGTATTTATGCATTACTTCATCATAATCTAAATAATCACTTGTGATGGGCTTATATTCTGGACCTACTTGTACTTTTGTCTTTTCATCAATACCACCATTGATAGCATATGTTAAACATTTAGCTAAGTTTGCACGTGCACCAAAGAATTGCATTTCTTTACCAGTTTGAGTAGCTGATACACAACAACAAATTGAGTAATCATCTCCCCCATACAGGACGCATTACATCATCATTTTCATATTGAACACTACTTGTATCAATACTTACTTTTGCAGCATATTTCTTGAATGGTTCAGGCAAATTTGAAGAATACAATACAGTTAAGTTTGGTTCTGGACTCGGTCCCATATTTTCAAGTGTATGCAAGAAACGGAAACAAGTTTTAGTAACCATACTTCTTCCATCCATACCTAAACCACCAACATCAAGTGTTGCCCAAACTGGATCTCCTGAGAATAATTGGTTGTAGCTAGGAATTCTAGCAAACTTAACCATTCTAAATTTCATTGTCACATGGTCAACAATTTCTTGAATTTCACTTTCTGTGAAGACACCATTCTCTAAATCTCTTTCAAAATAAATATCTAAGAATGTTGAAATACGACCTACTGACATAGCAGCACCATTTTGAGTTTTAATTGCAGCTAAATATCCAAAGTATAACCATTGAACAGCTTCTTTTGCATCTTTAGCAGGCTGAGAAATATCAAATCCATAGCTTGCTGCCATAATTTTCATTTCTTTTAACGCCTTGATTTGTTCAGCCAATTCTTCACGCTGACGAATTACATCATCTGTCATTGTTCCATCGCCACAATATGCTAAATCTTTTTGTTTCTGTTCAATTAAATAATCAATACCATAAAGTGCAACACGACGATAATCCCCTACGATACGTCCACGACCATATGTATCTGGTAATCCTGTAACGATTTTGTTACGACGTGCTAAACGCATTTCTGGTGTGTATGCACTAAATACAGCATCATTGTGAGTTTTATGATATTTTGTGAAGATTTCATGTAATTTTTCACTTGGTTTGTATCCATAAGTTTCGCATGCCTCTTCACTCATACGAATACCGCCATAAGGCATAAATGCACGTTTTAATGGTTTATCTGTTTGTAAACCGACAACCTTCTCTAAATCTTTATCTAAATATCCAGGGCCATAAGCAGTTAGACTCGAAACCACTTCTGTTTCCATATCTAATACACCGCCTTTGGCACGTTCTTCTTTTTGTAGTTTTTGAAGCTCAGCCCATAAAGTATTTGTCGATTCTTTTGGACCTTCTAAAAAGCTTTCATCTCCATTATAAGGTTTGTAGTTGTTTTGAATAAAATCTCGAACATCTACCTCGTCCTTCCATTTACTGCCTTTAAATCCTTGCCATTGTTCTTTCATAATTGCCTCCTTCTAATGACAGTTAGTTTAATCTAACAGTTATTTTAAGTTTACTATGATTTCTTGGAGTAGTCAATTAAAAAGACCCACCGAAAAGACAAAGTAAACTTGCCCAGACGGTCGGCCTATAACATCATACTTCATGTGGTAACTCCACTTCCGTCAGTCATATGATATCTAAATCATAACAAAGAACTATCAATTACGCAAGCGTTTTCATCACGGGCATGAATTTAGCTTTGTGCTTCCCCAATATTTGTCATTTTAAACCCCTCTCCATGTACTTCATGCGACTCTACAACCACAAAGAAAGATTCTGGATCCGCTTCTTGTACAGCCTTTCTTACTTGATACATTTCTTTACTGTTACATGCACATTACCACTTGCATATCATCTTGTTTATATCCACCTTGAGCATTTAAAATCGTACTTCCCCTTTGACTTGTTTCGTCAATCACCTGACAAATTCTTTTTTCCGTGTTTTGTCACAATAAAAGCGACCTTACCTGAATTCAAGCCATAAATCATTTTATCCACTACAACCGCGAATAATAAATTTACAATCATACCATAAATCATTCCATCTACATCTTTAAATAAAATACCACCCACTAGAATAATGCCAACATCTGATAAAAGGCAATATTTCCTAAAGATAAATGAGGTCTTAATGCCTTTACAGCCATGATGATAAAATCAGATCCTCCTGTAGATGAATTTCTTGTATAAATCATCGCATAACCAATTCCACCAAAAACTCCCGTACATAAGGCAGCTAATAATCGATCTCCTTGGTAGACTGGAAATAATGGTGCCACATAGTCAATAATCAACGAAGATACAATCATACAGCGAATGGAACTGATAAAACTTCTTTCCTAATAATTTGTAACAAAGTATTGCAACAGGTATATTCAATAGAATCGTTGAAAAACCAATGGGAATATTAAATAGTCGATAAAAAGATAATTGAAATTCCCGAAAATCCTGTCATAGGAAACTTAGCTTGTACGGCAAAATTATAAATTCCAATCGCAACAAAGATACTGCCAACTAATTCCCACATCATTTGTACCAATAATTCTTTTGTCTTATTCATAAACACCTCCAAAAAACGCCTAAGATCAAATCTTACAGTGAAATCACTGCACCTACGATTTGATCCTAGACGCTTTAACCACTCATCCGGTGAAGAGTGAACGTTATTTTTAATGCACCCATCTATTGTATTGAACATGATCATTTAAGTCAAGAAGAATCTGCTAATTCGCTATTTGTGTCTGCTAGTTAGCTATTTGTGGGATGTTCAATGTATAGCGAAAATAGTAATATTTTTAGATGAAAGGAGGCCCATTATGGACAAAAGATAGGAGCCTTTATCGCAATGAATCGAAAGAAAAAAGGATATACACAAGAGCAGTTAGCTGAAAAATTAGGTGTGACAAATAAAACCATTTCGCGATGGGAAGAATGGAGTTTCCCCAACTAAAGGATATTAGAAACAATCCATGAAACACCTGCTTTCGTTAAAGGAATTACAATAGAATACTATATTTTTTAACACGCATTTCTATATTGATTTGCATGTTTTTAATATCAAAAGAAAATTTAAAGCAAACACCATACAACACTTGACAACAGTTTGCTACTGTTATATACTGTTTCCAAGAAAAGAAAGAAGGATATAAAGAATGAAAATTATAATCAATACTTCCCTAATGGTTCCCATATATGAACAGATTGTTGACCAGATTAAAATGCTCATACGCAACGGGGAACTAAAGGAAAACGACAATCTTCCATCTGTCCGTACACTTTCTAAGGAACTAAAAATAAGTGCTTTAACTGTAAAAAAAAAGCTTACGACAATTTGGAAAGTGAGGGTTTACGGTTACAGTACATGGAAAAGGCACTTATGTAGCGGCTACAAATACAGAACTACTTTTGGAAGAACAGAAAAAAGAATTGGAAGCGGATTTGGAGCAGGCTATCCAAAAAAGGCAGACGATGTGGTATTAGTGATGAAGATATAAAAAGTTTATTTGAGTTGATATTGAGGGTTGATGTATGTTAAAAATTGAACACTTGAAAAAGCATTATGAGAATTTTTCTCTTGATTGTTCATTAGAGCTTATGTCTGGATGTGTAGCGGGCTTGATTGGACAAAATGGTGCTGGAAAAAGCACAACATTTAAGGCGATATTAGGTTTGATTTCACCTGATGGCGGAAATATTACCATACTTGGAAAGGACAGAAAAAACTTCACAGCAAAAGATAAAGAGGAATTGGGTGTAGTATTGTCGGATTCTGGTTTTAGTGGGTATCTGAAGATAAAAGATATTATCCCTATATTGGAGAATATGTACTCAAAATTCGACAAATCACTATTTATAGAACAGGCACAGAAATTTCAACTACCTATGAATAAACAGATAAAAGAATTTTCAACAGGAATGAAAGTAAAATTAAAAGTGCTGGTTGCAATTTCACACAATGCAAAACTGCTGCTACTGGACGAACCGACAGCAGGTTTAGATGTAATCGCAAGAGACGAATTGCTTGAAATGTTAAGAGAATTTCTGGAAAAAGATGAAGAACGCTCCATTTTAATCAGCTCTCATATATCCAGTGATTTGCAGTCGCTATGTGACGACCTTTATATGATACATGACGGAAAAATTATTCTGCATGAAGATACGGACGTTCTTCTTAGCGACTATGCTTTATTAAAAGTAGACGCAGAACAATACAGCAAGCTGGATAAACAGTTTATATTGCGTTCCAAAAAAGAAACATATGGATATAGCTGTCTGACAAATCAGAAACAGTATTATATGGAAAATTATCCTAAAATTGCCATTGAAATGATAAGGGGACAGAACAATGAAAGGTTTATTCGTAAAAGATTTGAAATTGATGATGTCACAGAAAAATTTTCTGTTGCTCATTTTGGCGATTGTAATCGGAATGATGATATTTACTGATGATGTGATATTCCCATTAGGTTTTCTGAGTTTCACTGTATCACTTTTTACAGTAGGCACTATCAGTTATGATGATTTTGATAATGGAAATGCGTTTCTGTTTACATTACCTATTACACGTAATCATTATGTGAGTGAAAAATACTTTCTTGGTCTATTATTGGGATGTATTGCTTGGGTTTTGGCAACTATTTTAGGAATAATTACAACTGTATTGAAAGATGCATTACCTATTACAGATTTAGTACAGAGTTCATTGATGATTTTACCTATTATGATTGTCGTTCAAGCAATCATGCTTCCTTTTCGGCTAAAATTCGGTGGAGATAAAGGAAGAATTGCTATGATTGGTGTATTGGGCGGTCTGGAAGTAATCACTCTCGTTATCGTGAAAGGAGCAGAAGCCATTTTCAATATTGATTTAGTTAGTCTGCTAGATAATTTGCCAACTGTAAGCATGGGAGTTCTTATCGCTATTGCAATTATTATCGCTTTATTGATGTTATTGGTTTCAATGAAAATCAGTTTGTCAATTATGAACAAAAAAGAATTTTAAAAGCTAAAGTGAAAAGTTAAATTCCACTTTAAAACGGAACAAAAAAATTTTGGAATTTACTCGTTCAGAATTATATTTTCATAAGAATATCGGATATTAAGTCTGATATTCTTTTTGTTTTAGGAATGGAACTTAATCATACGTATACAAGAAGTGTGACTTTCATGACAGAAATCATGGTATTTTAGGGGAACAATAAAGCTATGGAATTTCGTTCATTTTTTCGGGTGTAAGACTAAATTCCACTTTAACTGCATGTGCTATTGTCAGTCTGCATCTCATGTTTCATACATTCTCCGAATGATTTTAGTTATCTTCTTTTAGTAAATATGGTTTTAAAATTATTTCATCATTTTCTATTTTCTTGATTCATGGGATTTGTGGATTAAATAAGATAAATAATCAGAACCAGAAGTTTATGATATCTTACTGGATGATAGGTACATAGATCATGGATGAAGGCACATATTGTATGCGACGATAAATAAAATTGCTGCAATGGTAGGCATCGGAATCATTCCGGCATATGGCATTAAAACAACCAATACAATTACTAATGTGATAGAGTGCACCATACCGGCAATCGGTGTTTTTCCTCCATTTTTAATATTGGCAGCCGTTCTTGCGATAGCACCCGTGGCAGGAATTCCTCCAAATAAAGCTGACGCAATATTTCCAGCACCCTGCGCAACAAGTTCCATATCCGAACGATGTTTTCCATTAATCATGCCATCAGCAACAACACAAGAAAGTAATGATTCAATGGCCGCTAATACAGCTATGGTTAGTGCATTCGGTAATGCATTTTGAATCATGTTTAATGATAAGCTTGGAAAATGTAAAGATGGTAATGCATTGCTGATGGTATAAAGATTTCCAATTGTATTTACCTTTAAAGGCAAGAATTGAACCATCAAAATTCCAGCAATAACGGCTAAAAGTGAGCCTGGAATTCTTTTAAAGATATATGGAGCAATAATCAAGATAACTAAAGATACCACACCTACAATCACGGCATCCATATTCATTGTAGAAAAATTATGGATTACAGTCTCAAATTTTTCAACCGTCTCAATAGGCTTTACTCCCGTTGGATAAGTTAATCCAAAAAAATCTTTTAATTGTCCAATCACAATCGTAACGGCAATACCCGAAGTAAAACCTGTCGTAATAGTAAATGGAATAAACTTGATTAGACTTCCAAAATGACATAGACCCATCAAAATCAAAAAAACACCTGCAAGAATTGTGGCAACGACAAGGCCATCCATTCCATCATGCGCTACAATTCCAGCAACAATCGTCGCAAATGCAGCAGTCGGTCCTGCAATTTGTACACTGCTTCCGCCTAGTGCTGAAATGACAAAACCTGCCACAATTGCAGTAAATATACCGGCTTCCGGTCCAACGCCAGAAGCAAGTGCTAATGCAATCGATAATGGCAATGCGATAATAGCGACGATAATTCCAGCTGTCACATCTTTGAAAAACTGAGACTTATCATAGCTTTTAAGTGATGAAAGTAACATCGGTTTTAGTGAATTCATTTGTTAATATCCCTCTCTTTTTAACAACCTTTAAAGTATACCATAATTTAAGTATTTTTAAGGAATTTTATATACTAGTATTTGATATACTATACATATAACACTAAATTTCAGGAGAATAATATGAAAAAAAAGACTAAAATTATAATTTTAATCTCAGCATGCCTTTTAATCGTTGTTATCGGCATTTATTACTTGTTTCCAAAGGAATCAAGTAATGGAAACATCTATGTTCAAAAAGTTTCAACAATCATCGGATCTTCCTATACGGAAAATCGTTATTCAGGTGTTGTAGAATCCTCAGAAACAGTTGATATTAATCAAGATGGAAACAAATCCATTACAGATATGTATGTAAAAGAAGGGCAAAAAAGTAAGTAAAGGAGATAAATTATTTTCTTATGACACTACAGAAGCAGCGAATTCGATTGCACAAAAAAAAATTAGATATTGAAGCCCAAAACAATGAAATCACCGCTCAAAATAATACAATTGAAGATTATAAGGCCGAACTAAATAAGGGTGGAGATAAAGTAGAGATTCAGGCACGAATCAATGATGCGAGTTATGCGATTCGTCAAGCTCAAAACACAATCAAAGCTACACAAACTGAAATCGATCAGTTGAATAAACAAATTGAAAATTCTACTGTCCTTTCTACTATTGATGGAATTATTAAAGAAGTAAATAAAGATGGTGGAACGGATGAGAGTGGAAACCAAAAACCGTTAGTATCCATTACGCAAACTACAGATTTTTAGAGTGAAAGGCTCTATTAGTGAAATGGGCACCATTTCTGAAGGGACAAGTGTCATTGTCAGAAGTCGTGTAAATGAAGATCAAATCTATAAGGGGACTGTCACAAAAGTAGAAACAGAGCCTCAATCGAATTCGAACAATAACTTTTATGGAGCGGATTCAGGGGAATCTGCATCAAAATACCCTTTTTATGTCTCTTTAGACAACAACAAAGGTTTAATGCTTGGACAACACGTATATATTGAAGCGGATAATGGCCAATCTACAAAGAAAAAAGGTATCTGGCTAGATGCAAGTTTTATTGTTTCGGATGACAATGGAAATTCATATGTATGGGTATCTGAACGTGGTAAATTAAAGAAAAGAAAAGTAGAACTTGGTAAAACAGATGAAGAAACCTATACCACAAAAAATCAAATCAGGACTCAACGTTGATGACTATATCGCGTGGGCTGATGATTCTTATTCAGAAGGAATGAAAACAACTACAGAATATCAGACGGAAACGGATGGTGATGCCAATGCTTCTTAATATACAAAATATTTATAAGAACTACGGTAAAGAACCTATGATTGTTCCTGTATTAAAGGATGTCAGTCTTGAAGTCGTACAAGGTGACTATATTGCGATTATGGGACCTAGCGGCTCAGGTAAAACAACACTTATGAATATCATTGGATGTTTAGATCGAGCAAGTTTGGGTACGTATCTATTTGAAGATGAAGATATTTCTGAAATGAATGATGATGCATTAAGTGATCTTCGTTTAAATAAGATTGGCTTTGTATTCCAAAACTTCAATCTTCTAAGTTCGGAAACCGCTCAAGAAAATGTAGCTTTACCTTTGATTTATGCAGGTATTGATAAAGAGAAAAGAAATCAAAGAGCTATAGATGTATTAAATAAAGTAGGTTTACAAGATCGTATTTCATTTAAGCCAAGCCAATTATCTGGTGGACAAAAACAGCGTGTTGCGATTGCTCGCGCCATTATCAATAATCCAAAAATCCTACTTGCCGATGAGCCTACAGGAGCACTTGATCAAGCAAGCGGAAAACAAGTTATGGAATTATTTAAATCCTTAAATGATGAAGGTGTAACAATCATTATGATAACGCATGATGCCAATGTGGCAAGTCATGCAAAAAAATTCTTCATATCATTGATGGAGAAATCATTGAAAATAAACAAGGAGGTGTGCTATGAAGCCTTCTATAAAAAAAGGAATTATTATTACTTCTATATGTGCATTTACCTTAGTTGGAATTAAGTTTTATTTGAATTCAACAAACAAAATCGATGTAAACTCTGTATCCACATTAAATACAGGGTATTGGGATAACCCATCCACATCTACTGGTCTTGTATCCAATAGTGATAGGCAATCCGTATTATATGATGCTTCTAAAACAATTACACAAGTATTTGTACAAGAAGGTCAACAGGTCAATTCAGGTGATCCTTTATTGTCATATGACCTAACTACACTTCAAAGTGCAGTAGATACAAGTCAATTGGATGTAGAAAAAGCTCAAAATGCGATTTCACTTGCCGAGCATGAATTAAAGAAATTATTAAATACAACGCCTATTCCAGATGTTGTCGAAGAACCAGAAATTCAAGATCATACTCCTGCACCATTGCCTGGTGTTCCTGAAAATGGAAATGGTTTATATCCTTATATTCTATCTTTATCACAAGCTGAAAAGAATTTCACGGCTTATAAAATCTATTACACTTCTACAACAAGTGAAGCTCCTGAAAAAAGGGCCTCATGAAAAGGCATCATTATGGAAAGAAGAAAGAGAAATGAAAGAATCTAACAATACCTGTTGGTATTGGATTGAATATACATATACAGATGGTTCAACAAACGCGTATGATTCTAAAGATGTTGTAGAATATTATAGTGATAAACAACAAATCCCAAATAAAGAAATCTTTTTAGCTGGAACTAAACAGAATCCGTATGTATTTAAGTTAAACGAAAATCAAGGGTTTGTGTATGGAAAGCTATTTTTAGACAATGCGAATCTAAACCAATACTTACGATTCGATGTGTATACAAATGATGGAGATATTGATTCTTCATGGCTCGTTCGTTGCGACAAGTTTACCACTATACAATCCATTAATGAAGGCGATATGTATTCGGTGATTTCACACACAAAGGAAGAACAGAAATATGTGGAAGTAGAACAAAAGCCAAGTCAAGATCTCTCATCGGGTTATACAGAAATTGAACTTGCGAAAGCAATCCGTGATAAGAAACAGGAACTGAAAACTTTAGATTTAGGCTTAAAAAAGCTCAGCTTTCTTTAAGCGAAAACAAAGCTTTATTAAATGATGGAGTTATTCGTGCAAAACGAAGTGGCATTGTTCGTAATATCAAAAAACATCGGATTCTTTACAAGATGGAAATACCTTCTTAGAAGTAGCCGGTGGACAAGGAACTTATATTAAAGGAAGCATTAGTGAATTAATGTTAAATCAAATTAAAGTTGGAGATACTATTTCTGCCTATTGTTGGACAAGTGGAGAAACGTTTGATGCCAAAATCCAAAGTATTGATACTGTACCTTCTTCAAATAGTAACTATAATGGTTCAGGTAATCCAAATGTGAGCTATTATGAGTTTGAAGCTTATGCCAAAGATGCATCGAAAATACAAGCTGGCGAATAAAATAACAATTCGGCTGGCGAATTTGGCTTTCTAACTTATGTCAAACAAGAAGGAAATAAATACTATGTTTTAAAAAGATGTTTCAATTCGGACCGTTGGTGACACGATGGAAACAAAGATGGACTTTCAGACACAGATTATATTGCGTTTGCGTATAGTAAAAACGCAAAAGAAGGCGTTAAGACGCAAAAATCTTCGGAGGCTACATCATGATTGAAAACATAAGATTATCATTTCGAGGTATTTTTACGCATAAAATGCGATCATTTCTTACAATGCTAGGAATCATTATTGGGATTGCCTCTATCATTGCGATTGTTTCTACAATTAAAGGGACAAATGATCAGATTGAAAAGAATTTAATTGGTTCGGAAATAACACAGTAAAACTAGCTTTGTATCAAGAAGATTGGGAATACTCTTTTTGATTCTGGTATGGTGTCCAACAAGATTATTTCTCTATTAGCGGGTTAACTACAAAAAAGGAAGAGGCATTACAGATAAAGACAACAAAAATTTAGACAAGTTGCCGTCTTAGACGAAACAAGCGCAAGACTTCTATTTGGCGAAGATGATCCAATCGGTAAAACCATAGAAATTTCTTCAACACCATTCACCATTGTTGGTGTTTGTGCCAATAAAGAAAAATTTTGAACCTTCTATGGATAGCATTGATGAATATTATACATACAATCAATCTACTGGTTCTAAAGTCTATGTTCCTATTGAGTCTTGGCCATTATTCTATCAGTTTGATGAACCTCAAAGTGCTTTACTGAAGGTGGATACGACTTCAAATATGACTAGTGTTGGAAAAGAAGCAGCCGATGTATTAAATACATATGTCTCTTCTTCAAATGTTCAATACAATAATATCTATTCTAAATGGTACACCTGTATCCATTAGTATTCCTGCCATGATACTATCTGTATTATTCTCTATGGCAATCGGTATTATTTTCGGATTGTTACCAAGTTATAAAGCTGCAAATCTTGATCCAATTGAAGCTTTAAGACATGAATAAATGTTGTAACGAGAAAATTCGTTGCAACTTTTGTAAGCGTCAAATTTGAAGGTGGTACAAAATATAGTTGAGACATGACATAATCTTTGTGTAAGTAGATGGTGATTAAACTACATGGCTAAGATCAACAATGTACACAAGGATGAGCCAGACACTTTCGATTTTGTTAAAGTGAATGTATTAGATGATAAAACTAGAAACGGTAATAATTGTACTGTTCGTTACAAGGGTGTTTCTTTCTGTCTGACAAAAGAAAACATTGACTTGGTTTTTGAGTTTATTCAGAGGATGAATCATGCTGGATCTTTCTAAAATCGAAAATATTTATTTAGCTCCTGGAGCCACGGATCTAAGAAAATCAATCGACGGATGTAGTAATGTTGTTCAGTATCAAATGTTTCTTGATCCTTTCAGCCCTTCTATATTTATCTTCTGCAACCGAACAAAGACAACAATCAAAGTTTTAGAATGGGATGGAAATGGATTCTGGCTTCATACAAAGAAACTGATTGGTAAGGATCGCTTTCGATGGCCCAAATCAAAAGAAGAAGCGAGTATGCTGATTGACAAAAGGCAGTTGTCATGGTTACTGGATGGCCTTGAAATCGAGCAGAAACATGCTCATCACAAAATAGATGCAGTCGTTTGAAAAATGCTTTATTTAAAGTGCAAATGACTGCATTTTATGATATAATAAACAGGTATAAATGAGGCCGTATGACTGTAAAAGATATTGATTCCATGTCGTTTGACGAACTTAAAAATGAATTTATCCAGTTTAGAAAAATGATGATGGATCATATTTCAGAACAGGAAAAACAAATCCAGGACTATAAGAAGAAAATGAAGAACTGACTGTAAACATTAAAGAATTACAGTTGGAACTGGCTATTGAAAAAGAAAAAAATAAAAACAGGTGGTAGCTGCTAAATACCAGTCACAGAAGAATCAGATTGCACTGGATATGCCAACTTTATTTGATGATATAGAAGAAGAGGCATTAAAAGTAGAAGATTCAGAAATTGAAGAAGTAATAACAGTTGGTGAACACACAAGAGTTCGCCGTCCTAAGGAACAACATTTGTCTTATGATCACCTGCCAAAAGTAGATGAATATCTGTCTGTACCAGAAGGTGAAGATATCTGTGAAAAATGTGGTTCAAAAATGCATATAAAGAAATATCAGACAAAAAGAAGAATTGGTATATGAACCAGCTCGTCTTTTTTGTACGTGTTACACATATACCTGTATTAGAATGTGAAAACTGCCAAATCTATAGTGAAGAAGGAAAATCAACATATCATACAGTAACACATCATTTTTTATTTGACAGAAGTATATGTTCACCAGAACTTTTGGCATACATAATCGATATGAAATACAATAATGGTCTTCCATTGTATACAATAGAAAAGATATTTCAAAGAGATCACACAATCATACCAAGACAAAACATGTCAAACTGGGTGATTGGAAGCATGAAATATCTGGAACCATTCTACAATCTGATGAAAGAGGATCTTTTAAGGATGAAGATTATACATGCAGATGAAACTACAACTCAGGTATTGAATGAAGAAGGAAAGCCAAGTACATCCACATCCTATATGTGTGTATATCGTTCCAATAAGCATGAAGTGCCGATTGTACTGTATGATTACCATTCTACAAGATCAGTAGACTGTCCAAAAGAATTCCTAAAAGGATATAGCGGATATCTAGAATCAGACGCATACGACGGATACAATAAAGTCGAAAACGTAGATGTCTGTGTAATGTCCATGCCTTAAGGAAATTCAAGGATTCATATAAACTGCTTCCAAACAATAAGGAACGAAAAACGAGCGATGAGGCAAAAGCCATACAGAAATATGACGAAATCATCCACCATTCAAATCTTATTGATGAAAAAGCAGCTGAAAAATATTCGAATCCTGAAAAGCGAATGGAATATATCACAAAGAGACGAAAAGAAGAACTCAAGCCAAAGTTTGAGAAGTTTTTATCGTATCTTGAAGAAATCGAACCAAGGAAGAAATCGAACCAAGAAACAAAGGCAAATATTCCATGAGCAAAGCAATCCAGTATGTATTGAACAACAAAGAAGGACTTATGGAATTTACAAATGATGCGATCATCCCACATGACAATACAAGCTGTGAAAGAAGTATACGCCCATTTGTAGTCATACGAAATCGATGCAAATTCAGCGTAAGCGTACATGGAGCACAAGCGAGTGCCATAATCTATTCATTAGTAATCAGCTGTATAGAAAATAAACAGAATCCATACATGTACTTTACTCATTCATTTGAAAATCTACCAAAATTAGATTTAACAAATAAAGAAGAACTGAGAAAGTATTTGCCATACAGTCGAGAACTACCAAGCTATATCCGAACATTATCAAAGAGCGAAATAAAAGCCATCCTTAATGAAGCCAACTCACAAGTGTGATCCAGCAAGGATGGCTTTATTATATATTCGTCAGCAGTTTATTTGTACCACCTTCAAATTTGACGCTTACTCTCATATCGTAGAAGATGAGCTTTTTTCAAGAAAATACAATAACTATCGTCGTATCTCATGATAATGAATGGAATGATTATGTAGATCAGATAGTTAAATTATGAGAAATCTAAAGACGAATTATAAGGATTA
>VOFI01003749.1_pt1 | contig 31338 bp, 52 predicted proteins | sample 5384131 | NCBI WGS metagenome assembly VOFI01 (sample SAMN12384728, study PRJNA508395) | human gut metagenome | isolation source: healthy gut H | host: Homo sapiens
GCATAGATAAAGCCGCTCGTCGTATGCAGGGCCTTATCCCAGAACGGGACCGTCACATAAAAAGCAGGCGATTTCACCGAGGATCTCCGCTGCAAAGATGAAGACGACAACCGTGATCTCCAAACCGGCCGGGAGGCGTACCCCCAGCTTCCGCTCCAGAGTGGAGGGCAGGAGCAGCAGCACGAGCGTCAGGGAGGCAGGTGTAGACGCTTTCGATCTGGCCGTTGAAGGCCGAGCGGACGAGCACGCCGACCACGATGAGCCGGATCACGGCATAGACGATGAGCGTCAGCTTGCTCTTCTTCTGCAGGCGCAGCTTTCCTGGCGCAGCCGCGCCTCGCGGCGTTCCTGCCGCGACATTTTATTTTTCAATTCCGTTCCCGTCCTTTTCATGTTTCTACCGATATCATATCCCGGAATTATCAATTCTGCGTCAACCGATTATGAATTTCAGTTCATAAACCGGAAATTTTCCGTTCCAAAATCCGGCCGTCTGTGGTATACTGAGAAGACGGAAACGGAGGATCCCCATGTTCAAGATTCTCGTTGCCGAGGACGACGCCGAGCTGCGGCAGCTGTTCTGCCGCGTGCTGACGCGCCACGGCTTCCAGCCCATCGGCGCAGCCGACGGTGTGGAGGCGCTGCAGGTCCCTCGAGCGCGACTATATCGACCTCATCGTCTCGGACATCATGATGCCGCAGCTGGACGGCTATGCGCTGGTGCGCGGCCTGCGCGACAGCGGCAATACCATCCCCGTGCTGATGATCACGGCGCGCGACGGCTTTCAGGACATGCAGTTCGGCTTTCTGGCAGGGGCGGACGACTATCTGGTCAAGCCCATCAACGTCAACGAGCTCGTGCTGCGCATCAACGCCCTGCTGCGGCGCGCGCAGATGGTCGCGGACCGGCGGCAGACGCTTGGCACAACGACATTCGAATTCGACTCGTTCTCCGTTCTGACGGGCGGCGTGCAGACCGTCCTGCCGCAGAAGGAATTTTTGCTGCTATACAAGCTCGTCTCCTCGCCGGGGCACATCTTCACGCGGCAGCAGCTCATGGACGACATCTGGGGCATCGACACCCACACGGACCCCCGCACGGTGGACGTGCACATCAACCGGCTGCGCGACCGCTTCCGGGAGAATCAGGACTTTGAGATCATAACCGTTCGGGGCATCGGTTATAAGGCGGAGCGGAAGCATGAAGAAGGATAAACGCTTTTCCCTGCGTCTGCGGACGTATTACCTGCTCATCATCGCCATCGTCGTCATCATCTCGTTCGGCGCCGTTGTCGGCGCGCTGACGGCCCTGCAGCAGCTCGGCGTCATCGGCCACATCAACGTCTCCACGCTCGTGGCCCTGCTGCTCGTGGCGGCCGCCGTAAGCGGCAGCGCCAGCTTTCTCGTTGGGCGGCGCGTGCTGGCCCCGATGGTCAAGTTGAGCAAGGCCTCGCGCGAGGTCGCGCGCGGCAACTACAGCATCACGGTTGAAGACCCGAGTAAGCTTTGAAGAGGTGCAGACGACCCTGCGGAACTTCAACGCACTCGTGCGCGAGATGAACCGGATCAACAATGTCACGAACGACTTTGTCTCCAGCGTCTCACACGAATTCAAAGAGGCCGCTGACCGCCATCGAGGGCTATGCCATGCTCCTGCAGGACACCGGCCTGACGCAGGCGGAGCGCGACGAATATCTGGACAAGATCCTCTATAACACACACCGCCTCTCCACGCTCGTCGGCAACATCCTCATGCTCTCAAAGCTCGAGAATCAGTCGCTTTCCGACCAGCGCAGCACGTTCCGCCTCGATGAGCAGCTGCGGCAGGCCGTTGTGATGCTCGAGCCGCAGTGGGAGGAAAAGTCGCTGAGCTTTCGTGCCGAGCTGGACGCCGTGAGCGTGACGGCCTGCGAGCCGCTGCTGCTGCAGGTCTGGACGAACCTCATCGGCAATGCCATCAAATTCAGTGAGCCGGGGCAGGAGCTGTCCCTGCGCCTGCTCGACCAGACGGAATGCGCCGTCGTCTCCGTCACGGACCACGGCTGCGGCATGACGCCCGAGGTGCAGGCGCGCATTTTCGAGAAATTCTATCAGGGCGACAGCTCCCCGCAAGGCTATGGGCAACGGCCTCGGCCTGCCGCTCGTCAAGCGCATCGTCGAGCTGTCCGACGGTGTCATCGAGGTCGACAGCGCCCCCGGGCAGGGCTCGACGTTCCGCGTCATCCTGCCGAAGAAGTAAAGCAGACGCTGCAGGTTTTTATCGCTGCAGCGTCTCAGCGTGTCGAAAAACTCTTTTCGACACGCTGGAAGACTGCGAAAAAGTTCCGGAAGGCAAGCAACTCGCACCCGTCGGCGTACAAAAGGTACGGTAGGGTGCGAGTTGCGCAGTAAGTCAAAAATCCATGTAAATCAAGAGATTTTTTCGCTAAAAGTTTGAAAATCCTAAATAATACGGAAAGTCCAAAACCAACGAATATCTCTAAAATGTTTTCCGGATTTTGACGGTTACGGACTTTTTCGACGGTCTCCAGACGCTGCAGCCACGAAAAAGCTGCAGCGTCTTTGGTTTTATTTCTCCGGCTTTTTGCCGGTATAGAGCTGGTAATAGCGGCCCTTCTGGGCAATGAGGTCGTCGTGCGTGCCGCGCTCGATGATGCGTCCCCTGCTCAAAGGACCATGATGCAGTCCGCATTCCGCACCGTCGAAAGCCGGTGGGCGATGACGAACGTCGTGCGACCCTTCATCAGGCCGTCCATACCGGCCTGCACGAGTGCCTCCGTTCGCGTGTCGATAGAGGAGGTCGCCTCGTCAAGGATCAGCACTGGCGGGTCTGCCACGGCGGCGCGCGCAATGGCAAAGCTGGCGCTGGCCCTGACTCGGGAGGTTCGCGCCGTCGCTCGTCAGCATGGTGTCATAGCCGTTCGGCAGGCGCTCGATGAAGCCATCGGCGTTGGCCAGCTTGGCCGCGGCGATGCATTCCTCGTCGGTGGCGTCCAGGCGGCCGTAGCGGATGTTCTCCATCACGGTGCCGGTGAACAGGTGCGTATCCTGCAGGACCATGCCGAGGCTGCGGCGCAGGTCGTCCTTGCGAATTTTGTTGATGTTAATGCCGTCGTAGCGGATTTTTCCGTCACCGATGTCATAGAACCGGTTAATGAGGTTTGTAATCGTGGTTTTGCCCGCTACCAGTTGAGCCGACAAAGGCGATCTTCTGGCCCGGCGTCGCATAGAGATCGATGTTGTGCAGAACGATCTTCTCTGGCGTATAGCCGAAGTCCACATCGTGGAACACCACGTCGCCCGCGAGCTTCGTATAGGTCACGGTGCCGTCCGCCTGATGCGGATGCTTCCACGCCCAGACGCCGGTGCGCTTTCGCTCTCGGTCAGCGTGCCGTCCGGATGCTCGACCGCGTTGACGAGCGTCACATAGCCCTCATCCGTCTCGGACTTTTCATCGAGCAGCCGGAACACGCGCTCCCGCACCGGCCATGGCCATAACGACGGAGTTCAGCTGCTGGCTGACCTGCGTGATGGGCTGGTTAAAGCTGCGGTTGAGCGTCATGAACGCCGCAAGCGTGCCGAGCGTCAGACCGACATAGCCATGCAGCGCCAGCGCCGCACCCGCCACGACGCACAGTACATAGCTGACGTTGCCGAGCTGGGCGTTGACCGGCATGAGGACGTTTGCGTAGCTGTTGGCGCGGCAGGAGCTGTCGCGCAGCTGCTCGTTGAGCTCGTTGAAGCGCTCGATGGCGGCCTGCTCGTGGTTGAAGACCTTCACGACCTTCTGGCCCTGCATCATTTCCTCGATGTAGCCGTTGACCTTGCCGAGGTCCTGCTGCTGCCGGACGAAGAACTTGCCGGACTTCCCGGCGATCTTCTTCGTGGCGAACAGCATCAGAGCCACCATGACGAGCGTCAGCAGCGTCAGCGGCACATTGAGCACGATCATGCTGACGAACACGCTCACGATACTGATGATGCTGGAAAACAGCTGCGGCAGACTCTGCCCGATGAACTGGCGGAGCGTGTCGATATCGTTCGTGTAGACGGACATGATGTCGCCGTGGGAATGCGTGTCGAAATACGAGATAGGCAGGCTCTCCATATGGCCGAAGAGCTTTTCGCGGAAGTTGCGCATCGTACCCTGCGAGACATTGACCATCAGGCGGGTATAGCCCCACGAGCACAGCACGCCGATGGCGTAGACCGCGCCGACCTGGATGAGCTTGTGCAGCAGGGGCGTGAAGTCCGTGCTGCCGCTCTCCAGCATGGGGGAAAGATAGCTGTCATAGAGCTTCTGCAGGAACAGCGTGCCATTCAGCTGGGCCAGCACCGTCAGGACGATGCAGATCACGACGGCAAGGCAGTGCCACTTATAGTGCTTCAGGATGAAGGCCATGGTGCGGCGCATGGTCTTGCCGGTATTCTTCGGCCGTTGGTGGCGTGCATCGCGCGCGTGCCGGGGCCGCGCATCGGTTTTCGTCGCCATATTATGCACCGTCGCCGCCGCCCTGCGTCTGGCCCTGATAGACCTCCTGATAGATGCGGTTCGCGGCAGCAGCTGCTCATGCGTGCCGAAGCCGTTGACGCGGCCCTCGTCCAGAACAAGGATGCGGTCGGCGTCCTGCACGCTGGAAACGCGCTGGGCGATGATGATCTTCGTCGTATTCGGGATCTCCTCGCGCAGGCCTTGCATGAATGGCGGATCCGTGGCGGTATCCACGGCACTGGTTGAGTCGTCCATGACCAGGATCTTGGGCTTTTTCAGCAGCGCACGCGCGATGCACAGTCGCTGCTTCTGACCGCCGGAAACATTGGAGCCGCCCTGCTCGATGTAGGTCTCATAGCCCTGCGGCATGGCTTGAATGAAATCGTCCGCGCAGGCAAGACGACGGCAGACGCGCTCGCACTCCTCCTGCGTGGCCTCCGCGTTGCCCCAGCGCAGGTTTCCAGGATCGTGCCGGAGAACAGCACGTTCTTCTGCAGCACGACCGCGACCTCGTCACGCAGCGTCGTCAGGTCATATTCACGCACATCGTGCCCGCCGACGCGAACACTGCCCTCCGATACATCGTACAGGCGGGAGATCAGGTTGACGAGGCTCGACTTCGCGCTGCCGTACCGCCGAGGATGCCGATGGTCTGCCCGGCCTCGATGTGCAGGTCGATGTCCTGCAGGACGGGCTTGCCCTTGCCCTGCCGGTAGGAGAAGCTGACGTGGTCAAAATCCCACGCTGCCGTCCGGAACGGCCGTGAGCGCCTGCGCCGGGCTGGTGAGGTCGGCCTTTTCGTTCAGCACCTCGCAGATGCGGCGGGCGCTTGCCACGCTCATGCTCATCATGACAAAGATCATGGAGATCATCATCAGGCTCATGAGGATGCTCATGACATAGCTGAACAGGCTCATCAGGCCGCCCTCCGTGAAGCCTTCAAGCATCGATGGCCTTTGCGCCGAGCCACGACAGGCCAGCATGCTGCCGAACACCGTCAGCATCATCACGGGGTTGTTGAACGACACAATAGGTCTCCGCCTTTACGAACATGCGGTAGACGGCGTTGGCCGCTTTGTTGAACTTGCTGCGCTCATAATCCTCGCGCACGAAGGCCTTGACGACGCGGATAGCACCGACGTTCTCCTGCACGCTGGCGTTCAGATCGTCGTACTTCTTAAACACGCGGTTGAACGTGCCCGTCGCCTTGAAGATGATGAACGACAGCGTAGCCGCCAGAATCACGATGGCCGCAACGAAGATCATGCTCAGGCTGGCGTGAATGGAAAATGCCATGATGAGCGCCGTGATGAGCATGACAGGCGCGCGCACGCAGATACGCGTGATCATCTGATAGGAGAGCTGCACGTTGCTGACGTCTGTCGTCAGGCGCGTAACAAGGCCCGCCGTGGAGAAGCGGTCGATGTTCGAGAACGAAAAGCTCTGGATGTTGGCAAACATGGCCTGCCGCAGATTCGCCCGCGAAGCCCGTCGAAGCGATCGATGCGAAGCGGCCCGCCAGAATGCCGCAGACAAGCGCACCGATGGCAACGGCCACCATGATCGCGCCGTAATGCAGCACAGCCTGCATACCTGCCTGCCCGCCGACCTTGACGCCCTTGTCGATGATCTGGGACATCAGCATCGGCAGGAACATGTCGGCCACGGCCTCCAGCGCAGAAAAAGCGGGCGTGATGAACGTGACCCAGCGATACTGCTTCACCTGCGCCCCCAAGGTTTTCAGCATGGTATTCCTCCTTGCTTCAAATTGTTAGCATGCTAATTATATGGCGATATCACTAAATTGTCAATGGATTTTTGTTAATTCTGTCATTCCACGGTTGACGGAGCCGCGATCCGGCGGTATAATAAGATTTATAAATTCCAAAAAGCAGAAACGGAGGCGGAGCATCCATGCAGCAGATGGAGCAGCCCATCGGCGGTGTCGTAAAATGTCTGTCCAATCAGATCCGCCGCCATCTGGACGCAGCGGCATCGGAGGCCGGGCTTGTAGAGCTGACCGGCACACAGGGCATGATCCTGCACTATCTGCTGCGCAACGAGGGCCGTTGCCTGACGCAGCGCGACGTGGGAGCAGCGCTTCCAGCTGCGCGGTGCAACGCTCAGCCGCCTGTTCCAGCGCATGGAGGCTGCAGGCCTGCTTGAGCGCCGCGCAGTCTCCCGCGATCAGCGCTGCGGGGCAGCTGCTTCCAACCGAAAAAGCACGCGCCATGCATGCACAGTTTGTTACCTGTCTGGATGAAACGGACCGCCTGCTTCTGCAGGGAATCCGGCCGGAGGACGAGGCTGTTTTCCGCAGCGTGTGCCTGCAGATGCTGAACAACCTCACGCAGCAGGATGCAGCAGGCCCGGCCGCTCACTGAGAGCAGCCGGGCTTTTTGACAAGCTGAGCCAAGGGACTGCAGCTGCACCATATGGATCAGAAATGGAGCGTATCTGCACCGATACGCTCCATTCAATTATCTTATACTAGAATCTAATAAAAGCTTTAAAAAGCTTTTTATAGCGCCAAGGGCGCGTCAGATTCTGCATGAGACGGCGCAGCGTGCGTCAGCACGATGCGAGTGTGCGTAGCACACGGGATTCCTGATTAAATGTTTTAATCAGGAATCAGTATTACTGGTGCCCCGCAAGGGACCCGTTTTGGCGTGTTTTCCAGCCTGTTTATGTGATCCCGCAGGGCGACCATAGCAGCGAAGCTGTCAAGGCCCGTATACCGCGAGACGTAATAGCGGCTCACAAGGAAGGGATCGTCCGCCGTATTGTACTGCCCGCCGACCATTTTCAGGCCGAAGTTGTAGCGCTCTGCGACCTCGAGCGTCAGGTCGCTGTAGCGGCCCGTCGGATAGCACAGCACCGAGGGCTGGCGGCCCGTCACGCGCGTCAGGATGCGCTGCGACTCGCCAAGCTCCCGGATGAGCGTCTCCTCGTCCATGGCATCCATATTCGCATGAGTCAGGCCGTGGCTCTGGATGGAAACGAGGCCGGAATCCGCCATCTCGCGCACCTGCTCCTCCGTCATTTTGTGCTGCATGCCCATGGCATCGGCGATCATGAACACCGTCGCCTTGACGTTGTATTTCTGCAGCAGCGGCAGAAGCTCTGTGTAGTTGTCGTCGCAGCCGTCGTCAAAGGTCAGAATGACCGGCTTCTCATACTGCTCCAGCTCCGCCAGATCAGAGAACCAGATCGGCTCATAGCCGTTGTCCACCAGATACCGCAGCTGCTCCTCCATGGACGACGGGCTGACAAACAGCTCATCGATGCCCCACATATTGTCGCTGACAGCATGGTACATCAGCACCGGCACGTTCACGCTCTGCTCGATGGAAAGCGCGCCGCACCGGGCGTCGATAGCGAAGTCCGGTCTCGTCGTCGACATATTCCGCGCAGCGATTCTCCTCCGAGACGGCGGACAGCACAATAGTCCATCCCGCCGTTTTGAAGCGGCTCCGCCTCCGGCAGAAAAGCCCCGCCTGCTGCAGCGCGTCTGCCGAAACGTGGCCTGTTCCGTCCGAAACGGCCGTGACAAGCTCCGTCCCGTTGAGGGACCAGCGTCGCCCGCCTCCATGGGCGGCTCCGTCGGCGCTTCGGTCGGCGGCTCGTCGGGCGCTCTGTTGCGGGCTCCGTGGGCGCGGCCGTCTCCGGCTGCGTGGCCTGCAGGCTCTCCCACCGCGTGGCGCGGTGTGCAGCATATAGCCGACGACCGCCGCGACAGCGATCGTCAGAACGGCTGCCAAAACGATCCACCACTTTTTTCATTTGTTTCCCTCCCCGCTCTGGCGGCTGGCGGTGCTCTCCAAACGCGCATTCGTTGGAAAAGTGCTCACAATTGTTCGTCCGATAGTCATAGCCGCTGCGGCCGACGGCAGAAAGCGCGGCTGCAACGATCTCATCCGGCGCGCGCAGCAGCTTTCGCTCCGCGCGGCCATAGATGCGAAGCTCCGGCAGGCCGCCGCGCAGGAATTCCTCCATGCCGGTGCGGCGCACCCGCACGGCCGCAGCATCCTGCTCATTCGGCGAGCCGTCAAAATGGACGATCTCACCGTTTCCGATGTAAATGCCATGGTGGTAATACCCGCTGCGCCGCACACGCACCTGCGCACCGGGCGTCAGCTCGCCGAAGTCCCAGTGTTCCGGCAGGTCTGCCAGCCGTTTACGCCGGAGCATGGAGCAGCTCCTCGATGACGGCGACCACATCGCCAACGGTGTGCAGCTCCGGCAGGCGTTCCGTCGGGAAGCGGATGGAAAATTCGTCCTCGATGCCGATCATGAGCATCAGCATCGTGATGCTGTTCAGGCCGAGGTCCCTCCTGCAGGCGGGTCTGCGCCGTCACATGGCCGAGATCTGCCTCCGAGCCCTCCAGCGCCGTCTGCGCAACACGGATCAGGCGTTCAAGCGTCATGATTTCTCTCTCCTTTTGCTGCTCCCGCTGCCGCCGGAGCGTTGTTTTCCCGGAAGCGGCGGTGGAATTCAGCCGCGCGCGTCCGATATTTCGGTTTCATCTCCAGATAAAGCTCCTCCTGCAGGCGCTCCATGGCCTCCTGCAGGCACTGCGTCGCCTCCTGCACGCCCGCGGCGTTCGGCCGCTGCGTCAGCACGATGGGAGCGCCGAACCGGAGCTGCAGCCGCTGGAACGGCTGATAATTCCCCGCGCTGTAGACGGGGATGACCGGCACCCCGGCCTGCAGGGCCAGCAGCGCCGCGCCCTGCTTGAACGCCAGGAGCGTTTCCGTCGGGTTGAGCGCCCCTCCGGGAAGATGGCGACGCACCGGCCCGCACGCAGGCGGCGCAGCGCCTCATGGAAGAAGCTCAGGTCCGCGCCTGTGGCCCGGTCGACCGGGATGCAGCGCAGCGAGCGCATGGCAAGGCTGCGCACCCCCGTGAACATCTCACCTGCCGCCACGACGGAAATGCGTCTGCGGCGGCACAGCAGGCACAGCATCGGGGCATCCATCCACCAGCTGTGATTCAGCACGAACAGCGCCGGGCCGGGGTCCGTGCGCACTTGCTCCGCGCCGGGCGAAAAATGGAGCTTCGGCAGCCAGACAAGGCGCATGCCGAGGCCGCCCATAAAATTTGCAAAATCTGCGGCGATATCCCACAGCCGCTGCAGCAGCTTCCGCATGGCTCACGCCTCCTGCGCCATGCCGCGCAGCTCGATGACCTTGTCACGCAGGATGGCCGTCAGGCGGTCCAGCTCCGCCGCGTCCGGATTGGCCGTAGAGCACAGTTCCGAAAGGCGGATCGGCTCGCCGATGACGACGTCCGTGCGTTTACCGAAGCCATAGTTCACGGAGTGCCACATGGGGATGATGGGCACATCGGTCTGCAGCGCAAGCAGGGCCGCCGTACTGCGGAATTCCAGAATTTCTCCGGTCGTGGAAAAGCGCCCCTCCGGGGAAGATGAGCAGCAGCTGCCCGCGCCGGAGCGCCTCGACCGACTCGCAGAAAAAGTCCATGCCGAACGAGAAGCGATCGACCTTGATGGCGCCGAGCATCCGCAGGCACCAGTTCAGGAAGCGGTTGCACTCATAAAAACGTCTTGCCGACAAGGCAGCGGACATAACGGAAATAGAACAGATACAGCACCAGAAGAAAGTCCATCTGGTTCTTATGGTTCGTGATGATAATTGCCGGGCCGCGTGTAAAGGCCGGGAGGCACTTTTGCCCTCGTAGCGGATGCGAGGCCGGAAATACAGGCCGACGTTCCAGCCGCACAGCAGCTTGTTGATCCAGCGGAACAGCAGCTTCATTCGACCGCCTCCCGCTCCGCCTGCGCTGCGGCGGCAAAATCCCGCGCCGTGAACAGCGGGTGCGCGGCATCCATCGTCAGGCTGATGCCGTAGCGCTCGAAACGACGGAAAAATATTATAGTAGGTCAGGCTGTCCACGCCGAGCTCCTGCAGGAGCTGCGTGTCCGGGCCGACGGTCTGCCCTGTCACGGAGCCGAGAAGCTCACACAGCTCCTGCACGAGCGCGCGGCTGCTCTCGTCCTCCAGCCGGGTCAGCTCCTCCGGCTCCGGCCGGTGCGCCGGGGTCAGGACGATCGAGCCGTCCGCCAGTTTTTCGCGCAGCTCTGCGCGGCGGGGCTTGCCGAAGCTGATGGGCAGCTCCTGCTCCGTCAGGAAAATACGCGCCGGGCGCATCGTCAGCGGCAGGCGGGCGACCGCCTCATAGGCCGCAGCGGAGGCTCTGGCTCTTGCATAGTCGTCCGCAGCCGTCTGCACGATCAGCACGGGGCGCTCATCGCCCTCCAGCTCCATGCCGAGCACACAACTGGCCGTCCCGGCCTGCAGGGCAAGGCGCTGCTCGATCAGATCCGGGCTGAGATTTTCACCGTTCGCGCCAATGATCAGGTCGCCCTGCCGGGCTTCCATATACCACCTACCGCCCTCGGCGCGGAAGACGTCCCTCGTGCGGAACCATGCCCCCGGATCGCGCGGCACGCGCACGCCGTTTTCGAGCATGGCCGTGTACAGCAGCGGAGAGCGCAGCTCCAGCACGCCGTCGTCCGCGATGCGCCAGCCGCCGGAGAGCGCCTGCAGAGGCTGACCGACGCCGCCGGACAGCCGCCATTTGGCCCCGCCGCGACAGCTCGACGGACAGGATGCCCGTCTCCGTCATGCCGTAGCCGTTGTGCATGCCGTAGCCGAGGCCGTTCATCAGCTCGGCCGCCTGCGGCTGCAGGAAGCCTCCGCCGCTGATGCAGAACATTGGCTCCGTGCCGAGCGCCTGTTCCCGCACGCGGCGGAACAGCACGCGCCGCGCCAGCCTTTGCGCCGAGCCGCGGGAAGACGGACTGCAGCCCGTTGGAGAAGCGCACGGCGCGCAGGAGTCTTTTCCTTCTGCCCCTGCCGCTCTGCCTCGCGCAGGAGCTGGCGGGCCGTCTGCTCCCACACGGCGGGCACGGCGAAGAAGTGCGTCACGCGGCCGACCTTGCAGGCATACTGGATGCTGCGGCTGTCGTAGCGCTCGAGAAACACGAACGTCACGCCGAAGAAAATGAACCACAAGAGCGAGGCCATCAAGCCGAAAATATGATAGAACGGCAAAAATGCCAGCATCCGCAGCTCGCGCGCCAGCCGGTCGTGCTTGACCTCCGGGCACTTGCGCACGATGCTCTCCGACTGCAGCAGCTGCGCCGTGATGGCAGCGCCGTCATAGAGCACAAGCTTCTGGCGTGCCGGTCGTGCCGGAGGTCATCAGGGCGATCTCGTCTGCCCAGACCGGCGTAAATTCCGGTGCATCTCCGGCCTCTGCTAGGTTCACGCAGCCCCCTCGCGCGGCCGGTCCGTCAGAACGCCCGCCGCCAGCTGCTCGACCGGGGCCAGTGTCGCGTCGTCCAGCCGCAGGTTCAGCAGCAGAGGCCGAAAGCCCGCCATCAGCGTGCCAAAAAACGCCGCGACCCACAGGGGGAGAATTTTCCATGCGGATCGCCAGAAACGCGCCCCTCCTGCCCGGCAAAGTGCACATGCAGCACACGCGCCAAGCGGTTCGTCAGAGCCGTCAGCTCCGCATAGCTCATGCGCTGCGTCTGCCCGGCCGTAAATTGCAGAGAAAAGGGCGTGTCCGTGAATTCCGTGGAAAAAATGCGAAAAATATCCTCGAACCGGTGCCCGGAAGCCTCCAGCTCCCGCAGCTCCGTTTCAAAAAACCATGCTGTTCTGTCTCCTCACTACCGGCGCAGGCCCATGCTGCCCGCCGGGGTTATATAAAGGTATCATACCATACCCGCCCGCGCGCGTCAACCAACGCGGCGTTTTCCGGCGGAAAAATCCGTTTCCGCGCCGCCGTCCTTGACAATGGCCGGGCCCGGAAATATAATAAATTGATATAATGTATGGAGGTACCCGAATGGAAAAGAAAAAGGGGCATCCCTTGCCAGGCTGTTCTTCGGTGTGTTTTTCCTGCTGCTGAGTGCCGTCGTGCTGCTGGTCAACCTGTTCCGGATGCCAGGCGGCTATGACTGGGCGCTCGGGCTGCTGGATCTCCTGACATTTCTGGGCGGGCTTCTGCTGCTGTGCTTCCACGCATGACGAAGCAGCGCAGACCGACCACAGAGGGGGAAAGAAATGGAGATCGCAGTTTTGATCCCGGCGTATCAGCCGGATAGCGTTCTGATCTCACTGGTGCAGGCCCTGCACCGGGAGAACTTCCGGCTGATCGTCACGGACGACGGCAGCGGCCCTGCCTATGCGGATATTTTTTCCGCGCTGCTGCCCTATGCCGAGGTCCTGACCTGCCCTGAGAACAGGGGCAAGGGCCGCGCACTGAAATGCGCCCTGCGCCATCTGGCTGCGGACCCGCAGGGCTGCCGCGCATTCATCACCGCAGATGCCGACGGCCAGCACACTGTGGCGGACATCCTGCGCGTGCGTGAGGCACTGCTGTCCGGCAGCCGCTTCGTGCTCACCACCCGGACGCTGCACGGGAAAAGCGTCCCGCTCCGCTCGCGCGTGGGCAACGACCTGTCGCGCTTCTTCTTTTCGCTGGCGGCAGGCTGCTTTCTGAAGGACAACCAGTCCGGCCTGCGCGGCTTTTCCACGGACTGCCTGCCGTGGCTCACGGAGATAGGCGGAGAAATATGATTATGAAATGAACGTGCTGCTCTACGCCGCGCGGCAGGAGCTGCCCATCACGCAGCTGCCCATCGAAACGGTCTATCTCGACGGCAACCAGAGCTCACACTTTGACCCGCTGCGCGATACGCTGCGCATTTATCGCCGAATGCTGGATACGGCGCGCGGCTCCGTTCTGGCGTGGTTGCTGCATGTAGCTGCTATCCTGCTGCTGTCGCTGACGCTCGGGTGGCATTTCTTCCTGTTTTCCATCCCGCTGTGCGGCGCGGGCAGCGCGGCGCTGAGCTACTGCTTCAACCGTTTTCTGGTCTTCCGCCGCGTGCGTTATGCCTGTGGGCCGCGCATGCTGTTCGGCGCAGCCGTGCGCACGTCGCTGCGGCTGCTGTTCTGCTGCATCCTGCACCCGCTCGGCCTGCCGCTGTTTGCCGCATGGCTCATCGGCTCTGTACTCACCGTTCCGCTGGAATATGCCTACGTCCGCCTGACGGGCGTGGTGGTGGTCAAGCTATGCGCTGCGTCGTTCTTGACATCCGGACCGTCTCCGCAGCGGAGCTTGCCCGGTGGGAAGCCGCAGCAGAGCCGGAGCGCCGCGCCCGCTGGCAGCAGTTCCGCCGACCCGATGACCGCGCCCGCAGCATCTGCGCCGACCATCTGGCGCGTATGCTGCTCCGCGAGGCAGGTGCGCAGACGCCCGTGATCCGGACCGGGACGAACGGCAAGCCCTATGTGCCCGGAGGTCCGTCCTTCAACTGCAGCCACTCCGGAAGCTTCGTGTGCTGCGCCGTGCACGGCAGCCCTGTCGGCATCGATCTTGAGGCGCGGCGGCCCGTCCGCGCCGCGCTGGCTGCGCGCATCTGCACGCCGGAGGAGCTGGTTTTTCACCGCGCCGGGCGGACGGTTCGACCCGCTGCGCTTCCTGCAGCTCTGGACCGCAAAGGAAGCATGGGTCAAATACACCGGCGAAGGCCTCGGCGTCGATTTCCGCACGCTGCCCGCCGCCGCAGCAGACGGCTTGCACGAAACGCTGTTCGGCCGCCGCCTCGAGCAGACCGTCACGGAGGACTATGTCCTCTCCGTCGTATACGATGCAGTATAAACGCAAAAAGCAGACAACCAGCCAGGCAGGACCTCGCGCTGACGATGGAGTATTACGAGGGCGCAGGACGATGGTATCGTCTCCCCGCTGGGCCTGCTCGATATACTGCCGGATGTCACGGATGGACATTCCGGCCTTTTCATGCAGCAGGTGATCTGCAGCCACTCCAGATCGGTGTCCTGAAACATGCGGATGCCGCCCGGCAACCGCTCCACAAACGGCAGCAGGCCCTCCTTGTCATAAAATCGCAGTGTCGAAGCAGGCCATCCAGCCGCAAAGCGCTGCCTCAGATTTTTTATATGCTCACTCTTGCTATCTCGAACGTATGTGCTATAATAGTCCCATCAGGAGGTGCGGCTGATGTATTTTATCTACGGCGAGGCCGAGCTGGCGTATCTGCGCCGGAAGGACAACGGCTGGCTGCGGTCATCGACCGTATCGGGCCGGTGGAGCGCACGGTGGACCCTGATCTGTTTTCCGCCGTCGTGCACCACATCATCGGCCAACAGATCTCCATGAAGGCGCAGGCCACGATCTGGCAGCGCATGCAGGACGCGCTCGGCTCTGTCAGCGCCGAAACGATCTTAGCCGCCGGTGTGCCCGCGCTGCAGGCCCTTGGCATGACGTTCCGCAAGGCGGAATATCTCACGGACCTTGCCGGGCGAATTGTGGATGGCTCGTTCGATCTGGAGGCCGTCCGCAGCATGGACGATGCGGAGGCCATCCGTGCGCTGAGCAGCCTGCGCGGCATCGGCGTATGGACTGCCGAAATGATCCTGCTGTTCTGCCTGCAGCGGCCGAACGTGTTCAGCTACGATGATCTGGCGATCCAGCGCGGTCTGCGCTGGTCACCGCCATCGCCGCATCGACCGCCCGCTGTTTGAAAGGTACCGCCGCCGCTTCCATCCCTACGGCAGCGTGGCGAGCCTGTATCTTTGGGCCGTCTCCCGGCGGCGCGATCCCAGGCTGACGGACCCGCGCCGAAGAGCGCGAACGGAGGAAATAACATGATCTTTACCGCAAACTACGCCTCCCCGCTGGGCGGCATCTTGCTCGCGGCGGATGAGCTAGGGCTGACCGGTCTGTGGTTCACGGGCGCAAAATACTTCGGCGCGGGGCTCCCCGCTTCGGCCGTAGAGAGGCGGACACTCCCATTCTGGCAGAGGCCCGGCGCTGGCTGGAAGGCTACTTCACCGGGCAGCGCCCTGCAGCTCTGCCGCCGCTCCACCCGAGCGGTTCGCCGTTCCGCCGCGCGGTATGGGACATTCTGCTGATGATCCCCTATGGCGAAACGACGACCTATGGCCGGATCGCGCAGCAGCTGGCCGTGCAGCGCGGGCTGGCGCACCTGTCCGCGCAGGCCGTCGGCGGGGCGGTCGAGGCACAATCCGATCTCGATCCTCATCCCCCTGCCACCGGGTCATCAGGGCGGACGGCGGCAACCGGCTACGCCGGAGGCATGGAAAAAAGCGCGCGCTCCTGAAATTGGAGCACGCGAAAATTTGATTTTATTTTGTGGCTGCCATCCGGCAGCCATTTCCCTCGCGGAGGTCGTAGAAGATCACGCTGTCGCCAAGCGCCTCCGTCAGGCGGCTTGCCATGGTCTGTACGCCGTCGTCACTGGTCATCGACGTGTGGTAAGCGCCGTAGATCCCCATGACAGAACCGCCGCCCAGCGCGCGATATTCCCACAGCAGGTTCTGCGTCATGGCGTTCTCACGGAATTCCCCGTCCTGCGTGCGGTAAAATTCCAGCCCTGATCGATGTTCTCGCTCGCGCTTTTTCCCTCGCTGCGCGCAGCAGCCTCAGATAAGGCGTAGCCGGTCGAACTCTACTGGTGGCCGACGTCCGTCCTGCGTGGAAAACGGTCTCGGGGCAGGCCTCCTTGATACCGCGATAAAAAGTCCAGCACATTCTGGTGATAGGACGCGCTGCCCTTCCAGTCGGTATAGACCTCCATGAGAATTCTGTCATTATCTGCCTGCATCCAGCGGTTCAGGTACTGGGCCGTATAATACGGCAGCTCGACAAACAGATCGCGCATGCCGCCCGCATAATAGTCCTTCCAGAGCGCAAGCTCCCGCTGCAGCAGCTCGTCGTTCGCATGGAATTCGCCGTAGAGATACAGCTGGTCCTGCCGCGCAGCCGTGCACCCGGAGGCGAGCAGTACGGCAGCGATCAGCAGCAGGGCGAGCCAACGTTTCATGGGCTTCCCTCCGATCAGGGCGCAGCGGATATGGACATCACCGCTCACGCTGTCAAATTCATAGGCAGGCCGCCCTGCCCGTAAACGAACTCATCCCTGTGCAAGCTGCCCGCAAAGCCGTCGACTGTCAGATCGCCGCTCACACTGTCCAGCGTAGCCGAGAAGCCGCCGTTTTCCGGGAGCGTCAGCGTCACGCCGCCGCTGACCGTGTCACAGCTGATGTCCTGCGGCAGGATGGAGGTCGTCAGGGTGCAGCGCGCCGCTCGTGGTATCGAAGTCGACTGTTTCAAACGCACCGCCCAGCGTGAGCGAGCCGGACGTCGTGTCGGCCGAAAGCTCACCGACTGCAGCATCCGTCACCGTCAGATCACCGCTCGTGCTGTCGAAGTCCAGGTTCTCATAGCTGCCTCCCATCAGGGTCACGCTGCCGGAGACGCTGTCCAGTTCCAGCTCACGGGCGTCAGTGCCGGGAGTGAAGCCGTGGCTGCGCTGAGGTCGAGGCTGAGCTTCTGCAGCTTGCCGCCCGGCTGGCCGGGATGCCGATGGTCAGCTGCTTGGCTCGCGTCGGGATCGTCAGGCCGCTTTTTCTGCGAATAAACCGTTAATTTCCGTCCTTCAGCTTCCAGCGCATACGGGCATCACTGCTCTCGGGCTGCGGCGGCTCGCGGGCGTCACGGCATCGCCGTCCGTCAGCTCCACTGTCACGCTGCCGGAGAGCCAGCTGACGTCCAGCCCACGCACCTCGCCCGAAACGGAGGCCTCGCCGACGGTATAGCCTCGTCGCTGCCGTGGTCGTCGATCCAGTGGAAAGACAGGTCCCCAATCTTCCAGTCCAGCACTCTGGGGGAGCGCCAGCAGACGACCAGCATGCTGGCCAGCACCAGCGCAATCGTGCCGCAGATACAGATCTTTACAATAGCTTTTTGCTTTCATCTTATACACCCCTCCACCAGAGTCCGCACGCTGCTCAGCACGCCGCCGAGCGCCGCGCCTATCGGAAACACGAGCCAGGTCACGATCCACTTGCCCGTTGCAGCCGTTGGGACGGCATAGAGCACCGCAGATGCACAGCCGCAGCAGGCCGTCCACGAGCCGCCAGCCCGCGCGGCGGCCGCGCGCCAGCAGGATCACGCTTTCGGCCACATGCAGCAACGCCGCCGCAAACGGAAACACCGCCCAGGCATAGCCCCACGAGCCATACCAGCCGATGACCACAGCCAGCAGGGCCGTGCATGGCAACACGATGGCGCAGGCGATGCGCATGCCGCGGGAATGCGGCTCCTTTTCCGGCGCTTCGGCCTTTGGCTGCGCTTCCCGTACAGGCTCGGCCTGCAGCAGCGCGGCAGGCTGGAAAGCAGCTCCTCCCACATCGCCGACGCTCTCGAGCGCGCTGGCATAGGCCTCCTGCTCCGATTTTCCCGCGGCAAGCAGATCGTCATACCGCTGCAGGGTATTGCTCAGGATCTCATCGCGCAGATCGCGCGCCTGCTGCGTGTCCGGTGCGCCCGCAAAGCGGCGCAGCACCTCCTGCCTTAATTGTTCTCTCATGACTCTTCCTCCATGGCGATCAGCCGATCAATGATCTCTTTTTGTGGCCTCCCAGACGCTGACCTGCTCCTGGTAGGCCATGCGTCCGGCCGGGGTGATGCGATAATAGCGCCGCCGGGCGCCCGTAGGCCTCCGCTGCCCCAATAGGACATGATCTGCCCGGTCTCCTCCAACCGCTTGAACGCAGTGTAGAGCGTAGCCTCCTTCAGCTCATAACGCCCGCCGGACAGCTCCCGGACCGTTTATTGATCTCGTAGCCGTAGCTGTCGCGCTGCATCAGGCGCGCCAGAATGATGGTCTCCGTATGGCCGCGGATCAGGTCTCCCGCAATATACAAGGAACTCCAGTTCCTTCCCGCTGCCGCATCCGGCAGCCTTTGTGAGTCTACTATAGCACAAGATACTTCGCCTGTCAAGGTATCTTTTCTACAAGATATCTTCAAGCGCAAAAAAACGCCGCAGAGAACGTATCTCTGCGGCGGAAAAATGCCGTATTCAGTTCCGCAGCCTCTTCTCCAGACGCTGCAGCATACCGCCGATAATGGCGTCATAGCGGTCCGTATCCACGGCCACGGCGGCGCGCATGTCGGCATGTTCCGATGCAGCACGGTCTGGCCGCTGCGCCCGGCGGAGCCAGCTCCACGGTGATCTCACCGGTCTGCCACGTCATCAGCCGGTCGTCCAGCAGTGTGGAGATGGCGACGGCATCGTGCATGGCCTCGCCGCTGCGGAAGCGGGATGAGCGCCTCCATGATCTCCCGAAAGCCGCCCCGCTGCGCTGGGATATCGCGCCCGAACACATCCGGCCGGATGGGGCAGCCGAGCGTGATGCTCAGGCCGACCATATCGATGGGAATGCCGCTCTCAAAGACGAGCTTCGTGGCGGCCGGGTCGTGGCCCGCGTTCGCCTCGACATAGGGCGTGATGTTGCCGCGGCCGATGCTGCCGCCCATCATCACGATCTTTTTGATCCAGTGCGGCAGGTCCGGGTGCTTCTGCAGGGCCAGCGCGATATTCGTCAGCGGCGCGACCGTCACGAGGACGAGCTCGCCCTGCGCGGCCTTTGCGATCTCATAGAGCTTGTCCCACGCAGGCAGGGCATCCGGCGTCCTGTCGGACTGCGGCAGGATGAGGTCCCCCCACGCCGTTGGAACCGTGGCACTTCGCCGCAGGCGCGCCGAACTCCGCCTCGAGATAGCGGTCCGCGCCCCGGGCCACCGGGACATCCGTCCGGAACAGGGAGAGGATGTTCAGCGCGTTTTGCGTCGTCACATCCGTGTGATTATTGCCGCCCATGGTGGTCACGGCGCGCAGGTCCAGGCGGTCTGAATAGGCGCAGGCCAGCGCAAGGCAGAAAAAAGTCGTCGATACCGGGGTCGGTATCGATGACGATGGGAATGCGTTCCATGATGTCTCCTTTTTTTGAAAAACACGCGGGGTCCGGATGACCGAACCCCGCTTAGAATTTATTTTGCTTCTCAGCCGACGGGCTGGTTGGCATCCTCGATGATGCGGACGAACTTCTCCGGCACGAGAGATGCGCCGCCGATCAGGCCGCCGTCAATATCCGGCTGGGCCAGCAGCTCAAAGGCGTTCTTTTTCGTTCATGGAGCCGCCGTAGAGGATGGTCATCGCGCGGGCGTTCTTCGAGCCGAAGCGCTTGCGGATGATGGTGCGGATGTGCTGGCAGACCTCCTCGGCCTGCTCCGGCGTTGCAGTCTCGCCGGTGCCAATGGCCCAGATGGGTTCATAGGCGATGACGATGCGGCGGATCTTCTCCTCCGGCACACACCGGCCAGCGCCAGCTTGATCTGCATGGTGATCCATTCCGTTGTCACGCCGGATTCCCGCTGTGCAAGCGTCTCGCCGCAGCAGACGATCGGGATCAGGCCCGCATCCAGCGCCGTATGAAGCTTTTGCATTCACGTCCGCATCCGTCTCGCCCATGGCGCGGCGCGCTCGGAAGTGACCGAGGATGACATATTTGCAGCCCTGCATCAACGAGCATATCCGCGGCGATCTCGCCGGTATAGGCACCGGAGGTTGCGCATTGCAGTTCTCTGCACCGATGGCCACGCGCGTTTCACGCATGGCGCGCACAGCCGCCGGAATGCACACGGCTGGGACGCACAGCGCCATGTCGCACCACCGGCCCTTGGGCAGGATGCTCTTGAATTCCGTCATAAACGCCTTGGTCTCCGAGGGGGTCTTGTTCATTTTCCAGTTCCCGGCGATGAGGGTTTTGCGATATTTTCTGTTCATAGTATCCTTCTCCTACTTTATCTAAGGTTGCTTCCTGTATCAGCGGTCTGCCAGGCAGGCGATGCCGGGTAGCTCGCGGCCTTCCAAAATTCCAGGCTGGCGCCACCGCCGGTGGAAATATGCGTGATCCGATCGGCAAAGCCGAGCTGCTCACAGGCGGCTGCCGAGTCGCCGCCGCCGACGATGGTCGTTGCAGCGGAATCTGCCATAGCCTGGGCCACGGCGATGGTGCCCTTGGCCAGCGTCGGGTTTTCAAAGACGCCCATGGGGCCGTTCCAGACGACCGTCTTGGCATTCCGGACTGCCTGGGCAAACAGGGCCTGAGAGGCTTCGCCGATGTCCAGCCCTTCCATATCCGCGGGGATCTGATCCAGGGGACGGTTTTCGTCTCAATGGCCGCGTCAATGGGGTTCGGGAAACCGGCGGCGACAACGGTATCCACCGGCAGCAGGAGCTGCACGCCCTTGGCCAGGCGGCCTTTTCCAGCATGTCGCGGCAGTAGTCGACCTTTTCTCGCGTCAAACAGGACTTGCCGATGGCATGCCCCTGGGCGGCGATGAAGGTATAGGCCATGCCGCCGCCGATGATGAGCGTGTCGACCTTTTCCAGCAGGTTGCTGATGACATTCAGCTTGTCCGAGACCTTTGCGCCACCGAGAATCGCGACAAAGGCGGGTCGGATCGGCCAGGCTTTGCCCATGATGGACACTTCCTTCTCCACGAGGAAGCCGCAGACAGCAGGCAGATAATCCGCCACGCCGGCCGTGGAGGAATGGGCGCGGTGCCGTGCCGAATGCACAAAGATCTCCGCCAGAGAAGCCAGCTCCTTGACAGCTCGGGATCGTTCTTCGTCTCTGCCCTTCATGAAGCGGACGTTCTCCAGCAGCATCACATCGCCGTCCTTCAGGGCCGCGGCCTTGGCCTGGCATCCTCACCGACGACGTCCTTGGCCATCACGACGGGCTTGCCGAGCAGCTCGCTCCAAGGCGGTCCGCAACGACCTGCAGGGACAGCTCGGGTTCTTCCACTCGCCCTTCGGCTTGCCCATATGGGAGCAAAGGATGACGCGGGCGCCGTGGTTGACAAGGTACTCAATGGTCGGCATGGCAGCGACGATGCGCTTGTCGCTCGTGATCTTGCCTTCCTTTGGTGGGGACGTTGAAGTCACAGCGGCAAAGCACGCGCTTGCCCTTGACATCGATGTCTTCAACAGATTTCTTGTTGTAGTTCATAATTGACCTCCTGATAGACTTGCGATACGCAGAATTCACACTTTCATCTTTCCATAGTCCCGCAGGTGCGGAAATTCAATTGCCGCAGCGCTTCAAACACGCCAATGGCAACGGAATTGCTGAGATTCAGGCTGCGTGCCTCCTCGCGGATGGGGATGCGGACGCAGTCGTCATAATGGGCCTCGAGGAACGGCTCCGGCAGGCCCTTCGTCTCCCGGCCGAAGAACAGGTAGCACCGTCGTCATAGGAAACATCGCAGTAGGAGCGCGGCGCCTTTAGAGAACAGCCGCTGCTGGGCAACGTTGTTTTCATAGAAGTCCCCTGAGATCGTCGTATACGCGCACATCGACCAGATGCCAGTAATCGAGCCCGGCGCGGCACGGCGCTCGGAGATATCGAAGCCCAGCGGCCGGATGAGATGCAGCACGGAGCCGGTTGCGGCGCAGGTGCGGGCAATATTGCCGGTGTTCTGCGGGATCTCCGGCGCAACAAGGACAACGTTCAGCATGGTGCTCCTGCGGAGAGATTTTTCGCGGCAGCATGCTCTCCAAAACACTGCCGACCAATATTCTATGACAAACGACCCCAAAATTCAACTGTTTTTCTTGAATTTTCAAAAATAATTCACACAATTTCGTGTCAAAAATCACAGTTGCGTTTTCGCTCCAAATCCGCTATACTGTCTGGGAAAGCAACACCGGCCCATCTGCACGAAGGCCGGTCGGAAGGAAGCGATCCTCATTTGAAAAAAAATGCACCTGACCCCCTCGCGGCTCATCGCGGTCGGGTTCCTGCTGGTCATTCTGGCCGGCGCGGGGCTGCTGATGCTCCCCATCGCCTCACGCGGGAACCTGCCGGGTTCCTCGGACGCCCTGTTCACCTCAACAAGTGCAACCTGCGTGACGGGTCTGGTAGTCCGCGATACGTTCACCGGCTGGACGGTCTTCGGCCAGCTCGTGATCCTCGCGCTCATCCAGCTCGGCGGTCTCGGCTTCATGACCTTCATCACGCTGACGTCCATGCTGCTCGGCAAACGCCTCGGCCTTTATGACCGCAAGGTCCTTATGCAGTCTGCGGGCAACATCACGCTCGACGGTACGGCGGCGCTCATCCGCAAGATCATTCCCTTTACGTTCGTGTTCGAATTTGCGGGTGCCGCATTGCTTTCCATCCGGTTCATCCCGGAATTTGGCGTTCTGCGCGGCATCTACGCCTCCGTGTTCCACGCCATCTCCGCCTTCTGCAATGCAGGCTTCGACCTCATGGGCATGCGCGCGCCGTTCTCTTCTCTGACCAATTATGTGTCCGACCCGCTCGTAAGCCTGACGATCTGCATGCTCATCATCATCGGTGGACTTGGTTTTCTCGTCTGGCGCGATCTTGTCCGCTGCCGCTTCCGCTGGAAGCGCCTGCAGCTGCACAGCAAGCTCGTTCTGACAACCTCCGGCATTCTGCTGCTCGGCGGCGGGCTTCTGTTTCTCGGCTTCGAGTGGAACGCCTCCATGGCGGACCTCTCCATCCCGGAAAAGCTCCTCGCCTCGTTCTTCCAGGCCGTCACACCGCGCACGGCAGGCTTCAACACCGTGGACCTGTCCAAGCTGTCCGACTCCGGCAACCTGCTGACGGACTTCCTTATGCTCATCGGCGGCAGTCCCGGCTCCACGGCAGGCGGCATCAAGACGACGACGCTGGCCGTTCTGGTGCTCAGTGCGCTGGCCTCGGCACGCGGCCGCATGCGCGTCAATACCTTCCGCATGTCCATTGAGCGCGAAACGCTCCGGCAGGCCAGCTCCATTCTGCTCATCTATCTCGGCATGAGCCTGACGGCCATTCTGGCCATCTGCGCCATCGAGCCGTTCGGTCTGAAGGCCGTCACGTTCGAAGTCGTCTCCGCCATTGCGACGGTCGGTCTGTCGCTCGGGCTGACGCCGCAGCTCAGCTCCGCGAGCCGTGTCATTCTCATTCTGCTCATGTACGCCGGGCGTATCGGTGGTCTGAGCTTTTGTTCTGTTGTTCTCGGGCGCCGCTCCTGAGCCGCCGCTGGATCGTCCCACCGGCAAGATCCTCATCGGATAATCAGAGAAAGGAACCGTTTCATGAAATCTGTTCTCATCATCGGCATGGGCCGCACCGGCCGCCATCTGGCCAGCAAAATGCAGGAGCTCGGCAACGACGTCATGATCGTCGACAAAACCCCGCCATCATCGAAGCGCTCTCCGGCCGCTTCACGGACTCAAATATCTGTGACTGCACGAACGATGCCATCATCAAGGCGCTCGGTGTCGACAATTTCGACATCTGCTTCGTCACCATCGGCGAGGACTTCCAGGCCTCGCTCGTCGTCACGTCCCTGCTCAAGCAGTTCGGCGCGCGCATGATCGTCTCGAAGGCCAAGCAGGACATTCAGGCAGACCTCCTGCGCAAGATCGGTGCAGACGAGATCGTCTGTCCGGAGCGCGAGATCTCCGAAAAGCTCGCCGTGCGCTACAACGCGGACAACATCTTTGATTTCATCCCGTTGACCGCGGATTATTCCATTTATGAGCTGCCCATTCAGGCCGCATGGATCGGTCAGACGCTGTCCGGCCTGAATGTCCGCCGCAAATATCAGATCAACATCATCGCCGTCAAGCATGACAACGAGATCAACCCGAACGTCGGCCCGGATTACCGCTTCCGCGAGGGCGACCACATCATCCTCATCGGCCGCCCAACGAGGTCTTCAAGCTGGCCGCAAAAATGTAAGACTAAGACAGAGAAAAGCGCTCCGTCTTCGGCGGAGCGCTTGACAAAAAGGCAAAACTGGAGTATAGTATAGGTAAAAAAGGGTGCTGCCAGTAGGTCGGCCCCAAAATGACTATGAAGAGATAATCGTTCCTTTGGGGAGGCGGCGATTATCTCTTCTTATTGTTGTCCTGATAAATCAGGGCAATGACCGCAAGTATGACCATGCAGAATTGAAAGAATTCTCCCCATGTAACCATGCCTGTCACCCCTCTCTTTCGATCGGGAGCAAAAGAAGTTTATCACCCCGAATGGATTCTGGGGGAAACCGCCTACCGGGGTACTGGTAGCACCACAGGCAGCACATCACAGGATTCGGCAAATTGCAAGCAAAAACAGTGAGTTATCGTATTCGTAATGTGTTAATTCAATGATTCCCCGTTTCAGGGTCATCAAAAGGTCAAAAAACCGGCAAACGTCATCAGGCGTTTGCCGGTCGTGGTGACCCGCCGGAGATTCGAACTCCAGACCCATTGCTTAAAAGGCAATTGCTCTGCCAACTGAGCTAGCGGGTCATGATGCAAAAAATTCGGAGCAAAGTGACTTTGCTCCGACGATGGCTGGGATGGCAGGGCTCGAACCTGCGAATGCCAGAGTCAAAGTCTGGTGCCTTACCACTTGGCCACATCCCAATATCCGGTGTGCGGTGAGGAAGCCCGGCGCGGGAAAAATGGGGTGAGTGAAGGGACTCGAACCCTCGGTCTTCAGAGCCACAATCTGACGCGTTAACCAACTACGCTACACCCACCATATTTCGACCCGATCTTTTGTGGCAGCTGATGCATCCCTGCGCTGGTACGCCAGGAGGGACTCGAACCCCTGACCTACTGCTTAGAAGGCAGTTGCTCTATCCAGCTGAGCTACTGGCGCGTATGGAGCGGGTGATGGGAGTCGAACCCACGCCCACAGCTTGGAAGGCTGTTGTACTAGCCGTTATACTACACCCGCGTGGGCAGGCTTTGCATCAGCCCTAAAATAGTAACATACTCCGACAGGATTGTCAAGTCCTGTTTTTCATTTTTGTAAAAAACAGCCGGGAAGCGGCAACCCGCTCCCCGGCTGTTTGGAATTCACTCAGACGACCTGCAGGGCGTCGTCCCGCACCTCGACGCGGAGCGTCGCGCCGGGCGACACATTGCCCTCGACGATGCGGCGGGCCAGCAGCGTCTCGACTGTGTGCTGCAGATAGCGGCGGAGCGGACGCGCACCGTACTGCGGATCATAGGCTGCGTCGATGATGAACTGCTTGGCCTCCGGCGTCAGCTCGCAGCGCAGCTGCTTGTCAGCCAGACGTGCATTGAGCGCATCCATCTGCAGATCGATGATCTTGACGATATTTTCCTTCGTCAGCGGCTTAGAAGAAGACGATCTCGTCAAGCCGGTTGAGAAACTCCGGGCGGAACGAACGCTTCAGCAGCTGCTCGACCTGCGAACGGGCCTCCTCGGAGATCTCGCCGTTGTCGGTAATGCCGTTCAGCAGATACTCCGAGCCGAGGTTGCTCGTCAGGATCAGGATCGTATTCTTGAAGTCGACGGTGCGGCCCTGCGAATCGGTGATACGGCCGTCGTCCAGCACCTGAAGCAGGACGTTAAATACATCCGGATGCGCCTTTTCCACCTCGTCAAAGAGCACGACGGAATACGGCTGACGGCGCACAGCTTCCGTCAACCTGCCGCCCTCGCCGTAGCCGACGTAGCCCGGAGGCGAGCCAATGAGACGCGACACGGAGAATTTCTCCATGTACTCCGACATATCGATCCGAACGAGGTTCTTTCGTCATCGTCAAACAGCGCTTCTGCGCCAGCGCCTTGGCCAGCTCCGTCTTGCCAACGCCCGTGGGACCAAGGAAGAGGAACGAGCCCATCGGCCTGTTCGGGTTCTGGATGCCGGCACGGCTGCGCAGGATGGCCTCGAGACGGAGCGGACGGCTTCATCCTGCCCGACGACGCGCTTATGCAGCTGCTCGTCCAGATGCAGGAGCTTTTTCGCGCTCGCCCTCGACGAGCTTTGCGACCGGGATGCCGGTCCAGCGCTCGACGATCTTTGCGATCTCCTCCTCCGTGACCTTGTCGCGCAGGAGGTTGCTCTGGCTTGGCGTTCTGCGCCAGCGCCTCTTCCTGCGCCAGCTCTTCTTGAGCTCGGGCAGCTCGCCGTACTTCAGACGGGCGGCCGTCTCGAGGTCATAGTTCTGCTCTGCCTGCTCGATCTGCGCACCGAGCTTTTCGATCTGCTCACGCAGCTGCTGGACCTTGCCGATGGCATTCTTCTCGTTTTCCCACTGGGCCTTCATGGTCGTTGAACTTATCGCGCTGCTCGGCCAGCTCTTCGAATCAGCTCCGCAGACGGCCTGAGACGAGAGCTCGTCGGTCTCGTTCTTCAGCGCGGCCTCTTCGATCTGCATCTGGATGATCTTGCGGTTGATGACGTCGAGCTCGGTCGGCATCGAGTCCATCTCGGTGCGGATCATCTCGCAGGCCTCATCGATAAGGTCGATGGCCTTGTCCGGCAGGAAGCGGTCCGTGATATAGCGCTCGGACAGCGTGGCCGCCGCGATGATGGCGGGTCCGTGATCTTCACGCCGTGGAAGACCTCGTAGCGCTCCTCCAGGCCACGCAGGATGGCGATGGTGTCCTCGACGGACGGCTCCCTTGACGAGCACGGTCTGGAAACGGCGTTCCAGCGCAGCGTCCTTTCGATATACTTGCGGTATTCATCGAGCGTCGTCGCGCCGATGCAGCTGCAGCTCGCCGCGCGCCAGCATCGGCTTGAGCAGGTTGCCCGCATCCATGCTGCCCTCGGTCTTTGCCTGCGCCGACGATGGTGTGCAGCTCGTCGATGAACAGGATGATGCGGCCCTCGGAGTTCTTCACTTCGTTCAGGACGGCCTTCAGCCGCTCCTCAAATTCGCCGCGGTACTTCGCGCCCGCGATGAGCGCGCCCATGTCCAGCGAGAAGATCGTCTTGTCCTGCAGGGACTTCGGCACGTCGCCGCGGACGATCCGCTGCGCCAGCCCTTCGGCGATGGCCGTCTTGCCGACGCCCGGCTCGCCGATGAGCACGGGGTCGTTCTTCGACTTGCGCGACAGGATGCGGATGACGTTTCGGATCTCGTCGTCACGGCCGATGACCGGGTCCGTCTTCTTTTCGCGGGCGTTCTTCACCAGATCGGTGCCGTATTTCTGCAGCGCCTCATAGGTGTCCTCCGGGCTGTCCGTCGTCACGCGGCTGCTGCCGCGGATGGCCGCAGGGGTCTTCAGGCAGTCCTCCTTGCGGATGCGATAGTCCGCAAACAGCGGCGCGACGGTCTCGTCGGCCGTGTCGAGCATGGCAAGGAACAGGTGCTCCACGGAGACGTATTCGTCGTCCCGCATGCCCTGCGCCGTGCGCTCGGCCTCAGCCATCAGGCTGTCCATGCCGCGGGAAATATAGAATTTGTCGGCATCCGGCCGGAACCGCTGACGCCCGGCAGCTTCCACCACCGCCGCGCCGCAGCCGTCAGACTCTCGACACTCACGCCCATTTTTCTTCAGCAGCTGCTGGGATGAGCCCACCGTCCTGCTGCAGCAGAGCCAGAAGCAGGTGGACCTGCTCGATCTGCTGATTCTGATGCGCCGCTGCGATCGTCTGCGCACTCTGCAGGGCCTCCAGTGTTTTCTGCGTATACTGATTCGTGTTCATAACCTCATTCTCCTCTCCGGCGGCGAATTCCGCCGAGGGGGTTTCAAAAGCATCCGACGCATTCGCCGAAGCTTCTTTAGCACTCTCGCTTGTTGAGTGCTAACCTCTTTGACCCCATGATACCACCATTTTGAATTTTGTCAAGAGGTACAGATGAAAATATTTTCTCCAAAATTGCGCAATATAACAGTCATTATCTATGCAGTTTCGCACAATACGATCTTTCCCATGCTATTATGCCACCGTAAAAAGCAGGCGTGCCAAACATGACACGCCTGCTTTATATGTTTGATCGTATGGTTCATTCAAAATGATGCGGTTCGCGCCGAAGTAGCGGGCGTTGTAATAGCTCTCGCTCAGGGAGCTGATGATGACGCCCCTTGCGCGGATTGGCCGCGTGGATGAAACGTCCGCCGCCGATGTAAATGCCGACATGCGTGATCTCACCGCCGGAGCCGAAGAACACGAGGTCGCCCGGCATCAGCTCGCTGCGGCTGACATGCTCGCCGTCGTTATAATACTGCGACGTCGCCGTGCGCGTGATGTTGAAGCCGAAGTGGCGGTAGACATACTGCACGAAGCCGGAGCAGTCGAAGCCCGCGGGGTCGTGCCGCCGTAGACATAGTCAGCCCTCGAACGTCAGCGCGTAGGCCACCAGATCGTCCGCCAGCGAGGGCTGCTCGATCGTGCCGTCCCACGATGTGGTGAACTTATAGTGAGCGCAGGAAGATCACAAAGCGCCTCCAGGCTGCTGGTGGACGACTGCGGCAGGCTTTGCCGTCGCTGCCCTTGACCGCGCCGATGTAGCACAGCAGGCGCGTCGGCGTTTTCGCCCACTCGGCAAGCTGCTTCAGGTCGGAGAATTCGCTGAGGGAATAGCGGTTCACGCGCGGATTCTGCTCCGTCGGATAGCCGACGGTCTGCATGGTTGCACGAGATCTTGAAGAACTGCTCGCGCGTCAGCGTATCGTTCAGCCGGAAGCGGCCGTCACCATAGCCCTGCACGATCTTGAGCTCATAGGCCGCGTTCACGTCCGGATCGTTCGTATCCGTGAAGTGCGCACCGTGCCGGACGGCGTATATTCCGTGCCCATCAGGCCGTTATAGGCCAGCATGGCAATGGAGCACATCTGGGCGCGGGGATGGGCTTGCTCAGGTCGGCATTGTCGAGGGCTCGACGGGATGTTGCCGAGCTTCACGACCTCAGAGAACTCCGCAACGGCCCACGCCGGGATGCCGCTGTAACCGCCGTCGTCATCCGGGTCCGGATCGACCGGCATATCATCATTTTTGCGCAGCCACTCGCTGACAATGTAATACGCGCGGCGGAACATGGCGATGGCCGCCTGCCGTCCGTCGTGCCCTTCGGCCTGGAAGGGCCGTGCCGGTGCCGCGCACCACGCCGAGCGCGACCATATACTGCGTCGGCTCGAGTGCATAGTCGCTGATGGAGGCTGCGTCCGTAAACTGGGAAAGGTCGGACGGCTCGACGCTCTCGTCCTTCAGAACAGCGCGCGCGTCATCAAGTTGTAAGTGATCTTGAAGAAGTCCTGACGGCTCGATCTCCATCTCCTGCGTGTCCGTGAAATACCTGGCCCCCTGGCGCAGGATGGTTCATCAGGTTCTCATAGACCTCGACGGCCATTTTGCACATCTCGCCGCGCGTGATGTTGGCGGGAAAGGTCGGCGTTCAGCAGGCAGTCCGGCAGCAGGCCGAGCGCCTCCATCTCCGGCGACCTCGGACTTTGCCCAGCGCGAACCACGAAGCCATGGCTGCCAGGGGCAAACCCGCCAGCAGGCAGCAGCACGAGCGCCTGAGCCAGCGAATGATGCGTTGCTTTTCATGCAGATACCTCCATATCCAGCTCCAGGCCGACCGGACAGTGGTCGGAGCCGTAAATTTCTGATAAATGGGCGCAGCCGCAACGGACTCGCGCAGGCGGTCGGACACAAGAAATAATCGATACGCCAACCGGCGTTCTTTTCCCTTGCGTGAAACCGGTAGCTCCACCAGGAATACGCGCCCGTGAGGTCGGGATTGCGGGCGGAACGTATCCGTGAACCCGGCCTGCAGCAGCTCGGTGAACTTGCCGCGCTCCTCGTCCGAGAAGCCCGCGTTGCCGCGGTTCGGGCCGGGGTTCTTGAGGTCGATTTCCTGATGCGCCACATTCAGGTCGCCGCAGACGATCACCGGCTTCTGCCGGTCGAGCGAGACGAGATAGGCGCGGAACGCATCGTCCCAGGCCATGCGGTGGTCAAGGCGCTTCAGTCCGTCCTGCGCATTGGGCGTGTAGCACGTTGCGATAAAGCAGTTCGGATATTCCAGCGTGATGAGCCGCCCCTCGTGGTCCAGCTCCTCCACGCCGACGCCGTAGGTCACGGCGAGCGGCTCGTGCCGGGTGAAGATCGCCGTCCCGGAGTAGCCTTTTTTCTCCGCGGAATACCAGTACTGCCGGTAGCCCGGCAGATCCAGCTCGACCTGAAGCGGCTGCGCCTTCGTCTCCTGCAGGCAGAAGAAATCGGCGTTCAGCGTCCGGAAGGCGTCCTCAAAGCCCTTCTGCAGGCAGGCGCGGATGCCGTTGACATTCCACGAGATCAGTTTCATGGGCTGCTCCTTTTGTCTTTTCCTTATGGTAACAAATTATTACAAAAATTACAACCGTTTTCCGAAAAAGAGCGCCCCGCCGCGAAAAAAAATCCGGCAGGGCGGTGCAGATTCAGGCATTTGGCAGCGGGCCGAGCGGGTCCGCACGGCCTCGCGCAGCGTCAGCAGGTCCGTGTATGTCTCCGGGCGGGCGCCGGGTCCCGCAGCAGAGCGGAGGGATGATACATGGCAAGATAGCGCACGCCGTTCCGCTCGAACCACTGGCCATGCTCCCGCGTGATGCGGAAATCCGGCCGGATGAGCCGCATGGCCGCAATGCGCCCGAGGCAGACGATGATGCTCGGCTGCAGCAGCCGGAGCTGCCGCTCGAGCCAGCCGAAGCAGGCATCCTGCTCCTGCGGCTGCGGGTCGCGGTTTCCGGGCGGGCGGCATTTGACGATATTGCAGATATAGCAGTTGTGCCGCCCGAGGTCGATGATGGACAGCATGTCGTCGAGCAGCTGCCCGGCCGGGCCGACGAATGGCTCGCCGCGCAGGTCCTCCTGCTGGCCGGGGCCTTCCCCGATGAAGACGACGGGCGAGGGGCATGGTCCGACGCCGAACACGACGCTGTGGCGCGTGGCAGCAAGGCCGCATCCCGTGCAGCCCGCGCAGGCCGCGCGCAGGGGCATTGAGCTCATCCACGGCGGTCCTCCCCTGCCCTGACGGGCTCCCGGACGGCGCGCGCATGGCGCGCTTTCGCGCGGCGGCGATTGATGGAGCGCAGGATGGCAACGATGAGCCAGAATACCAACGCCAGCAGCACCGGTACGGTCACGAACCACAGCCGCCA
>VOFI01003076.1_pt1 | contig 31304 bp, 32 predicted proteins | sample 5384131 | NCBI WGS metagenome assembly VOFI01 (sample SAMN12384728, study PRJNA508395) | human gut metagenome | isolation source: healthy gut H | host: Homo sapiens
GGGGCAGCATATAAAAAGACGTTACGCCCTGCATTATTCTTCAAATCGTCGGGCAGATTGGTCTGGTCTCCGCAATATGCTTGTCGATAAAATTGAAGCCACTGATCAATTTCCGTTTTGCACCTCTCCATGTCCCTGTATATCGTTTTGTCGTCCGGCGAAGTTCCACATGAAATAACGCCAATACATGTAGTTCAACTGATAATCGAGGAAGAAAGCGAGATTCTCGGCAAAAGTGGGTTTCATGACCGTTTTAGTTCCTTCGGAAGTTCTCACCTGTACCGGACGACCTTTAAAATTAGTCCACTCTTTATATGCCGATATATGTTCCGATTTATCGCTATACATACGCGGGAACAGCATGTTCAACTCGGGTTGATACTCGTAATGTTCGTTATATCCGGTGACTATATAACGGTCTGCCTCGTCCTCCGATGTTTTCAGTTTTTTTTCTTCCAAATGGCTTTGCCCTTTGTCGATATGGCAGTCCCGTTGGCATCACGAGCGATTTCGGCCGGGAAAGTCTGTCCATAGAACAAAGGCCTGTCGCCATACTGTTCGCGGTTGAGATAACCGCCCAAACTAAATATATCTTCGGGCGAATTTTGATCCATCGGGGTATTGGCCGTCGAACGAATCACAATCAGCGCATATGAAGAATAACCGATAAAAATAACGAACAACGACAACAATATCGTATTCATGGCGACTACCGCCAGCTTTTTACGAGTAAACAAATAATAAGCCAACGCAGCCGTAAGGACAATACCGATAATATACCCGTCGCCGATAAAAGGAATACCCACCAATACGATACTTATCAAAAACGAAATCTTGATGAGCTTATCGCTGCGTTGAGCATACGTCTCATAAATGGCCCAAGCGATAACCCCGACAATGAGGAAGAAATAAAAAAACCACTCCGCTGTTGAACGGTAAATGGAAAACATTGACGAACAACAATTCGACCCAACTGGCAACCTCGACAAAACCCGGAACTAGACCGTAAAGCAGAAGCACGATCAACACGAACGATACCAACAGGGCAATTAAAGAACCCTTTAAATCGGTATTTTTATACTTACGGTAATAATAAACCAATACGATGGCCGGGATACACAAAAGATTCAACAGGTGAACCGCAATCGAAACTCCTATGATATAGGCTATCAAAATAATGTAACGGTTGGCATGCGGCAGGTCGGCCACGCTTTCCCATTTGAGGATAAGCCAAAACACCAATGCGGTACAGGACGACGAATAGGCATAGACCTCGCCTTCCACCGCCGAGAACCAAAATGTATCGGACCACGCATAGGCCAAAGCTCCTACCAAACCGCAACCGAGAATTGCAATCATCTGCCCGAGCGACATCGTCTCCTCTGTCTCTCCATCACGCAAAACGATCTTTTGCGCCAAACGGGTGATCGTCCAGAACAACAACAGTATGGTGGCAGCGCTTAACAACCCCGACATAAGGTTTACCATATAAGGGAGAAGAAGCAAAATTGGCAAAGAATCGCGCCGTCAACATAAATATGGGATTACCCGGCGGGTGACCCACTTCCAACTTATAACCCGATGCTATAAACTCACCACAGTCCCAAAAACTGGCCGTGGATTCCAAAGTAAGGATATAGGTAACCGCCGCGATAACGAAGACTACCCACCCCAAAACATTGTTCAGTAATTTGTACCGTTTCATTTGTTATATTTATAATTTTTTCCTTTCATCTCGACCGAAAGCCTCGAACCCTTGTAATCCGCGACAAAGACAACACGCCCGACGGCAAAAACAGATTCATTTCGTCAATTATCGAAATCCGGTTTATTTTCACATTCCGGCTACAAAAATATTGCAAAGATAACAAAGATTGTCAATCTCCCCTCTTTATAAACTTTTTATAATAGTTTATCGGCTATATTTCACAAAATAACAGTATCGCTAATCCCATTTACAAGGTTTCTTATTACTTTTACACGCACAAACAAACAGCGTTTATGAGCATGAAAATTTTGATTACCGGAGCCGGCGGATTCATCGGCGGATTTATCGTCGAAGAGGCGCTGTCGCGAGGGTACGAAACTTGGGCGGGTGTGCGCAAAACGACTTCTCGCGAACATCTTTCCGACCCCGCAATCCGCTTTATCGACTTCAATTACGGTAACAAAAAATTCTTACCGACCAACTACTATCGCATAAAGGGGAATACGGAGCATGGGACTACATCGTTTATAATCTGGGGGTTACAAAATGCAAAAATCCCGATGACTTCGATCGAATCAACTACGGCTTTGTGAAAAATTTCACCGAGGCCCCTCGTCGAAACAGAAATGGTTCCTAAACAATTCATCATGACGAGCAGCCTCGGAGCATGGGGAGTCGGTGACGAAAAGAACTTCACCCCCATACGCCCCACCGACACTCCTCACCCCAATACCCGATACGGAAAAAGCAAGCTGAAAGCCGAGCGACATTTAGAATCGTTGAAGGATTCCCCTACGTGGTCATGCGTCCCACCGGAGTATATGGCCCCTATGAGCGAGATTACTACCTGATGATGAAAAGTATCAAATACGGATTCGATTTCATCGTCGGGTTCAAACCTCAACTCATCACCTTCATTTACGTGAAAGATTTGGTACAAGCTATCTTCAAAGCCATAGACCGGGGAGTCGTTCGGCGGGGGTACTTCCTCTCGGAAGGAAAAGCATACACTTCGTCCCAGTTTCGCCGATATGTAGCGACCGCTTTGGGAAAGCGCAGGGTTGTCCCTGTCAAAATTCCGGTGTGGTTACTTTGGGTCGTATCGGTCATTGCCGAAAAAGGAGCTATCGTGCTGGGAAAAACCACCACATTAAATCGGGATAAATTCCGTATCATGAAACAACGCAACTGGATTTGCGACATTTCGGATGCTCAAAACGAGCTCGGTTTTCTCCGCAATACAGCTTGGAACGAGGCGTGAACGAATGCGTGAAATGGTATCGCGAAAACAAATGGTTATAACGTCGCTTGTGCCGAAGGGTTCTCTTTCGGGAAAAAGCGTTAACTTTGCAACCGATTCAAATACGTGACAATGAAAAAGATAAAATCGGTTTGCGTTTATTGCGCATCCAGCTCTAAAATAAATCCTCGTTACTTCGAAGCTGCCCGCGAAACAGGCAGGCTTCTCGCACAAAACGGGATGCGATGCGTTTGCGGCGCCGGCAATCAAGGTCTGATGGGTACTCTGGCCGACAGTGTTCTCAAAAAACGGAGGCGAAGTATTGGGTGTAATACCCCGGTTTATGATCGACGAAGGTTGGTGTCATAAGGGTTTGACCGAGACCATCGTAACCGCCGACATGCACGAACGGAAAGAACGCATGGCGCAAGAAGCCGATGCCGTCATCGCTTTACCGGGCGGTTGCGGAACAATGGAAGAGCTCTTCGAGATAATCACATGGAAACAGCTCGGACTGTTTCTCAACCCTATCGTCATATTGAACATAGACGGATATTATAACCCGTTGATAGAGATGCTTCATAACGCCATCGGCGAAAACTTCATGAGGCAGGAGCACGCCCGCATGTGGCAAGTCGCACAGACCCCCAAGAAGCTGTCGACGCTATTCAAAACATACCCGTATGGGATAAAACATTCGCAAAATCGCAGCCATATAATCATGCCTGTCCCTGCCGCACATACCGCCATTCCTGCCGATACTGCGCAAGCCCAGTCGCCCGCCGGTACTCCCGAGGTTTTCGTGCCGCGATACATACATGGATTCGAGCGAAGTACTCCCCTGAAAGAGACCGATCCGCTGAAAGACCTGCAAGAAACCATAATCGCCATACCCGAAGGATTCCCGTCTGAAAAAATACCCGAAACACCCATGAACGATCCCGTAATCGTCGGCCTCGTTCTCATTGTTTTCTTGCTGTTCGCTTTCACGTTCAAAAAGGAATCAAATATTTGGGTGAAGTGCTCCGCAATTCGCTCAACGTAAAGGAGAGACAAAACCTGTTCAACGATACTACCGTGAGAGAAACCCAACTCCGGGCCGTATTGTTGATCATGACTTTCATCTCCGAAGGCTTCTGCCTATTCGAACTAGTAAGTCGGCATATACCTTCCCTATCCGAAATGATCGGAATAGGGATTTGTTGCGGAGGAGTCATCGCATTTTGTTATTATTACCTTCAAAAATGGATTTATACCGGAATCGGGCGGTTATTTACCGATGCCACACATACCCGTAAGTGGATAGACAGCTTCGTATCGATCAATTCCTTTGATAGGCATTCCTCTCGCCTTGTCGATACTCGCGATGACCTTCATTCCTCCTTTGGAAAAAAATCATGTTCGTCACAGCGGTATTTATCTATCTAATCTCTCGTATCTTGTTTATTTATAAAGGGTTTAAGATTTTTATCGCAATATATTAGATTTATTCTATTTTATCGTGTACCTTTGTGCCCTCGAAATCACCCCCCTATTTTGGGTATATAGATCAAGTATATTGATATATAATTTTGTCGAACTAAAAATACAGCAGCTTTGAAAATTAAGAAAATTCTTGTTTCTCAGCCCAAGCCGAGTTCCGAAAAATCTCCCTACTACGATATTGCAGAAAATATGGTATAAATATCGTTTTTCGTCCTTTTTATCAAAGTAGAAGGTCTGACCTCCAAAGAATTCAGACAGCAGAAAATATCCATACCCGAGTACACTGCCGTTATTTTCACGGCACGCACCGCTATCGACCATTTCTTCCGTCTGTGCGAAGAACTGCGTGTTACCATACCGGAAACGATGAAATACTTCTGTACGACAGAGGCCATCGCCCTTTATTTACAGAAATACATCATCTATCGCAAACGCAAAATATTTTTCGGGAACTCTGGAAAGCTGGACGACTTAGTGCCTTCGTTGCTCAAACACTCCGGCGAAAAATTCCTCTTCCCGGTTTCCGATGTACATAAAGAGCAAACTTCTGTATTAGAAAAGCATAAAATCAACTATACGAAGGCCATTATGTACCGTACCGTAAGCAACGACTTCGGACCCGATGAACCGTTTGATTACGATATGCTTCTGTTTTTCAGCCCATCGGGTATCAAATCGCTGACCAAGAATTTCCCCGATTTCAAACAAGACGACATAAAAATCGGGACATTCGGCCCCACTACGGCACAAGCCGTACGGGATGCCGGCCTGAGACTCGACATCGAGGCTCCGTCACCCGGAGCTCCGTCGATGACCGCAGCCTTAGACCTCTTCTTAAAAGAACAAAGTAAAAAAGAAATAAACCCTTTTTACCCAAAACCCGAACCTCATAATCGTCTTTTACCGGAAGGAGGCGCTTATGAGGTTTTATTTTCAAAACCGATGAACGACCACAAACTCCCCAAAAACGAAAAGTTGTGCAGCCGAACAGCAATCGACCGACTGTTTGCCGAAGGGAGTTCTTTTATCGTCTATCCGATTCGTGTCGTTTATCGCATAGACGACAGCGAAAGCGCTCCGCCACGTTTCTTTATCAATATCCCCAAACGGAATTTTAAACGCGCCGTCAAACGGGTATATTTGCGTCGCCGGATAAGAGAAGCCTATCGGCTTAACAAAGCAGATTCTGACAGAACCGCTATCGCGGCAAAGCCGAACCGCACATTTAGCCTTTCTTTACCTCGATAAAAACTTGAACGATTTTCATTTTATAGAGAAGAAAGTCGTTGAAATTCTGGAACGTCTGGCCCGGAAAATAGAATCGCAACAAACTCCGTCCTGACATCATGAAAAAACTGCTATCGGCCATACTCCTGCTTCCTATCCGTTTTTATAAGGCATGTATTTCCCCATGCTACCTCCATCGTGCCGATATGTACCCACCTGTTCGCAATATGCTATCGATGCCATACAGATACATGGCCCGTTAAAAGGTTTGTGGCTGACCGTCAAACGTATCCTGAGCTGTCACCCGTGGGTGGTAGCGGTTACGATCCCGTCCCGATTAAAAACGCCGACCGATATTCACACGCACCACGACCACTACGGAGCCATCATTAGCACGACCCCGAAGAGTTCCACCCCGAACCGGGAAAGTTCTACTCCGTCGGGATGCACCCGTGGAGCCTGACCTCCCGCTCAAAGAAACATTCCCTCTGCTGGAAACGATCGTACGAAACGAGCAAGTCGTGGCGATCGGCGAGACGGGACTCGACAGACTCAAAAGCGGAGTCGGCTATGAAGAACAATCGGAATACTTCAAACATCACATATATCTCTCTGAAAAAGTGGCACAAGCCACTCGTCATACACGCCGTCAAAGCATACGACGACATAATCCGCATCCATAAAGCAGAAAAACCTAAACAACCGTGGATTATACACGGATTCAGAGGGAAACCCGAAACCGCAGGGCAGCTGATTCGAGAAGGGCTATATCTCTCCTTCGGAGAATATTACAACCACGAATCTTTTGAAATCCGTACCACTCGACCGCCTGTTTTTAGAAACAGACGAGGGCAACATGCCTATCGATAAACTATATAGGAAAGCGGCACGCATACGTAATCTCTCGACTCACCGATTACGCAAATCGATAAAGGAAAACATCTCGCGAATCTTTACGTTTTCCCCGCAATCCCGACAATAAGACTAAACTACTATTCCCTCCTGCTTATCATTCGCTTGTATTACCGACTCGACTCACATCACGATTCAGTAGAAAATCCGTGGGGATAGCCCTGAATTTTAGCGAATGAGATGGATTATATATCTCCTCCTCTGGTGTGGCGTTAGCCATATAGGGGAAGTGGCACATAGTGACGGAGGGGTTAAACAATACAACAATCGAACAATCTTTCTAACCCCTCTCCTCAGAAACTACCGTTCCTTCGGTCTCTCCCCTATATTTTGCACTGCAAAACACAGGGGAGAAAGAGCAATACCAACAGCAGTAACAAAATTAAGTCCCCCCCTCTCTCCCTGCCATGCCCCGTAGTATTACAGGGAGTTGCAAAACAACATAGGGAGAAAAGGCTACTTTTCAATCCTCTCCCCCCTGTGTTTCCGAAGAAATATAGGGGGAGTGCCCGTAGGGCGAGGGGGGTTAAAAAAGATTATATAGGGGTAGAAATATAAAAAAGACAGTCCTCACTAATTATCTACTGAGCCCACATACCTTTGTCGAGAACACGAAAATAGGATGCAATCCGGAATGAAAAACAGGCGAGTTCTCTTTTTCCGATACTCATCTTTCACTATCTTTGTAACTATGAAGATAGGTGCGGTTCGGCATAGTCAAGTCGGAAATAGGATTTCCGTTTGCCTCAGCACTCACCTTTCGCTATCTTTGCATAAAATGAATAACGGATTGTTCTACGACAGAAATACCTAAATTGCGTCTGTCTTCGCTCACATTATTTTTTAAGAAAAAACTGTGTATCAAAAAAAATCACGATATTCCTATTAGTCGCATTGAACTGCTTCTCCAGCTTTTTCCCAATCTGTCGAAAAAAAAAGGACACGACAGATACTCGCCATACGCTGAAAGAAGTAGAAATAACAGCTTGGCAACAACGGAAAATCTTGTCGGGCCTTCTTTCCGGGAAAAATAAAATTGAATGTCGCCGAACTAAACACCTTGCCTCGTTTTTGGGTGAAACCGATGCTTTAAGAACCATGAAGCTAATGCCGGGTGTATTGACTACCGGAGAACTAAACTCGGGATTTTATGTGCGAGGAAGCGAATCATCTCACAACCAGATACTTCTGAACGGAGCTCCCATATACAATGCTATGCACATGCTGGGTTTTTTCTCGGTATTCAATAGTGGGCACATGAATACCTTTACACTTTATAAATCTCACCTCGACGCCTCCAAAGGCGGTAGGCTATCCGCAACTCTCGATATGCAAACACGAGACACACTCGTCTCCAAACCGACTGTTTCCGGTAACATCGGAATAATCGCCTCGCAAGCTACGGTAGCTTTACCCCTCGGAAAGAAAGTTTCGGTATATCTGTCGGGGAGAAAAACCTATCTGGGACTTTTGGTAAAACCTCTTACAACCAAAATGACCGACACTCCGGTCGATTATGATTTCGAAGATTATAATGCCACTTTCGTATTCCAACCTTCGGAAAAAGATAAAGTAACCGCTAATTTTTATTACGGAAGCGATTACCTCGATATCGAAACCGGCATATACCAAACAGAAGGACGTATCAAATGGAGCAATATAGCAGCTTCGATACTGTGGAACAGGCCATTAGGGAGAATCGGAGAGATGACTCATACATTCTACATCACTCGGTATAAAAACAGACTGAGCATTTCTCAAAATCAATTTACAGCTTGGCTTCCTTCCGAAATTACCGATTACGGATATAAAAATATCTTCTCCTTTCGGGAAGAAAAATTTCTCGGTACATACGGGCTGGAATATGTATATCATCACATGTATCCTCAAATTGTGGAAACACAAGGCGCTTATACCATACACACCGACCCGGACAGTCGGTTATATCGCATACACGAAGGCGCTCTATTCATAAATGGCAAATACTTTTTCTCCCCCCGTCTATCGGCAGAAGCTGGATTAAGATATAGCGGAACGGCTCAATTCGGAAAGTTCAATTACCATACCTACCGACAAGGAGAAATTATCGACACTCAAACTTATGGAAAAGGAGAACTCATCAAGTTCTACGGAGGTTTCGAACCGAGAATTGCCCTTTATTTCCTACCGGGAAGCAACCAACGGATCTCATTAAGCTATAACCTCACCCGACAATATATCGGGCAAGTATCTTCTTCGAGTATCGGATTTCCTACCGATTTCTGGATGCCGGCATCCCGCAACATTCCGCCCCAACGAGCGCATTCTTTCTCTGCCGGGTACAGCATAGCTCTCGACCAAGACAACTACGAGGATATAACTACGGTATGGAACTCATGCTTCGAAAAAACCGAGGTCGATTGACCGGCTGGATAGGGTATGCTCTCGGCTGGGCATATCGCCACACAGCACAAATAAACGACGGAAAACCTTATCCGGCCAAACAAGACCGGCGACACGACCTATCGATCGTAGCCAATTACAGAATAAACCGCCGTTGGGATTGCTCCGCCGTCTTTGTCTATGCAACGGGAAATGCCCTCACCATGCCCGAAAGCATGTATCTTGTCGGAGAAAATGCCGTTTGCGAATATGGACCGCATAACGGCGGGCGCATGCCGGCTTATCACAGACTCGATCTATCGGCGAATTACTGGATTTCCAAAAAGAAGAACACCGAGCAAGTTATAAATATCTCCTTATATAATGCTTACAACCGAAATAATCCTGCATATTTGGCTGTCGACATCATACAAGACAAAGATAAAAATGGTAAAAAAGACCAACTGATTATCCGTAAGAGGGGGAAAATCCATTTACGGAATCATACCCTCTATCAGTTATTCATTTAAATTTTAAACTTTCATGAGCAAGTGTGCCTACATACTCCTGATATCAATAGTCACCCTCGGCAGTTGTAAAGTGAAATGGGACTTCGAGGTCGAGGATTTCGAACCGAAAATTGTAGTAGACGGTTGGATAGAATCGGGAAATGTCGCCTACGTGTGCCTTTCCCAAACCCGCCCGCTTAACTCGGTAGTAGATAGTCTGGCTTTCTCAGAAATTCCTATCCGCTGGGCAAAAGTCACCGTGAGCGACGGGCAAACAACAGAGGTACTTACCGGACGTATAGATACCGATTATACCCCGCCGTTTATCTATCGGGGAAGCATGATGACGGGTGAACCCGGAAAAACCTACACGCTCACAGTAGAATATTCGGGGCAAACGGTCACTGCCGTTACTACGATACCTCGTCCCGTTCCTTTATCTGATATAAAAGTAACCCGCAGCGCCGACAATGACACCCTATTTCAAATCAGTGCCTATATAAACGACGACTCCTCGGAAAAGAACTATTACAAATTTTTCACACGGGTAACCAATAAGGAGGGCCGGTTCTATTCTTCTTTTCTCGGTACCATAGACGATGCTATCGTTAAAGACAGTCAAACAGCCATTCCGGTTTATAAAGGAGTACATTTTACCTACACGACTAAATTTATCCCATTTTATAGCATAGACGATACCGTACAAGTAAAATTTACCCAAATACCTCAGCATGGTTTCGACTTTTGGAACAGTTATGAAAATGAAATAACCAATGGCCAAAATCCGTTATTCCCCAGCAATACAAACCTAAAATCCAATGTACAGGGAGGATTGGGGATTTGTGTGGATATGGTGTAAAAAATGTACGATCTGATTGTCCGTCGGGATTGTCAAAAAAAAGAGGCGCTTAAAAAAGCGCCTCTTTTTATCTGAAATTATTAATTTCTTATTTGCAATATTTCACGAACGAAACAAATTGATCGCACAATGTCATTACACTTTGAAGTACATTACCGAAATCGGCTTCATTGAAATACTCTTCGAAACTGTATCTCGAATTATCGGATGCAAATACAATGACCGGCTCCACTTCATAATATTCATAGTGAGTGTCTCCATAACTATATTCATATTCCAAATAAGGCTGTGCCTCGACTGAGGCGAACGGAACCCCGTCTCCTGTGTATTGCATGTTCACGTCCATATATTGATTGTATACAGCAGCTTCGGCAATAGCATATTCCTTATCGGTAGAAGCATTGATATTATTCAAGGCATAAATCATCTCTTGAATTTTAGGAGCTGTACCAGCTACCATCAACTGAGAATTCACAACCGATGTAGTCGTAGCCGACAAGATGGAAGCAATAAGATCATCTTCTGTCATTTGAGGATTGACTTTGGAAGCATCTAATTGGAGTCCAGCAACAACACTCACAATATTGGCAGAAGCGATCTCCATCGAAGCAGAAGCCACAGCTTCGGAAGGTGATATATCAACATGGACTGCCCACGTATAATCGGCATTTGTTTTCAACGCTATCTCGCTATCGAATTTCAAGGAATTGATATCCAATGTAGTATTATTTACCGACAATTCGGCCAATTTATCAGCTCCCTTATTGACTGTCATCGTCACATGTTCAGGAACAAAGACGATAGTATTTTCGTCGGTTTGTATTTGTGTTTCTTTTCCGCTTTTTCGTATCAAGATGGACGACTCGGCACCTTCGACTTCAAACACAAATTCGAGGACCTCGGCCGACGGAGTCTCCACCCATTCACGGGCAACTTCATCGAATGTAAATACCCGTTGGAATAGCTATATAATCCACTTCGGTAGCCAATACACTCAACACAACGGGATTGTAAGTCGTTACAGCTTTACGAATTACACTCATCATTCCCATCGGATTAGGTTCGATACCTTCACCCGGAGTCGGCCCGATTTCATCTTCAAACAAGCCATAATCGGCTTTATAGGCAAACGCATCGATAGTCTCTACCAACGTTTTATGGTCCTGAGGATTAATTTTTCCCAGAACCTCCATCGCACACTGTTCCAATTTAGCTTTGTTCTCTTGAGGAGTCAACTCGTTACCACCTGTTTTGTTGTTGTCTTCCCCGCAACCGAATAATAAAACCGCAGCTAAAACCACTGTAAAAGCTCTTTTCATCAATAGTTTCATATCATTATTTTTTATTAAATAAATGCAAATATATAAATATTTCACACCATTGGTCAAGCATAATATTATTTTATTAATATTTTACTTTTGCAATACCGGTTCGATCAACGACGGATGTACAAATGCCGTTGCCACAGCCATGACCCCTTCTATCGATACGACGACACGGCGATCGCCCTTAATACGAATGAAAATACCCTCGACCCCCGAAAAGACTCCCCCGACGATACGCACCCGATCGCCCTCCCGCAGAGAGACGATCGTCGGGTCTAAATAAACGATCTGTTCGTCATAAGCACCCGCCACCGCTATAAAGCTGTGCATCTGTCTGTCGGGAACGACCAACGGCCTGCGAGTTTCCCGGTCCATGATATAGCGTATGGGGACTTTCAAAGAGATATCCCGCTTTATCTCATCTAACTTTTTCCCGAGTGGACCGGACAAAAACAAGATTATGAATAACCGGGACCAACTTTCTCACCTTTCGCTCGCCTTTTATTACCTCCTTATACGACATAGGTATAAAAGATTCCATGCGGCAGCGGTCTAAATATTCCTTCAATGCCATCTCGGCTGTATGTCACCCGAATGGCAAACCATTGCTTGGCCTCCGGTTCATTTTTCCCCATAACGAATACTGAAAATAGGTTTGCGCAAAGTTAATCAAATCGTTCAATTATAATTTAAAATAAACCGAATAATCGAAAAAACAAATAATCGGCATTTTTATGGCCTGTTTATTTCAAAAGATTGTTTCTTTCGATAAAGAGTCGTACTTTTGCATCGAAACAATCAACATTAAATTAAGTTTTCATTCGATGAATTTTGTAGAAGAACTAAGATGGCGTGGAATGGTACACACCATGATGCCGGGAACCGAAGAACTTTTTGAAAAAGGAATAGTCACAGCCTATTTAGGTATCGACCCCACAGCCGATTCGCTTCACATCGGCCACTTATGCGGCGTTATGATGTTGCGACATTTTCAACGGTGCGGCCACAAACCCATAGCGTTGTTGGGCGGTGCAACCGGCATGATAGGCGACCCGTCGGGAAAATCGCAAGAACGTAACCTTTTGGACGAAAACACCTTGCGCCACAATCAGGAATGTATCAAAAACAACTGAGCAAATTTCTCGACTTCGACTCGGATGCTCCCAATCATGCCGAACTGGTGAATAACTACGATTGATGAAAGACTTTTCATTCCTCGATTTTGCCCGTACCGTAGGTAAACACATCACCGTGAATTACATGATGGCAAAAAGATTCGGTTCAAAAACGTCTGAACGGCGAAGCCAGAGACGGGCTCTCCTTCACCGAATTTACTTATCAGCTTCTACAAGGTTATGATTTCCTGCACCTCTACGAGACCAAGAATTGCAAGTTGCAATTAGGGGATCCGATCAATGGGGTAATATCACTACCGGAGCGGAACTTATACGCCGCACGAACGGCGGGGAAGTATTCGCCCTCACCTGCCCGCTCGTGACCAAAGCCGACGGAACGAAATTCGGGAAAACCGAATCGGGCAACGTATGGTTGGATGCTCGTTACACCTCCCCTTACAAATTTTATCAGTTCTGGCTGAACGTAAGCGACGAGGATGCCAAACGCTACATCAAAATCTTCACATCGATCTCCAAAGAAGAAATAGAGGCTCTGAGTGCCGAGCACGACGAAGCTCCGCACTTGCGCGTGTTGCAAAAACGTCTGGCCAAAGAGGTTACCGTAATGGTACACTCCGAAGCCGATTACGAAGCCGCTGTCGAAGCCTCTAATATACTATTCGGTAACTCGACATCGGAGCAACTCCATAAACTCGACGAAGATACCTTGCTCGCCGTGTTTGAAGGCGTACCCCAATTCGAAATATCTCGCGATACCGTTCTTGCAGGCATTCCGGCCGTAGAGCTGACGACCGAAGTAGCTGCCATATTCCCGTCGAAAGGCGAAATGCGGAAGCTGACACAAGGCGGCGGCGTATCCATCAACAAAGAGAAACTCGCCGCTCCCGACACGAAGATCGATACAACTTACCTATTGAACAATAAATATATCATTGTACAACGCGGGAAAAAGAATTATTATCTGCTCATTGCAAAATAATTGCTCAAAATTTGGCAAAGAAATAAAAACCGATTATTCTTTGCCTCGCTTTTTGAGGATAAGCCCTCAAAAGCATAGAGTTTGGCTTATGGTGTAATGGCAGCACAACAGGTTTTGGTTCTGTTTGTCTAGGTTCGAACTGGTAAGCCAACAGAAAAAGAGCAGTGGAATCCACTGCTTTTTTCTGTTTAAACAATTCTCAGTATACTATCTTTCCACCCCCTCTTCGTCGCTATCGTCTCCTCTGTTTCTCCCCTATATTTTGCGCTACAAAACACAGGGGAGAAGTGCACAATGTATCCTTATACCGAAACTGAAACACCACTTTCAATCCTCTCCCCCTGTGTTTCCGTTAGGGAATATAGGGGGAGTGTCCGCAGGACGAGGGGGTTAAAAAAACACTGTCAAAAAAATTCCTTGTAATATTTCTCAACCCCTCTCCTCAGAAACTAACGTTTCTTCGGTCTCTCCCCTATATTTTGCATTGCAAAACACAGGGGAGAAGGTGTAATACCAACATTGGGTATCCCTTTCTCCCTCTACCGTATCCGGTAGCATTACGGGGTACTGCACATAAAATCGAAGCAGAGGCGAAAGGGGAATACATCTCAACCTCTCTCCTGGCCGTGTCCCGTAGTATTGTGGGGCACGGCCAGAAGGAGGTTTTAATTAAGCAGAATCAGCCCACCCAAAAGTCCGGTGGTTATCGACAAGAATCTCATCGCTAACCCTACGGATTTTCTACCGAACCGGAAATTTCAGACGATAGCTTTCTCTTATCTATTTATAAATATTATCTTTGTCATAATAGAAATTGGAAAACTTTCGATTCATATATCGATTCTAATCAAAACCGAACACCTCGATGGACAACCTCCATATATTTTTCGCCCTGAACGACAGTTACACATCGCATTATTGCGTAACAATGGTATCTGTCTTGACAAATACCCCGAACCGTCATTGCCATTTTTATTTATTGACAGACTATATTTCGGAAAAGAATAAGAGGCGTTTTAGTCAAGTAGAAAAACAATACGCCAACTGCTCCATTCATTATCAACTCATTACAGAAAAAATATTCGATTCTTTTCACCGTAATATAGATTATTTGGTATCTCCTGTAAGCTACTACCGATATATCATTCCCGAACTATATCCGCAACTCGACAAAGCGCTGTACCTCGATGGCGATTTAGTGGTAAACGGCTCATTAGAAAAGTTATGGGACACAGACATCACCGACTATCTATGTGCCGGCGCTCATGACCTGTGGGTAGAAAATATCAACTATAAACCCCAGATAGGCTTCTCGTCCGACGAACTGTATATCAATGCCGGAGTATTACTCCTGAATATACCCAAAATGCGGGAAGAAAAGATATACGAAAAACTATGCGAAACAACTATCTCGATAGGAAAACAGATACAATTCCAAGACCAAGATATTATCAATATCGTGTGCCGCGGCCGAGTCAAAGAGTTGCCCGAAAGGTATAACTTCACGACCGAGAACGCTATCAAGCATCCCCAAGAAAGAGACAAAGCCGTCATCGTTCACTACACGGGAAGAGCGAAACCCTGGTCTGTTTGGAAGTGTCCCAATCCGCAAAGCCGCCTGTATTTCGACTATCTGAAAAAGACTCCCTATAAAAACGATATTTGGAGCTATCGGCTCAAAAGATCGAAATACAAAATCGTCCGCAGGTTCAAAAAATATTCGGCATTAAATCGCACTAAACATGCAGCCCTTCATATCTGTCATCATACCCGTTTATAATATAGAACGGTATATCGGTAAATGCCTCGACTCGATTGTAGGTCAAACCTTGAAAGAGATCGAAATCATCGTTGTCGACGACGGCAGTACAGACGACTCGTCCCGAATTATAGACCGATATGCCCGAACCGATTCCCGTATCGTCGCCATTCACAAAACAAACGGAGGGGTCGTATCGGCACGAAATTGCGGAATAGCGCAGGCAACGGGGCTGTACATTCTGTTTGTCGACGGGGACGACCACTTAGCCCCCGACGCCTGCGAACGGCTTCTGAGAAAAGCGCAAGCGACCAGCGCCGACATGGTCATCATGCGGTTCGACATCGAGTATCCTCAGCATAAAGAAGAACCCCGGTTCTGGTCACAAGACGAATACGACCCGGTTACAGCCATTCACACGATGGCGCACGAGGAGTTCCTGATGGAGTCTTTGGTCTCGCCTCATGAGGAAAGAGTTGTTCGATCGTCCGGTGGACTGCCCTCCACAGCTTATTTTCGGAGAAGATGCCTATCAAATTACCCAATTGACCTACCGAGCCCAAAAGATAGTGACATTACGGGACAAAATCCTGTACCACTACACCGTCCGGGACAGTTCCGTATCGCAACATGCCATGACGCAGCAAAAAGCCGAGAGTATAGAATTATACCCGCAATTCATCGAACGGTTCTTACAACAGACTCCTGATAGCGAAATGTTTCGGGAAGACATCGTTTACATTAAATTTCAGGCATATCTTATTTTGTTGTTAAAAAATTGGGAAACCGGTATGAAAGCTCGATGCCGATTTATGTCTCACAGCTTGAAAAAATATCCCCGATTGAAAGAGATATCCGAAGTAAAACGGTTCACCAAGCTCATTCATCTATATAGTTTCTCCTCTATTTTAGGAAAATTGTATATGAAATATTATATTCGCAAAGGAAAAAATACGAATATAAAAAACGCATGGTCCTATGCAACCCAGTGTATCTGTCATCATACCGGTTTACAATATAGAGAAACATCTCGAAAAGTGCCTCGATTCGGTTATCGGTCAAACCTTGAAAGATATCGAAATCATTGTCGTCAACGACGGCAGTACCGATAACTCTTTGGATATCATTACGCAGTATGCCCGGAAAGATTCCCGTATCGTTATTGTCGACAAACCGAACGAGGGTCTTGCTTATGCTCGTAAATCGGGTATCGAAGCAGCACACGGAAAATATGTACAACATCTCGACGGGGACGATTTCCCTCGAACCCGATGCTTGCGAACTGCTTTTCAAACGAGCAGAAGAAACCGATGCCGATATAGTCATCATGCGGTTTCTCATAGATTCACCTCGCGGACAAAAAGAACCGCCATTTTGGACACAAGACGAATACAATAATATCTCGGCTATCCATACGATGGCACACGAAGACTACCGTTGGAATTTAGTATTCCTTTTCCAACGTCGCGATCTACATGCTGTTCCCATCGACTACTTGCAAAATCTCACTTATGGAGAGGACGCTTACCAAAAGCATACAAATCGCCTACCGGTCAAAAAAAATCGTAACTCTCAGGGACAAGCCTCTGTACCACTATGTGATTCGGGAAAGTTCTGTCACACAAACAGGAATGACCCGAAAAAAGACCGAAAACGTCTTGCTATTCCCCAACCTCATCGAAACCTTTCTCGAAGGTACGCCCGAAAATAGGCAGTTCACAGAGGACATCGTTTACATACGGTTCAGAGCTTACTTCCTGCTGTTACTTAAAAAACTGGCGGGAAGGAATGACGGAGCGCTGTCGATTTATGGCAGAGAGTCTCGCCAAATATCCGGCTCTGGAACAACTGGAAGAAGTCCGAAGATTCACTAAACTCATTCGCCTGTATGCACGCTGTCCGTGGTTGGGAAAAAACTCTATACCAACTACTATGTACACAAAGGAAAAAATCAAAGCCTAACGGAACTATGCCTGCCGTCTCTATCGTCATACCGGTTTATAACATCGGGAAATACCTTGAAAAATGTCTCGACTCGGTCGTCGCTCAGACATTCCCCGACATAGAAATCATCGTCGTCAACGACGGCAGTACCGACAACTCGCCGGAAATCATCGCCCGATATGCCGACAAAGACTCTCGTATCGTCGTCATCGACAAATCCAACGAGGGACTTGCCTACGCCCGTAAATCGGGCATCGAGGCAGCACGGGGAACGTACATCTATCACCTCGACGGCGACGATTATTTAGAATTCGATGCCATAGAACTGCTCTACCGTAAAGCCAAAGAAGAAGATGCCGATATGGTAGTCTTCCCATTCTCCCTCGACTATATCGAATCCGGGAAATCCGAGTGTTCCATAGAGATAGCCGACGAGCATTTTACCAACACGGAGTTTTTTTCGGCAATCGCTTTTTCCAAAGCCCATTGGGGAGTATGGAGCTATCTGCACAAACGAAGTCTCTACGCAAACGGTGTTACATTCCACAAGGGACTGAACTACGGCGAAGATGTTTTTCTCACCACGCAACTGGTTTATTTTTCCTCCCGAATCTCCGTATTGAAGAGTAAACCACTTCTTCATTATATCATACGGGAAAGCTCCATTACCAACAGTCGTTTCAATGAAAAGAAAGCAAGAGATATTCTTCTCTACCCTTCATTGGTAAACGATTTTCTCAAAGACAAACCCGAATACGGTTCTTTACAAAAAGCACTCGGAGCCATTCGCATACAGGCAAACAATACCCTATTGAGTAAACGTTGGTTTAAGGATGCCCGTACTCTGAGCCGGGAATCTCATGCTATCCTGAAACAGTATCCCGATCTCAAACGTATTCCCCAAATCAAGGCCTTTCATAAACTGTTTACGCTTTATGCTCGCAGCGGTTTATTAGGAAGATTGTACGCCCAATATTATATTTGCAAAAAAGAAAATCAAATAATGCCACCCAAAGTATCTGTCGTCATACCCGTCTACAACGTCGGTAAACAACTCGAAAAATGTCTCGACTCGGTCGTCGCCCAGACATTCCCCGACATAGAAATCATTGTCGTCAACGACGGCAGTACCGACAACTCGCCGGAAATCATCGCCCGATATGCCGACAAAGACTCTCGCATCGTCGTCATCGACAAATCCAACGAGGGACTTGCCTACGCCCGTAAATCGGGAATAGAAGCCGCACAAGGCGAATATATACAACACCTCGACGGTGACGATTTCCTCGAACCCGACGCCATAGAACTGTCTTTACAATAAGGCCATAGAAGATGCCGCCGACATGGTGGTCTTTCCATTTTGGTTCGACTATGTAGATGAAAAGAAAAAAAGATCGTCCCGCCCCGCTCCGGGAGTTTACGATTCGGTCTCCTTTTTTCAATCGATGGCATTCTGTCGCAATTATTGGTCGGTTTGCTCTTATCTGCATAAACGATCTCTTTATGCAGAAGTACACTTCGAAAAAAAGGCTTGAATTATGGCGAAGATGCCTATTTAGCTTCCCAACTAACCTATTTCGCAAACAAAATAGTCGTTCTGGAATCCCACCCGTTGCTACACTATGTTATTCGTAATGATTCCATTTCTTTCGGATCTTTTTCCGAAAAGAAAGCCCGCGACATCGAATTATATCCGCAACTGCAACGCCGGTTCTACCAAGACAAACCCACTTATCCCCAAGTGGAAGAAGCTCTGGCAAATGTCGAATTAGGTGCGATCGTTCTGTTATTGAGCAAACGGTGGTTCCAAGAAGCACCCCGACTCGCCCGAAGGGCTATGGAAATAGAAAAAACAATTTCCCGACCTGTTACACCGACGGCCTGCACGACGTTACCGCAAGCTGTTAAAGGCCTATGCCCGTAGTGAGTTCTGGGGAAAATTGGTGGCTCGATATTATCTCCTAACCCGAAAAATAAAATGAAAACGGACATGAAGATTCTCTTCTTTTCTCACGGAAAACGGGCGAACGGCGGTGCGGAACGATGTTTGCTGGACTTGGTCAAAGGATTGAAACAAGCTCGCGAATCGTGGGAAATCTATGTGGTCTTCCCGGCAAAAGACGAACTGTGGGAAATGACCCGACCCTACTTGTCGGGATATGCTTTCATTCGCCAGCCGTGGTGGCTCGTGCGTCCGAAAAAAACGTAACTGGCGGAAACGCTTGCTTTTCAATCTGAAAAAAGAGCCCAGCAATCCGCAAAACACGCGACTATATCCGGGAAATCAAGCCCGATATAACCATAACGAATACATTAGCTACCCCCATCGGACCATAGCTTCCCAAGCAGAAAATATTCCGCACGATTGGTTCATTCACGAAATTCCGGAATTAGCCCGAAACCTGACCTATCTATTCTGCGAAGGTAGTTGCTTAGAAAAAGATAAGCTCCCTTTCGCAAAGAATATTAGTACCTTCTGACTTTGCAGGGAAATACTATACGAACAAACTATCCTCTCCCGAAAAAATCGATGTCGTTTATCAATCGGTCGAAGTCAATCCGCCCAAACGTACCGAACCCGACCAGAGCTTCACCATAGGTATGTTAGGAAACTTCGAACCTAATAAAGGGCAACACATCGCTATCGAGGCTTTGCGCGAAGTCGTAAAAAAATATCCCGACACCCGTCTTTTACTCATCGGCGGAAATAACAGCCGTTATGCACAAGAACTCGAAAAACGAATCACCGAATACAATCTGCGACAAAACGTATCGATTGTCGCACACACCGTTCACCCGCACGACTACCTCATACAAGCGGATGCGGCTTTGGTATGCTCCGGGTTCGAATGCTTCGGACGAGTTATCGTCGAGGGATTGAAATGCGGTCTGCCGGTCATCGTTCCCGACAAACCATTCGGGCAAGAACTGATAAAAAAAGAAGGATACAACGGATTTCTGTATAACCGGGAAAGCAGTGGGGATTTAGCCCAAAAAATCATTTTACTGCGACAAACAGGGCATTTGCCGGAGATGAAACAAAACGCTCTGAAATCGGTCGAAAACCGCTTCTCCATACCAACATTCGCCGAGGAATTTATCTCTATCATCAATTCGAAAAAAGCATGAGCGAAAAACAAGCGATCATCGTCATACCGGTTTACACGACACAACTAACCGTATCGGAACATGCCGCCCTGCGCCAATGTTTCGACATATTGTCGTCCTATCCCAAATGTTTTGTCAAACCCGAATCGCTCGACATAACATCGCTTGTTCGCGACTATCCGGCAAACCATATCGTACCCTTCCCAGATACTTATTTCAAAGGAATAGCCGGTTATAACCGACTCATGATGTCGCCCGAGTTTTACGAAACCTTCGCCCAATGGGAATATATACTCATCTATCAAACCGACGCATGGGTATTTTCCGATCGTCTATCCGAATGGTGTTCCAAAGGATACGACTACATAGGGGGCTCCATGGATACCCAAGCCTAAATATAGAAAACTATACTACCGTATATTCAATTTCCTAAAAAGAGTTTTTTTGTTACATCTCCGGTTCGTCCGATTACAGCCGCATCTATTACCGGGTCGGAAACGGAGGGCTGTCGCTGCGCCGCACGCAACTCTTCGCTCAAATCGCTCGGGAAATGATTTCCGAAATAGATTGCTACCTTTCCCACCCCGGAACCGATTTCTACAACGAAGATATCTTTTGGAGCCTCGAAGTCAATCGAAAAAAAGAGCGACTGAAAATTCCCGACTGGAAAGAAGCGCTCCGATTTTCGTTCGATAAAAATCCTTCGGAATGTTACGCCCTGAATGACCGAAAACTACCCTTCGGCTGCCACGGTTGGAGTAAAAAAAAAGATGTTGCCCTTTGGAAACAACATATATCGAACATTTAGACAAAGTATTATCCGACAATTTATTTGCTCCCTCTCTTATATTGTAGTGGAGAAGGGTAAAATCTACCCTTATGCTGAAACAGGAAATACCCCTTTTAATCCTCTCGCCCTGCCGTGTTCAGTAGTATTGCGGGGTATTGCACACAAAATCGAAGTAGAGGCGAAAGAGGAATATATCTCAACCTCTCCCCTTGTGTTCCGGTAAGGAATATGGGGGAATGCCCATAGGACGAGGGGGTTAAATTTCTGATATAAACAGCCTGACGAGATGGTGTTTTTCAACTCCTCCGTCACTGCGTGACACCTGCTCCAAAAAATTGAACAAGTTCAATCCAACAGGGAGCGTTTTACATCATAGTTATTATCTAACCCCTCTCCTCAGAAACTATCGTTTCTTCGGTCTCTCCCCCTATATTTTGCAATGCAAAACACAGGGGAGAAGGTTCATAGCACTTCTTTTTCGCACTATACTATGTACACAGAGAGTTATTCTTCCTTTAAAAAAAAGAATTTCACATAAGGAGAGGTAGCCCAAATAGGCCGCTAAGAACAAAAAAGCTAATTCCCGCTCGATTTAACGTAAAAATTCTCCTCGAACTTGTTTAGAAAAAAGGAAGATAGTGAGAAATTTTTTTGTCCGTTTGTTCGACGAAGTCTGCACAAATCTATCTTCGGTAAAGGTCTTATCGTCAAAACATTTCAGATATACGGCATTCATCTCGTCAGCCAACGTTTTCGGATCGAAACGAACCACATATTCTTTCCCTTTTTCTATCATCTCCCGACGCAAATGCTCGTCGGCAAGTACTTTTTTCATGGCATTCGCCATACCTTCCACATCGTCGGGATCGACGTAAATCGAGTGTTCGCCGCCGGCTTCTTCCAAACAGGAACCGGTGGAAGCGATAACCGGAACCCCTGCCGAAAGAGCTTCGACAATGGGAATTCCGAACCCCTCGAAACAGAAGGATATACAAACAGCGAGGCCAGATGATACAATATCGGCAAATCGCCGAATTTCAAATTATGGATAATATGCACTCTATTTTTCCAATCCATGAGCCTCTACATAATCCTGCACCTTTTTAGCATAATCGGTACTTTTCCCCTATGGCTACCAAATGAACGTCGTCCAACTTTTCGACAGCCTTTACCGCCAATAGCAGATTTTTCCTCTCTTCAATCGTTCCCACGCTCAAAATGAAACGTTCGGGCAACCCGTAAGCCGCGCGAACACGATCTTTTTTTTTTTAGAAACAGGGCGGGCGAAAACAGGGTCGCATCCTTGATAAACGACATCGATCTTTTCGGGAGAAATACCGTAAAACTTAACTATATCCCGCTTGGTACATTCACTCACCGCTACAATACGATCGGCCTTACGACAGGCATAATTGAATTTTCGGTTATAAATGATTCTATCCAAACGGTGATAATATTGAGGATAACGAAGAAATATCAAATCGTGAATCGTCACTACGCTACGAATTCCCGTGCGATGAATCCCCACGGGCAACTCGTTACTCAATCCATGATAAAGTTGTACACCGTCTTGCAACAGCCCTCGCTTAATAAAAAGGTTCTCCACAAAGCCCTGAAACGTTTCATAACGGAAGAACGAGGCAATATGGAAGAGACATTTTTATGTTTTAAAAGCGAGTCGTACGAAGCATTTTTACACTGCTTGGGAATGTACATACGGTACTTATGTTCATCGCCGTATGTAGCCATCGTATCTACCATGAATCGGCTATAATTCCCCAATCCGGTAAAATTGGCATTCGCCCTCTTTGCATCGAACCCTATAATCATTCCCTAAAAAATACAACTTTAATGGTTACATTAAAATAGATGTATATGTCGTTTATTTTGCTGCATGCCCCCTGTAATTTTTTCCATCATTTTTGTATGAAGACTTCTGAAATAAACAACAACAAACTGATTACTAAATTATTACAAAACTATTATTTTTTCTATTTTTTAAGATGTCACTATACATTACAAATGTCATAAACTCCCTATAACGAGAAATACCGTCCTAAATTCCGTCAAGCAGCCCCCAAAGAAAAGACTTGAATACACCTGTAATTTTCATCTTCCCTAACGAAAAATGTAACAGATTCTAACTATTCGAAACAGATTCCGAGTGCAAAGGTACATCTTGTAGCAATTATTTTTATCTTTGTGCACTGGAAAAATGAAGAATGGATTCTGCATTTTCTAAAATTGGAGAAAAAGATGATACAAAATTCGACTTTTTAATCATCGGTTCCGGGATAGCCGGAATGAGTTTTGCCCTGAAAGTAGCACACAAAGGAAAAGTGGCGCTCATATGCAAAACAGAATTGGAGGAGGCAAATACCTATTTCGCACAGGGTGGCGTAGCCTCGGTAACCAACACGTTGGTAGACAACTTCGAGAAACATATCGAAGACACGATGATCGCCGGCGACTGGCTCAGCGACCGCGCCGCAGTCGAGAAAGTCGTAAAAAGAAGCTCCTTCGCAAATCAAAGAACTCATCAGCTGGGGGGTCGATTTCGATAAAAACGAAAAAGGAGAGTTCGATCTTCATCGGGAAGGCGGACATTCCGAATTTCGCATCCTGCACCACAAGGACAACACGGGTGCGGAAATTCAAGACAGCCTGATACGGGCTGTCAAACAACACCCCAACATCACTATTTTCGAAAAGCATTTCGCCATCGAGATTCTTACGCAACACCACCTCGGAGTAACTGTTACGCGGCAGACTCCCGACATCGAATGTTACGGCGCTTATGTGCTCGATTTGAAAACCGGTAAGGTAGATACATTCCTCTCCAAAGTCACCCTCATGGCGACCGGCGGCGTGGGCGCTATTTATCAGACCACGACCAATCCGCTCGTCGCTACCGGCGACGGCATAGCGATGGTATACAGGGCTAAGGGAACCGTAAAAGACATGGAATTTATCCAGTTCCACCCGACCGCTTTATATCACCCCGGCGATCGCCCGTCGTTCCTCATCACCGAGGCCATGCGGGGATACGGAGCCGTTGCGAACACTCGACGGCGAAGAGTTCATGCAAAAATACGATCCTCGCCTTTTTTGGCTCCACGCGACATCGTCGCGCGGGCAATCGATAACGAAATGAAAAACAGGGGCGATGACCATGTTTATCTCGATGTCACTCACAAAGACCCGGAAGAGACAAAAAAACACTTCCCCAACATCTATGAAAAATGCCTCGGTTTAGGCATAGACATCACACGCGATTACATTCCCGTAGCACCTGCGGCTCACTATTTGTGCGGAGGTATCAAAGTCGATTTGGATGCCCGCTCGTCCATCAACCGGCTCTATGCCGTAGGCGAATGTGCCTGCACAGGACTTCACGGAGGAAACCGGCTGGCATCCAATTCATTGATCGAAGCTGTCGTTTATGCCGATGCCGCAGCCAAACATAGTCTTAAAGTAATCGATAACTTCTCCTATCAGGAGAACATTCCCGAATGGAACGACGAGGGGACACAATCGCCCGAAGAAATGGTACTTATCACTCAAAGCGTCAAAGAAGTCGGACAAATCATGAGTACCTATGTAGGTACCGTTCGCTCCGACCTGCGGCTTAAACGGGCATGGGATAGGCTCGATATTCTGTATGAAGAAACCGAAAGCCTCTTCAAACGCAGTAAAGCCTCCAAAGAGATATGCGAATTGAGGAACATGATCAACACCGGATATCTTGTCATGCGACAAGCTATGGACCGAAAAGAAAGCCGGGGACTTCACTACACGATAGATTATCCCCACACCGATAATACCCCGCAAATGAAATAAAGATTGTCTACACGACAATAGAAGAGCCGCACGACAAAATGCGGCTCTTTTTTGAACCTTTTTCATCGCATACTGTTTTTACTGTACAAAAACAACATGCGATTATGAAATCTATTCAAGGAACAAAAACCGAACAAAACCTGCTGAAAGCCTTCGCCGGAGAATCACAAGCCCGCAACCGCTACACATTATTCGCCCAAAAAGCGAAAGAAGAAGGATATGAACAAATCATGGGCATATTCGCCGAAACAGCAGAACAGGAGTTGGCACATGCCACCCGATTCTTCAAATTCATGCAAGGCGGAATGGTCTCCATTACGGCCGAATATCCGGCCGGACGTATAGGCAATACGGCTGAAAATCTGCTCGAAGCCGCCGAAGGAGAAAAACTCGAATGGTCGGCTCTATATAACGATTTCGAATCGGTCGCCATAGACGAAGGGTTCAAAGACGTAGCGACTGCATTCAAAATGATTTCCGAAGTAGAAGCCTTCCACGAATGGCGTTATCGCAAACTTCTGGAACGTCTCGAAAACGGATCGATATTCAAGCGCGAAGCGCCTATCCGCTGGCAATGCCGTAACTGCGGATACATCTACGAAGGCAGCGTAGCTCCGGCACGATGCCCGGCTTGCCTCGAACCCCGTGCGTTTTTCGAACCGGCAAGAGACAACTATTAGACAAAACTATCTATCTTTTCATACGACCATACTCGTGGCGGACGCCTTTGTCTGCTACGGGTATTTCTATATTCGATAAACTATCTTTGTCACCATCACTACCCCAACTTCATCGCCGAACGAGAAAGTAATTTATGACCTATCCGGCAATAAAGGCATTTATGGGTTTGGCAATACTCGTTGTTCAATTGTATGACAGCTTGGCTTTCCATAGCATTCGTCACCCGTATTCCTATATCGGGAAAAACGACGCACGATCGAATTCTTTTCGGGACGTAGCGATTCGAGTAACGAGAGCCCGGTCGGTCATATCTTCATTGCCGACAGACATACCGTAGGCATACAATAAGGGTGCTACCGCATTGATAAGCACAATATCGATAGCCGACTCACCCAAAACGACCGGGGATTCGGGCGACACATGTCCGAACAGATAATGCGTGGTCCAATACCCCGAAAGTTCCACCTTGAAAATTCGGCGCAATTCTTCTTCGTTACCCGCCTCGCAAATCCGGGAAAACAGATTAAAACCCCGATGAATATATTGAGCCAGCATCGCCAATCGTCTGTGAGGGAAATTGGCCGGACGCAGCCGGAAGAATTTCCAACTGTCCCGGTTAATCGGTGTCAGCCCGAATTTATTTTTCAAAAAAGCATATTCATTGACTAATCTCGCATAATAGTCGTCTCCGGGACACTCGCCCTCGGCCAACAGCCCCGCCTGCCCGAACAGGAAAGCCTCGACTTGCGACAGAGAATCGGCATGTTTTTGCATAAATCGCAACGGAAGACTACGTGCCAACCGCTCGAAAGCATCGCTGTTGATACCGAATCCCCATACTGCGGGAGACGACAACATAACAGACCTCCTCCCAATTTCCTTTATACAAATCCAACCAATCGTGCAGCCGCTGCGACTTCGATTGTAACCGCTCGATAGCGAGAGAAGAAATCCAGTCGGACAAGACAATCGGCCCCAACTCCGCAATATGGGGGGCGCAAGATTGCGAGGAAGAATGAGAAACCAAAGTTTCATAATCGGAACGAAACGACGGAGAGCACGACAACACCAACGTGGGAATCTCCTCTCCGTTCGTGCGATAAACCGGCGTATCGGCTACCTCGACCACATGCAGAACCACCGAATCGTAAGCCGGGTCGAGATGGTGATTGTGCCGCCGCCAGTCCGATGCACGTCGATGCATCTCCACATTACCTGCCCATACGCAACCGTCGATAGAAATTTTCGCATTGAAAAAGTCGGGACCCGAATCGGTATTTAATTGTCCGTTATCGATTATCCTCAATTTACGACCGTCCGTCGTGACCAACTTCGTATGGTCGAACAACCGATGTTGCCAGATATATTGCATGAGCTTTTCCATAAAAACGTTTTAAGACGAAAATTTTTTGACTTTCACTATCTTTGTAGAATATAGGATACGGTTCGGCAGAGTCAAGTCGGAAATGTGGTTTCCATTTGCCTTTGCGCTCACCTTTCACTATCTTTAAGCGTATAAATGAAAAACAAACAAGTTTGTTTTGTCCTGCTCCCACCTTTCGCTATCTTTGTCACTACGAAGATAAGATACGATTCGGCATAGCCAAGCCGGAAACAAGATTTCCGTTTGCCTCTGCTCTCATCTTTTATTATCTTTGCATTATCTGCAAATTAAACAAACCTTGTTGAATTAATCGGTACAAACCGAGATGTTTTGTAACAGAAGTTCGATATGAAAATAGCACTCATAGGATATGGAAAAATGGGACATGCCATCGAAGAAGCGGCTCTGTCCCGTGGGCATGAGATTGTTTGTCGCATCGACAAAGACAATCAGGAAGATTTCGATTCAGTTTCATTCAAAAGCGCCGATGTCGCCATCGAGTTCACGGCTCCGTCGGTCGCCGTCGACAATTATCGGCGGGCTTTCGCGGCCGGCGTACCCGTAGTATCGGGCACTACGGGCTGGTTGGAACACTTACCGGAAATACGCGAGGCCTGCGAGAAAGGCCAGACTTTTTTCTATGCCTCGAATTTCAGTTTGGGAGTTAATATCTTCTTTGCCGTTAACAAATATCTGGCAGGTATCATGAACCATTTCCCCAATATTCGGTAGAAATAGAAGAGATACACCACATTCATAAACTCGATCACCCCAGCGGGACTGCTATTACTTTGGCCGAAGATATTATCGGCCAACTCGATGCAAAACATTCGTGGAGCGAAAATATGCCGGTCGCCGATGACAGTATTCATATCACCGCCCGACGCGAAGGGGAAATACCCGGTACACACACCGTCGCCTATGACAGTGCCGTGGATACGATACGCATCACCCATGAGGCGAAAAACAGAAAAGGGTTTGCCCTCGGGGCTGTCGTCGCCGCCGAATTTACCGTCGGGAAAAAAAGGATTTCTCACCATGCAAGATTTATTCTCATTCCTCAAATAACATATAACCGTTATGAATCAAACGACAACCAACGACAAATACAGTCTGGCAGAACGATTGAAACGTGTGAAAAAAAAACTCGCTGGATACGTTTCTCCATCGTAGCTTTGTTATATATAGGGTGGACTATTTGGCTAAACAATTACTATGTATTGTTCGGCCTGTTGCTACTTATCGACATCTATCTCACCCAATATATTCCGTGGGGGTGGTGGAAAATCAGTAAAAATCCGGTCGTTCGAACGGTGATGGAATGGGTCGATGCCATCGTCTATGCCTTAGTGTTGGTTTATTTCATCTTTATATTCGTCTTTCAGAACTATCAGATACCCTCTTCTTCTCTCGAAAAATCGCTATTGGTAGGCGATTTCCTATTGGTCAGCAAGATGAGTTACGGCCCTCGTGTCCCCAACACGCCGTTACACTTCCCGCTCGCCCAGCATACCATACCTCTTCTCAACACGAAATCTTACATCGAATGGCCCCAATGGGACTACCACCGTCTCAAAGGATTCGGCCCGGTGAAACGCAACGACATCGTCGTCTTCAACTTTCCGGCAGGCGATACGGTAGCCGTGAAACAACCCAACCCGGATTATTACACCCTGTGCTTCCTCGAAGGCCGGGAAGCCGTAAACCGCAACAAGGCTCTGTACGGCGATATTATTTACCGTCCGGTCGATCGTCGGGAAAACTATGTGAAACGATGTGTGGGCTTACCGGGCGACACGTTCAGCATTGTCAATAACGACATCTACATCGACGGAGTGAAACAACCCCGTCCCAAAAACATGCAGTTAAACTATTTGGTTAGAACCAACGGACGCTATCTCGGTAACAATGACTTTGAAAAATGGGGTATCAGTGTCGAAGACCGTGTACCTATCGACGTATCGAGCCTCAACGCCCGTATGAACCTCGAAAGCTGGGGGCTTCTCCCCAACCCCGACGGAAGCATGAATCCCGTTTACGAACTGCCTTTGACACAGGCGATGATCGACATGATGAAAAAAGATCCTTCGATAGAACAGATTGTGGGAGAACCCGGATTCTTCGGAGGTCAGACCTACCCATTAGTTCGCTCGAACACATGGACCCGCTCCGATTACGGGCCGGTATGGATTCCTAAAAAAGGAGCCACTTTGAAACTGACCCTCGAAAACCTGCCCATTTACGAACGCCCCATAAGGAACTACGAACATAACGACCTGCAAGTCCGAGACGGCAAAATATATATCAATGGAAAAGAAACCGACTCTTATACTTTCAAAATGGATTATTACATGATGTTGGGCGACAATCGGGATAAATCGGCCGATTCCCGCTACTGGGGATTCGTTCCCGAAGACCACATCGTAGGCAAACCTATGTTCGTATTCTTATCGCTCGACAAAGATAAAGGACTTTTCGACGGGAAAATCCGTTTCAACCGAATGTTCCGGTCGGTAGATAGCCTCGTGAACTAAGAAACCGTTTCAATTTTTTACAAATAGATATTTTATGCCATAAGCATGAAAAAAAAACCATACGTACGATTTTCTTCACGGTAATCATCATTATCGGGAGTGTATGGTTCATTCGTTATGGGTCGATAAGTGGTCGTTTCGGTGGGGGAAACCGAAACCCGAAATACCGAGATGTCTTAGTGTTCGAATTACCCGAAATCGCTCAAACCCAATCGGGTGTAACCGAAATTGCCATTGCCCGTTGCATAGGTTTGCCCGGCGACACACGATTAAAAGTACGGGGAACAAACTGTTCGTTAATCACAAGCCCGTCGCCCAGCCTCCTCTTATCCTCGAAGCCTATCTTTCGCCCGATTCCCTCGAACATCGGGTAAATCGAATGATGAGACAAAACAATTCCTTCTTTGTCGAGCAAGGTAAATTGAAAGACAGCCGCCTACTGTTTCTCTCCCGGTATGACTACGAAAAAGTAAAGGAGACAACTATCGGCCGACTCCCTACTCTACCCGGTATTTCTGAAAAGAGATTTTTATGAAGGCGCCCTGCCCCGAAAAAATGAACAAATACACATCACTCCCCAAAATGCAGAGTTTCTCTACCGCATACTTACCCGATATGAAAACCGCAAAGTAGAGTACGACAACGGGAAAATCTATGAAAACGGGAAGAATTAACCTCATGTCGGCTCACTCAAAGCTATTATTGGGTAATAGGAGACAACAGAGCCGGCATGTCCGACTCCCGTTCTTTCGGAGTTCTTCCCCACTCCCACCTCATCGGTAAAGGCGTATGCATCGGTTATTCGAGAAATCCCGAAAAACCGTTTTGGCAATCATTACGCACCGATCGTTTCTTCAAAACCGAATTATGAGTACAGTATATCTATCGACCGCCTATTTCGCTCCGGTATCCTACTACGCATCATTCCTCCGATACGATCGGATAGTCATCGAACAGTGGTGCAACTATACGAAACAAACTTATCGGAACCGCTGCCACATAGCCGGAGCGAACGGACTATTGGCACTGTCTGTCCCTATCGTCAAACCCGATACGATTAAATGCCCCACGAAAGACATTCGTATCTCCGACCACGGAGAGTGGAGGCATTTGCATTGGATGCTATCGCTTCGGCTTACGGGTCCTCCCCTTTTTTCGAATACTACCAAGACGATATACGCCCGTTCTTCGAAGCGGTACGAATTTCTGTTGGATTTCAATGAAGAAATACGCCGCACCGTATGCAACCTCATAGGTATTGAACCGCATATAGAATACAGTTCGTCTTACTCGAACCTGCTCCCGGGGAAACAGACCTAAGAGATGTCATACACCCCAAGAGAAAAGCCGAAACCATCTTACCCGTACAACTGAAACCCTACTATCAAAGTATTCTCCGAAAAATATGGTTTCCAACCCGGCCCTGAGTATCATCGACCTTCTGATGAATATGGGCCCGGAATCGATTCTTATTCTCCAAAACACCTAAGAAATAATTCCGTAAAAAGCACTATTATCGGCTA
>VOFI01004170.1_pt1 | contig 31282 bp, 39 predicted proteins | sample 5384131 | NCBI WGS metagenome assembly VOFI01 (sample SAMN12384728, study PRJNA508395) | human gut metagenome | isolation source: healthy gut H | host: Homo sapiens
TTCCTTCTTCGTCGATAACGACTTGATATTTTTCTTTCATTACTTCAAAAATCACCTGTAATCTGGTCTAATATTTCATGTGTATCTGTACTCTTTACCAATGTGGGTATACCGTAATAGACGGATGCTTTGTAGGGTAGCAGTATCATTTGCCTTTAGGCAGTGAACGTCCCATGCCGGTCATGAACACGGGAATATATTTCACTTCAGGTCGCAGAGACAGGATACGGGCTATACCGGATTTTATTTTTCCCATTTGTTCCGACTTTCCTCTGGTTCCTTCCGGAAAAAGAATCAGTGAATATCCGGCATCAATGGCTTCGAGCATCTTGCGAATCGGATCATGTTCCGAATCTTTTTCCCCTTTTCTCCTGATTAAAAGAGTATTGATGAAAAAAGTTACTTATCGAAGCCTGAAAGCGAGTTTTCCCGAAATAATCTTCTGCCGCTACAGGTTTGACTTTCCATAAAAAGGTTACCGGGCAAAGAAGATAGCAAACTGAGGGTATCCAAGTGGCTGTTATGATTGGCAAGGATGATAAACTGCTTCTCCTTTTTGAGGAACTGGCAATCGGTGAACTGAACCCCTACGATTAATTTCAGGAACCAGTGGAAAACACCTTTATATATAATCCGCATGGCAACAGATTGCATGAATCTTTTTTCCATCTTTTCCTCTTAATAAGCAATATAATAAACTAAATGAAAAAATACGGGGGCAGTGTAGGCCAGAGAGTCGATCCGGTCGAACACCCCTCCATGACCGGGAATACTGTTTCCCATATCTTTGATTCCTTTGTCTCTCTTGATCGCGGAGATGACTACATCTCCCGAGAATCCGGCAATTGCGATAAGGGCACTTACCAGGATGACATTAGGAGCGGAGAGGGGAGTCAGGAAACCGAGAAAGTAACCAATCACAGTGGTACTGATTACACCACCCAGAAAACCTTCCCATGTTTTGTTCGGACTTATTTTCGGAAGTATCTTATGCCGTCCCAAGAGTTTACCCCAAATGAACTGCATGACATCATTTATTTCGGTAAGGAATACAAGGAACAACAGCAGACCTCGTCCTCCTGAACTCCGGTAGTTCGGGAAGCGACAGGAGATAAGCAAGGTGACTGATACCGAATACCGAAAGCATCAGAATCCATTGCAACAGGGCCATCGACTTGGTAATTCCATGCGTGTCTCCCCTTTAAAACCAGTCGTAAAGGCAATACAAGGAACATGACTACCGGAATGAATATGATAAAGGCTCCATACCAGGCCAGGTAGGCAAGGTAATATTGAATGGGAATGGCTAGTATGCCCCAGAACAATGCTCCGCGATCCGCTTCTCTGAATCCCAGTACCGAATAAAGTTCTCTGAAGGCGATAAAAGAGAGAAATGCAAGGAAGAAATAAGAGATGTTATAGCTGATAAATACGGCACCGATAAACATGCCCGCCATGATCCACCATGAGCGTGTGCGTGCAGCGAGTTCGCTGATATTTGTTTTCGGAAATATCTTCTTTACGAGAAAGAGAATAAGGCTTGCCGTAACAAGTAGTCCGATGATAAGCGAGATGACAATAATCAGTTCATCGCTTAATGTGGGGAATATTTTATCCAGTAGGTCTTTCATTTTATTTCAGTGTTTGTAGTGTGTGATATGAGGTACAAGCGGTGTATCAGTGTTGCGATAAGACCGATGTTGATAATGATTAGAGCTATGAAACATACCATCCGGTCGTATCCTGAATAAATAATGCAAGTGGCGACCACGAAGGTAAGAGTCAATAATGCCATACGGTGCTGCTTGGCCATCGGGCCGTTAAAGAAATGCTGGTGTGTCTTGTATGCCCCTATCCAGCGGAAATAGGCAGTCATAACAGCGAGAAGAGCAGCCAGCCATCCCAATTCAATGCCGAATCCACCAGCTACATACCCCACGGGAATGATGAACAGAGCATCGGCAAAGCGGTCGGGCATATCGTTATAAAGATCTCCATTGGCACTTTTCTTTCCTCCTTCAATGGCTACCATCCCGTCGAACAGATTGCAGAGTAATCGCGACTGCATACAAACGATGAACAGAATATAGGCTACATATTTATTGAAGCCGGGATAAATGACTGTGCCAATCAGCAGGAGACATCCCACCATAGCGAAGAATACACTCATCATGGAAATTTGGTTGGGTGTGACACCCCAATGAGTAAGTTTACGGGCAATGATATTAGCCCAGGCCGTGTTTCGTGAGGCTATTTCCCGCCTTCCATCAACTTCATTTTTCATATTTGTGATATGTTTATGATTCGCAAATATACACATCATCTGATGAGTTGCAAAGGAATGAGTGAGAATTTTGAAATGAACCTCTTTTGCAGCAAAATAAAAAAAGTTTGGGTTGTTTATGGAATCTGTGTGGAATCTGCATCTCTATAGTAAAAGCGAACTAATAGTAACATTTTAAAATAATGAAGTTATGAAAACAAATCAATTCAGAGCGATGGTGCTCGCACTGCTAATGGCAGTTATCTCTTTGGCTACAGTGAGTGCACAAGCTATTACTGTGTCGGGTACTGTAACAGATGCAAAAGATGGAACTCCGCTTGTCGGCTGTTCGGTACAGATAAAGGGTACTACGAAAGGTACGGTGACGAACATGAACGGTCAATACACGATTCAGTCTAAGAAAGGAGAGACGTTGTTGTTTCAGTATATCGGCTATAAGCAAGAGAAAAGGGTGGTAAAATCGTCCACACTGGATGTGAAGATGAAAGCTGACGAACTTGTATTGGAAGAATGTGTGGTTGTAGGATACGGACACGAACTAAGGGCCACTAAATCAATGTCTACTGCTTATATGGCAGTATGTCCCGCATCGGGAATCATGTATAATGCTGTAAATGCGGAAGAATATGGCGAGATTCAGGAAAATGGTTTCAAGAATGTGTCGGATGCTCCACTTTCTACTTTTTCTATTGACGTGGATGCCGCTTCTTACAGCAATATGCGTCGTTTTATCAATAAAGGTAAACTGCCTCCAGTCGATGCAATCCGTACGGAAGAATTAGTGAACTACTTTTCCTATGATTATCCGAAACCGACGGGAAGTGATCCTGTGAAGATTACGATGGAAGCCGGAACCTGCCCTTGGAACGCAGATCACCGTCTTGTCCGTATCGGACTGAAGGCTAAAGAAATCCCGACGGACAATCTGCCTGCATCCAATCTTGTCTTTCTGATCGACGTCTCTGGCTCTATGTGGGGAGCGAACCGATTGGATTTAGTGAAATCCTCTCTTAAACTATTGGTAAACAACTTACGTGATAAAGATAAAGTAGCTATCGTGACTTATGCAGGCAATGCCGGTGTGAAACTGGAAGCAACTCCGGGAAGCGACAAACAAAAGATACGTGAAGCCATTGACGAGCTGGAAGCAAGTGGTTCTACCGCAGGAGGTGAAGGGATCATGCTGGCTTATAAAATAGCCCAAAAGAACTTTATATCAGGAGGCAACAATCGTATCATACTCTGCACCGATGGTGATTTCAATGTGGGCGTATCATCGGACAAGGAACTTGAAAAGCTGATTGAACAAAAGCGTAAAAGCGGTATATTCCTCACCGTATTGGGATACGGAATGGGCAACTACAAAGACAGCAAGATGCAGACTCTCGCCGAAAAAGGCAACGGAAACCATGCCTACATCGATAACTTACAAGAAGCCAACCGGGTATTGGTAAACGAATTCGGAGCAACTTTACACACTGTTGCCAAAGACGTAAAGTTACAGGTAGAGTTCAATCCGGCACAAGTGCAGGCCTACCGACTGATAGGTTACGAGAGCCGTTTGCTTGCAGACGAGGATTTTAATAACGATACAAAAGATGCCGGAGAAATGGGAGCCGGACATACAGTGACAGCTTTCTATGAAGTAATTCCCACGGGAGTAAAGAGTGATTTTGCAGGAAAAATAGACGATCTCAAATATCAGAAAAAACAAAAACCATCTACGCCTCTCAATGAATCTGACGAGTTATTAACCATTAAGCTACGTTACAAAGCTCGGACAGTAACACCAGCAAGAAGATAGAATTGCCGTTGATTGACCATAAAAGCAACCGGGTCTCTGCCGATTTCCGCTTTGCAGCCGCAGTAGCCATGTTCGGACAACTACTGAGAGACTCGGAATTCAAAGGAAACGCCACTTATGACAAAGTGATCTCTTTGGCAAAAACCGGATTAGAAAATGATGAAAAAGGATACAAAAGAGAATTCATACGGCTTGCAGAAACTGCCAAAAGTCTCTGAGATTGTGGAAGTTTTCCACGGTATCCACACTCCAAAGTCCCGTTTTCCACAGTTTGAACTTTAGGTCATCGTTCATAAACAGCTATATACTAACACTATAGCACATCCACCTTCGTTCTGGCACGAGGCTTGCAATATTATTATCGTAAGCAAGTGGCTTACAGAAAAACAAACTTCATTTATTAACTTAAAACTTACAATTATGAAAAAGGTATTAGTAGCAGTAGCATTGGTTATGGGATTAGGTAGCTCAGTAGCATTCGCACAGAACGCAGAAAACGCTAACGCAGTGGTAGCAACCGCAACAAGCTCCGCAAGACGAGTATACAAAGATTGAAGTAAAGGATCTGCCCGCAGCAGTAACCGAAGCTCTCGGAAAAGCTTATCCTGAATCAACCATCAAGGAAGCATCGGTAACAACTAAAGAAGAAGGTAAACTTTACAAAGTAGTCGTTACTCAGAAAGACGGAACAGACGTGACTGTGGTATTGAACGAAAAAGGGGAAGAAGTAAAATAAAAGTGCACGTTTAAAAGGGCGAAAAGCACTGTTTCCAATCAGGGGAGCAGTGCTTTTTCCCATTTATGGAGGAATGTGGACTTACCATTACAGTTTATTTGCCTCTTATCATCTATTGACTGGCCTCCTCCTGTCCGGCAACGAATGATAGGGACAATAAATATAAGCAACCGACTTCCGGAACAAAATTCAGAGTCACTACTTAAATCAACTCGTAGCTGCTGCTCTGGATGGGCATATCGAGATTGTGAAGTACCTTCTCCAACAGAATACCCTCACGATTGTCGTACTCGTAACCGAAAGTAGCACGAATGCCCTGCAAAATAAACTGCGTAGCACGGTCCAGAGCAATGGGAAGACTGTCTCCCTGCAATAAAGCTCCGGTAATGACACTCGTAAACGTATCTCCCGTACCCGGATAATGGGCGGGCAAATAGGGACATGTGATTTTCCAGTAACGGTTTCCTGTCCGATTGTAAGCATAAACAGAAGTTTTGTGGGGTTCGTCCAACACCGGTACACTGGTGATAATGACCACTTCCGGCCCTTTGTCCGACAAACAACGCAAATACTCTTTTAGTTCCTGATCGGTATTACTCTCTTTATACGGCCGGTCGAGCAGATAGAAAAGTTCCGTCAGATTGGGAGTGATCACATCGGCATGTGTGACTAAATGCTGCATTTCCACCACCATCGATTCATTGAAATTGGAATAGAGCTTACCATTGTCTCCCAAAACGGGATCTATTACAGTCAGACTATCTTTTCTGCGAAAATCACGAATAAAATCAGATACAATCTGAATCTGTCGGGGCGATCCCAGATAACCGGTATAAATAGCATCAAACTCCACTTCCAACCGTTTCCACTCAGCAATGATACGAGGCATCTCGTCCGTCAGATCAAGAAAAGTAAAATCAGGATACTGCGTGTGGTTAGACAGGATGGCCGTAGGCAACGGACATACCTGAAACCCCATCGATGACAGAATGGGAATGACGACCGTCAGAGAGACCCTTCCCATACCGGAAAGATCGTGAATGGCCGCCACCTTCTTTACTTTATTTGCAAACATACACTTATATCAATCAAAACCAATATTCATCCAGGCAACCCGCAGTCGCATCTCCTCTGACACTGCTTCGTTACTTTAATATTACCAATACATCTCTCGCTCCATGAGCTCCCATCACCAATGCCTGTTCAATGTCGGCAGTCTTTGAGGTCCCGAGATAAATGTACCGAATTTATATTTTTCATCTTTTACCCGTTCGTAAGCCTGATGCATATTGCTCACAATACGATTTTTGTCCAGAACAATCACCAGCTTCTCGGCAATAAAATAGAGTGCCTTGTATTTCACTGTCTGAGGAATCCAGACAGCCGCATTCTCGGCTACTCCGATTTCACCTTTGACAACGGCTATATCGGTTCCGTTCAGATCCTGCGCACGACCTAACAAATCAGGATTGAACGTAGCACACGTGATTTCCTCCAAATCGGAAGCAATGCTGCCGGCATCAGGGTAAGTACGGCGAATGACAGCATTGATATCTTCTCCCTCACCGAGCACAATAGCCTCACCACCGACGGCAAAACTCATTTCACAGAATTTGGCAACCACGTCCGGATAAACAGTTGCATTGATCTGCCAATCGGGATATTCGTAGCGGTTCTTCGTATTTTTACGGATACTCGCTAATATGTCTTCTTTACTACTCATTGTTTTCCTCCTTTCCCTGCACTTTATTTTTCTTCCACATCTCGTTAAACGATTCGCCCGCGAATTTAGGAAGTTCTCGTCCTTTTCCCCACGCATCCAAATCGTTATACTTCATAAAACGTGGCAAATGGTTAACTACCGGAGCAGCCCAAAGCGCCGCATTGAAAAGCGTAGGATGATCCATCAACACCTTCATGCCACCGGACATTATTTTCTTACCCGTATTAGCTTTTCCAATCTTATCCAGATCCTGCCTCCATTTATAAATCTGTTCGGCCAAGTCCACCTTTGCCGGACAAACATCCGAACAAGACATACAGAGAGAACAGGCTGACAGATTATCGTAATACTTTTCCGGATCATGTGCCATTCCCAGATTGATACCGATAGGTCCGGGAATAAAGTAAGTGTAAGAATATCCTCCACTCCGACGATACACCGGACACGTATTCATGCAGGCACCACATCGGATACAGTTCAAAGTCTTGATATGGTCGGGATGGGCCAGCAGGGCACTCCGTCCATTATCTACAATAATAATATGATATTCACCTCCTTCACGGGGATTCCGGTATTGAGAGGTATAAGTAGTGATCGGCTGTCCCGTTGCCGAACGTGCCAACAGACGGGTAAACACTCCCAGAGCCTCCATGTCCGGCACAATCTTTTCCATGCCGAAAGCAGCAATATTCAGTGTCGGGCACGATGTACCCATATCGGCATTTCCTTCATTGGTACAAACCACAATATCTCCGGTAGACGCCACAGCAAAGTTGGCTCCCGTCATAGCGGCTTCTGCATTCAGAAAGATATTTCGTAAGTTCTTTCGGGCGGCATGGGTCAGATAAGTGGGATCAAAATTCCCTTTCTCCGTTCCCATTTCTTTCTCAAAAAGTTCTCCTACCTGCTCACGCTTGATGTGGATAGCCGGAAGTACAATATGACTCGGTGCCAGATTCATCAATTGCAGGATACGCTCACCGAGATCGGATTCCACCACATCGATTCCTTTCTCTATCAGAAACGGGTTCAGTTCGCACTCTTCTGCCAACATCGATTTGCTTTTCACAAAATGCTTTACTCCGTGACTGCTCAATATTTCATAAACGATGGCACGATACTCTTCCGCATCTTTTGCCCAGTGAACGATGGCTCCATTGGCTGTGGCATTCTTCTCAAACTCCAGCAAGAGTTCCTCAAGGTGGCTGTTGGAGTAAAGTTTCAATGCACATGCCTTATCACGCAATTCTTCCCACTCGGGTACTTCCTTGCTCATCTTGTCTCTCTTGGCACGAACCATCCAAAGGGTCTCGTTGTGCCATGCTGCCATCACCGGATTTTCCAGGAATTTTTCGGCAGCTTTTGCATGCTTGGTACTCATAATTGTGATGCTAATATTTCTACAACATGAATCATTCGGATAGGCAGGTGCTCACGTTCGATGATACCCTGCATATGCATCAGGCAGGAGCTATCCGCTCCGGTGATGTATTCGGCACCGGTCTCCATGTGATGCCGTATCTTATCGCGTCCCATACAGACTGAAACAGCCTGCTCCTCGACCGCAAACATACCTCCGAAACCACAACATTCGTCCACATGGGAGGGCTCAAAAACTTCAATTCCTTCGACCATCTGAAGTAAATCACGCAATTTATTAAAATAAGGTATATTCAGTTCGCTCCGGAGCTGACAGGAAAAGTTCACGTACACCGTGACAACTGTTATGGATGCTGACTTTATGGGGAAAGCGGGCAGGAATTTTCGTAGGTTTTATCACATCGTGAATGAAAGCGCAAAGGTCATATATCTTACCTGCGCTCTGGCACTGATGGCCTTCTTTGGCCAGAATGCCGGGATGATTCTCTTTCACAAAAGCCACACAACTGGCAGAGGGACCGACAATGTAATCGTACTTCCGGAATAAATCATCGAAACGAATAGCCATTTTTAAAGATTCATCTTGAAAACCGGCGTTCGCCATGGGCTGTCCGCAACAGGTCTGGTCAAGAGGATAATCAACATCCACCCCTAAGTTCTTCAGTAATTTATATGATGCCACCCCTACCTGCGGATAAATGGCATTGATATAACAGGGGATAAATAAACCTACTTTCATAATATATCATTAATTAGTTACAAGTCACGAGTCACAAGCTACGAGTCACAAACGATCAATAACACACAAGACACAATACGGCTGCCTATATCTTGCAGCTTATCACATATATATAGCCCGAATCAGATCCCACAGCTTATAGAATATGTATCAGTTTGTGCGTTTGCAGGCTAAGTCTCCATTTAGGATGTCGCATCACGCAATCCACCGTTTCTGCGGTGTTATTACAAGAACAAGGCTGAAGGAAAAAATGTTCGGCGGGAAGTTGTTCATAAACGTCAATATTTTGTCCTTCGTAAACAACTTTAACTTCATCCATCCGGTTTAAAGCTAAATTGACACCCTGCTTGGGAGAGCAGGTCACCCAATCGATAGCAACGGGCAAGGGTTTCGTACCATTGGTTTCGATACATACATACTTGCCTGCACGGTGCAAAAGGTCTATAAAAGCATCGTCAATCCACAAAGAAGGCTCTCCTCCGGTAAGAATCACCATGACAGCCGGATACTTCCCTATTTCATTGACAATATCTTCGTCTGTCATCATTTCACCCTCTTCGTGTCGGGTATCACAGAAGTCACATTTCAGATTACAGCCCGAGAAACGTATAAAAACAGCAGGGGTACCCGTATGATACCCCTCTCCTTGTAAACTATAAAAAATTTCGTTAATCTTTCTCATAAATCACCGTATTTGCTTCCGATTCCTGCACTTCGACCTTATAACATTGAGGTATTTGCTTGCATACCCAACGGGCAATATTTTCTGCCGTGGGATTAAAAGGAAGTACCTCATTCAGATTCCTGTGATCCAGTTTCTCCTTAACAGCCTGCTTAATCTGGGTGAAATCCACTACCATTCCATCTGCATTGAGCCGCTCAGAACGGCAGTAGACAGTGATAATCCAGTTGTGACCATGAAGACTGGCGCATTTGCTCCGGTACGGAAGAATCAGCTTATGTGCAGCCGATATCTCCATTCTTTTGATTACTGTAAACATTGTTGTAGATATTATTAATGGTTACTGCACCTAATGTCACCTCGGTGCGGGCACAAAGATAATACAAAAGATAGTTTTCATTCAGCGAGAAAAGTTATTTTTCCTATTTTTGCCGAATGAAAACTATCTGTATTATATTAGGTACCCTTTCGCTGGGGCTCGGCATTCTTGGCATTTTTCTGCCATTATTGCCCACTACCCCGTTTCTGCTACTCACTGCCGCCCTCTATTTCAAGGGATCTCCCCGGTTATACCAGTGGCTTCTGAATCACAAATACTTTGGTACTTATATACGCAACTTTCGGGAAAATAAAGCGATCCCGTTACGCGCCAAAATCATCTCACTGCTGCTCATGTGGGGCACAATGCTTTATTGCATTTTCTTCCTGATCCCGTTGGTCTGGGTCAAGATACTCCTCTTCCTGATAGCCGCAGGCGTAACTTATCATATACTTTCTTTTAAAACATTGAAAAAGTGAGATAAGCCTGCACGGGCATCTTCCAAACGGTCTTCCCAGTGCTTCACAGAATTCTGTCCAATCACATCCGAAACATACTTAACCGAAATAAAAGGAATTTCTTTGGCTCTGCATACAAAAGCCTGCGCATAAGCCTCCATATCAACCACATCTCCCTCAATATCCGTCAGCTCGGTCAGGAAGCTATCACCGGTATTGCAGGTTGCCGATTCGGTCCAGTGTTGGCAAAAGCCCCTGGCAGCAAGCAATTCCGACGAATCAATACGGTATTCCATTCCCAATCCGGTCATCTTATGCATATCCCGATCGACAAAATGACGGCAGACAAAAACGTCCCCTACCTGATGATTAATAGTTCCGGCTGTTCCCTGATTGATCACAATATCGGGCTTCACTTGCTGGATAGCCTCGGACAAATGAAAAGCCGATTTCACTTTTCCAATACCGGTCCGCACATAATATACCTCCACGTCGGGCCACTTGATTTCTGTAAATTCGCCTTGTACGGCATAAGTCACCAATATCTTTAACATGATTACTTTTTTTGAATTTCATACATTTATATCGCTGCAAAAGTAATCAATTAAAGCCAAATTGACCAGATATTATCTTTAATTGGTCAGAATCTACATATACCCGGCTCCTTTTCATCCTATCTTTGCCCGAAACTTAAAGCACAAATATCATGATTCAAAACTCTATCTCCGACAATCGTATCGTCTGGCTCGACGTCATCCGCTGTGTTGCAATGATAATGGTCATAGGCGTTCATTGTATCGACCCTTTTTACATTTCGCCCACAATGCGGGCTATTCCGGAATACACGCATTGGGCAGCGATCTATGGTTCACTGCTCCGTCCGTCGGTACCTCTGTTTGTTATGATGACGGGACTGCTTCTGCTCCCCGTAAAAAAACAACCACTGGGTAAATTCTACAAAAAGCGCATTTACCGTGTTTTGTTCCCTTTTCTTATATGGTCGGTGTTGTATAGCATGTTTCCTTGGGTTACAGGCGTACTCGGACTACCGAAAGAGATCATCGGTGACTTCTTTTGCTATACACAAGGGCAGGAATCACAAAGCCTGATAGACTCTCTTAAAGATGTGGCAATGATTCCATTCAACTTCAGCCATAAAGAGAACCACATGTGGTATATCTATCTACTTATCGGTCTGTATCTCTACATGCCATTCTTCTCGGCATGGATAGAAAATGCCGACCGAAAGACCAAACGAGCTTTTCTCCTGATATGGATTATCTCACTCTTCATCCCTTATTTGAAAGAGTATGTTGCCAATTGTTTGTTCGAAAGAAGCGGATATGTATTCGGCACGGACACGTGGAATGAATTCGGGCTCTTCTATTACTTTGCCGGATTCAACGGCTATTTATTACTGGGGCATTATGTCAAAAAAGGAAATGACTGGAGCCTTATGAAAACATTCATACTCTGCATACTCATGTTTGCCGTCGGATATTATATCACTTATACAGGGTTCAGCACCACAGCGTCAAATCCCAATGCGACGGAAACGGAGATGGAACTCTTCTTTACCTTCTGCAGCCCCAATGTGCTACTAATGACTTTGGCTACCTTCTTACTATTACAAAAGGTTGTCATCACCAACTCTACTGTCATTAAAGTATTGGCCAATATGACCCAGTGTGGTTTCGGCATCTATATGGTACACTATTTTGTCGTAGGTCCCTTCTTCCTTTTAATAGGACCTTCGTCATTGCCCATCCCTTTGCAGGTTCCACTGATGGCTATCTGCATATTCCTTTGCAGTTGGGCATTTACTGCACTAATTTATAAGCTGATGCCACGAAAAGCCGTTTGGTTTATGGGATAAAGAACAAGCATTTACGGGTGAATGGAAAGATATTCGGATTCCTTCCATCCACCCGTAAATCCATAATATGAAGAAAGCTACAAAAAAGTACCGGGGCCCAATATATCATCCATATAGCTCACATTGCGAGTACGCAGCAATGTCCCATTCGGACTATAGAACAGTTGATACTGGATGTCTACATTTTGCTGTCCCACCTTAATGACAATAATCGGTTGCCATTTCGGAAATTCTACGTAAGTGACGTCCTCTACCTGCCAGCCGGAATAGGGTCCGGAAGCATACGCATTATATACCGTGGCAGAAAGTTCATCGGTATCTCCCCACTCTGTCTGCGTCATCTGCCATTGTCCCTGTGCATTGAACCAGACATTCTTTTCATAACCATTCATCATAAAATCGGCACAATAGTAACCACCGTCCTGCGACCAGGCGATTCCATCAGCCTTGGGATACATTTTTTTCAGGGCTGTCTGCACTTTGGCAGGTGCATTATCCGCAAAAACCGACACAGCCACTACCAACAAAGCCATCAACAAGCTGAATCTCAATTTTATCATAGCTAAAGCATTTTAATCGGGTGAATACTTTTCGCTAACTAACAGTTTGCAGGGATGGTTTGTTTCGAAAAAACGGCCGACACCCATTCGAACCGGCTCAAATACTCTTTTAAAGAGAAGAAGTAATACTCTCAATCGTATCTTTCACGCGTTTCACTGTCGTCACGTTCCGCTCATACTCACTGATGTGGACAGTTCCTCCCATGGATACCGCCTCATTCTTATACTCCATTCCGCTCTTAATGCTTTCACGAGCCGAGAAATGGAATTCCTGAATACCGGTCTCTTTTGCAATCCGGCAGATATTCTTTTCGTTCACCCCACAACCTGCAAGGAGAGTAATTCTGCCGTTCGCCCTTTCACGGAGTTCCTTCAACAAAGGTATTCCAAGTTCCGCCGTTGCCTGCTGCCCCGAAGTCAGGATACGGTCGCATCCCAGATCAATTATCTGTTCCAAAGCTTCAGACGCATCACGGCAGACATCAAATGCCCGATGGAAAGTGACAGATAAGCCTTTCGAGGCCTCCATCAATTGTTTCATCACCGGTACGTCTATCCCGCCATTTGTAGTCAGGCAGCCAAACACCACCCCGTCAGCTCCAAGTTGACGAGCCATTTCTATATCCTTCAGCATGGTCTTTACCTCGACAGGAGAATAAAGAAAATCGCCGCCGCGCGACGTATGATGACATGCAGTCGGGTGGTCGTCAGTACCTCACGTGCCATTGCTATCTCGCCATACGACGGAGTAGTTCCGCCTTCGGGGATACCGGCACAAAGTTCCACACGGTTTGCTCCACCTTCCTGTGCAGCAATGCAACTCTCTACAGAGTTAGTACAAACCTCAAATAAGTAATTCTTCATATTTTATCCATATTAAAAACAACTGTTGAACGGAGAATTAAAAAAGGGCGAATTGCTTCGCCCTTATCCTAAACATTTTCTTTTTCAATCTTTACTTTGCAAAGCTCACCGCACGTGTTTCGCGGATAACGGTTATCTTCACCTGTCCCGGGTAGGTCATCTCATCCTGAATCTTCTTCGCAATTTCACCCGACAGATTCTCCGTCTGCTTATCGTCTATCTTATCCGCTCCGACAATGACGCGAAGTTCACGTCCTGCCTGAATGGCATAAGTCTTGGTCACACCCGGATAAGACATAGCCAATTGTTCCAGATCGTTCAGACGCTTGATATAAGCTTCAACAATTTCACGGCGTGCACCCGGACGTGCTCCTGAAATAGCATCACACACCTGTACGATAGGTGCAAGCAGACTGGTCATTTCTATTTCATCATGGTGAGCACCGATAGCGTTGCAAATATCCGGTTTTTCCTTAAACTTCTCAGCAAGCTTCATACCTAACAAAGCATGTGGCAATTCCGGTTCTTCATCGGGCACCTTACCAATATCGTGCAGCAATCCGGCACGTTTTGCCTTTTTCGGATTCAGTCCCAGTTCGGATGCCATCACAGCACAAAGATTAGCCGTTTCGCGAGCATGTTGCAACAGGTTCTGTCCGTAAGACGAACGATATTTCATTTTACCGATGATACGAATCAACTCCGGATGTAATCCGTGTATACCAAGGTCGATAGTGGTGCGTTTACCTGTCTCGATAATCTCTTCTTCCACTTGCTTACGCACTTTGGCAACCACCTCTTCGATGCGTGCCGGGTGGATACGTCCGTCAGTAACCAACTGGTGCAATGCCAGACGGGCTATTTCACGGCGAACAGGGTCGAAGGCTGAGATAACGATTGCCTCAGGAGTATCATCCACAACGATTTCTACACCAGTTGCTGCTTCCAGAGCACGGATATTGCGGCCTTCACGACCGATAATACGTCCCTTGATTTCGTCCGATTCAATGTGGAATACAGTTACTGAGTTTTCAATAGCTGTTTCTGTAGCCACACGCTGTATAGACTGTATCACGATGCGTTTAGCCTCTTTACTTGCGGTCAACTTGGCATCATCCATGATATCATTGATATAAGACTGTGCCTGGGTTTTCGCTTCTTCTTTCAGTGACTCTACCAGACGTTCTTTGGCTTCGTCGGCCGACAAACCGGAAAGTGCTTCCAGCTTCTCAATCTCCTGATGCTGGAGTTTGTCCAGTTCTTCTTTCTTCTTGTCTACAATACCCAATTGAGCTTCCAGATTTTCTCTGACCGCATCAGCCTCGGCTCTTTTACGCTGAATCTCTTCCTGGCGCTGGCTAAGCACCATTTCACGTTGCTTCAACTTATTTTCGGCCTGTTGGATCTTTTGGTTACGTAGAGCTACCTCTTTCTCCAAATCTGCTTTCTTATTGAGAAACTTCTCTTTCACTTCCAGCAGTTTGTTTTTCTTAATCACTTCCGCTTCTGTCTCTGCTTCTTTCAGGACATTATCATATTTGGCCTTTAGTCCGTATTTAAACAATACGTACGATAAGATTCCTCCTACGATGAAGCATGCAATGGATGCTACTATTGTTACTAACATTGTAATTTAATTTAAATATAAATAAAAACGCACTGCCAAATACCCGAGAGCTTCCTCTTTTCGGGCATCTTTAGCAGTGCGTGGATTTTCTTTATAAAAATGGAAACAGTTATTCCTCGTTCCTGAAATACTCTTCCAGCATTTCCGTAAGTTCTTCTATCTTGGCCGTATACGGTTGGGTATCATTACGTTGCAGCAACTGTAGCTTCTCCAGTGAAAACTGATATGCCACCATAGCTATAATCTTCTCCGGAGCCACGTTCCTGTAGTGCTCCCGATACGCATTGAGCCTGATATTTACCTGCTTTGCCGCTTCTCTTACGGTCTCTTCCTCATCACGGTTAATGGTGAGAGGATAATAAGAATCCGCTATTTGCAGGTTTATTTTTATTTTATCGTTCATACATCCTTTTTTATGTTATTCATTCAACAAAGCGATGCATTTATCGACTTCACGCACTAATTTGGACAATCGCAGCTTCGTCTCTTTTACGTCGCTGCCGTTAAGGCTGATTGTCGTAGCTGTTTTTAGGTCTGTGTAGCTTGATTCTAACGCTTTGTATTCAGCTCTCGCCTTTTCGAGTTCGGACTTCTCTTCTTCGAGAAGTTGCTTTAACTCAGCATTTTCGCGCTTTAATTCATCGTGCAGATAGATTAAATGCCGCAGCCTTGCTTCAAAGGTACTTAATAGCTTCTTTTCTTCTTCTGTCATCACTACACCAAAATTGTACACAAAAATACGATTAACTCTGATATTACAAAAACTTTTCGGCGGAAAATAGTCATTTATAGTGAAAATAGTTATCCGGGGGACTTCCTTTACCTCCCCGACTCCTAATTATATAAAAGCCCGCTACAAGCACAATTATCCAAAATCGACAACCGATTTGTTATAAATATGCAATAAGAGCGCAAAAAACCGGATACATTTTCATCTTTTTGTGGCTTTTTGTTATTAATTTAATAGAATTTATATCAGATAGACTACGATTTCGAACTTTTATTCCTACATTTGCGGGCAAATGATAACCTTTATTAAAACGCATAATCATGGCTAAAATAACCAAAGAAGCCGCATTGCTCTATCATTCACAGGGCAAACCCGGTAAAATTGAGGTGGTACCTACCAAACCCTACAGTACACAAACCGACTTATCTCTCGCTTACTCTCCCGGCGTGGCAGAACCATGCCTCGAAATAGAAAAGAACCCACAAGATGCTTATAAATATACAGCCAAAGGCAATCTGGTAGCTGTTATCTCAAACGGTACAGCTGTTCTGGGATTGGGTGATATCGGCGCTCTTAGCGGCAAACCGGTAATGGAAGGTAAAGGTTTGCTTTTCAAAATCTATGCAGGAATCGATGTATTCGATATCGAAGTCAATGAAAAAGACCCCGACAAATTTATCGAAGCCGTCAAAGCCATCGCCCCTACTTTCGGGGGTATCAACCTGGAAGATATCAAAGCACCCGAATGCTTTGAAATAGAACGCCGCCTGAAAGAGGAACTCGACATTCCCGTAATGCATGACGACCAGCACGGAACGGCCATCATCTCCAGTGCGGGATTGGTCAATGCCTTGCAAGTAGCCGGTAAAAAGATTGAAGATGTAAAAATCGTAGTTAACGGTGCAGGTGCTTCGGCCGTATCGTGTACGAAGCTTTATGTATCATTGGGCGCACGCCTTGAAAACATTGTCATGCTCGATAGCAAAGGTGTTATCAGCAAGGCACGCACCGACCTGAACGAACAGAAGCGTTATTTCGCAACCGACCGTACCGATATTCACACACTGGCCGAAGCCATCAAAGATGCCGACGTATTCTTAGGACTCTCCAAAGGAAACACTTTGTCGCAGGATATGGTGCGCAGCATGGCTCCGATGCCTATCGTCTTTGCCCTGGCAAACCCGACCCCAGAAATCTCTTACGAAGACGCCATGGCAGCCCGCCCGGACGTATTGATGGCAACCGGACGTTCGGCTTATCCCAATCAGATTAATAATGTAATCGGTTTCCCGTATATCTTCCGCGGAGCTCTCGACACGCAAGCGAAAGCGATCAATGAAGAGATGAAAATTGCCGCTGTACACGCCATTGCCAATCTGGCCAAACAGCCCGTACCCGATGTAGTGAACGAAGCCTACCATGTGAACAACTTCACCTTCGGTCCGGAATATTTTATTCCGAAACCGGTAGATCCCCGCCTGATCACGGAAGTATCCATCGCCGTGGCCCGTGCCGCTATGGAGAGTGGTGTTGCCCGTAAGAATATAGAGAACTGGGATGATTATAAAACACATCTCCGCGAATTGATGGGACAGGAATCTCAGCTGACCCGCCAACTCTACGACACGGCCCGTCGCAATCCGCAACGTGTGGTATTTGCCGAAGGCGGACACCCCAACATGTTGAAAGCTGCTGTCGAAGCCAAATCGGAAGGAATCTGCCATCCTATTATATTAGGTAACGAAGAGCGCATCGAGAAACTGGCCAAAGAACTCGACCTGAGCCTGGACGGAATCGAAATCGTCAACCTCCGCCACGACCGCGAAGCAGAACGCCGTGAACGCTATGCACACATCCTCTCTCAGAAGCGTGCCCGCGAAGGTGCTACATACGAAGAGGCCAACGACAAGATGTTCGAGCGCAACTACTTCGGTATGATGATGGTTGAAACCGGAGACGCAGACGCTTTCATCACCGGACTGTACACCAAATACAGCAATACCATCAAAGTAGCGAAAGAAGTTATCGGCATCCGTCCGGAATACAAACATTTCGGAACCATGCACATCCTGAACTCCAAAAAGGGAACTTACTTCCTGGCTGACACTTTGATCAACCGTCATCCGGATACTTCCACTTTGATAGATATAGCCAAACTGGCCGATCAAACTGTCAGATTCTTCAATCATACTCCGGTGATCTCCATGCTGAGCTATTCCAACTTCGGTTCCGACCAGGCAGGAAGCCCGCTGAAGGTACACGAGGCAGTGGCCTATATGCAACAGGAATATCCCGAACTGGCAATTGACGGTGAAATGCAGGTGAACTTCGCCATGAACCGCGAGCTCCGTGACTCTAAGTACCCTTTCACCCGCCTCAACGGCAAGGATGTCAATACATTGGTATTCCCCAACCTGAGTTCTGCCAACGCAGGATATCAGCTGCTGCAAGCCATGGACCCGGATACCGAATTCATCGGCCCGATCCAGATGGGACTGAACAAACCTATCCACTTTACGGATATAGAAAGCTCGGTACGCGACATCGTAAACATCACAGCCGTGGCTGTGATCGACGCTATTGTAGAAAAAGAAAAAAGCTAATAAATGAAACGGCCATTATCCAAATCACAAATAGTTTGTATCATTCTGCTTTGGGTGGCGCTTTGTTACATAGTATTGGTATACGCCGAACGTATTGACGGTCCTACCATACTTATGCTTATCATTTCGGCAGCATTAGTGTTTATTCCCGTCTATAAATCACTTAAAAAGAATAAATAATATCTTTTTATTCCTTTTTTGCGGCATAAAATATCAATTTTGATGTTTTATGCCGTTTTTCTTTATAAAATGCTTGCTAGTTCGATTTTTATGTTTACTTTTGCAACGTCATCAACAGAGACGATAGAATTTAAAAACAATCATATTAAAAAGAAAAAAGAATTATGAATGCAGCTAAGGTATTAGAAGATTTGAAGAGAAGGTTCCCCAACGAACCGGAGTATCATCAGGCAGTAGAAGAAGTTCTTTCTACCATTGAAGAAGAATACAACAAACATCCTGAATTCGACAAGGCCAATCTGATTGAACGTCTTTGCATTCCAGACAGAGTATACCAGTTCCGTGTAACTTGGGTAGACGATAAAGGCAACGTGCAGACCAACATGGGTTACCGTGTTCAGCACAACAACGCCATCGGCCCGTACAAAGGAGGTATCCGCTTCCATGCTTCTGTAAACCTTGGTATTCTGAAATTCCTTGCTTTCGAACAAACATTTAAAAACTCGCTGACCACATTGCCTATGGGTGGCGGTAAAGGTGGATCGGACTTCTCTCCACGCGGAAAGTCAAATGCAGAAGTAATGCGTTTCACTCAAGCCTTCATGCTCGAACTGTGGCGCCACATCGGTCCTGAAACCGACGTACCGGCCGGTGACATCGGTGTAGGTGGCCGCGAAGTAGGCTTCATGTTCGGTATGTACAAGAAGTTATCTCACGAATTTACCGGAACATTCACCGGCAAGGGACGCGAATTCGGCGGTTCACTGATCCGTCCGGAAGCTACAGGTTACGGTAACATCTACTTCCTGATGGAAATGCTGAAGACCAAAGGAACCGACCTGAAAGGTAAAGTATGCCTGATCTCCGGTTCGGGTAACGTGGCTCAGTACACTGCCGAAAAAGTATTGGAACTCGGTGGTAAAGTAGTTACCATGTCCGACTCCGATGGTTACATCTACGATCCGGACGGAATCGACCGTGCCAAACTGGATTATATCATGGAGTTGAAGAACCTCTATCGTGGACGTATCCGCGAATATGCCGAAACTTATGGTTGTAAATATGTTGAAGGAGCCCGCCCCTGGGGTGAAAAGGGTGATATCGCACTGCCTTCAGCCACTCAGAACGAACTTAACGGAGACGATGCACGCAAGTTGGTTGCCAACGGGGTGATAGCCGTATCGGAAGGTGCTAACATGCCTTCTACACCTGAAGCCATCAAAGTGTTCCAGGATGCTAAGATCCTGTACGCTCCGGGTAAAGCAGCCAATGCAGGCGGTGTATCTGTGTCAGGATTGGAAATGACTCAAAACTCTATCAAACTGAGCTGGAGTTCGGAAGAGGTGACGAAAAACTGAAGAGCATCATGAAGAACATTCACGAAGCTTGCGTACAGTACGGTACCGAACCGGACGGATACGTAAACTATGTGAAGGGTGCTAACGTTGCCGGATTCATGAAAGTAGCCAAAGCAATGATGGCACAAGGAATCGTATAATCAGCAAAGAATCCAATAATGTCATAGTAAAAGAAAGCCCGTTTCTCCTAAAAGGAGGACGGGCTTTCTTTAAACAATCCACACTACTTCTTTACAATAACCTCCGGTTCGAAACTCTCCCTATCGAACAGCTTTCACACATATGTCCTCCCCTTTCATACCTCCGCAACCAATCAGGCAGAGCCATCCGGCGTTGCGAGTACAACTATCCCTCATCTGGTTTGCAACCATACGAAATCCGAATAAAAACGGCTTGACAGGCATTACCAACTATATTGAAGAGCCAGTAGTGCTTTTTTAATTCCCCTTCACGCGTCCACCATTTTACCGACCTCCGTCCGGTACTCCCAACGTCACCGGAATATGTCTCCCCATTCAGTTCCCGCCGATATTCCGCCAACCGTTCAGTCACAAAAAATAATATTAACAGGCGGTTCAAACAGATGCCTTATCAGTTTGCTATAAAAGAAGTTGCCGGCATCACAAAAATAAAAACAATCGTTTCAATCTTTCATAAAACTAAAAAGAGGTCTCTTTTTTTAATCTATTAAAAATTTGCTTGTTTGTTTTAAACCATTTACTTTTGGAATTTTAAAAACCAAAGCCTTATTTTTGAAAAAATCACAATCAGCCTTATATTCTACTAAATGATTTTAAATAACGAGTCTAATAAGAAGAAGAAATTTGAGCAGTTTTTCATTATGACTTATCCCAAAGTCAAAGCGTTTGCATGGAAATTGTTGAAGTCAGAAGAAGATGCAGAGGATATAGCCCAGGATATATTCGCAAAACTATGGACTAATCCTGAGATTTGGGAAAATCAGGAAACTTGGAACAGCTACATATATACTATGGTCCGCAACCATATCTATAACTTTCTAAAACATAAATCAATCCGGCAGACCTATCAGGAGCAATGCACAAAAGAGGAGCCGGCTATATCCGAAACTGACATTCACGATCAACTTTATGCCAAGGAAAGTGAACTTCTGATAAAACTTACGATTGCCAATATGCCCGAACAGAGGAGGAAAATCTTCCGAATGAGCCGGACACAGGAAAAAAGTAATCAGGAAATCGCCGACGAGCTGGATATTTCGATCCGCACTGTAGAGCGCCACATCTATTTGGCACTAATCGATTTAAAAAAGTACTCCTCACCCTATTTTTTTTTCTATCTCGGTTGAGTAATCAGTCACACCTAATTGTCTTATCTATATAAAGGCTATAAAAATGAAGAATTATATTCAGAGAATCATCCGTTTGTTTGCCACCTCCGACCCCGACCCAAAGCTCACCGGAGAGATCCACCGATGGCTGCTCGATCAGGAGCATGCCGGGGAAAAGGAGACGGCACTGCACGATTTATGGAACGAAACGGAAGGAAAGGTGGACAGGACTACCTGGGATTCTCTTGCATCGGTATATACCAAAGTCGGAGCCAACTCCGGGGACAGACATCAGCCACGTATCCGTTTCGCACATTATGCGGCTGCCATAGCGTTGCTGATCGTATCAGTTTCGGTCACTTTTCAAATGACCAAACAGCACTTTGCCGAAGCTCCCCTTATTGAAAACATAACACCGGACGGACGACTGAGCAGCCTTCGTCTTCCGGACGGCAGCATAGTACAAACCAACTCGGGCAGTATCTTGCTCTACCCCGAAAAGTTTAAAGGTGAAACCCGCACAGTTTACCTAATCGGTGAGGCCAACTTCAAAGTAAAGAAAAACTCCGGTCAGCCATTCATTGTCAGATCGGGTACCATGTCGGTGACAGCCTTGGGCACTGAGTTCAATGTCGCTGCTTATCCGGAAGAGAACGAAATGATTGCAACTTTGATCCATGGAAAAATAAAAGTGGAATGCGACAATGGGAAAAGAGTTATATCGTCACTCCCGGACAACAGGTCACTTATCGTAAAAGTACGGGAGAAAGCCGGCTCGCCGAAGCAAACATCGAAGACGTAACAGCCTGGCAAAAAGGGATGTACGTATTCAGAGGCGTCACCATGTCAGAAATCCTGAACGAGCTGGAAAGACGCTATGCAGTCACCTTCCAGTATAACGCCAATTTATTTAATGATGATAAATTCAACTTCCGTTTTCGTGAAAAATCCACTTTGGAAGATATCCTGAACATTATGCAGGAAGTTGTGGGAGGATTCAGTCATGAACTGAAGGGAAATATATGTTATATAAAACCGGAGACAAAAAAATAAAATGATTTAATATATTGATTTGTTTAACCTTAAAAACAATTGTTTAGTATGTAAAAAAGTATCCGGAAAGAGGCGGCCACCTGATTCCGGATATGAAATCTGAATTCTTTGCGTTAAAGCTTATGCTTTACTTTTTGGGAAATAAATATTATGATTTAACACTAAAATTCGTTCAAATCTATGAATTTTTATCGATTAAAGTCTATTTTTTTTATAATTTTTAGCTGTTTTATTCTACAAACGGCTGCCTTTGCTCAAAACAACGTAAAAATAACAATCAAGAAAAAAGAATATCACGTTGCAGGAAGCATTGCGGGAGGTTGAGAAACAATCTGATTATCTGATCGCTTTCAACGAATCCAAACTTGAGAAAACCAAGCGCGTTAACCTGAATATTAATGCTGAATCTCTGGATAAGACACTGGCTTCTATCCTGTCCGGAATTCGGGGCTTTCCTACAAAATCAAAGACAAATATATCATGATTATTCCGCAATCAAAAAGTGGAAGTCGAAAGCAAAAAAAACTGTCGGGGATAGTGAAAGATGACAAAGGAGATCCCTTGATCGGAGTCAACGTCTCCTTCAAAGGCAGCCCCACAGGAACCGTCACCGGTCTTGACGGACGATTTTCCATTCTGGCTGCCAAAGGAAATATCATTGAATTCTCCTACGTAGGCTATACCACCCAATATATTACAGTGGGCGATGCTTCTTCGCTAACTGTCGTATTGGAAGAAGACGCCAAGGCACTGGACGAAGTAGTTGTTACCGCACTGGGTATCAAACGTGCGGAAAAGGCATTGAGTTATAGTGTTCAGCAGGTAAAATCGGATGCTATCAACGATGTGAAAGATGCCAACTTCGTGAACGGATTGACCGGAAAAGTTGCAGGTGTATCCATCAACCGGAGTTCCTCGGGCATCGGCGGGGCGACCCGTGTTGTCATGCGCGGAGCCAAGTCTATTGTAGGAAACAATAATGTGCTCTACGTGGTGGACGGTATGCCTATCGGCAACCCTTCAAAAGGCGAAATCAACAATGACTATAGCACTCCGGGAGGAGGTGAAGGTATTTCCGACTTCAACCCGGAGGACATCGAAAGTCTATCGATACTGACAGGTCCGGCCGCCGCAGCCCTGTATGGTTCATCGGCAGCCAACGGTGTTATCCTGATTAACACCAAGAAAGGGCAGGAAGGCAAACTGAAAATCTCGATCTCCAACAATACGGAGTTTATGACCCCGTATGTAATGCCGGAATTTCAAAACCGATACGGTAATGCAAAAGGATCATACAAGAGTTGGGGTGAGATGCTGCAACAGCCTTCAACGTTCCGCCCGAAAGACTTCTTCAAGACAGGCGCCAATATCATGAATGCCGCCAATTTTTCAGTAGGAAACAAAAATAATCAAACGTTCGTATCGGTGGCAACAACAAACTCCACCGGCATCATTCCCAACAACGAATACTATCGTTACAACTTCACATTACGCAACACCGCGAGTATGCTGAATGACAAACTCCATCTCGACCTGGGAGCCAGTTATGTTCTGCAGGGAGATCAGAATATGCTGTCGGCAGGGCGTTACTTTAATCCGCTGGTACCTCTGTATCTCTTTCCGCGGGGTGAAGATTTCGAAGCAGTCAAGGTGTACGAGCGCTATGACACCAACCGAAAATTCCCCATACAGGAATGGTCTTATGGCGATCAGGGCCTGAATCTGGAAAACCCGTACTGGATTGTGAACCGCGAAATGTTTGTTTCCAAAAAGAAACGTTACATGTTTTATGCCAATGTAAAATACGATATTCTCAGTTGGCTGAACATAGCAGGACGTATACGTGTGGATAACACCAACACTACTTCCGAGCGCAAATTACACGCTTCGACAATCAAGCTGCATGCCCAATCGGACAAAGGAGCCTACAACCGGAGCATGGAAGAATATCAGCAGACCTATGCGGATATTATGCTGAATGTGAACAAGAATTTCGGTAACTTCAACCTGACGGCAAATGCCGGATTCAGTTATGAAGATCACCTGACCACCGGCATGGGCATCGGAGGAAAACTGTTTACCGTCCCCAACCTGTTCTCTGCCTATAACTTCGATCCGGCTTCCGGACCCGGTTCGCAATCGCACACCCATACACGTAACAATTCGGTCTTTGTAAGCACCGAGCTGGGATATAAAAGCATGCTTTACCTCACACTTACCGGACGACAGGAATGGGCTTCCCAGTTAGTCAACTCTGACCAGCCCACCTATTTCTATCCTTCTGTCGGAGTGTCGGGCGTAATCTCTGAGATGGTAAGTCTGCCTAAATTTATTTCATTCTGGAAGATGAGAGCTTCCTTCGCCGAAGTAGGAGGACCGATCAACTATACCGGATTGACTCCCGGAACTGTCACCGATCCCATGAAAGGCGGAGTCATCAATCCGATATCTGTCTATCCTTTCCCGAATTTCAAAGCAGAACAAACCAAATCGTATGAGTTGGGAACTAACCTGAGACTTTTCAACAACAAAATCAATATCGATGCCACAGTGTACCTGACAGATACCTACAACCAGACCTTCCTTTCCAGCATGTCTCCTGCTTCGGGATACTCGGGCTTCTATGTACAAGCGGGTAAAGTGCGCAACAAAGGTATCGAACTGTCATTAGGCTATAACGACCGGTTCGGAAAAGTGGGATATGCCACCAATCTGACTTATACAGCCAACCGAAATAAAATCATGAAGATGGTGCATGACTATAAGAACCCTTCGGACGGTTCGCTGTTCAGCATCACTGAACTGACCCTGCAAGATAAGGGAGGAGTTTACCTGCGGGAAAAGGACGCCATCGGAGACGTATATGTAAAAGGCATCCTTGCCAGGGGCAAAGACGGTAAACTGATCGAAGAAGAAGGAGGATATAAAGTAGACCGCTCACAACGCATCAAGATAGGATCGGTCAATCCGGACTTCTCGATCGGCTGGAGACACAATGTCACCTGGAACAACATTACTCTGGACCTGCTGTTCAACGGACGTTTCGGAGGTATTGTCACCTCTTCCACCCAAGCATTCCTTGACGACTACGGTGTATCGAAAGACACTTATAAAGCGCGTCAGAACGGTGGTGTATGGGTGAACGGAACCCAATACGACGCGGAAAAATATTATACGACCATCGGCGGCGAACAACTGATGGCATATTATGCATACAAAGCAACCAATATCCGTCTTCAAGAAGCCAGCCTGAGCTATACCCTACCGGGCAAATGGTTCGGCAATGTGATCAACCGGCTGACAGTTTCCGCCATCGGGCGCAATTTGTGGATGATCTATAATAAAGCCCCATTCGATCCGGAAATGACCTCTTCGACAGGTACCTATAACCGGGGAGATGTCTTTATGCCACCCAGTTTGCGTAGTGTGGGATTTAGCGTGAAGATTGAATTATAACCTTTAAAAAATGCAACACTATGAAATTAAATAAAGTAAAGAATATGTGGAGAACTCTATCGGTCATAGCCCTCTTGGGTTCAACACTATGCACCTCGTGTATATCCGAAGATATCAACCGGAACCCGTTGCTCCCGACGAAAGAAGATGAAAAGATGGACGGAGTTATTTACGGAGCCTACCTGCCCAATCTTGAAAAAAGTGTAATCCCCATCGGCACCGCTTCAGAAAGTACAGAACCGGTAAACCGCTATCAGATCGGAGTAAATCTGGCCGGTGACGCCTGGGCGGGATACATGTCTCCCCGAGACAACAAATTCAACGGCAGCAAGAATTTCACCAACTATTTCATGTACGAAAACTGGGTGAACTATGTGTATTCTTTTATGGTGACGGATGTATATTCGCCATGGATGCAGATAAAACGCATCTCGCAGGATGAAGGGACAAGAAATGACGAGATTTATGCCCTAGCCCAGATCATCAAGATCGCGGCACTGCACCGCACTACGGATATGTTCGGCCCGATTCCCTACTCACAAGTGGGCAAAGGTTCTTTTAAAGTGGCATACGACTCTCAGGAAAGCGTATACCGCTCTTTTCTGAAAGAACTGGAAGAGGCTGTCCAAACCCTGGACGATTACTCGAATAAGAGCAAAGAAGTATTGCCTGCCTTCGACATTGTTTATAACGGCGATGTCAATAAATGGATGCGCTTTGCCAATTCGCTGATGCTCCGCCTGGCCATCCGTGTCCGTTTTGCCGATGCGGGACTCGCCAAAGAATATGCGGAGAAAGCCGTGAAGCATCCCGCAGGCCTGATCGACAGTAAAGAACTGGCAGCCCAGATGGGTAAAGGAGCCGGCCTGCAGATGAAGAATCCGCTGAAAGTGATCAACGAAGAATACAATGACACCCGTATGGGGGCCACCATCTATTCTTACCTGGCAGGATACAATGACGCCCGCGCTGCCGTATACTTTGTCAAAAACAATGGTTTCAAAGCCGTACGTTGCGGGATCGCCAAGTCCGGAGACGCCTATAACGGATTCACACGCCCGAACGTGCATGAAGACGACCCTCTCTATTGGATGAAAGCATCCGAAGTATGCTTCTTGAAAGCCGAAGGGGCACTGGCCGGATTCGACATGGGCGGCAGTGCCGGCGACTTCTACAACGCAGGCATCCGCATGTCGTTCAGTGAGAATGGCCTGGACAATTCGTCGGCCGAAACCTATCTGAAAGACTCCACCCGCAAACCGGCCAACTACACCGATACCTCCAACGGCGAGTTGAGCGCCAATGCTCCGAGCAGCATCACCATCCGTTGGGAAAACGGAGCTACGGAAGAAGAAAAGCTGGAACGTATCATCACTCAAAAATATCTCGCCATCTTCCCCAACGGACAAGAGGCATGGACCGAGTGGAGACGTACCGGATATCCCCGCCAAATAGTCGTTGCCGAAAATAAAACGAACTCCGCAGTATTGATCGGAAACGGATACGACCTGGGAGGCGTAAGGAGACTGCCCTATCCCCGCACCGAATATGAACAAAACGGCGAAAACCTCCACAACGCCATCAGCCAGTATTTGGGAGGAGTAGACAATGCTGCCACCAAAGTATGGTGGGACAAAAAGCAAATAGTAATGAACCTGAAAATTAAAGAAACATGAATATGAGAAATACCATTTTTACATTTATCGGAGTAGCATTGTTGGTAGGCTTCGTCGCATGCGATGACTGGACCTCACCGGAGAAACTCGATGTAGAAAACGAAGCAGTGGGTGACCTTTACTCCAAACGCGACTCCATCAAGTGGGCCGAAGAAGAAAAAAGGCATAAAGAGAACGAAGCTGCCTACGAAAAATACCTGGAGAACCTGAGAGCTTACAAAAGCACCAAGCACCCCATTATGTTCGGGTGGTTCAATGCCTGGCAACCGGACGGAGCGGGAAAATATCCCCGCCTGTCTCTTTTGCCGGACAGCATGGATGTTGTTTCGATATGGGGAAACTGGCACTCTCTGAGCGAAGAAAAAATCAAAGAGTTGCGGAGCGTACAGGCCAAAGGAACCAAAGTCATTATCGGCTGGATTATAGAAGATATAGGCGACCAGATAAAATGGGGACGCGACCAATGGCCCGCCGATGATACTCAAGCCATCAAAGAGTATGCGCAAGCCATCGTAGACACAATCAACAAATACGGCTACGACGGATTCGATTATGACTATGAGCCGTCATACGCATCACCGTTCAAGCCGGGCAATCATTGCGGCAATTTGACTTCTTGCTCACGCGATTATAATAAAGAGAAAGAAATCTTGTTTATGAAGACCATGCGCGAGCTGCTGGGCCCGGACAAACTGTTTCATCTGAACGGCTCTATCCATTGGCTGGACCCGCGTGCGGCACAGTATTTCGACCGTTTTGTCGTTCAATCTTACAACGGATCGGCTTCCAGTTTTGAGAGATGGACCAATGATATCCAAAACCGGTTGAATATCAAACCCGAACAGCTCGTATTTACGGAAAGCTTTCAGAACAAGCCCGGTGCACGAAGCAGATTCCCGGGTACATACGCCGGTTACGTGGCTTCCAAACAAGGCAATGTGGGAGGAATCGGAGTCTTTCATATTAATGAAGACGCATTTGAAGACGAAGCCTATGTTAACATCAGAAAGGCCATCTCTATCATGAATCCTCCCGTAAAATAATTAACCTAAAAAACAGTTTGAAACATGAAATGTAACGTATCTTACAAATATCTGTTTATTGCGATCGGCATACTTTGCCCGCTCTTTTCCGCCTGTGACTATGCCGACGGAGAAGGTTCAGGCTCGGAAAACGCAGTATACATGGAAACACCCGATAATAAAGGCATCGTCAACTTCACTTTAGAGCCCGATGGCGGAACAACCTATCTGACACCCCGGCTGGCCAATATCAGCCAAAGCCCGGTGACTATACAAGTGGGTTATGACAAAGAGGCCTTGGATAAATACAACAAGGACAACGGGGCCTCGTATGAACCCCTTCCCCCCTCCGCTTTTTAAACTGGCAGATGCAGAGGGAAACGAGCTATCCGCCTCCGAAGGCATACGAGTACCCGCCGGTGACTTTTCAGCAAAAATAATGGTGAAAGTAGGACAACTGAATTCCAAGGATTTCCCCGCCAATAAGAAATATGCAATTCCTCTTAGTATCACGGGGGCTTCAACTATTCGCTGATTCCCTCACAACGCAGCGCGATCTTGCTCCTGAATCGTTCCATCCTTTTCGTCGGTAGCCAAAGTCAGTGGTGGAGAAGGCATCCGGATAAAACCTGTCGGAATGCACACAAAGGCCGAATGGACCATTCAAATGAGCGCCATCTATTCCAGCCTGACCCGCAGCAACCTGACCACAGCCTATCTAAGCAACGGAACAGGAGGAGAAATTCTATACCCGCATTTCATCTACTGCCGGCATACAAGTGAAAAACGGACGCGACGGGGACGACACATGGACTCAAATACCCCTGCAAGCGGGTAAATGGCTGCATATCACCTATGTGCACAAGGATAAGAAAACGACAGTCTATGTCAATGGAAAGGTCCAGAAGGTCTTTGAGAACAGTGCCATCACCTTTGGCGAGAACAGCATGATCGTAGTCGGAAACTCCGGTTACCGTAACGACTATCTTCGCGAGATACGTTTATGGGACAAGGCGCTGACAGAGTCGGAAATCAACGATTACTTATACCTCCCGATGGACCCTGCAACCCCGCATCTCATTTCGTATCTGCCACTGAGCAAAGAGATGGAGACCAAAGACCTGAAAGCTCCCGCCGGTACGGAGAATGTAACCACGAAAGCCCGCATTGAATATGTGGAAAACGTTAAATTCCCGGCAGATGAATTAGTAATTGTAAATCAAGAATAAAAAGGAATTCAAAATGAAAAGAAGAATAAAATCCGCCCAAAGCATTTTATGGGTTCTATTACTCATTTTGTCAGCATCGTGCAGTAAAGACGAAATACAGATCGTAGATCAGGATACAAGTTGGCAAATGGACAATAAGTATATCGAAGAAGATATCCGTGAGCAACTCGGCATCGATCCGTTCACAGATCTGGTGTACCTGGGATATTACGGCAATACTTTCGTTCAAAGTAAAAGTGACGAAGCCTTACAAAGAAGATATCAAAGTCAATCTTATGAAAGAAGACAAACTGGTAACCGATTTTCCAGAGATGGCGGAGGGAATACCTCTTTTTCCGAGCGAAAACTGCACCTTTGAAGGCGGTGTGCTGAAAGCCGGCGAACTGGAAACAACGGTGAAACTAACGATTAAGGATGTTGAGAAGTTAAACAACCTATCGGGTTATGTGATGGCCATAAAGCTGACGATGGAAGGATCGCATGAGCATTTGGCCATCGCCCGAACCCGCTCGGCATACTTTGTGAAATTAAATCTTTCTATACGCCTGGACAATATCGATTCAAGCAATAAAAAGATCGAAGGAAAAGGATTCAACAAAGAAATCAGTTTTAAATCGGACATACGCCCGGATAAATTAGATTCGTTAAACGATGGCAACTTCACAGCCAACAACTGGTATACCTCCAACGCGAACAATTATCTGACGATAATTCTACCGGAAAAACAATCGCTCAAAGGGTTCAGGCTGGACACCAACACCTCTCCAAGCGGCTCGTATATGCTCAAATCCTGTAGAGTGATGGTTGAAACACCGGATGGGAATTGGGTGAACCATGGAGTATTCGACCGCAAGAGTATGGATGGAATTGCTTATATAAGCTTTAAAAAACCGGTGGAATGTACTAAAGTGCGTTTCGAGAATATGATGGCCTTCAATGGCAGATTTTCCGTTGATGTAAATGAAGTCACAGCTTTCCGGTAAAGCAAGATTTCATTACTTTTTATTCACGCCGTGAAGGGGCGGGACTGTTATTTCATAAGTCCCGCCCCTTCCCTTAAAACCATGTGACAGCACATTAATATACAAACAGGTGAAGCAGTACCCTTCTCCATGTTATGCCTCTGAACGCATTTCATATTCCTTACTATCTTTAGTGAAAATGGTCTGCCATTGATCCGGCCTGATCGTCCGGCTGAGATAGTTCTCCTTCGGGAACAGCCTCAGCTACCTCACGTTCGATAATCTCCTCGATCCGTTTTCTGTTTTTGCGCAACAGATCATAAATCTCATTTTCATCAAAGCTGTCCTCAAATATAATGGGATATTTTTCCACATCTTCGCTGTCACCAGCACAAACAAGAATACGCAGTTCGCTACAATGACCGTAAGATATTATGGCACTGTATTCTTTTAAAAGTTCAGCCAGTTTGGTGAGGAAATCAAGTTCTTTAGTTGTCAGTAGTCCGATCATAGTGTGTAATAGTATTGTTGTTATTTCAATAGCTGTAAAATAAGCGTAAAACAGTTGATTCTGCAAGCATATACGTATTCCTTATATTCTATTTTTAAGCAAAGTAATATTCATTTTATTCATCTTATTCCATTTTTTCGT
>VOFI01003371.1_pt1 | contig 31253 bp, 44 predicted proteins | sample 5384131 | NCBI WGS metagenome assembly VOFI01 (sample SAMN12384728, study PRJNA508395) | human gut metagenome | isolation source: healthy gut H | host: Homo sapiens
GCTCCAGGCTCCGCCCACGCAGATAATGGGGCTCATGTGCCTGCCTCCAGCACGGCGTGCACCTTCTTGTTGACCGAGGCGTCGGTTTCGCAGAGTAGTATGGCGGCTCGCTGTGCCCCACGATCACATACTTGACGCCCAGATCCTGCTAGAGATCTCGCCCGTATATGCGCCCTTTCTTCCCTCGTAAATACATTTTCCGCGCCCACGGAAATGCGCAGGTCCTTAAACGCTTTTTGCAGCCACAGAGATGTTGCAGGCGGGGACGCAGATCAGGGTGTCGCACCATTTGGCGCGGGGCATGATTTTCTTCAGCTCCTCGGCAAATTTTTGGTCTCTGTGGCAGTCATGTTCATTTTCCAGTTGCCGGCGATTACGGTTTTACGATATCTGCGGTTCATACTTTCTATTATCTCACTATGTCTGATGAAAAATGGGGGGCCGCTGCTGGGCGCGGTGCATCCATGTGCGTGAAAAAGTCAAATATGCTGTAGCCCCTCGCCGCATCCCGGAGGAGACCCTGGCAAGAGCAGGCTGACCTGTATAAAAACCTATTCATTTATAGCGAAATGATGCGCATCTGTCAAGTGTTTTGGCGTATTTTTAACTGCAATCCTCTGCTTTTTATATATTTTTTACAAGATTTCAAGGCAGCCACTTCCAGACTGGGGGGAGCCGCAGGGAAGGCGGCGCTTTCCAGCGGGGCTCTAGAACAGGTGGAGGCGGGGAACGCCCGTTCCCTGCTTCTAAGCATTCAGCTCGAACGGCTTTACCGATCCAGCAGGCAGGCTACGCCGGCAGCGGCTCCTTGCCCTCCAGAAATTCCAGACTGGCGCCGCCGCCGGTGCTGATATGGGTCATCTTGTCGGCATAGCCCAGCTGCTCCACGGCAGCCGCGCTGTCTCCGCCGCCGATGATGGTGATGGCACTGGTTTCCTGCAAGAGCCTCTTTATGGACGGCCTCATGGTGCCCTTTGGCAAAGTGGAAACTCAAAGACGCCCATGGGGACCATTCCAGATGACAGCTGGCATCCGGAGACGGCGGGCAGGAAGGCCGCCACACCGGCGGTGGAGGCGTGGGCCCGGTGGACCGTGCCGAAAGCATCGGAGACATACAGCTCCGCCATGGAGGCCAGCTCCTTGGCGAAGGAGGGGATCGTTCTTCTCCTTCTTCCCCACCACGTCTACATCCATGATGGTCTTTTTATTGTAGTTCATATCGGTATGCTCCTTTATGAAAAATAGTACTTATTCCGCCATCTCCCCCGTGCCGGTAAGGCCGGGGAAGCCGTTTTGCCGCAGGGCCTCATAGGTGAGGATGGCCACGGAGTTGCTGAGATTCAGGCTGCGGGCCTCCCGCCGCATGGGCAGACGGATGCAGCGCTCCCGGTGGGCCGTGCGGAACCACTCCGGCAGCCCCGCCGTCTCCTTGCCGAAGAAGAGCCAACTGTCCGGCGTGAAGCGGGCCTGCGTATAGTCCTGCGGGGCCTTGGTGGTGGCCAGCCACAGTTCCTCCCCCGCCTCCGGATGTTGGGCAAAGAGGTCCGGCAGGCTCTGGTAGTCCTGCACCTGCACCAGATGCCAATAGTCCAGTCCCGCCCGCTTCACGGCCCGGTCGGAGATATCAAAGCCCAGCGGGCGGATCAGGTGCAGGCGGCTGCCGGTAGCGGCGCAGGTGCGGGCGATATTGCCGCAGTTCTGGGGAATCTCCGGCTCCACCAATACGATATTCAGCACGGAGCCGCTCCCTCCCTTCCCGCCCTGCGGGCGCATCATTTCATCGATTCATGTATTGTAATGCAATCCGCAAAAAAATGCAACTATAACTTGCAGAATCCACATATTTTTTCTTAAAAATATAAAATTTTCCTTCGCTTCACCGCAAAAACCGTCGCTTTTTGCGGCTCCCTCTCCCCCGTGGGAGAGATTTCCTGCCCTGAGAAAAATTATTGCCGGGAAAATATGTGAAAATACTGGATTTCTTTGTAAAGTCTGTTATAATAAAGGCAGTAGAACGCCGCTATGCCGGATGCCCGTGAGCTGCTGCTGCGGCGCATGACGGGCGTCACCGTCATAGACCCCGCACCTGCTGGCGGGAGAGGTTGGGCGTGAGAAGCTCAACAAGATTAAAATTCAAGTCCGCCTATCACATCGTATCGTTCGCCGGGACCAAGTGCGCGTGATGACCCCAGGAGCATATATGAATCTCTCCGGCGAGGAGGCAGGTGCGGGAGGCGGCGCAGTTCTATAAGGTTCCCGCCGACCATGTGCTGGCATCTATGACGACGTGTCCCTTCCTGTGGGGTGCCAGGGGTCCGGAACTGGCCCCGCCGGCGGCCACAACGGCGTCAAGTCCATCATCGCCTGTCTCGGCACCCAGGATTTCCCCGGATCAAGATCGGCACCGGCGCGCCGGGCGAAGGTTTCCCGGATCGTGCCGGTGGATATGACCTGGGTGGGAGAATCATGTCCATCCGCTTTTACAGCCCCTGCCTCCAAACAGGCGCCGGGCGGAGTAACGCCCACCGGGCCATGCGCCCGGAAGCGGCCCGGCGCCCAGAGCCTCTCTCCCACCCCGGGCGTTGACAAGGACCACATCCTATGGAACAGTTTCTGAGACAATGGGTAGACTATTCCCTGAGGCGGCGGAGCTGATCCGCCGGTGGAGGGGAGGGCGGTTGTCCGCGGCGGTCAGCGGCCTCCAGCCGGTGCAGCGGCTACCTGCGGGGTGGCGCGGTGGTGGCAGCCTGCCCGTCCGGCGGTGTTCCTCTGTGGGGACGAGCGGGAGGTCCAGGTCCTCTGCTGATCTGAGGACCCCTCGAGGGCCGCCCCGTGACCCTGCTTGGCCGGGGAGGGCAGTTCCGCCCCGGGGCCGGGTTCCCGGGGACTGGGAGCGGAGCCGTCTGGCGCTGCGGGCACGCCCTGGCCCGGGGGACGGCTGGTGGCGGCTACCGCGGGGACGGCCTCATGGCCTCGGACCCTGCCGCTGAGACCCTGCGGTCCCTGGCCATCACCCTGGAGGTGGGGGGGGGGCAGGCAGAGCTGGAGGCGCTGGCGGAGCAACTGCTCTCCGCCGGGTGCCACCCGTTGTGAGCAAATTGGAGGGCGTAGGCCCGGACCGCCCTGCAGAGTATGGCATTCAGACATGTTCTCTCCCCTGATGGACCAGCGGTGCGGTGCGAGTTTTGACGATGAATCGACTCCATGGGCGCCTTCGACCCCGGCACCCAGCGGCGGACCGCATTTGTCCCTCCGCCGGATCTGCCGGCGGCGGAGGTGCTGCCCCCTGCGCCCCGGAGGCCTGCCCGGTCTTGCGGACCAGCTGATCGCCCTGGCGGAGAAGCTGGCGAAAACTGAAGACGGAGGCCATCGTCCAGACGTTGCGGGAGGACGCGGGCAACTGCGCAGCAACGCGCAGGGGCGGCGGACCGGTATCTGGCAGCCATCTATCCGACTGTCACCGCCGGGGTCCACTACCTGCCTCCGGACGCGGTGGTGTTCCTCAGTGAGAGCGGCCGGGTGGACGAGCGGGTGAAGAATACGGTCCTCCAGCAGAAGCAGGAGGGAGGCGCTGCTGTCCGCCGGGGTGCTGGCGGGGAGTACGCCCATCTGACCCTCACCGCCGAGGAACTGTACGCCGCGCTGGAGGATCTCCCGTGATCCTGGAGGACTCTCTGCCCACCTCCTCCCTGTGCCCCGAGGCCTCCTGACCATGAATACCCAAACAGCTCAAAGCTCCTACGGCGGCAGCCTGGAGACCGCCGTCACGGATCTGAGCACTCCGGCACGCGGTGCTCTCTGCGGCGGGGAGCTGGCGAAGAATCTCCAGTGGCTGCTGGAGAGAAGGGCATCCCGGCCACCCTGGATCTAAGCGGCGCCGCCATGCCTGCGGCAGGGGGGAGGTGCGCCTCCTGGGGCCCGGTGGGCAGCGAGTGGCCGGCGCTGGCCGGTGCTGACAGAGGGCTGGCGGCCCCCGGCAATGCATGAGCACCACGGCGTGGGGCCGGTTCGTGGGCATCCAGCGGATGCCGGTGGACGGCGTGGAGAAGGACTACATCAAGATCGACTACGCCGGCGGGGACTGCCTGTACGTCCCCGTGACCCAGCTGGCGGGAATTTGAGGAGTCCTTTTGACTACACCCTCGAAACCGACGACCAGCTGCGGTGCATCGCGGAGATCAAGGCGGACATGGAGAAGCCACGGCCTATGGACCGGCTGCTATGCGGCGACGTGAGCTACGGCAAGAGGTGGCACTCCGGGCCGTGATGAAGCGCATCCTGGACGGAAAAGCAGGCCGGCTCTGGAAAGCGCCCTTTCACCACTTGTCCTGGCCCAGCAGCACTACAATACCTTTATCCAGAGGATGAAGGACTTTCCGGTGCGGGTGGATCTGATGTCCCGGTTTAAGACCCCGGCGGATATCAAAAGACGCTGGAGGGGCTGAAAAAGGGGTGTGGACGTCATCGGCACTCACCGGTGTTTCCAAGGACATGGCAGTTCAAAGACCTGGGCCTGCTCATCATCGACGAGGAGCAGCGGTTCGGCGTGGCCCACAAGGGAAAGATCAAGCAGCTGAAGCAGAACGTGGATGTGCTGACTTCGATTGCCACCCCCATTCCCAGGACTCTCCACATGAGCCTCATCGGGATCCGGGATATGAGCGTTTTAGAGGAGCCGCCCATGGAGCGTGTGCCCATCCAGACGTATGTGATGGAGTATAACGACGAGATGGTCCGGGAAGCTATCCTGGGAGCTGGCCCCGGGCGGACAGGTATACTATGTATACAACCAGAGTCAGCAACATCGACGAGATTGCAGGCCATGGCCTCTCTGGTGCCTGATGCTCAGTGGCCTTTGCCCATGGGCAGATGAACGAGCGTCAGCTGGAGCGGATCATGCTGGATTTTGTCAACGGCGACATCGACGTTTTAGTATCCACCACCGGCATCCCCAACGTAGACACGCTCATCATGGGGGCTGCCCGGACAAGATAGAGGGCTGGCGAAAGCTCCACCAGATCCGGGGCCGCATCGGCCGCAGCGCCCGGCGGGCTTCTTCTCACCTACCGCCGGGGGCAAGATCCTCCGGAGATTACCGCCGCCAAGCGGCTGGCGGCGCCATCCGGGGGTAGCATGTGGGTTCGGCTTGGCTTCAGATCGCCATGCGGGACCTGGAGATCCGGGGCGCGAGAGATTCCTGCTGGGGGCCGGGCAATCCGGGTATCTCTGAGCGTAGGCTGACTTTCTTACCTGAAGCGCTGCTGGAGGCCGTCTGGAGGCAATGGCGAGGAGAAGCGGATCCGAGACAGGTATGCCGCCAAACCTGACTTTGGTAGACGCCCACTTGCTCCAGACCGGTACGTCCCTCAGCGGAACAGCAGAGATGGACTACGCGCCACATCGCGCCGCTCCACGCACGGACGAGGACGCGCCTCTCGGATCTGCCGGGATCTGGTGGAGGACCTGAAGCTGGCTGCGGAGGAGGCCGCGGGCGGGACCCCGTAAGTTTCATCATGTTTTGCCATGCCCCGCATAGGATGGTGGCGGTGGGACGTCCCCCCGCCTGTCCTGTGCCGGGGCGTTTCCGGAATCTGCGAGGAATGACAAAGGAGAACCGTGATGAAACGATGCATCGCTTTGCCTGGCCCTGGGGGCCCGCCCTCTCATGTTGTGAATTGCTGCAGAACCGCGATTGGTTCCTTCGGCGGCGCGCTGAAGAACACCCCTGCCGTCGATCTGGGTGCCATCGTCATCAAAGAGGCTCTGAACCGTGCCGGCGTGAAGCCCGAGCAGGTGGATGAGGTCATGTTTGGCTGCATCCTGACCGCCGCCCAGGGCCAGAACGTGGCCCGCCAGGCCTCCATCAAGGCGGCATCCCCTATTCCGTCCCCCGCTTACACCGTGGGCATGGTCTGCGGCTCCGGCATGAAGTCCATGATCGAGGGCGCCCGCTCCATCCTGGCCGGCGACGCCGACGTGGTTGTCTGCGGCGGCACTGAGAACATGAGCGCCGCTCCCTACGCCGTTCCCACCGGCCGCTACGGCGCCCGGATGGGTCACACCCAGATGATCGACACCATGATCAAGGACGGCCTGTGGGACGCCTACAACAACTATCACATGGGCACCACCGCTGAGAACATCGCGGACATCTGGGGCATCACCCGCAAGGAGATGGACGAGTTCGCCGCCTCCTCCCAGCAGAAGACCGAGGCCGCCCAGAAGGCTGGCAAGTTCGAGGCTGAGATCGTCCCCGTGCCCGTGAAGGTCAAGAAGGACATCGTGGAGTTCAAGGTGGACGAGTTCCCCCGTGCCGGCGTGACCGCCGAGGGCATCTCCAAGCTGAAGGGCGCCTTCCCCGTGGGGCCCGAGTCCCCCAATCCCCAGGTGGTCCACACCTTTGAGCCCACCGGCATCCACAAGGGTCAGCAGCGCGTGACTGCCGCCAACGCCTCCGGCATCAACGACGGCGCCGCCGCACTGGTGCTGGCCTCCGGTGAGGCTGTGGAGAAGTACGGCCTGAAGCCCATGGCCAAGCTGATCGGCTGGGGCCAGGGCGGCGTGGATCCCAAGATCATGGGCGTCGGCCCCGTGCCCGCCTCCCGTCAGGCCATGACCAAGGCCGGCGTGACCATCGACGATATCGACCTGGTGGAGGCCAACGAGGCGTTCGCCGCCCAGTCCATCGCCGTGGCCCGTGAGCTGGGCTTTGACATGAGCAAGGTCAACGTCAACGGCGGCGCCATCTCCCTGGGCCACCCCGTCGGCGCGTCCGGTGCCCGGATCATCGTGACCCTGCTGCACGAGATGCAGAAGCGGCCCGAGGCCAAGAAGGGCCTGGCTACTCTGTGCATCGGCGGCGGCATGGGCGTTGCCACCGTGTTCGAGAAGTGCTGAATTGATCTTCCGGCAGAGCACCGTCTCCGCTGGATGTGAAAAGGCGTCCCCGGCCATTAGCCGGGGGCGCCTCTTTTTTTGTGCCGGGAAGCGGCGTGCCGCAGGGCCGCCATCCAGCAGAACGGCAGGAGGACGAGGGTATAAAAGCGCCTGGAGGCGGCCTGAGAGGATGCCCAAGCAGTTTGCGGATCGCACATCAGCCGGAGTTTTGTTCAATTCAAATGTCGCCGGTCTTCCACGCCTTTCATATAAACCTCACGATCATTATTTGATCGGGTGTCTCGGTGTCCTTGATTGGGCTGCGCTCCATCGCCAACAGGTAGTCGTCTTTGTCTACCTTGCTCCAGTCACGACCTGACGCAGTTCTTTCTTCAAGATAGCGTCCAGCCAAAGCGGGTGCTACGTCCGTTTCCTTCACGAAAAGGATGGGCCACGTTCATTTCAACATACTTGGCAATAATCTCATCAAACGTGGATTGAGGCATCCTGCTGATGTTTTCCAGGGCCGAGGTAAGATAGAGGACAGGGGCAAAACGGAAACCGCCCTCGATGTTCACTGTGCGAACCTGGCAAAGTCGTATATTCAAACAGATATTTATGGATTTGGGAAAGCCCCCGGAACGGACTTCAAAAGTGTCCAGCAGGCCCTGCTGAAACATCTCCAATGTCGGTGTACTCATTCCTGTCCGATCCGTTTAATGCAGTTCTTCCTGCAAAAAAGCGCCGCCATATCCGGGGATTCTGTAAGGAGTTTGAGAAGCAACTGCTGTTTGGCTGCTGCGTCAAGGTTTTGAAGCGGGTCTGGTGCCGGGGGCTGCTGTTCCACGGGAGACTCAGTCACCGCTGCGGTTTCCGCTGTGCTGCCACCCCCATAAAACTCTTTCTGAATCTTGCGGCGTTTACACGGCGGTCATCGTCTAAGATATGGGCATACCGTTCCATGACCATTGTGGCCTGTGCGTGGCCGGTGTCACCCTGAACGGCTTTAATATCGCCACCGCTGAGTTTAAGTTTGTAGGTCGTGCTGGTGTGCCTGAGACTATGAAATACTACCTTGGGGAGATTGTTGTCCGCGATGAGTTTGCCAAAGGCCCGATTGATGTAATTTGCTTCAATAGGGGTCCCCTGGGTAGTGGCGAATACAAGGTCATAATCTCTATATTCATCCCCAGCAATTCTTTCAGTTCATCAATCGTATTTCTGCGTTCTACCAGCATTTCTGCCACCGCCCTGGGCAAAAATACCTTCCGCACACTCGTCTTGGTTTTCGGCTCTTTCAGGGCCAGTACAGTGGAATTGCACCCTCGCATCGTGGGGAACTTAAACATGATGCCTTTTTCCCCGATCTGTGCCAGTGATTCCCTGGAAATCCGCTGAAGTTCTTTGTTGATATAGATATAGGCGCGGTCATTGGCTATGCTGTCCTGACTAATATCCACACAGCTCCATGTCAGGCCCAGCAGCTCCCCCATTCGCAAGGAACAGGCAAAGGCCAAATTGATTGCCAGGGCGAGGAATGGGTCATCGCAGAGGGACAAGGCTTTCATCAGTGTTTGAGCGTCCCAAATATTCCGCTCATGCTTCTCGGCTTTGGGAACGGTGGCATTCTGAACAGGATTCCTTGCCATCAGCTCCCACTTTACCGCCTGATTGAACGCGTTCCGCAGGAGTTTGTGTATCTCCCGTATCGTATTGGGGGAGATAAGTCCCCTCGGGCTGCCCGTACCGGGGAACTGCTTTCACGGTTTGGAGGTCTTTATAGAATTTAGTTATCATTCTGGGGCTGATGTCATCCAGCTTCACATCTCCGATGATGGGCTTGATGTAGTTGCTGATCAGCGCCGTATGTCCATCAAAGGTAGAGGGGGCCCATGTGTTGACACCATAGAGGGATACATATTCGTCCAGAAAATCGGATAGGGTGTCGGCACTGGGCGGGATGAACACTCCGGTGTCTAGCTGATGCTCAATTTCCGCTTTTCGCTTCTTGGCTTCCGCATGGGAGCCGTAGGTTCCCCATTTTTGGCGCTTGGCACCATTGCTGTCCGTATAGGTATAAACAACGGAATATTTGGTTTTGCGTTTGATAATAGACGCCACGGTTATTCCTCCTTTCAACTGGCAACTATGGTATGGCGGTTTTGGGACTTGTACCACGCTTCAAAGCTATCCTTATAAATGCGGATTTTGTCGTCCGCTTTAACCGTGATAAATAAATGCCGCTTTTTCACCATGTTATAAACGCTGTTACGGTGTATGCCCAACAGTTTTGCAACATCACTCACCGATAAGGTGGCGTCCAATAGTTCCTGTGGTGCCGCGTCCTCTCGTTTCTTATAATGAGACTGTCCTTGATACCACGTCTCAAAATTTTCTTTTTTAGGATGCGAGTCTGCCCATCGACCTTGAACGTCTCAAAGGGCGCATGGTTCTTTATCAGCTCATAGACGGAGCCAGGGTTCAGTCCGAGGATGTCAGCCGCCTCCGGGATGGTCAAAGACGCAGGGAGTAGTTGACCTGGTTCCGGCCCGTTGACCTTTTTATAGCGGAATTGCCTGCCGTACCATTCCTCAAAGCTGTCCAGCATGATCCGCATTTTGCCGCCGACAAGAATAACCTTGAAGCGTCCCTGTTTTACGAGCCAATATGCCTCGACCTTTTTCATACCGAGCAGCCTCTGCATTTCGGGGACAGAGATGCTCCCATAACAGATATTCCTCCTATGTAGATTTTGTAATAGCTGAAGTCAAATATCGCGTGGAGTGGGAGATACACCATCCAGCCACTCATCAAAACTAACCTTCGAGATGCGAATCTGATTTCCAATCTTATGACTTCGAAAGAAGTCCTTTTTAATTAGGATGTATGCGGACGAACGGCTAATATCCAACATAGCCATAATGTCACCCACGGAGTAGGCTCGTTTTTCTTTGATATGTACTGGAACCATTTCTGCGTTTCGAGCATTGTGTTCCAGTATACGCTGTTCCATAATTTTATCGTTCATATTCCGTTAAATACCTCCCTATGCCGACTTGATGAGCCTGCCAATGCAGCCAAGGCACTTGCCTTGACTGCATTGTACCGGGGAGACATTTTTATCTCAAATGTGCGATTGTTCAGACCAACTTAAAATCGTACTGTTGACAATCAACCTTTGTCCAACCATCAAAATTCATCAGTTTTTCCTTAAAGCTCCTTTTTGATTAGAATGTACGCAGATGATATCCCATAGCCATCGTCCACGGAGTAGGCCCTTTTTTCCTGTCAAAAGCGCTTTTTTTTTGCGGGCGTTGTTCTGAATGATCAACGGTAATCGTAGTCATCGCCCAGGTGTCTTGTGAACGGTGACAGTACATACAAGGTTCTTTGGATTGTGCGGGGTCAATCCGCCTTACAATATGTTCAGGCGAACAAATGAACTGTCTAAGGCAGGTGCCACAAAGAGTCAGCACCATTTCGCCGTGCATCTCATCATGTGACTCATCGGCATACGGCTTCTGTTCCTTCCCAGCAAGATCATGCAGGCCGACGCTGATGCCAAGGGCCTCGTCAACATAGTCCATCACATCATCATCCAAACAGCCTATATAGCTGCCAAGCCTGCCTTTATCAATCGTTCTGATCTGCTCCAGCATAGCCATGGAGTTTTGGGGCAGGCCAAAGTATGGAGGGACACCGATATGGGTCGGCTGATGGAGTTTCTTTACTCTGGTCGTGATGGGGGCAATGATGATGGTTGGGCTGTGGCGATTTCCTACATTGTTCTGAATCACAAGTACGGGGCGGTTGCCGCCCTGTTCAGAGCCAATCACCGGATCTTAATCAGCATAGTACATCTGACCGCGCAGCACCCCATTTGGCAGATCCCTATTCATAAGGACACCTCACTTTTTATGTGATTTGCCCTTGTAGCCAAATACCCAATTATTTCCCAGGTAGTGTGCAAAACACATCTGACCGCCAATCCATCCAGAAGCTCTTATTATCATAGTTAGCGAGTGGCTGTCTCCGTGTTGGCGGTCAGATATGTAATGCACACTATTTGTCCTCGACACCCCGTGTGCAGGCGAAAGCCTGGGAAGTCGTCAAGCGGTGGCCTGCTCACCACCTCACGGGAGTTTCACCCCAACTGCCGTTCTGACAGAGCCGCCCCCATTGCTTGAGACTGTGGCTGGACGGGAGTACCATTGTCATTCCGACTGTCATTCGCCATTCAGGGGCAACCTGGCATACTTACAAAGGGAATTCTCGCTCATCCCGGAAAAACTGGATTTTTCGCAGACCTTATTTCAACGGGTCATGATTTTCCAGCAGTCCGGGCCTCATGGCGTACCCCGTTGTGGTGGCTCATGCTTTCGCACATCGGAATTGATGTACCTGATGAATGGGTATTCGGTTATCAAGGAGCATTGAGGGGCCTGCGGCCCTCTCAACCCCCTACTACAACTTTCGACGCCTCAAACCGAACTTATTTTTTTCAAAAAATCTAAAACAAATTTTTCAAAAGGCCGTTTTACGCTTTTGAATAGCCCGATCACTCAGTCTGTACTTCTCACACAGGCTATTTGTGCAGGAGCGTTTTCGCGCCAGACAAATATAGTTCCAGCAGTTCCTCAGCCCAGGGCTTCCATTTACGCAGGGCCGTTTTCAGCTCATCTATCAGAAGGTGGTCGGTAGCAAGCCGCTCAAGGTTAAAGGCCGAGGGGACGCTTTCGTGTAGCGATTCAAGTCCGGCTTCTGGCACACCGGCGTCCAAGGATAAAACTGAGTAGATCGAACCAGCTTTCCGCTTCCGCTGTGCAACTGTGTTTTTGCTGTTCCACTCCCGGTATTCGACTGCGGTCATTTCGATATACATACAATCCAGTTCATCCCCATCCGCGAAACAGTCTTTCATAAAACACCGGCGCCGTTCGATGGGCAATCCCCGGTTTTCTTTCAAAATAGCATCCCATTCCGCCGGTGTTGCCACGACAAGCTGCCGGACGCCATCGACCTGTTTATAGACTAAATATGTAGTTTTCATTTGTGATCTCCTTGAATTTTTGGGGGTCAAAAATTCAAAGAGATCACGGATAGCGGCAGAGCGCCGCCTGCCAAGCAAACAGGTTCATTCCCTGCTCCATTTCTGGAGCGGCAACAAAAAAATGGCCGGGCATTAGGAAATAGAGGGTACGTCCCCTCACATTCCTAATGTCCGGCCATTTGGTGACTATCAGCCTTGCGGCACGATGACCCGTTGCCTTCCGGTATAATATCTTCCGGCGCAGGGCCAGATCGACCTCCACGACCCTATGACAGCGGGGGCACTTGATCTCAATTTTTCCTGTAGTAGGTGATATCTTGTCCATCACGCGCCAATTACATTTAGGGCACCTCACGGCAACATTGATAGGTTGGGCCATCAGTTATCATCCTCCATTTCAATATCGGCCAGCGCATAGGGGTTCTGCAAATAATCCTTTTTCAGCAGGCCGAGCCTTTTCAGCCTGATGGCCATAGCCTGTTTTGAAACACCAAGAAGTTCCGCTATTTTACAAAACTTTCTGTATTCCTTTGGCCGGTATATCTTGTTCAATATATCAATACCGTACTCTAAGTTAAATTTGCGGAGCGCCCCAAGTACGATCTCAGAGGGGAGCAGGAGAGCAGACGCTAAATTATCAGCTTGCCACTCATCCCAATCGCGGATTGGAAATTGCGGACTACGCCCCTGATAATAGACAACACGATTTTGAAGCAATCTATTAGTCGAATATAAGCTGGCTAAAATCTGGTGGGCTGTTTCGTGCGCCAAAGTAAAGTGATATCTTCCGCACAGAGCTGGATTCTTCTTTAAGTCAGTTTCTATTAGGAGAGTTCTTCCATCAAGGTAGTAGAAGCAGGGCTGTCCACTATCATCGTAGAGTTCAACGCCAACCTCCTTAAATGCGGTCATTCCGAGGGTCAGCCCGTCTTTTGATAGATGGAAATAGTCAATGTGGAGGCCGCAAAGCTCACATGCGAGGATTTCAGGGTCAACACGATCAACTTGCCGGTCTACAAACTGAGGTAAATGCTTGTAGTCATTGAAAACACGGGTTGCTATTTTTTCAATGTCACTTCGGGATAAATAACTCATCATTTGTACCCCTATTTTCATAAAAACGAATTTCGACAAAAAAAGAAATGATAATCTTGACACGATGTGCAACTCGTTGTAATATATGCGCAGGTCAAGTTCACATTCCATATTATAGGCAATAAAATTGCGTATGTCAATACGGGATGTGAAATTAGTTGCACATTAGCTGGAGGTAGTATGATGAAGTTTGCTGAAAAGGTAAGAGCCGCAAGGCTAAACATGGGCTATACACAAAAGCAGCTTGCAGAAAAAACTCGTGTTGCGCTCCGCACTATCGTCAGTTATGAAAAAGGGGACAGTTACCCCCGAAGAAAAGAGAAACCTACGCAGCCCTTGCAAATGCCCTCGATGTTGAAACAAATTACCTCTTGACAGAAGATGAAGAATTTGTGGTCAATGCTGCTGAACGGTATGGAACTCGCGGAGCAGCACAGGCCCAGGCTGTAATTGAAGGATTTTCTGGCCTGTGTGCTGGCGGAGCCTTATCTGAAGAAGATAAAGACGCTGTGATGAAAGCGTTACAGGACATTTATTGGGAGTCCAAAGCAAGGAACGTGCAAAAGTACACACCAAAGAAATTCAAAAAATCCTAATTATGGGATAGGAATCTATGTATTGGTGATGCAGAGGAAACCTTTGTGCTTTGGGGGGTGGAACGTCTATGCTGCAAAAGGCAGAAACGATCTATCATAAAGCGAATGAACTTGTAAGGCGCTGCGGAACGCGGGACACCCTGCGAATCGCCGGTAAGATCGGCATTTATATACACCAAATTGGTGATTTTAAGGAATTGCTGGGAATGTATAGTTACCAGCATAAGGAGAGACATATTCTGCTGAACTCCAACATGGATTACATTACAGCTCAAATGGTCTGCGGACATGAGATCGGACATGATATTTTACATAGGGATCAAGCCAAGAGCAGAATGGGGCTCCAGGAATTCACCCTGTTTGATATGCGGAGCGAGATGGAGTATGAGGCCAATGCCTTTGCAGCCCACTTGCGTATCGACAGTGAGGAATTGCTTGAGCTTGCAGGTCACGGGTATGATGTGGTTCAGCTTTCCTCAATAATGGGAACAAATGTTAATTTGGTGCTCATCAAGTTAAATGAACTCAACCGTATGGGGCTTCGACTTGACCTGCCATATATTCCCCCGTTCTGATTTTCTAAAAAAATGTAAAAAATGTAACAGTATAAAATTCTACAAAGTAGGGGTCGATTTCTATAACTCATTACAATCTAATTGGAAACTCCAGCTTGATTAGGTCTTAGTTGTTTATTGACATTTCCTCATTCTGCACTATTATTAAGAAAAAGCAATAATACAAGACGGTCGTGTGTCACGAGAACAATATGCATCATCTAAAAAGTTGGACATGGAACAGGAGACGGATACCAATTGAGCTATATATCGGCATTTGATCCATCAGCAGACAAAAAGAGGAATTTAGCCTCTAAGATATATGATATCAGCGAAAGCGTCACAAAATTCTTCTGGGATGACGCTCCCCGGCTTGGCATTCAGCAGCGAGAGGGACAGCAGGACATGGCCTTCGACGTGCTGGACGCGATTAAAAGCGGCAGTCATGTTGTGATTGAGGCTGGCGTTGGGATAGGGAAAAAGTTTTGCCTATCTGGTGCCCATTTTGCTTTACAATGCCAAAACCTTTTCTCCAGTCGTGATCGCAACGTCAACCATTGCTTGCAGGAGCAGCTTCTGAGCGATGTGGAGCGGCTGAAGAAATGGCTGCGCATTGAACCAGACCTCATTTTGGCGAAGGGGAAGAACCACTATCTTTGTCTCCGACGCGCGAGTGAGTATGTCCAGTCTGTTGACGGTAGTGCTCAGGCCCAAATCATAAGTGACATCCGAGCCGGCCATCAGGACCGGCGTTCCTTTACACAGCATATTCCTGACGCAGTCTGGGATAAGATCAATATCACCCGCTTCAGCAAATCAGAGTGCGCTACCTGTAAGTATGCCGACGATTGCCAATATTACAATATGCGTATTGCCCTACGCTATACCCGCGGAGTCATCGTCTGCAACCAGGATCTCCTGTCCGCACACCTGCTCCTCCGGAATCAGGGGCAAGATGGGCTGTTAAACAATGAAGTCAAGCTGGTCGTTATAGATGAGGCACATCACCTGGAGGAAAAGGTGCGGAGCGCCACTACCACTCAATGTTGGCAGAGGCAGATCATTAAAACCATCTATGCGGCTGAGAAAGCGATTTGGCCCACAGAGCGACAATATGTTGCCGGAAAAATTTCCAGCACAGTGCACGATATAAAAGCTCTGTACCGACATCTGAGCGATCAAATGCAGCAGCAGATCGACGGTGCGGACCGCACTGTACGCGATTCCGAAAGTCTCTTCTTGGGGGAGCACGTACATACTGCCGCATTGGTCCAAAAAGCATCTCAGTCATTGGTGGAGCTCTCTGACAGCATCCAGATCTATGCCGACATGAGACGCCGAAACCGGAACAGGGTGTCCGTCGATGACCTGGAGATCCTTGCGGAGTCATTTTACGTCCTTGCTACCTCTTGGGAGGAACAGCTCGTGTGGCTGGAGCGCAGAGGCCCATATACGCAGCTGACATGGTGCCCAAAGGATACCAGCACCATCATCAACAACCTGTTTTTCAGCGCCTCGATACAGACGATCCTGACCTCAGCTACCCTGACTAACACGCAGGATGGCGAGCTAGAAGAGCAATACTCCTATTTTGTTCGGAGTACCGGCTTTCCATTAGGAGATGCCGGAATGCTTGCGGAGCCAAAGCCCTCCCCTATCTTTACGATGAGCATGCCCTCATTTACTACTGCAATGACCTGCCCCATCCCACCAAAGAGCGCGAGGAGTTCATCCAACAGGGGGTGGAGCGCCTGATCCAGCTTCTGGAGATCTCTCATGGCATGGCGCTGGTGCTTTTTACTGCAAAGACTGATATGGAGGATGTCTATGCAGCGCTTCAAGGCCGTGACCTTCCTTATAAGATTCTGATTCAACAAAGTGGTGCCTCCCAAGAAAAAGTTCTGAGAGAGTTCAGAGAGGACGCAAATTCCGTACTCCTGGGCACCGGCGCTTACTGGGAGGGGATCAGCATCGAAGGTAAAAGCCTCTCCCATGTGATAATCTTCCGCTTACCCTTTCCGGTGCCCGATCCGGTCATTGACTATAAGGCGTCGATTGCGACTGATCCCCTGATGGAGGTCAGCGTGCCGGAGATGATCATCCACCTCAAGCAGGGTATCGGCCGCCTGATCCGAAATGAAACGGATACTGGCATCATCTCCATCATCGACCGGCGTCTCCGAGATGACCCACCGGAACGGTACCACGATATCGTCTGGGATGCCCTGCCGATCCACAACAGGACTGTGGACCTTCAGGTCGTCCGGGAGTTCTATGATGGAGTTTGTAAAGTAATATAGAACACCAGATGTTGCACTATAATAATTAAACTCCACTAAGGCAAACTTCTTTCAGCATAGATAGACATTAGATAAAAGGCCCCTGTGTAGAAAGGTAGACTACACAGGGGGTTATTTTTTATTATTTCAAATGTGATTTGCTACTTCAAACGCGTCCCAGATGGCATACATGATGTTGGACACTTTCTTGGAATCGCCCAGACAGTACAACTCAGGGATATCAAACTCCAGAGATTGATACAAATCATTATTTTCCTTATAGCCGACGGCAAGAACTACGCTGTCGCAAGACAGATTAATCGTATCGCCTCTACTCTGAAGTATTAGCTTTCCATTTTGATAAGAGGAAACCTTTGCGTTTACGATGGTCTCAATCCCATGGAAGGGAATGAGACGCTCCAACATTTCGCTGTTGGCGTGGCAGAGTGGGCCGTTGAGCGCAAGCAACTTATCCAGCGCCTCTACGATTTTCACGGTTTTGCCGTTCTGCGCGAGCCAGAGAGCTGTCTCGCAGCCAACTAGCCCGCCACCGACCACGACCACAGTCTGGCCTGGGTCCTTTTTTCCTGTCAGCACATCTGCGGCGGAATATACCCTGGAATCATCTCCCAAAGAGAACATTTTGGGCTGGGAGCCGGTGGCACAGATTACTGCATCGAGTGGTTTGATTACTGGCTGAAAGGGATCATGACCCCCATTATGGAAAAGCCCCCTGTTTTCTATCACACCATGGGGAAGGTCAAGTACTACTATGGTGAGACCTGGCCTCTTCCCCAGACCAAGTTTACCCCTATTACTTTGCCAGCGAAAAGGGTGCCAACAGCGCCGACGGTGACGGCCGCCTGCAGATGGAGATTCCCACTGACGGAAAAGCCTTTGACAAATACGATTACGATCCCGCAGATCCGGTTCCCTGCCGCTCCGGCATCGTGATTTCTCCGGGCGATTCTTTGCGTCAGAGCCAGGAAGTGGTGGAGTGCCGCAACGATGTTCTGGTGTACAGCACCGATGTGTTGGAAAAGAACGTTACTGTGGTTGGCCCCATCGAGGTAAACCTCTGGGCCGCCTCCAGCGCAATGGATACCGATTTTACCGCCAAGTTGGTGGATGTAAGAGAAGATGGCTCTACCTACAATATTACCGAAGGCATCATTCGCTGCCGCTTCCGCGAGGGTCTGGATCGGGCAAAGCCGCTGATTCCCGGTGCCATATACTGCTATCAAATCAACATGGGCGGCACTGGTATGGTATTCCAAAAGGGTCATAAGATCCGCGTGGAAATTGCCAGCAGCAACTTCCCCAAACACGACCGCAACATGAACACTGGGCACGCTATTGGCGAGGACGCTGAGGGCATTGTGGCGCACCAGACCATTTACCACGATGCCGACCACCCATCCTATATTATGTTGCCGATTCAGCCGGTAAGCGATTAACGGCAGTACATCTCTAAAAACCTCCCTAAACTCCTTAACGGATCTTGGTACATGATTTCTTCCCCGTTACCAAGACCTATTAAGGAGTTTTATATCGTTTGGCGCATTAACGGGTGGAGTGTAACTGGGGAAAAAAGCTCCAGACCCCAGAAGTGGCCCGATATGGGTAGAAAACAAACAGTATATCTCCTGCGGTATACAGGACGGAGATTTTCCTGGTTTGGGACAAAGGTATGCAGTAGGGCGGAAGTAATTTTGCTCACCTTTGGGTGATTTGGCTTGCCGCAAGTAGCTGCGAAAAAGTCTTTTTTCGGGCAACGTCCACATTGTTTGCCCTTGTGCGTTGGCTGTTAAAGGCAGGGAAAGGGAAAGCGGGCCTAGGCCTTGTTTGAAAAATAAAAGTTGCACAATAGGACGCAATATGTAAAACTAAGGGCATGAAACGTTATGAACTAAAAAAGAACAATGGGACCGGATCAAGCAGATGCTGCCACCAGAAGAAACAGGAAAGCGAGAACGTCCGCACAAGGACAACCGGACGATGTTGAATGGAATGCTCTGGATCGTCCGAAGCGGCGCCCAGTGGCGGGAACTGCCAGAAGCCTACGGCCCTTGGCAGTCAGTGTATGCCCGATTTGCCAAATGGCGGGATGACGGCACACTGGAAAGAGTGTTTCACACGCTTTCTGGGGATGAAGACATGGAAAATCTAAGCATGGACTCTACCTGTATAAAGGTACATGAAAGTGCCAATGGTGGGGGAAAAAACGGCAGATAAGGCAGTTGGCCGCACCAGAGGCGGGCTGAATACAAAGATTCATCTGTCGTGGATGGTCTGGGAAATCCTGTAAAGTTCCTCCTTTCAGCCGGAAATGACAACGATTGTGTCCATGCGGTGGAACTGCTGGAAAACGTTGAACTTCGTGGGAGCAACGTGCTGGCAGACCGGGCTTATGGTGCTCGATCCATTTGGGAATACATCTCAAAGCATGGGATGCATTATGTGATCCCGCCCCAAAGCAATGTATCCAATCCCTGGCCGTTAGACTGGTATCTGTATAAGGAGCGGCATCTGGTCGAGTGTTTCTTTCAGAAAATCAAGTGGTTTTGCAGAATTGCTACCAGATGCGACAAGCTGGACGCCTCTTTCTTGGCATTTGTTTGCCTTGCTGCCATTGCTATTTTATCGCTTTAGAACAAAACTCCCTATTTTTCAAACAAGGCCTAGGCCAAGAACAGTAAAATTCAAACATTGAGGACAGCTATGGAATCAGTCCACAGGGATTTGACTTAGCCCCTGACTTGTGAACAGTTTCCTCATTTGATTCAAATCATAACCACCGACCGGTGGTTTTCGCTTATAACATGGAAAGAGCGTTGCAGAATGATCTCGTTCTACAGTGGCTCCTTTTTATTTTTATCTGAGGTCGTTCCCCTCTGATCCATCATCTGTCATTCAGCATCAAAAGCACTCCCCGACAACGACAGCAAATTATGAACGGGGATCTGCTCTCCGCTCCCCAGGATTAAGCCAATGCAACAATAAATTATTTTCTTCTTCAAAAGTATGGGGCGCATGATTCAGTCATGCGCCCCCATGTCAGTGACTTTTTATTTCTTCTCTAGGCCCATTAGGTTACGATCAGCTTGCTGTTGTTGTCTCGTCCCTTGTAGCTGATATCCGCCTTTTCCGTACTGCCGACAGATACATCAATGAATTCATCATTGAACGCCACCGCATACTGGTTAAAGGAAGAATTTACATTTTTGAGAAAAAAGTTCTCCTTTATTGTTGTCTAGGGGCCCACTAGATCAAACATTTGAAAGGAGAAATTTTATGTCTCATACGTGTATTCGATATATGGATGACAACACCGGTCGAGATGTATATATCGTCAAGACCAAGGCATCGAACATTGAGCTTGTGAATCTCACCAGCTCTTCTTACCCCCAAGGGCAAGACCATCAAAAACTCTGGATACTATGGAATGAACGCAAGTTGGTATGAAGAAATCAAGGAAGGCGGCGATATTTACTCCTGTATTCTCAATATTGCATATCAGGATGGAAAGCCTCTGGGTGCCCTGTCGCAGTATAAATACGGTCAGAAAAATCGGGTTGGCGATTGTCTGATTTACTATAAGAATGGGTCTGTATATTATGCGGAGGGGGTTAAGGACTCCAGTGACAGCCGTGTGCCGAAGACATCTGGGTCTTGGGCTCAGGGCGGCATGGGCCTTTTCCTGGGTAATTCTAACTGGCTCTCTCTTTTTAGAAATCAACCGATGACCACCGAGGATTATTCCAAGGGGACCGCTCCCAGATCTGGCATGGTAGTAAATACGAACACTAAAGACGTATATCTGTTTGCGGTTCCAGTTGCTTCTACAGATTTGATCTCTTTCCGCCAAATCATTATGGACTATTTCGGTTTGAAGGACGGCGCATCTAACTCTTATATAAGAGCCATTCTTCTGGATGGTGGCGCTTCTACTGAACTGTATGGCAATGATTTTTATGCTCATACAACGATTCAGCATAAGATTCCTCAGATGATTTCTGTGGGGCAGGCTTAATACAGCACATGGGGCGGGGCAAATTTAGCCCCGCCCTACAAATATTTTCATCAAATTTCGAAAAATATTGCAATAAAAAAATAGATTTCGAAGGATCGGAACGATGGTATTCAGAGACACATCTTCAAGGGGAAAAGTGCTGCATATTGTGTGACATCTTGTGCCAAGACATCCGGCAATATCGCATTTTTGGTATGCCTGTTCCTGCGCGGCCTTAAAAGCATCGAGTACAAGGACCTCCCCCACGGGTGGTCAGAAGCAGATATTTCAGTCCTCCCACATAGGAAACGTCCTGAATCTGTGATGCGATGCAGTCGGGGCGATAGAGTGCTCCATCGCTGGGGGCGACCGAAGCCTCGTTTCCCCAAACATAGAGATCATAATTATTATCGATGGCAAATGTCGTATCAAACCAGGAAAATGTTGCACGTACATTTTTCATCAATTTCTGTGGATACGAAGCGCTGTCCTCGATCCTACAATTTCCTACCCCCATCTGGCCTCCGCTATTATCTCCCCATACCCAGAGTGTTCCGTCGGTTTTTACGACCGAAATATGAGAGGAGCCGACAGCGGCGTTTTCAACGCCATCCATAATTCTGACTGGACGATCAAAGGGAACACGTCTCTCTTGTAAAAAGGAGACTGAAATATCCGCCCCATCCCCACAAGGTATGAGAATCGTCAAGGGCCAGGGAACAGTGCCTTCGATTGGAATATACCTCGCTTACATGGGATAAAAGTGTTTTACGCGCCCAATAGGGGTAGACAGGCAAGGCTCCATTCCCCACCAGACCATTCGTATTCCAGCCCCAGGTGATGAGGTCGCCGTTTGGCGCAATCAAACAATAGGAGTCGTAAAAAGTAGTGATCGCCTGGTTTGCGGCAAAGAATCAAATTTCGCGGGGGGAAAAAATTGAGAATCACGAATGTGATGCAGAGCGCCAGGTAGAAGCATCGCCGGATGAGGAAATATTTTTTTCTTTTGCAGAGCATGAATACAGACACCCTCTCTCTATGTGTTTTTATTATATAAAACGCAGAATTAAATCCAAATGCAACAGTACAATATTGATTAATTCATATATTCCCTTTCACTATCAGAAATGGTACCTCGGAAGTTTGAAGCACCACCGATTATGACTGCTATAATGTTTCGATATAAGCACGGGCCCAGAACCTAAGTTCTGGACCCGTGCTTTATCCTGCATTTTTAGACCCACCCATTTTCCAGGCACTTCACCCCCTTATTCGATCTCCTTGATATGGGTGGCCAGGTACTCCATTTGACTGGACAGTGCTTGGTAGCGGGCCGCCAGTGCCTCATCGCTCTCACTGAACTCTACCCCGCTGGGGGCACGGACAAAGACCGCGAAGTCCTCTGTCTGGAGTGCCCGCCGGCTCGCCCCGGCCATCACTGGCCGGTCGTCCTCCGCCCACACACCGGGATAGCAGTCGATGTAAAACAGGGCCCCGTGGCCCTCCTTCTCCAGCGTCTCCCGGTGATAGATCGTGATGCAGTTCCCTCCATTTTGGTGCGGCAGATCGTACTCCTCCTCCAGCTGGATCAGGCCAGCCCATTCCACCGGGAACTCGATGGTGAACCCAAGCCGCTGGTTCACATACAAAAGAGCACTTGACTCCACCGGGAGTGCGATCCCTGTACCTCGCTGCTGTTCTCCTCCGGCTCCTCTTCGATGATATGGGCGATGCTGATGTCGCTGCTATCCTCGTCGTTCACAGGGGGCAACTCCGTCTGGCCGCATGATACACAAAATGTCAGCGGCAACATGACAGCAGCCAGTATCAGGTATTCCCTCCATGTCCCAGCCGATATTCCGCCCTTCTGCTTCATTCTTTTCACAACCGCCCACCCCTTTAACGAAAAATGATCGAGCCTTTCTATTATTATAGACGGTCAGTTTTCCCAAGTGCAACATATCCACGATATTTTTCTGTTTTTTGACCGCATATCGTGCTGCAGCGCTCTCAAAGACTGCCTTTGCCCCAGAGTAGGGACCGGCGTACGATTCGCAGCAGCAAAGCGGGCCTGGATGCCAGTATGTGCATCCAGGCCCATCTCTTTGTGTTTAGAAGCTTTCAATCGTGGAATACGAGGTAGCGTCTTCAACAAGATCTCCATCGGAATCATAGATATCTGCGGAAATTTTTAGCCGGTAGTCATAGCCGCGGGAAACGAACTGCCCTTTATCAAAAGAAACTCTTCTTCCGCTGTCGCTCCAATCCATGATGGTCGTCCAGGAAGACCCCTTCTTCTGCTGGGTTCCAATATCACCTCTGCGTCATATTCTGACCGCACCGTACAATCCCCTAGGCAAGAAGCGTAACCGCCGCTCCTGATTGTCAAGTCCGCTGTTAATGACCTTATGGCCGTGTATCTAGCCGATATCACAGTAGTCATTGACAGAAGCACACATAGCACCAACAATACAGTGCAGAATCTTTTTGTATTTTTTGTTTTTTCATTATTTGACACTCCCTTTATTTTTTGAGCTATGTTTACAGTAATAAGGTTTGAAATAGAGTATAACTTCAAATTTATGTTTCCCAATGCACCCCCTCAGCCAAGGCAATTATCTCCTCTGTTGTAGGGGCACCATCCGCTGGACCAGTTGCTGTGATCTGGATAATGAATTGATTTTCCTCATCGATCCAAAACAAGATTTGGCTGTAAAAAGATCGGGATTTTTTATATATAATGTCGCTGGAAATCCCTGAATTTCCAAACTAATCACGGATGAATCCTCGGAATCGATTTGTCGGGAAAACCCCCAGAATATCTGATTACATCCACATCAATGGCATGTCTTGCTCCATCATACAGTGAAAGTCCACGTGTTCCATTTGTTCTGGACCAACCATCATCGCCAACTTCATAGCCTTCCGGAATCCACTCAAAGCCTACTCCATAGTAATAGGTCCAATCTTCGTTCTGTTCCGCCTCTTCGGGGGTCGGATCTCGTGGAGCGACTTCGTCTTCCCCTTTGAACGTGAGTTCGGTGTACCGGTCATAAGTATTGATCACGGCGTTAAGCACACCCAGCCGAAACTGTTCCGATGCCGCCATTGCGGTCGTCAGCAGCACCACCATCAGCATAACGGCAACAGAGACCCGACGCACGATCTTCCATGTCACCTTTCCAAGTTTTTTCGCCCTTTTTCGATTAAATTCCCGGCGAATGGTTGCCTCACAGCGCCGCCGTGCGGACTCCGGCACCTCTGCTGCCGGATCTGCCTTCAACCGCTCATTCAGCTCCAGGGCCTGCTTGCCCTCCTCCTCGGCCACTGAATCCATCAACAGGGCAAACAGAGCATCTTCATACTGCTCCGTCAGCCGCTCGTGGTTAGTCATCCTCTTCGCTCCTCTTCATGATGTCCAACAATTTTCTTCTCGCTCGGGTCAATTTCATCCGAATGCTGTCAGGCTTGCATTTAAAGTCCGCCGCCAATTCCTTGTCACTCTGAGCCAGGATGTATTTCCCCTCCAAAAGGGCACGCTCCTGAGGCTCCATGTGCTCCAGTCCCTCTCTCAGTTGCCGAGCCATCTCCTGCCTGATCATCTCCTCCTCTCTGATGGGGATCATATACCGGCGCAGGGCATCTTCCCCCAAGGCATCCAGGCTCAGGATTTTATCTTTCCCTTGTTTTCTCCCGGAGGATCGAGATCGCTGTGTTTCTTACCGTAGTTGCAACATACCCGGCCTGAGCAGCCTGGGCAAGCCCAGCTAGTCTCTCCTGCTTTTCAATCAGCTTTTTCAGGCTTTCCTGTACCACGTCCTCCTGCTCTGTCCGGTCGTCGATATACCGCCTTGCCGTGGCAAACATCAGACGTTCATACTCATAGTAAATCCCGGTAATAAATTCCTGTTTTTTTCCTGGTAGCCGCTCCCATTTCTTTCTTCTCTCTCTATTTCCATTTAGAATAACTCCTGTTTTTGTATGAGGTCTTTTTCCTTTCAGCATATAAGACCTCTTTTTTCCAATAATGCAACACGGTTTTTTTTGCTTGCAATTAGTTTTCTTAATCAAAATATTGGTTATTCTAAAATTATATCATTAAATATTTCAGTTTCAATTAGATTTCTAAAATAAGGCCCCTCTATATTTTAGAAATTATATAATAAAAACATAATTCATCAAGGAGGGGGCAGTCGATGGCGCATTTGGGTGAACTTCTGGCCGAGCTGCGCCAGGATCGTGGGCTGACACAGGACCAACTTGCAGAAATCATTTCAGTGTCACCTGGTACAATATCCAATTACGAAGACGGTCGACATCTTCCTGATTTGGACAAACTGAAAATGATTGCAGACTATTTCCATGTCACGACTGATTACCTGCTGGGACGCACCTCCTCCAGCATCCCAATCGACCTTCTTCAAAAAGAGGCTCGCCGATGGGAAAACAGTCTCTGATCTCATCAGCATCTTTCTCCGGCTCTCTCCAGACCGTCAACATGCGCTGCTGCTCATCCTTTCGGATATGGATCTTCTCCATTCTGTAATCAATCAATGCGGCCGGAGGGATCAATGATGTTTTTTATTCCCCCAGCCATCCTAGCAATCGAAGATGAAGATGACAGAAGTTTTATGGAAAATCTTTATCGGTCCTACTATCGTCTTATGTATCACGAAATCTTTACAGTCACCAGTGACCCCTGGCTGGCCGAAGATATCCTTCAAAATGTCGTCATTAGTCTCATTCGGAATTTATCTACTATTAAAAAGCTGTCCACAGCAAGGCTAGTAAATTACATTAAAACGGCATCAATCAACACTTCTTATAACTATTTGCGGAAAAATCGCAAACTGGCGGTCTCAACTTTCACAGATCTTAACTATATCGCAGAAATCCTTGACAGTGAAGAGAAGGGCCCCGAACTGCTTTACCTTCAAAAAGAGGATGCACAAAAGTTTATGGTGGTCTTTCATGAGTTGGATGCAAAAGATCAGTATCTTTTGACAAGCCGTTTTGTGGAAGGAAAATCTTATTCCAGTATGGCCAGTGATTTGGGGATACAGCCCAACAGCGTGCGCATGGCTGTTACTCGTGCAAAGCGCAGAACCTTTGAATTACTTAAACAGAGATACCCTGATGAAAAATGAGTGCTTAACTCCTTCCACTCTCACCACCAGATGAGCTATGAGCAGAAATTTGGCTTTTCAGCTTATTGAGGGCTTTTAATTTAATCTGATTGACAGATTGCCGGCTACATCCCCAGCGCCGTGCGATAGCCGCTGCACTTATGCTTTTCTCGAACATTAGAAAAATAACAATACGCTCCTTCTCCGTAAGTAAATCCAGCTGAAATGTCTGGTCCAATTGCATATCCTGGCTCTGGTCGCTGCCTGTTAAATACGCAGCTTCCTCTTTAACTGTTATTTCTTCCAAGCTAATGATAGTGGCAATTGGATTGTGGTGCTTCTTGTATATCTTAAAGCAACTATAATTCATGGCATTTTGATATACTGGACCACTTTACCGTCATCTTGACTTCTCAACCTTTCAGGACGGAACCGTTTGATCAGTTCAATGAAAGCAACCACCATCTCCTGTTCTCCATCTTCTATATGAAGCTGACGGCCACACTTTCGAATCAGTGGTCTAAAGCGATAAATCAATGCCTCTAATTCCTTATTATCTCTCTGCGCTAGTGTAATGCTTTCAATCAGCATATCCCCCACTCCCAGAACGAATCTGGAAATGAAAGAGAGAATGCCGCTTAGAAAGTAAACCTCAGTTTAAAAATCTTTTATGGTGCTGCTTTATCCTTCCCATACTAAAAGACGCTTTTTTTAAAATTTGCAACATCGCAGACTTGAAATGGTTATAATTCTGCCCTCCCAACATTTTTAAGAAGGCTTCCGAAAATCTTTCGGAAGCCTTCTTTATAGATAAACGTCAATTTTTATTAGGTGCAACATAGTTAACTATTTTTTCATTTTTGCTGTTACACCGCAAAATCACGTTGCATTTTTCAATTAAATTCCGTCTTATAAGACAGAGGGAAAATCAAAAGAATAACTTGTTATACTTTTGGGGGGTGATTCCCATGACGTAGTACTTTCCATGCCCCGAATAGGCACCCATGCATTCTCATCTATCCCAATAAGTCTAAGCGTATCTAAAGCAGGAAGCTGAATCAATGACAGGCAACAGGCACAGACTTTGACGGTGCAAATTAGAAAGGGGCAAAATTTCCATGAAAAAAAGATCTCGCATCATTCCCGTTTTATGCACACTTTTGGTCGCCACCTTTTTTGTTTGGAACTGTATCCGCAACGAACATCAGTATGATTGGCAATACAGTTACTGAACCGCCTCTCACCCAAGAGGAACTGGAGCATATCAGTGAATGTAACGCGCTGATTGAACAGCAACTTGCCCGCGATAACCTCACCAGGGCGATCTATAATAACTATCTTTCTATGAGCGTGATCACCCAGGAAAATGGGTATTACTGTGGACCAGCGACTGCTTGTATGGTTGCAAAGACCCTGGGCCTGGGCACCTATACCCAGAAAGAGATGGCTTCCCTGCTTGGGACCACGACCAGCGGAACTAGCGGTGCACAGATCTGCAATACGTTAAACAGCCTGCTCTCTAAAACTTCGGATACACGGCGTTTCCAGCGTGTCACAATTTCCACCGCTGCCCTGGAAACTAGTGTTCGGTCGAGCCTCAGAAATGATTTTCCGCTTACACTCAACGTGAAAGAAATGCCCAACTACACATCTGGCAGTGGGCACTTTATTGCTGTGAAGGGTTATTACTTCAACACATCGACCGATTTTAAGACCATCACAATTTGCGATCCTCATCCCACTTATTCCGGCACTTACACTTATACCCTCGAAGAAATGGAGACCGCAGTCGAATCGAGCAACGGCTATTACAACCGTCTGGATGCCAGCACAGTGTAAATTGCTTTTTGGGAGTAGCAACAGGAATTTCTCCTGTTGCTACTCCCTCTGCCAGATAACTGGTCAACCCCTCACATAGATCTGTAAAAATATTGGAATAGCTTTTATTTGAGAATTATACCTATTTGTCATTGAAAGGTCTTTGGCATTTAGAGAGGTGACGTTATGATTAAAAAGTCCATATTCTTTATACTCCTTGCGCTCTTGTTGATAATGAGTGGATGCGGGACCAACAGCCAAGCCCCTAACAGCTCCGCCAGCACCTCTGCTCCGACTGAAAGCTCAGGTTCCGCGGGGGAGCACGCAGCCGGACCAGGAGGGATTCCTGACAAATCAGAACGAACCTCTGACTCATGCGTCTGCACTGGGTCTGTATGAGAGCTTAGATGTATCAGAGGACCAGAGGGTCGAGATACTGGACATGAACGAGGACTACATATTTCTCAGTGTAAATTATGACGCTTTTGAAATTGAGCTCACCCGCGAGGTCGGATTTACATACATGAGCGAGAAATTAGTTCTCCTGGAATATCCGAATATGACTCTTGTTTCAGAAATCCTACTCCCATCAGCGGTCTACTGTACAAGCGGGGCTCTTTTTGACGATGGCTATTCATACTCCACTATCACAATATCTGATTCCATTGAATCTGATTATTCTATCTATTATCATTCAAATCAATCGGAAGCTCCTGACGCGCTGATTGATCATGGGAAATGCTATGCAGTTGATTTTAACATTCCTTCTCTGCTTACGATGGACTCGGGCAAAATCGTGTACAGTTATACCAATTTGGAGAACGGCACACTGGGAAGCAGCACAATTTTGCCTGGAGGAAAATTGAGATCCAACTTCGAATACGCTTTTACAGATGGCCTTGGATTTCTGGGAAATCTGAAAACCAACGGCAGCCAGTTTATGATATTTCTTGAACTGGATGGGGTCAGAGGTCTTCTGCTCGGTGATACGCAGTCCGATTGCAGCTTCCTTCCCAGTGCTGAGGGCGAACAGATTTTTGACTATTGCCTGCTAGAATCCACCTTTTTTGTGTTCTCTGAGACGTACAGATATCAACTCTATCGAGTATTTAGAAGAACGGGATTTTACTGGCAGTACCATAAAATCTATGAAATATCCATCGGTTTACCGAATGGTTTCCGATGGACAGGACTGTGCCCTGGGAATCAACGGGAAGTATCAAATCATTGCGATTCGTGTTGAGGACCAAACAGCAGCGATTTATCGAGACACAGAAATGACTCTGCCCGTGCTGTTTTACGAAATCAGCGACGGAGCCTTCGGAGCTCATTTCTATAACGCTGTTTATGGTCCAAGATCTCTGAGCACATTCACCTTCTTCTGAACTGACACTCCATATTTATGAACACATATCTTTAAAAGCAAAAAGGCACGGGACTGGTAATGGATCAGAGTTTCATTACCAGCCCCTATTTTTATAAGCATATCACTTGCCGCGCGGGCCAGATCTCTTATTCGTTCTTTTCAGACTCATACTCCTTCCGTATGCCTTTATTTTATGGGGTCAACAAAACAACTGACCTATCCTCAAGCCGCCAGTCTTGTTATACGAAAAACTAGGAAAATAAAGGGCGGCATCTCTGAATAGAGAGGTGCCGCCCTCATTTTGCAGTTGTTTACTAAGAATTTATCCGTCTACAGACTGTCTATATAGTGAACACTGCGAAAAAGTTTGTGTTGTCCAGGTATTGGTCCTTACCACAACATCCTCCGACTGCGTCAGCTGTTGCTTCCGTACCAGACGATGTGGCCGAAGGCACTGCTGTATCCTTTCAAATCATACTTTCCATTCTTGACAATACTGTCGTAGATAGTATCTCCGCTCATATTCCCTTCAACAGTAATAATCTGATCATCCGTGATTTCGGAGATGATCCCAATGTGTGTGATATTATCATTTCCTTTCGGATCAATAAAAGCCAAATCCCCTCCTTCGGGAAGTTGCTCCCAACAAACGCAAAGTTTCCGTTGAGGCCCCAAAGTTTAGAGGCAATATTGGAGCTACCAAAATTCATATCAGCCTTGGCTCCACACTGGCGCACAAACCATGCACACCAATCTACACCGGGATCGCTCGTGTCAAAATGCTTGACACATTCTTTCAGATTCATGCCCACACATTCTTCCGCAACACTAATGAGAGTATCAATGGATGCCATATTAGTTCCTCCTTACAAAATTTGTGAGCCGGATCACTAAATTGGACGTAACGAGACAATGCGGTGTCCAAACACGTTGTCCCGAATAATCCGGTTACAAATATAAAAGACCATTTGAACAGAAAGAAAGTAAACCTTTTTCCAGGTGTTTTGCAGAATATAATAAAATGGGAGGAGATAATGACCTATAAAAGGGTGACCACATACGTGATCACCCTTCGGAATGACTGCTCTCTAATTTTAGTATGCCTTAATCCACACTCCACTCATGACTGGAGGCACCAACGCCATAGGAGGCAACAATGTGCTGCCAGTCAAAGGAACAAGTGTCGTTTGGTGCAAGTGTAATCTCACACCACCGCCAGGTCTTTAATTTATCGATTAAATTAACCGCCTGTACATTCCCGCCAAGATTCATCACCTGACAAGTACCAGTAGATCCTACATACCCGTGGATGGTATATGTCTTACTGGTATCATTTTTGAATGTGATCGTATTATAGTTGTGCGCACACCAGTTCCCCAGATTGTTTAAATCGTCATTGGAGGAATTGGGGTCAGCCGTTAACCCACCCTGAATCATCTTGATAGGAATCATCTCATTGTTGTTTCCATATCCACCCTGAGCATTAGAGGTATAGATATACGGCCGAGACAGCAAATCAGATACATATTTTGTCCCATGAGTAAATGTCAGATAATAGCCTGTTCCTTTCCCACTATAAACGGCGGGATAGGTATGATTGATGGATTTATCGGCACTGTACGACAAGCCATAGGGGGAACGCCACTGCATTACCATCCACAGCGCTAGTAGATTGGTATGCATATACGGTTACTACGACACTTCCGCTGGTTTCAAACCGACACATCCCGGTAAACGGGGTCGAAGGATCTGCGGGTATCGCCTGAGAAGTTGCGATCCATGCTGCCTTGCCTGAAGCAATGGTAACGGAGGTCTTTTTCGAAGAAAAAGTTTTTGACCGCATTAATTGATTTGTTCCATCCACTGCTGTCGCCATAATTTTGGCATGTCACGGTAACGGACTTAGACGATCCATTATACGCCTGTATGCCCACATAAAAGTTTCTTTTCAGTGTAATTTGTGTGGGAGTAAAAGACTTCCGCCGTGCCAGAGATAGTCTGTTGGTTTAAAAAATATCCATTTTCAGCCAGAGCAAGGCCCTTCCCATTTTTTTCCGATGGCTTCTGGATAATTGGAATAAATCCAGGGGTTGCTATTTCTCGTAACAGTAAGGCGTGTCCGTTTCTCAGTGTCAATCGTTTTAGAGGCAGAAAGATTGCTCCCTGACGGAGATAGCATTTTTGCGCTTACAGTTGCCATTTTTAAAATTCCTTTCTGTATGTTATTTGTGGCCTAGCAGCACCTTGGACTTAACGAAGGATTACGGTGTCCACCCGTGAATCCTCCGGCTACCGGGCTACACATACAGAAAGAGAATTGAAAATCTGAATTGTAAACTCAAGTAAAAAGTGCCTGTTGCAAAATAGAATTTCGAAAAAATTGGTCCAAAGGAAAAGTTGCTGAGAACCGTCATTCAGGCGGTTCTCAGCAACTTTTTTATGCATCCATTTTCTGCGTGGGTCTAAAAATTGCATCTTGCA
>VOFI01002342.1_pt1 | contig 31199 bp, 53 predicted proteins | sample 5384131 | NCBI WGS metagenome assembly VOFI01 (sample SAMN12384728, study PRJNA508395) | human gut metagenome | isolation source: healthy gut H | host: Homo sapiens
TATGACTGTGCATTTTGGTTTCTCCTTTGGTAACGCCTGTATGCGCAGGCAGATGACACTGGGGTCGAGGTTTGACTGGGAAATGGCTTGAATGTTCATTCTACAGAGGATCAGGCACACGCCCGCCAAGATCAGCCCCCGGCTTTTCCCTGCTCTTCCCGCCCGGCGGGGGGCGGGGATCGTTTTTACTGCTCCCGGTCGTCGCTGCGGCCCACCAGGTAGTCCAGGCTGACCTGAAAGAAGTCCGCCAGTTTGATCAGTGTCAGTCCGGGAACGTTAATCTCTCCGTACTCCATTTTCTGATAATTTCGGTCTGTACATTCCAAAAACCGGGCCATTTCCTTTTTTGTTTGAGTTTTCTTTCTTTCCGCAGTTCTTTCAGCCGCCGCCCCAGGGGGCAGCATGATCTTTTCCATCCTGCCAATCTCCCTCTTGACACCAATTCTAAATTCGCCTATAATTTAGTCATAATTAAATTATTACTTTCGGGTGGTACTCTATGTATGACACACTTTTCCCTGCTCTATGAGCTGGTCATCCAAAAATTCCCCTATGAGCCCCGCTCCCCCACAGAGGACGGGCTTCTGGAGCGGCTGGAGCAGGCCCAGGAGAAGGTCCGCTCCTGTTCCTAGGCCGACCAGGATCTGCTCTTCCATCTCACTGACAGCATGGAGATCTTAGCCTCCTTCCAGGCCTGCCACGCCTTCACGCTGGGCCTGGACCTGGGGCTTTCCCTCTCCCGGGAGCTGTCCCAGTTCCAGGAGGGCCGTAAGCCGGGAGGCCGGCATTTCTTTCGGCCGCTCCTCCGGCCTGGGCGGTCGGGCGTGGACAACCAGGTCGGGGCGGACCGCGCCCCAGCGCCGGTAGTTCTCCCGGCCCTGTCGGAGGGTCAGGCCGCGGTTCTCATCGCTGGGATCGTCCTCCCCCGGGTCGAACACGTCGTTTTCCCAGAAGCACCCGGGCAGATGCAGGCTATGGCCTCCTCTTTGGGGGCGGGAAAGGTCAGATACCCGCAGCACGGGCAGGGGTAGATACCCGTGGGCTCCTCAGGTCCCGGCTCCGGCTCCGATCCCGGTACGGACGCATCGGGGCGGTCATCCGCCCCGCCAATGATGAAATGGTCATTCTTGGCCTGTGGGAGATAGAGAAACTTGGCCGGCTTTTCCTGTTGGTCCATCTTATCCCCTCCTCACAAAGCGGTCACAGCCTGCCGATTGCAGGACGTCTGCGTATATCAGTCCCTTTCCCTCACACCGTCACGTCTTCCGTGCTCCCGCCCACCAGCTCGATCAGGTCCGCAGGGGACAGCTCCACCTGGAAGCCGATCTTTCCGGCGGAGACCATGATGGTGTCCAGGATCTCCGCCGTCTCATGGAAGACGGTGGGGAACTGCTTCTTCATGCCGATGGGGGAGCAGCCCCCGTGGACATAGCCGGTCAGGGGAGCAGGTCCCTGCTGTCCTGCCCCAGAGCCTCCGCCACGTGGACGCCGTACTCCCGGGTGCCCTCCGGCCCCTGGCTGTCCTCATAAAACCGGGCGGTATAGGGGATCTTTCTCTGGTCCAGGATCCGCATCACATTGGTCTTTTCCTCTTTTTTCTTCGCCATTGCAAACACCTCAGCTCTCCGTGGGCTGCTCCGCCAGCTCCCGCCGGACGTATTTGGGCAGCTTCTCCACCGCCAGGGCGTATGACCGGCCGCACAGGTCCCGCAGGACCTCCTCCGGCAGTTCTCCGTCCAGCAGGCAGGAAATCCAGGTCCGCTTATCCGAATAAAATCCCGGCAGGATGTCCGGATACCGGGCCCGCAGCAGCTCGCCCTCCGCCGCCCCGCATTTCAGATTCACCAGATCGTGGCCGCCGTAAATTTTGTGCTCCGGCCCCGGCGAACAGACAGCGGCAAACAGCCTGCCCCGGACCTTATAGCGGAACCACTGCCACACCGGCTGATAGTCCTTCTCCACGCCGGGAAACGACAGCAGGTATGCGTCCAGCCATTCGTAGTGCATTTACTTCTCCCCCCGCAGCTCGATGATCCGGTCACGCAGCATAGGTGTGTTCCACAGTAACTACACTCCCTCATTCTGGCAGTAGTAACAGTCCTCCCGCCACTTGAATTCTGCAGGATTCGTGTCGATGTAGTTCCAAATGCGGAGATAGTCCGCCTCGCCGCGGACGATGTGGTCGTGATGCCAGACGGGAGACCTGGCACATTTGCGTGACCGTCTCTTTCATTGCTTTGATGATCCGGGGAACCGCTCCGACGGGAGTAGGGGCGCACAGTGTGCGCCCGGTTCCCTCGATACGCAACATAAGGTGGATATGATTGGGCATGACTACATATTTTTCCACAAAAACATACGGATAATGATTTGGAATACTTTGAATTGCCCGTTCCGTAATTTCCCCGCATTTCGATGAGGCGGAATTTCCGATGCGGCGCACACTTGCGCCCCTACGCAAAATTGGCTGCCGCCCAGCTGTGCAAATGGTGATGAAATAACACCCCGGCTGGCTGTAATCGTATCCGGTCAAACGGTTCGGCTTCCGTTTCGGGAGCAGCTCCATAGAATTCTTCTCACTTCCCCCGCAGTTCGATGATCTGGTCTCTCAAAGTTGCCGCCAGCTCGAACTCCAGCATCTTGGCCGCCTCTTTCATGGCCTTCTCCAGGCGGGCGATCTCGGCGGCCTTCTCCTGCTTGGTCATGGCCTTGACCCTGCCCTGGCGCTGGTTGGAGGCCACGTCCTCCTCCGACGGGCGGAGATCTCCAGCAGCTCCCGCACCGACTTGATGACCGTTCTGGGGACGATGCCGTGTGCCTTGTTAAGGTGTCCTGTTTCCCGGCGGCGCTCGGTCTCGTCAATGGCCCGGCGCATGGAGGGGGTGACAGTATCCGCGTACATCATGACCACGCCGTCCGCGTTCCGGGCGGCCCGGCCGATGGTCTGGATGAGGGAAGTTTCCGACCGGAGGAAGCCCTCCTTGTCCGCGTCCAGAATGGCCACCAGGGAGACCTCGGGCAGGTCCAGGCCCCTCTCTGAGCAGATTGATTCCGACCAGAACGTCAAATTCACCCAGCCGCAGATCCCGGATGATCTCCATGCGCTCCATGGTGTCGATGTCGTGGTGCATATAGCGGACCTTGATTCCCGCCTTCTGGAGATAGGCGGTCAGGTCTTCCGCCATCCGTTTGGTGAGGGTTGTGACCAGCACCCGCTCGTCCGCTGGGTGCGCTGGTTGATCTCCCCGATCAGGTCGTCGATCTGGCCCTCCACCGGCCTGACTTCGATCCTGGGGTCCAGCAGGCCCGGTGGGCCGGATCACCTGCTCCACGATCTGGCCCGGCGGGTGCGCTCGTACTCCCCGGCGTGGCCGAGACATAGACCACCTGGTTGACCCGCTTTTCGAATTCCTCAAACTTCAGCGGTCGGTTGTCAAAGGCGCAGGGGAGCCGGAAGCCGTAGTTCACCAGGGTGGTCTTTCGGGCCCGGTCCCCGTTATACATGGCCCGCACCTGGGGCAGGGTGACGTGGCTCTCGTCCATGAAGAGCAGGAAGTCGTTGGGGAAGAAGTCCAGCAGGGTCATGGGGGCGGAGCCGGGCGGGCCGGTCGGAGATGATGCGGGAATAGTTCTCGATGCCGGAGCAGTAGCCAAGCTCCTGCATCATCTCGACGTCGTACATGGTGCGCTGCTTCAGCCGCTGGGCCTCCACCAGCTTGGTTGTTGTCCCTCGAAGAAGGCCACCCGCCCCTCCAATTCCTTGTAGATCTCCTGGATAGCGGCGTCCATCTTCTCCTTGGGGGGTGACATAGTGGGTGGCCGGCCAGATGGGGATGTTGTTCAGCCGGCGGATGGGGGAGCCGGTGACCACATTGACCTCACTGATGCGGTCGATCTCGTCCCCGAAAAACTCGATGCGCAGGGCGGTGTCCTTCCAATAGGCGGGCCAGACCTCCACTGTGTCCCCCGGACCCGGAACATGTTGCGGTCAAAGGCGATATCGTTGCGTTCATAGCGGATGGCCACCAGCTTTTTCAGCAGCTCGTCCCCGCCCATCTGGCCCCCACCCGCAGGGGAGACCATCATCTTGGCGAAGTCCTCCGGCTCGCCCAGACCGTAGATACAGGAGACGGAGGAGACCACGATCACGTCCCTCCGCTCCATCAGGGAGGCGGTGGCGGACAACCTCAGCCGGTCGATCTCCTCGTTGATGGCGGAATCCTTTTCGATGAAGGTGTCCGTATGGGGGATGTACGCCTCTGGCTGGTAGTAGTCGTAGTAGGAGACGAAATACTCCACCGCATTGTTGGGGAAAGAATTCCCGAACTCGGCGCACAGCTGGGCGGTTGGCCCCGTACTCCCTCCAGATAAGCTTCCATTTTGGCCTTCATCTCGTCATCAATGTAGACCTTGCCGTCGATGGGGTTGTTGTGGAGGAAGGCGATGACCTCCCGCACGGTGACGATGGGGAAGACCTGAATGCCGTAGTCCTGGCGCAGCTCATCCAGGGTGGAGCACTCCCGGGTGCCCCGCTCCATCCGGTCCACCGAGACGAACAGGGCCTTGATATTCACATCGGCCACGTGCTTGAACAGCTCAATGGACTCCCGCACAGCAGTGCCGGCGGTGACCACGTCCTCGATGATGGCCACGTTGTCCCCGTCCTGGGGCTTGTAGCCCACCATGGAGCCGCCCTCGCCGTGGTCCTTGGCCTCCTTGCGGTTGAAGCAGTAGGGCAGATCCCGGTCATAGTTGCGGTATAGGGAGGCCGCCGCGGACACCGCCAGGGGGATGCCCTTGTAGGCCGGTCCGAACAGGCAGGTAATGCCGTCTGGCATGTGCTCCTGGATACAGGCGGCGTAGTAGTCCCCCAGCTTGCCCGCCTGGGCACCGGTCTTGTAGTTTCCGGTATTGACAAAATAGGGGGTCTTGCGGCCGGATTTGGTGGTGAAGTCCCCGAAGGTGAGCACGCCGGAGCGCACCATGAACGTGATAAATTCTTCCTTGTAGGTCATACAAAATCCCTCATTCCATTCATTGTCCTCCCCTGTCAGGCCCGCCGCCCCGACGGGCCTGATCTCTTGGGGAAATCGTATTATTATACCACTTTTTTGCTCAGGTACAAGAACTCCGTCCTGTGGAAGCCCGGAAAGTTTTTTTCCGTTCCGCCTGCCTCCCTGTGAAATACTGGTGACAGCATCTGTTCTGTGTGTTATAATTTTCAGACAGCAGGCATATCCGAATCCCCAGGGTCGGGCCTGTCCGTTCCCCATTCTGTTTTCTGCCGGGACGCCTCATGCTTTGTGCTGACACCTGAAAGGATACCGTATCATGCAGCTGGAACATCTAATCCGCAGCGTTCTCCCTGTTATCCTGCTCATTATTTTTGGCTTTTGGCTCCAAACCCGCCATTATTTTTCGGAAGAGACCGTTCAGGGTGTGACAAAGCTGGTCTCAGATTATCTGATCCCCTGTACCATCTTCACCACCTTTATTGGGCTGGATCTGCGCCCCGAGCATTTTTGGGCTGGCCGCCTGCACCTTTCTGATCCAGCTTCTGCTCCTGGGGCTGGGCTTTCTCACCGCGCGCCTGTTCCATTTCAAACGCCGCTTCGCTCCCCTCTATCCTTGTGCCTTTGCCTTCGGCTTTATGGCCATTCCTCTCTTCTCCACTGTGTTCGGCCTGGAAAATATGGGGTATCTCACCAGCATGGGAGTGGGGCATGAGCTGTTTATCGGTCTAGTCTTCATGCCGGTCGCCCGGATCTATCTAAAGGGAGAGACCGCCGGACCGCGTCAAATCGGAAAAACCTTTTTTATCTCCACTGTTTGTCATGATCTTCCTGGCCCTGGCACTTCAGCTTCTGGGCATACGGGACGCCGTTTCCGCCACAGACCTGGGCGGCGGCGTGATCGACACCATCTCCAAGCTGGGCGGCATCAGCTCCACCCTGATCCTGATCACAGTGGGCTACCGGATCCATATGGACAATCCGGACAAGATCCGGGAGAGCCTGCGCCTGGTCGCCTGGCGCTATCTTCTGATCTTTCTCCGTCAGCTATGGGGTTAAATTTTTCCTGATGGACCCCATGGTGGGGCAGGATTTCTATTTTAATGCCGCGTTCTTTACCTTGATCTCCCAGCACGGTTCCGTCATCCTCAACGCCTACATCTCGGAGTATGGCTCTTTGGAGGACTCCCAGATCGCCAGCAACGCCTTCGCCATCAACGCAGTCATAGGTATGGCCCTGTTTGTCCTCTATGTGTGCCTCCTTCCCCTCCTCTGGTCCTGAAGGAGGACGCCCTCATTTTCTGCTTGCAGGCCGGGCCGTTCCTTATTATAATGGGACTAAGAATACAAGCGTCGTGTCATCCTCTGACCGGCCGCTGGAAGGGGGGGCTCCTTTTGAAAGAATGGAAAGCCAAGCTCCATGATTTGACCGCCATTGTCCCGCGGGGCGTGATGAATTTTCTGATCACCGCCTTTTTTCATGGCCGGGGCATACTACCTCAGCCGGCTACTGTTTCAGTTCGGCGTGGAGAACAACTCCGCCTTGGTCTATGTGCTGGCCGTCACATTCGTATCCTGGCTGACCACTGGATATTTTTATGGTATCCTGGCCTCTCTGTTCAGCTCTTTCTGCATCAACTACTATTTTATGTACCCCCTACTCCGCCTTCTCTCTCAGCTATGCCGGATACCCGGTGGCCATGCTGAGCATGACGGCCATCGCCATCATCATCTGCACCCTCACCTCCCGGATCAAGCTCCAGGCCCTGGAGGCGGAACAGCGGGAGCAGAACACCAAGGCCCTGTATGAGCTGAACGAGCGCCTGAACCAGGAAAAGAATGCCATTCAGCTGGAGGCCGCCCGGGAGACCATCCGCAGCAATATCCTTCGCTCCGTCTCCCACGACCTCCGCACCCCTCTGACTGCTATCTCCGGGGCGGCCGCGGTACTGCTGTCCAGCGAGGAGCCCCGCAGTGAGAAGGATGTCTCCCTGCTCAACGACATCAAAAACGACGCCGAAGCTCTCACCACCATGGTGGAGAATCTGCTGTCCATCACCCGTATCCAGGACGCCTCTGTCCCTTTGAAGAAGCGGGAGGAGATGCTGGAGGAGGTAGCGGGGGATGCGGTGCTCACTACCCGCCGCCGTTTCCCGGACGCCAATGTGCAGTTGGACCTCTCAGAGGACATCCTCTACCTGCCCATGGAGCCCATGCTCATCAAGCAGGTGATCGTCAATCTGCTGGAAAACGCGGTCCGCCACTCCGGGGACGGGACCACATCCAGCTCCACCTGTTCCGTCAGGAGGAGTGGGCGGTGGTGGAGGTCCGGGACCATGGCATTGGACTGTCTCCCTGACATCATGCAGGCAGTCCAGTCCGGCCGTCCCCTCCCCCGGGACCTCAGGCGACTCCACCCGCGGGATGGGCATCGGTCTGTCTGTCTGCCAGAGCATCATCAAGGCCCACGACGGCTTCTTCGCCGCCGGCAATGCTCCGGAGGGCGGCGCCGTGATCCGCTTCGGCCTTCCCATGGAGGAGAAACAGATGAGTGAAAAACGTCTGATCCTGGTCGTAGAAGACGAGCACGCCATCAGCAACTTTATCTGCCGCGCCCTGACCGCCAACGACTATAAGGCCATGTCCGCCACCACCGGCAAGGAGGCTCTCAGCCTATTCTTTTCCCACCGTCCCGATCTGGTGCTTCTGGACCTGGGCCTGCCCGACATGGACGGACTGGACGTGCTCAAGGAACTCAGCGGACTGCCCCAGGAGGTGCCTGTCATCATCATTTCCGCCCGGGATCGGGAGTCTGAGAAGGTCAAAGCCCTGGACATGGGGGCGGATGACTATGTGGTCAAGCCCTTCGGCGTTCCGGAGCTGCTGGCCCGCATCCGCACCACCCTGCGCCGGGCCGACCGGATCAACCTCAGCCAGGGCGAGCAGAAGGACCGCTATCAGGTCAAAGACCTAGTCGTGGACACTGCCCGCCACCAGGTCTTCGTGGGCAGCGAGGAGATCCACTTCACACAAAACGAGTTCAAGATCCTGGAGCTGCTGTGTCTCCACGCCGGCAAGGTACTCACCTATGACTTCATCCTCAAGCATGTCTGGGGCCCCTACGGCAGCAGCAGCAACCAGATCCTCCGGGTCAACATGGCCAACATTGATGTCCATCCCCTCCCGTACTTCTCTGCTCCTAACCTGGGTCCTCTGTTCCGCGGCGCTGGCCGTGATCCTGGGCGGTCTGATCCCCTTTTTTCCTCCGCTCTCATCAGGCCGTCACCGATCTGACCGTGATCCTCATGATCGCTGCCTTCCTCCCCCGCCATGATCTCCATCCGCCCCTGTTGGACAAGTGGAGCTTGGAGCATGACACCATCTACGCCATCACCAACTACCGGGTGCTGGCTCTGGTGAAGAACAACCTGATGTATATTCCCCTGGGCCGCATCCTCACCCACTCCATTGAAGCCCGGGACGGGGAGGCGGCAACCTCTGCTTCTGTGAAGCGGTGGGCCAGTCCTCCTCAAAATGCTGGACAACGCCATTTTGGGGGGTCCGCTGCGGCAGTCCTGCCCAGTCCGGCGTCCCCGGCCTGCTGTTCTTCCACATCCCTCAGCCAGAATCCCTGCTTGGATATCTCTCCTAAACGGCCGGAGTTTTCTCACTTTTCTCTGGTTCGGTTTTTCTTCTCCGTGTGGTGAGGGAGCGGGCGTTTTCTCTCTAAACGTCCGCCCCATACCGGCTCACCGCCCGGCCGATCCGCCGCCTCCCCCTTCCGCCAAAGGGGAGGCGGTATTCTTTTTTTTTACATCATTTATTTGATTCTATTTTTTATTTTTTCGCTTTCTTAACGTCAATATACCCCCTATTTATACCGTTTTTTATAAATGTTGTGGTAATCTTTTATCAAGATAAGAATTCATTCTTATTTATGAAAGGAGTAACATATTTATGGAACAGATCCTCCAAAAGACTCTGCGGGACAACGAGAAGGTCCTCTGGTTCGGCCGACCCACCAAGACGAAGCTCCTCCGGTCCCCTGACCGTGTCTCCCAGTATGTGGCCTGGATCATCACCGCCGTCATGACCCTGTTTTCCTTCGGTGTCTTCCTCCCCTTCGCCATCGCGGACAATAAGAGCATCGGGATCATCCTGATCGGCCTGGTGCCCATGATCGGCATCCCGCTGGCGGTGGCCGTCCGTCCCTATCTGGACAAGAAGCTGCTGGAGCAGAAGACCATCTATGCCATCACCGACCAGCGCATCATCGCCGTGGTCAAATCCAACGTGATGACCATGCCCCGTGACCAGAAGGTGACCTGTGCGGTGGAGTGCCGCGACGGCGGTGCCGGCAACGTCTGCTTCAACGCAGCCATCGGCCGTGAGGCCGGCAAGAGCCGCGCCAACGCTGTGATGGGCATCAAGAAGGGCAACGACCGTGTGGTGGGCCTGCTGTTTTTTCACGTCAGCGACCCGGACGCCGTCGTCTCCGCCCTCGCCTGACCCCGGAGCTCAGACATCATTTCCTAAAATTATTCCGTAAATACTCCGGGCCCGTACCATCTCTGGTACGGGCCCGGGTATTTACGGCTGCGAAAAAGTCCTCCAGGGACTTTTTCCGCAACCTGCATCCCATTATTTTTCTGCCCGTCTGGGGCAGAAGTCTCAGAACGCTTCTTCCTCGCACAGGATCTTCCGCAGCCGGTCCACCGCCCGCCGCTCCAGCCGTGAGATCTGGACTTGGGAGACCCCAGGACTCTGGCACACTGGATCTGCGTGAGGTTTTTGTAATAGCGCAGCAGCAGCACTTGCTGTTCCCGCTCCGGCAGCTCCTCCATGGCGGAACGGAGGGTCAGCCGCTCCACCACGTCCTCCTCCATCCCGCCGGTTCCCAGCATCCCCTCCAGGGTCAATCCGCCCTCTCCTGTCTCCGCCTGGAGGGATGCCACTGCGTCAGAGGCGGTCTCCGCCGCTGCGATCTCCTCTGGCGTCAGGCCGGTCTCCGCCGCCAGCTCTGACAGGGTGGGCTCCCGTCCCATCTCGGCCACCAGCCGGCGTCGGGCGCCCCACACTGCGGCCCCCGCTCCTTCATCCCCCGGCTCACCTTCACCGCGCCGTCATCCCGGAGAAACCGCCGGATCTCCCCGGCGATCTTGGGTACAGCATAGGTGGAGAACTGGGTGCCGAAGGCGGGGTCGTACCCCCGCACCGCCTTCAAAAATCCCAGGCAGCCCAGCTGATACAGGTCGTCCGGCTCCACGCCCCGGCCGTAATACCGCCGCACAATGCTCCAGATCAGGCCGGCGTTTTCCTCCAACACCTGCTCACAGGCCCGGTTGTCCCCCTGTCTGGCCGCCTCCAGCAACTCTGGAGCCGTTGGCGTGCCATTCATCGTCCGCCTATGCGGGGGGAGATCCGCTTCCGCATGGTCACCTGGGTCCCCTTCCCCGGGGTAGAGCGCACCTTTACCACGTCCATGAAGCTCTCCATGATGGTAAAGCCCATCCCGGAGCGCTCCTCGCTCCCGGTGGTAAACAGCGGGGTCCGGGCCTGCTCCACGTCCGCGATGCCTACCCCCAGTCCCGCACCAAGATCTCCAGGATGCCGCCCTCCTTCAGACGCAGCTTCAGGGCCACCTTGCCCAGCCGGTCGGGTAGGCGTGGACGATGGCGTTGGTCACTGCCTCGCTCACGGCGGTTTTGATGTCGTTAATCTCCTCCAGCGTGGGGTCCAGCTGGGCGGCAAAGCAGGCCGCCGCCGCCCGGGCAAACCCCTCGTTGGCTGACCGGCTGGGAAATTCCAGCGCGGCGTAATTTTCCACCTTCATTTATGTACGTCCTCCTCCCCCGCCGCGGCGGGCTCCTCCTGTTCAAATCGGATCAGCTTGTGCAGGCCGACCGCCTGAAACACCTTCCACGGCTGCGGAGGCACGCCCCGCACTATCAGCTCGCCCTTGATCTGCTCCATCCGCCGGCTGACCCGGATCAGTACTGCGATGCCCGAGCTGTCCGTAAAGCTCAGGCCTGACAGGTCCAGAGTCAGCCGCCGGGGCAGAGCCATGTCGATCTGCTCATCCAGCTCTGTCATCACCTCCTTGGCCCGGTGGTGATCCAGCTCCCCCCGCACCGCCGCTGTCAGGGTCCGCCCCTCGGACACGCAATCTACGGTCATTCAGACTTCCTCCTTGGCCCGATCCTCTCTGCCGGGTGATATGAGGAGATTATAGGACAAGCCCCCTGCAAAACCGGGCACAAGCTGTCGAGGCTGGGAAGAAAATCCATGTTTGTCCTTGACCTCACCCCTCCCATCTGATACCATACAAGAAACAATCACGTTTCACATAGACGGGTTTTATACCATCAGCTATGAGGAGCCTCCTCATTTCCTTCTATTTTGAATTTTGAGAGCCCCTGTTCTGCTTCCCGCAGAACAGGGGCTCTCCTGCATAAAACCTCAAAAATCTCCATGATAAGCCTTGACAAACTTCTTCCCCCGCGCTATGCTGAAGATACCCCACCCCAGGGGGGTGTATCGCATTGCTCCGCTCGAATTTGCGCCGCTTTCGGCGGCGGGGCGCTGGGGCGCCCATGGGCGGAGCCCCTCCTCTGAAAGGATGTGTTTCCCTTGAAACAGAAATTTGACGTCACCGGTATGACCTGCTCCGCATGCTCCGCCCATGTGGAAAAGGCGGTGAACAAGCTGGAGGGCGTACGCAGGGCGGAGGTCAGCCTGATGACCAACTCCATGAATGTGGAGTACGACGAGGCCGCCCTTGCCCCCGAAAGCATCATCCAGGCGGTGGTCCAGGCAGGATACGGCGCCTCCCTGCCCGCCCAGGCTGGGGTCCCAGCCCGGGAGCCGCTAAGAGGCCGGAGGCCCAGATGGAAGCGGAGCTCTCCTCTATGAAGCGCCGCCTCATCCTCTCCTTTCTCTTCCTGATCCCCTGTTCTATATCTCCATGGGGCACATGATGGGCGCCCCCTCCCCTTTCCTGGTGGGTCACGAGAACGCCATATCCTTCGCCTTTACCCAGCTCCTGCTCACCCTGCCTATCCTGTATATCAACGACAAGTACTACAAAAACGGCTTCCGCTCCCTGCTCCACGGCGGCCCCAACATGGACTCCCTCATCGCTGTGGGCTCCATCGCGGCTGTGATCTATGGCGTCTTGGCCATTTACCAGATCGGCTACGGCCTGGGCCACGGGGACATGGCCCGGGTGGAGCAGTACCATATGGACCTGTATTTCGAGTCTGCCGGCATGATCCTCACCCTCATCACCCTGGGCAAGTTCCTGGAGACCCGCTCCAAGGGCAAGACCAGCCAGGCTATTAGCCGCCTGATGGACCTGGCCCCCCAAGACGGCCGCCGTCCTGCGGGACGGGGCCGAGGCTGAGATCCCCGTGGAGGAGGTCCGGGTGGGCGACCGGGTCGTGGTCCGCCCCGGCCAGTCCATCCCGGTGGACGGTGTCATTGTGGAGGGCAGCTCCGCCGTGGACGAATCCGCCCTCACCGGCGAGTCCCTTCCCGTGGACAAGGGCCCCGGGGACAAGGTGGCCGCCGCCGCCATCAACCGCTCCGGCTCCTTCACCTTCGAGGCCAGCCGGGTGGGCGAGGACACCACCCTGGCCCAGATGATCCGGCTGGTGGAGGAAGCCTCCTCCTCCAAGGCCCCCATCTCCAAGCTGGCCGACAAGGTGGCCGGCGTCTTTGTCCCCCCACCGTCATGGTCATCGCCGCCATCGCTGCCGGGGCCTGGTGGTTCGCCACTGGCAGCGCCACCTCCGCCCTCACCGCGGGCGTGGCCGTGCTGGTCATTTCCTGTCCCTGCGCGCTGGGTCTGGCCACCCCCGTGGCCATCATGGTGGGCACCGGGAAGGGAGCGGAGCAGGGCATCCTCATCAAATCCGCTGAGGCCCTGGAGACCCTCCATCTGGTGGATACCGTGGTACTGGACAAGACCGGCACCCTGACCCAGGGCAGGCCGGTGGTCACCGACATCCTGCCGGGCGAGGACATGGACGAGGAGGGCCTGCTCATCCTGGCCGCCTGCCTGGAAGGCCCCTCGGAGCACCCCCTGGCCGCCGCCATCGTGGAGGAGAGCAAAAAGCGTGGCCTCCCCATCACCTCAGTGGGCGGGTTCACCGCCGTCCACGGCCGGGGCGTCCGGGCCGCCCTGGGAGACCGCACCTGCATGGGCGGCAACCGCGCCATGATGGAGGAGGCCGGGGTGGAGCTGGGCTCCTTCCCCGCACGGGCCGAGGAGCTGGCCGCCCAGGGCAAGACCCCTCTACTTTGCCGACGAGCACCGGGTGCTTGGCCTGGTGGCTGTGGCCGACACCCCCAAGCCTACCAGCGCCCAGGCGGTAGCCGCCTTCCGGCGGCTGGGGATCGACGTCATCATGCTCACCGGCGACAACCAGCGCACCGCCGGCGCCATCGGCCGTCAGCTGGGGGTCACCCAGGTGATGGCCGAGGTCCTTCCCCAGGACAAGGAGCGCAAGGTGCGCCAGCTCCAGGAGCAGGGCAAGAAGGTGGCCATGGTGGGCGACGGCATCAACGATGCCCCGGCCCTGGCCCGGGCCGACGTGGGGCTTGCCATCGGCGCGGGCACCGACGTGGCCATCGAGAGCGCCGACATCGTCCTGATGAAGTCCGACCTGCTGGACGCCGCCGCCGCGGTGGAGCTCAGCCGGGCCACCATCCACAACATCAAGGAGAACCTATTCTGGGCCTTTTTCTACAACAGCCTGGGCATCCCCCTGGCCGCCGGCCTGTTCTATGCCCTGGGGTGGACGGATGTCATGCTCAACCCCATGTTCGCCGCTGCCGCTATGAGCCTGAGCTCGGTATGCGTGGTGACCAACGCCCTGCGTCTTCGGTTCTTCAAGCCCAAGAGCGTCCCTGCCTCCCCCTGTTCCCTGCCCCAGCGGCACCTGCCCGGTCCAGCCTGTCCCTGACCCCTCGGAGCAGCCCACATATGAACCACAACATCAGGAAGAACGAAAAGGAGCGAATGAAACGATGGAAAAGAAGATCATGATCAACGGCATGATGTGCGCCCACTGCACCGCCCACGTGGAGAAAGCCCTGGGCACCCTGGAGGGGGTGGCCTCCGTCAAAGCCGACCTGGAGGGCAAGTGCGCCACAGTCACCCTGACTGGTGCGGTGAGCGACCAGTCCTCACCGACGTAGTCACTGAGGCCGGATACGAGGTGGTGTCCATTCAGTGAAAGCGGACCACGCCCAGGTCGCCCGGCTGCTGAAGACCGCCCGGGGCCAGATCGACGGCATTTTGAAGATGGTGGAGGAGGACCGCTACTGTCTGGAGGTGTCCAGCCAGATCATGGCCGCCCAGTCCATCCTGAAAAAGGCCAACCGCCTGGTACTGAAGGCACACATGAACTGCTGCGTGCGGGAGGCCGTGGACAGCGGGGACCCCGCCCCCAAGCTGGAGGAGCTGGCCGCCCTGCTGGATAAGCTGGCCGACTGAGATCCCGCCCCCGGCAGGCAAAATGGATAAAACGCCCCCCCTGCCTGGCACACTAGACCGGCAAGGGGGCGTTTTTTTTGAAGCATAGATCTACCTGGAAGTCCGTGCTTGCCGGGGCGGCAGCCGGGCTGACCAACGGCTTTTTCGGCGGGGGCGGCGGTTCGGTGCTGGTCCCCATGCTCACCCGGGTGTGCGGACTGGATCAGCGGCGGGCCTTTGCCACCTCGGTGGCGGTCATCCTGCCCCTGTGCGTCCTGTCGGCAGCCGTCTATCTCCTCCGGGGCGGACTGGATCTCTCCGCCGCCCTGCCCTATCTCATCGGCGGCACTGTGGGCGGCTGGGCCGGAGGACGGCTGTTCAAGGGCGTCCGGCTCCCGTGGCTGAAGCGGGGCTTCGGGGCCCTGCTCATCTGGGGCGGCCTGAGGTGTCTGTTGTGAGCGGCTGGCTGATCCCCCCTGCTGGTGGGGGGCGGCTACCGGGGTCCTGTCCGGCTTCGGCGTGGGGGGCGGCACCCTTCTGCTGGTCTATATGACCACCCTGGCCGGACTGGACCAGCACCTGGCTCAGGGCATCAATCTGCTGTACTTTCTCCCCGCCGGACTCACCGCCCTGCCCGCCCACCTGAAAAACGGATATGTGGAAAAGGGGCTTCTGTTCCCTGCCATCTCCGCTGGCCTGCTCTGCGCCGCGCTGGCCTCATGGGCCGCCACAGCCCTGGACGTGGACCTGCTCCGAAAGCTCTTTGGGGGCTTTCTCATCCTCATCGGCCTGTCCGAGCTGTTCGGTCGGGTAAAAGAAGAAACGTGAAGGCCGCGGGGAATATCCCCGCGGCCTTTGAATCAGTCAAATCCCGATCTGCATCCCGCCGGAGGAGGACAGTCCATCCTTCTGGAGCATCTGCTCCAGAACCGCCACGTCGGTGGTGATGTCCATAGCATCCCCCTGAAAGAGCTGATCCAGCTGCTTCTCGAAGCCTTCCACCACCTTTCCCATCATCCCCTCGATCCGGCTCATGGCGGCGGCAATGTTCTCCCCCCTCTACGCCCTGGGACTCCAGCTGGGCATAGGCCCGGAGGATCTTCAGGGTTGTGGGGAGGTAATAGCTCAGAAAGGCATGGAGCTGGGCAGACCTTTCCGGGTGGCTCTTCTGATACTCGAAGATCTTGGCGGTGATGACCCCGATGCGGTCGATCTGCGCCGAGAGGGCCGCGTCTTCGATGGAGTCGTTCACCGCCCGGATCTCGGCCAGCACCGCGTTCTCCTCGTCCACCGGGGCAGCCTTCTTCTCCTCCGTCTTTTCCTCCTGCGCCGGGGCCGGGTCGTTCAGCCCCTCACCGGAGAGGACCAGCCGGTCCCCGCCGTAGTCCAGGAAACCCAGGGGGAACAGCCCGTCATCCAGCATATCCTCCAGGCAGTCCCGCACCTTGGCCGGGGAGGCACCGGTGGCGGACGCCAGCGTCGAGATGGAGATGGTCTGGCGGCGGCCGATCATGGCCAGATAGTTTCGGTAGGTGCGCACCTGCTTCTTTTTCCGCAGGCCGGCCCACAGCACGCCGGCACCGCCGCCCAGGAAGCAGAGCAGGGGATATGGCGTTCAGCAGCTGGTCCCAGAACCAGATCGCGTCGCCGTGGAGGAGCCAGTAGGACGCATCGCCCAGGCAGGCCAGCACCGTGAAGGCGAAGACCGCCGTAATGATCCCGCCCACCTGGATCAGCCTCCGGCCCCGCTTGGCCATCTTCTCCACTACGTCCAGGCACACCGGGGACATATCCTGTTCCGCTTTCCCTTCCTGGCGCTTTTTCTCCCTCCGGCCGGTCTTTCCTGGCTCCGTGCCGGCTCACTGACAGTGGTCCGGGCCCCACGGGGCCTGCCCATCCCGCTGCATATAATAGGGATGGCGCCCCCGGGCCACGCGGCGCTTCCCGCCGCCGAAGAGCCTCAGAGCGATCATCAGCACGCCCACCGGCGGGAAGGCAAACAGAAAGACCAGCGCCAAGATCCAGTACGGCAGGTCACTCATCCCTCCGCCAGAGCTCCTGCGGGCTCCCATTTTCCGCCGTAGTTCTCATTTCCCTGATCTCCGTAATATGCCATCATTCTGCCTCCCCTGGTGTTCTGCTGTATAGAATACCAGACCCATCCCAAAAACAACATTGATTTTTTCTTAAAATTCCTTGAAAATTTCTCTTCTGGGTCTGGCCCTCTCTGTTCCACATACACCATTCTATCATACTGCCGGGAAGGTGAAAAGTAAACCTCCTAAAAATATTTTTCAAAATTGAGGAAATCCGGGGAAATTTGGACGGTCAACTGTAACTGTTCTGTAATTACATTCTGAAACGTAGGATGCTATAATATAGTCTGAAATTATTTGACCTGTCCGTGGGTTCTTGGGCTGAGTGGGGCAGGAAGGGGAGTTTTCATGGACGGAGCACGTGTACAGAAAAAAGCGGCGGAAAGCCCGGCCCAGCCGTCTGGGTCCCGGCCGCCATCCTGGCTGTCCTCCTTGCCGCCTACCTGGGCCTGTGCGGCTGGGTCAGCGCCTCGGACACCATCTTGCCCAACGTCACCGCCGCCGGACTGGACCTGTCCGGCATGACCCAGGTTGAGGCGGAGCAGGCCATCAACGAGAATCTTTCCGTCGCCCAGCAGGCTGGCTCCGGCTGGGCCGTGGGCCTGAGCTGCGACGGCTATATCGGTACGCTGGACGGCTCATCCTTTCAGGTGGACGCCGCCTCCCTGGCCCAGGCGTCCCTGTCTGTGGGACGCGGCAGCTTCTTCACCGGGGGGGCCCAGTACCTGCGCCACCTGTTCGGCGCTGCCCAAGACCTTGGTGCCGATCAGGTCCAACTGACAGAGGCGGGCCGTACAGAGCTGGAGCGCCAGCTCCAGGCCGCTGACAGTGCCCTGGGCAGCGGCGGCAGCGAGGATGGCTACACCGCAGACTTGGAGGCGGGCACCCTGACCCTGGTAAAGGGGCACACCCACCGCTCGGTGGACCGCCAGGGAGCGGAGGAGGCGGTGAAGTCTGCCTACGCTCAACTCCTGGCCCAGGGTCAGGCGGACACGGTCCAGCTCCCCATCCTGGATTCCGCTCCTCAGGAGCCGGACTTCCAGGCCATCCACGGGGAGCTGTACGCTGAGGTGGCCAACGCAGTCATCGATCCGGATACCTGCGAGGTGCTGCCCCACACCGTGGGGGTGGACTTTGACACCGCCCAGGCCCAGCGCCTGTTCCAGCAGGCCCAGGAGGGAGAGACCGTGGAGGTCCCCCTCACCGTCACTCAGCCCGACATCACCCAGGAGATACTGGCCGACCGGCTCTTTGCCGACCTGCTGGGGCAGGGTACCAGCCAGGTGAGCGGCTCCTCCAACCGGAAGTTCAACGTGAAGCTGTCCGCTGAGGCCTGCAACGGCGTGATCCTGATGCCCGGCGAGGTATTCTCCTACAACAACACCACCGGAAGCCGTTCCGCCGACAAGGGCTATCTCCCCGCTCCCGTCTACTCCGGCGGCGCCTCCGTGGACGAGACCGGCGGCGGCATCTGCCAGACCTCCTCCACCATCTACTATGCGGTGCTCCATACGAACCTGAAGATCGTGGAGCGCCACGCCCACATGTACTCCGTGGGCTACGTCCCTGACGGCATGGACGCCACCGTCTACTTCGGCCTGTCCGACTTCCGCTTCAAAAACAACACCGACTACCCGGTGAAGATCGTCACTGAGAGCTACGACAAGAACGGCCTGCGCTACCTCACTGTCAAGCTCTACGGCACCAATGTGGACGGCCGGTACGCCGTGCCGGAGCGCACCCAGTTCGACTTTGTATCCCCCACCACCCAGTACCGCGCCGACGAGTCCATCCCACAGGGCACCACTAAGGTGGATGCCAAGCAGAACGCCTACACCGGCCGCTCTGCCCGCGCCTGGCGCGTCATCTATGAGAAGGACGGCACCTTGGTGGAGAAGCAGGATCTGGGGGTCAGCACCTATAAGATGCGCCCCACCACCATCCTCTACAATCCCGCTGACGGCGATCCCTCCACCTGGGTAGACGGGGTCCCCCCAAGCCCGGCACCCAGCCCGGGACAGAGACCGGGGCCGGCACCGGCACTGGGACGCAGACCGGAACAGAGTCCGGGGAGGCACCGGCGGTGAGCCTGCCGTCGGCACAGGAACTGACAGCGAGACGTCTGCCGGGGAGTCCGGCAGCAGCTCCTCCGCTCCCACGGAGGATATCCCCGCGCCCGACACAGGGGACGGGGCGGCTGACGGCCCCGCTCAGTCCTCCCCGGAGGACGACCACTACGGGTATGAGATCCCCCGCCGGGGAGCTTCCGCCCGGCTATTGAGCACATATCTTACCATACAGAAGAGGTCCGTTTCCTATGTTTCAAGGTTTTTCTCAGGGCGCCGTGGATTTTCTGTGGGGCGTCCGATTCAATAATGAGCGCAGCTGGTTCGAGGCCCACAAGCAGGAGTATCTGGATCTGGTCATCGCCCCCCTCCAGGAGCTGGGCCGCCAGGTCCATGCCGCCATGACCGCCGCCTATCCCAAGGAGCAGCTGAACCTTCATGTCTCCCGCATCTACCGGGATGCACGGCGGCTCCACGGCCGCGGCCCCTACAAGGACCACCTGTGGTTCACCATCCGGCCCGAGCAGGAGGGGTGGACCCATGTCCCCGCCTTCTATTTTTTGAGATCGCGCCGGAGTATCACAGCCTGGGGATGGGCTATTACGGCGCCGAGCCCGTCACCATGGCCAAGTTCCGCTCCCGCATCGACCGGGACCCGGCCCCTATGGAGAAGCTGGCCCGCCGGCTCAGCCGGCAGCACCGATTTGTGCTGGAGGGCGAGATGTACAAACGCCCCAAAGGGGACCCCGGCCCCTGCTCTTTCCCTGGTACAACCGGAAAAACATCGCCCTGACCTGGGACCGCAACTGCGAGGGCTCCCTGTTCACCCCCCGAGCTGGCTGGGGAGGCGGAGGAGAGCGTCCGCTTCCTCAAGCCCTACTACGATTACTTTCTCTCCCTCCGTGGCGACCCAGCCCCGGATGCCCCCCGCTGATACCCGCGGCCCCTGGGACAGCCCCCGGGGGCCGCATCCTTTTCGAAAATTTTTATATTTTTTCCACAAAACCTCTTGACATCCCCCGCCTTTGTGGTACATTATAGCCAGAAAGGATGAGTCCAATGTTTTAAGAAGTCTGATCGATCAGATGTCACTCCCCCAGACAAGGGGATGCGTAACATGCATCAAATCTTTTTCCTGATGTAAGCGGTTCCAGGCGATGAAGTCCATGCCGGCAGTGGTCAGCAAAAGAACAGCATCTCAGCGAAGCGCGCGCACGACATCTGAACCCCACGCGTTGCCACAGAAAAAGCATCTCAGCAAGCGAAAAGGAACGTTCCAACAGACAATGCCTCATGTATGAGGGAGCACCGAAGCGTTGGGTGCAAAATGAAACTGGTTGTGCAACAGTGTTCCGGAGACTGCTAAAGAGCAAAAACGTGGTCGCGCGAATCTGTAGAAAGAGAGGTAAACAATTGATGTTAGATAACAAGAATGGACAGAAATAACCCCTGACTGTGAGTGAACCGAGGGTGCAACAGTCAGGGGTTATTTCTTTTTATTCTTGTATCTCTGAGGAAGGCCGGCGGAGCATTGCTCCGCCGGCCCTGATTTGTCGAAAAAGTGGTGCTGTCACTTTCCGAATAGACTGATTTTTGTACCTGCACATGTCAAACTCTGTGAAGCCTTTTTGCAGGCTGTGCAGCATGACTCACACACTTGTCCAGCATGGCACTCTTCTGCTCTCCTCTGCTGTCGTCACATCTCAATAAAGATCTCGCTGTCCGCCCGCCGGGCATAGAGCTCCTCCAGCTCGTGCTGATGGTACAGATAGCCCTCGTGGTCAAAGTACTTGGCGCCCTTTGGGGCACTTCTTCACGCAGGCACAGCACTTGATGCACTTCCCCACCACACTGGACACGTCGTTGGGGTCGATGGCTGCCATGGGGCAGAGACGGGCACACAGGCCGCACTTGACGCACTTGTCCGAGTCAGTCACCGGCTTGGCCTTCAAAAAGTCCTTGATGGGCTCCCCGTGGCGGTCCCTGGGGGTATAGTAGGGGCGGATGGGGTCACAGCCCGCCACATAGGCTGGGGGATCTCTGGGGCCCGCTCCAGACCTTTCACCTTCTCCGCCGTCTTATGAGCCAGCTCCTCTACCAGTGCCATATCCTGGGCGTCCGGCCGGCCCGCCCCCAGGGTCCTGGAAAAAGAGTGCTCCCCCACGAAAGCGCCGCCCGCCACGGTGTGGAAGCCGTCCGCCTCCAGCACGTTGCGCAGTTCGATCAGCCCGTCGTCAAAATTCCGGTTGCCGAACAGAGACACCGGCACAGCCAGGGCCCCGTTTCCCTTCACCTTGTCCCGGATATAGGGCAGCAGCAGATTGGGCACCCGGCCGGCATAGACCGGGGTGCCGAAAATCACCAGATCCCCCGGCCCGAAGGACAGCTCCCCCTCCCGGTCCTTAGGCAGGTTGAAGCAGAAGGTCTTATACTCCGCCCCCAGATCCTCCGCCGCGATCTTCGCCATCCGGGTCACTACTTTTTCCGTGGTCCCGGTACCGCTGAAATAGACCGCCCACACGCGTTGCATCTCCATTTTCTGTTCCTCCTTGTCTTTCTCCCTGTGTCATTACCGCGGGTCAGGCATCAAATTTCTCCACCAAGCTGTCTGCCACGCAGCGCTCCTTGATCTCCTTCAGGGGGGACCATATGGGGCTGAGTCATATGGACCTCCTGGGCCTTTCGTTCGGTCCACCGCTCCACCAGCAGCAGCTTGTCTGGTTCGTCCACAGCCTCAAAATACTGGTACTGGAGGCAGCCCTCCTCTGCCAGCACCGCCTTCTGGATGCCGTGCTCGGACACCTCCCTGCAGGAACTCCGCCCGCAGCCCGGGCTTCATGGTATAGGTCACGTTGAGAATAAATGCCATGGAATCATTCTCCTTTCTTCTGTCCATAATATAGGGGCTGAGAGGCCTCCTCAGCCCCGCAGCCTTCTGTGATCCAGATATCCCTCCAAAATCAGGGGAGGCCGCCACCGCATCCACCGTCTTTTTTTCGCTTTCTGGCGTTTTTTCCCGCCTCAAACAGGATACGGTGGGCGTCCACGGTGGTCCGCCGTTCGTCCCAGAGCACGGGCCGGAGCCCCGCGGTGTCCTCCACCAGGGCTGCGAAGTCCCGGTAGAGCTCCGCCCGGGGGCCCTCCGTCCCGTCCATATTCCGGGGGAAGCCCATTACCAGCTCGTCCACACTGTGCTCCTGGACCAGCCGGGCGATCTCCCCTGCCACTTCCTCCGCCTTTCTGCTGTGGATAGTCGTGGTAGTCCCGGTGAGGAAGCCGGTAGGGTCGGAAATGGCGATGCCGGTATGGGCATCGCCGTAGTCGATGGCCATGATCCGCATAAACTCCCCTCTCCCGCTCCGCGTTTTTTGTCAACTGTACTATACCGCACTCCCCGCAAAAAAAACAACCCTGTCCGCCCAATTTCCTCTTGACGCCGCGCTTTCCTTTGTGTTATAGTGACACTACCTGTGAAAAAGGGGCTTTTTTGTTCTGCGCATTTTTACGGTGTATGCGTAGGCACCCCTCCCCCATCTCTCGGGACACAGGGAGGCAATCGCCGGATCCCACCGTGAGCATGTCAGACACAGCCCTGCTGTGTCTCGTATGGCTGGATTCGGCTTTCAGGGCCTGATCCAGCTTTTTTTTGCTGTTGGCTCACATCAGCGGGGCGGCCCGGACCGGCCGTTCTCCGCAATACTTAAAGGAGGTGCCGAACATATGGCAAGCAAGGCCGGTGCTCGCATCAAGATCACCCTGCGGTGCTCTGAGTGCAAGCAGAGAAACTACAACACCATGAAAAACAAGAAGAATACCCCCGACCGTCTGGAGCTGAACAAGTACTGCCCCTTCTGCAGAAAGCATACCGTCCACAACGAGACCAAGTAATGCGTCTCCAGATGGCTGAAAGGAAAGAAGGGTAACGGAATGTCTGAAAACGAGAAGCTCGAGCAGGGCCAGGGCTCTGACCAGGCTGCCGACAAGCCCGCGAAAACCGATAAGAAAAAGGACGTCAAGGCTGACAAGAAGAAGCCCAGTATGTTCGCTCGCATCGGCAAGTGGCTCAAGGATATGAGGAGCGAGCTGAAGAAGGTCCAGTGGCCCACCCGCAAGCAGACCGTCAACAACACCGTCATCGTGATCATCTGCTGCATCATCGTTGGCATCTGTATCTGGCTGTTCGATGCCCTCGCCGGCGCCGTGATTACCGCCCTGCTGGATCTCTTTGGTAAGGGTTAAGGTGCGACATGGCTGACAATGCGAAGTGGTATGTGGTTCATACCTATTCCGGCTATGAGAACACGGTGGCCGCCAGTATCGAGAAGGCTGTGGAGAACCGCGGCCTGCGCGACTTGATTCAGGAGGTCAGCATCCCCCTGGAGACCGTCACCGAGATCACAGACAACGGGCCCAAAAGAGGTGGAGCGCAAGGTCTTCCCCGGCTACGTGCTGGTGAAGATGGTCATGACCGACGAGTGTGGCACTGGTGCGCAACATTCGCGGCGCAACCGGCTTCCTCGGCTCCGGCAACAAGCCCATCCCCCTGTCTGAGAGTGACATCGCCGCCCTGGGCGTGGAGAAGCGCGAGATCGTGGTGGGCTACGAGGTGGGAGACAGCGTCAAGATCACCGATGGCGCCCTGGAGTCCTTCCTGGGCACAGTGGAGGAGATCGACCTGGACCGCAGCAAGGTCCGGGTGGTGGTGTCCATGTTTGGCCGGGAGACCCCCGTGGAGCTGGAGCTGGACCAGGTGGAGCCTGTTAAAGCCTGACCCATCGAAACACAATCCTGCCGCGTGCAGACGCGGCCCGTGGGAGGGACGGAACGGTCCGTCCCGCCAGTTGGACCCGCCGGGCACGGCCTGAGCTGGTCCATGTCCAACCACATTTTTCATATGGAGGTGCTCTGTCGCGGCACAGAAAGTAACTGGATACGTAAAACTTCAGATCCCCGCCGGCAAGGCGACGCCGGCCCCCCCTGTTGGCCCCGCTCTGGGCCAGCATGGCGTGAACATCGCCGCTTTCACCAAGGAATTCAATGAGCGGACCAAGAACGACGTGGGCATGATCATCCCCGTCATGATCACCGTCTACGCCGACCGCTCCTTTACCTTCATCACCAAGACCCCCCCGCCGCCGTTCTCATCAAGAAGGCGTGCAACATCGAGTCCGGCTCCGGTGTGCCCAACAAGACCAAGGTCGCTACCATCAGCAAGGAAGACGTGCGCAAGATCGCTGAGACCAAGATGCCCGACCTGAATGCCGCCAGCATCGAGGCGGCCATGAGCATGATCGCCGGCACCGCCCGCTCCATGGGCATCGTCGTGGGCGACTAAGGCGAAGGAGGGAAAGAGCAATGTTTAGAGGCAAGAAATACCAGGAGAGCGCCAAGCTGATCGACCGCGCTGCTCTGTACGATACCAATGAGGCCATGGAGCTGGTCGTCAAGACCGCCCCCGCCAAGTTCGACGAGACTGTCGAGCTCCACGTGAAGCTGGGCGTTGACTCCCGTCACGCCGACCAGCAGGTCCGCGGCGCCATCGTTCTGCCCCACGGCACCGGCAAGACCCAGCGCGTGCTGGTCTTCGCCAAGGGCGCCAAGGCGGACGAGGCCAAGGCCGCCGGCGCCGACTATGTGGGCGAGATGGACCTGGTGGAGAAGATCCAGAAGGAAAACTGGTTCGACTTCGACGTGGTGGTCGCCACCCCCGACATGATGGGCGTGGTGGGCCGTCTGGGTAAGGTCCTGGGTCCCAAGGGCCTGATGCCCTCCCCCAAGGCTGGCACCGTCACCCCCGACGTGGCCAAGGCCGTCACCGAGATCAAGGCTGGTAAGGTGGAGTACCGTCTGGACAAGACCAACATCATCCACTGCCCCATCGGCAAGGTCTCCTTCGGCGCCGAGAAGCTCACCGAGAACTTCAACGCTCTGATGGGTGCCATTGTCAAGGCTAAGCCTTCCGCCGCCAAGGGTCAGTACATCAAGTGCTGCGTGTGTGCTTCCACCATGGGCCCCGGTGTCAAAGTCAACGGCGCGAAGCTGATGTGATCATCTGATTGCCCTCCCCCGCAGTTTCCGGGACTGCGGGGAGGCTTTCTTCCCTGTGCATCAGATTTTTTAAATTTTCGGAAAAGTCCTTGACTTTTCCTCCTTTCGGATATACTATTATCTGCGTTCAAAGACAGCAGGCGGCGCAAGTGGAAGTCCTGCCGAGGATGCAGCCAGAAACATGATCCATATTGTGTTTTTACGCTGTTTTTTTCACGCTTTGGGCGCGGAAAACAGCGTTTTTTCGCGTTTCCCACTATTCTCTGGAGGTGAACCCAAAATGCCTAACGCATCTGTTCTGGAACGCAGAAGAAAGCCATTGTGGCTGAACTGACCGAAAAGCTGCAGAACGCCGCCAGCGGTGTGCTGGTGGATTACAAAGGGCATCACCGTGGCTCAGGACACCGCTCTGCGCGCCGAGTGCCGCAAGAACAACCTGGAGTACGCTGTCGTGAAGAACACCCTCACCCGCTTTGCTGCTCAGAATGCCGGCCTGGGCGATCTGTCCGACTCCCTGAATGGCACTACTTCTCTCGCCATCAGCCACGAGGACCCCATCGCTCCCATGCGCGTCATCAACAAGTTCGCCAAGCAGTTCAACGGCGAGAAGTTCATCATCAAGGCCGGCCTCATGGACGGCAAGGTCCTGTCCCTGGATGAGATCAACGCCATGGCCGAGCTGCCCTCCAAGGAGGTCCTGCAGGCCCAGGTCCTGGGCACCATGCTGGCCCCCATCACCAGCCTGGCCATCGTCCTGAAGGCCATTGCCGAGGAGAAGGGCGGCTTCGTAGAGGCCGCTGCCGAGCCCGAGGCCGCCCCCCGCCGAGTAAGTATCGGCACCCATAACATTTTGACTGAAAACAACTTTTAGGAGGTACATTCATTATGGCTAGCGAGAAGATTACCGCTCTGATTGAGGAAGTCAAGGGCCTGACCGTTCTGGAGCTGTCCGAGCTGGTGCATGCCCTGGAGGACGAGTTCGGCGTTTCCGCCGCCGCTATGGCCGCTCCCGCTGCTGGTGCCGGCGCTGCCGCTCCCGCTGCTGAGGAGAAGACCGAGTTTGACGTGGTCCTGGCCAGCTTTGACGCCGCCGCTAAGATCAAGGTCATCAAGGCTGTCCGTGAGATCACCGGCCTGGGCCTGGCTGAGGCCAAGGCTATGGTCGAGGGCGCTCCCAAGACTCTGAAGGAGGCTGTCTCCAAGGATGAGGCCGAGGAGCTGAAGAAGAAGCTGGAAGAGGCCGGCGCCAAGGTCGAGCTGAAGTAAGCTTTTTCCCCAGACAGAAGTCAACGGGCCCCAGGGCAAAATGCCCCGGGGCCCGTTTTTTCTTTTTCTCCCTCTGTCCTCCGCCGCTGTTTCGTGTTATCCTAGTACCATCACAGCATCCCCGATCTTAATATAATGGGAGGAATCCATCATGCGGAAAACGGATCAGCGACAGCAACCGTGTCGCTATGTATCTAAGCGCGGGACACAAGACCGTACAGAACATTCTGTCCCGAAAGGCTTTCACTGTAAGCATGGCGGACGAGGACCATGTGGTGGAGTGTGACTATGTGGGTATCGTGTCCGCCAACCAAGTGCCTGACAAGCTGGCCCGAGCCGGCCTCCACACCACCAGAAGCCAGTTTGTGGACGCCCCCCTCATTGACGAACTGCCAATGGCGCTGGAGTGCCGGTTTCTCAGCTTTGACGAGGAGACGGAGCTGCTCCTGGGGAGATCATCAACGTCAGCGCCGAGGAGTACATCCTGGGGGAAGATGGGAAGATCGATCCCGCCAAGCTGCGCCCCATCTCCTTCGATCCGGTCAATCACGACTATCTGGCCCTGGGAGAGAAGGTGGGCCGCGCTTTCCAGGATGGAAAAAGGCTAAAGTGAGCTCTCCGGGAGGGGTTTGGGGCCCTTTCTGGAGCGGCCGCCTTATTTCCGCAGCCGGAACACCTGGCTGAGATAGACTCCCTGGGCGCTCAGGGCGGCCAGATACAGCACTCCGCCGAAGAGTAGGCTGGCCGCCCCGCCTGCCAGCAGGGGAGACGCCGCTGTCCTTCAGCCACCGAAAGAGGAGGTTGGAGGTCAGGGCCGCCAGCAGTGCGGCCAGCCCCGGCGCGGTCACCCACCGGAACAGGCTGGGCCGCAGCCCGGTGTAACGCACCACCAGCCAGCCGTTGAGCAGGGCCCCCGCCGCTGCTGAGACCAGAGTCCCCGCCACGAAGCCGCGGATGCCCACCCCGGGAGGCCCACGGTGAAGGTGAAGGCCAGCTGTATGCCGTCACAGATCAGGTCCGCCATGGCGTGGCTCCCCGGCCGTCCCACGCCGTTGAGCACGCCCCCAAGGGTGGACTGGTAGCAGCTCAGCGCCATGGCCGCCGCCAGGGGGAGCAGGTGTTCCCCCGCCGAGGGCTGACCGAACATCACCCGGGCCAGGTCCGCCCAAGCACCACCATCAGCGCCATGGAGGGAAGAATGAGCACCGACACCGCCAGCATGGCCCGCCCGGCCCGCCGCCTCACCTCTTCCGGGCGGTTCAGTGCCGTGGAGTAGGCCAGCCTGGGGACCAGCACCAGATTCAGCGCCCCCAGAAAGACAGTGGGCAGGGCCAGCATGGGCAGGGTCATCCCGCACACCACGCCGAACTCCGACATGGCCGCCGCCCGGTCCATGCCGCTCTCCACAAGCTTCTGTGGGATAAGGGCGGCGTTCACCGCCGACATCAGATTACCCAGCAGGGCGGTGGCCCCCACAGGGACGGCGATGGAGGTCACCCGCCGGGCCAGAGTCCCGCCCCGCTCCCCCGGCCCCGTCCGGCCGATCCGCGCCATCCGCCGGCGGTAGAGCACTGTCAGCGCCACGGCGGAAAAGATCTCACAAATCACCATGCCGGTGACAATCAGCCCCACCGTCCGCTCTGGGTTCTGGGGCAGAAACAGCACCAGCAGCCCCAGCACCGCCGCCGCCCGGATGAACTGCTCCATCAGCTCCACGACAGCAGGCGGGCGGACCACTCCGGTCCCATAGAAAAAGTGCTTGTGGATGTTCTCCACCCCGGTGAGAGCCACGCAGGGCAGCAGCAGGATCAGCCCCAGCTGGGTCCGGGCATCCCCAGCAGATAGACCGAGATGGGGTCATAGAAGGCCACCACTGCCGCCGATACCGGCAGGAGCCCCACTCCCAGGGCGGTGAGGCACATCCGCCTGGTCTGCGCCACTCCCTTTCCGTTTCCCAGGGCCAGATACTGGGAGCTGAGGTTGGACATGGCTGCGGTCAGCCCCACAGCGGTGAGGGACAGCAGTACCGAGCACACCGGCATCAGCAGCTGATACAGCCCCATCACCTCCGCCCCCACCAGCCGGGACAGGGCCACCCGGTAACAGAACGACAGCCCCTGTGATACTGCCGCCAAGGCGGTCAGAAACAGGGCGCTGCTTCCAGCGGACCATTCATCGTGACGCAGCAAATCCAGTCCCTCCTCCCGCCCCAGCGGGCGGTCCTCCCTTCACTGTATTCACGCCGCCGCCCCGCCATTCCTGCAAGAAATTCGTTATCTTTTTTTCACATATTTCTCTCGTTCCAGGGGAGAATCATGCCTGAATTGACCAAAACTGGCGTATCTTTACCTTTGTCACCAGACGCCTTGCTTCCGCCCGGGAAATCGTTTATAGTACGATTAAGAAAGAGATCCCGCCCCCTTTATCCCCGTGATTTTCTGGAAGAAGAATGAGACACTGTAAAAAGGAGGATACCCCTATGGCTTTTTGTAGAATTTGAGCAACGCGGCCACGTGGGCCTCATCACCATCAACCGCCCGGAAGTCCTGAACGCCCTGAACCTGGAGGTCATCGAACAGCTGGACGATATCCTGCTGCGCGCAGAATCCCAGGAGGATGTCCACGTCATCGTTATCACCGGCGCCGGACGCTCCTTCGTGGCCGTGCCGACATCGGCGAGATGGTCAACTATACCGCCGACGACGCCAAGCGCTTCAGCCATCATGGAAACAATACCATGATGCACATCACCCGCTTCCCCAGCCCGGTGATCGCCGCAGTCAACGGCTTCGCCCTGGGCGGCGGCTGTGAGCTGGCCATGTCCTGCGACATTCGGGTAGCCAGTGAAAAGGCAACCTTCGGCATGCCTGAGGTTGGGCTGGGCATCACTCCCGGTTTCGGCGGCACCCAGCGCCTTCAGCGCATCGTAGGCATGTCCACCGCCATGGAGCTGGTGCTCACCAGCCGCACCATCGACGCCCAAGAGGCCCTTCAGATCGGTTTGGTCAAGCATGTCTACCCTGCCGACGTGATGCTGGACAAGGCTCTGGAGCTGGCCGACCTGATCGCCTCCCGCCCCCAGGTGGCAGTCCGCCAGGCCAAGCAGGCCATCCGTATCGGCAAACAGATCGACATCAACTCCGCCATCGCCTTTGAGTCAGAGCCTTCGGCCTGTGCTTTCCACTGAGGACCAGAAGGACGCCATGCACGCCTTCCTGAACAAGGAGAAGATCACCACCTTCAAAAACCGCTGAATCCGTTCCGCCGCCCCAGCGGCAGGGCGCTTTCCCAATATCACTTCTGAAAGACAAGGAGATCGAGATGTCATGAAAAAAATCGTAGTTGTAGGCGGCGGCACCATGGGCCTGGACATCGCCCACACCTTTGCTCGCAGCGGCCATGCCGTCGTGGTCCGGGAGATCAGCGATGAGCTGGCGGAGAAGTCTCACAGCCGGCTGGTGGCCGCGCTGGATAAGCTGGTGGCCAGAGGCAAGATGGACGAGGCCAAGAGGGCCGAGATCCTGGGCAACATGACCTTCACCACTGACCTGGCCGCCGCAGCTGACGCCGACCTGGTGCTGGAGGCCATCGTGGAGAACCTGGACGTGAAGAAGAGCCTGTTCCAGGAGCTGGACGGCATCTGCAAGGCAGACACCATCTTTGCCACCAACACCTCCTCCATCTCCATCACCGCCATCGCCGCCGCCACCCAGCGGGCCGACCGCTTCATCGGGATGCACTTCTTCAATCCCGCCACTGTGATGAAGCTGGTGGAGGTCATCCGGGGCGTCCACACCTCCCAGGAGACCTATGACGCCATCTGCCAGCTGTCCGCCGACATCGGCAAGGAGGCCGTGGAGGTAGCTGAAGCCCCGGCTTCGTGGTCAACAAGATCCTGATCCCCATGATCAACGAGGCCATCGGTCTGGTGGAGACCGGCGTGGCTACCCCCGAGGGGGTATCGACACTGCCATGAAGCTGGGTGCCAACCACCCCATGGGCCCCTGGCCCTGGGCGATCTGATGCGGCCTGGACGTATGCCTGGCCATCATGGACACCCTGTACGACGAGACCCACGACCCCAAGTACCGTGCCGCCCCTGCTGCTGCGGAAGATGGTCCGTGGAGGCCTGCTGGGCCGTAAGACCGGTACTCAAAAATAAGGGCAGACGCAGTTCCCTGCTGACAAAAAACGTCGGAAGGAAAGCTTTCCCCCCCGGCGTTTTTCTATTTTCAACTTTGTTCTTCTTGAACCCGCTGTGCTCCAGCCTCCACGCGGCGTCCAGCAGCGCCACCCCGGCCAGCATCAGGAGCGGTCCCACCCCCCCGAAGGGCCTCTCTAGGCTGTCATACTATTTCCCCCATCGGCGTTGCCCGGGAGACCCCCAGGCCACAAGGCCCAGGGCAATGGAGATATATGTCACCATATCGATTTCAAAATTAAAACTTTACCACTTCTGCGCTCCCTTGTTCTTGGAATCCCTTCTTTTTGAATTTCAAACTTTCAAGCAATATCCGCAAATAATCATCTTTTAAAAATTTGTCCTGTACATTTTACCGTATTTGTTTTTCTTTTTGCGAATGGGAAAAACGATATAAAGCATACTTTCTATCGCAGCCGATCCAATGGGTCCCAAATATCATCATTTGGAGCCCAGGCGGAATCTGAGGAAACGGCGGACCAGATGGATCCTCAACGGCTCCAAGTGCTTTATCACCAACGGCACCGTGGCCGATAAAACCTTCGAAAAATGGTCTTTGGGGCATCCGCGGCTCCTCCACCTGCGACCTGATGTTTGAGGACTGTATCGTTCCCGCCGAGAACCTTCTGGGCAAGGAGGGCCAGGGCTTTAAGATGGCGATGATCACCCTGGACGGCGGCCGCATCGGCATCGCTGCGCAGGCCCTTGGCCTGGGCGAGGGCGCCGTGGATGAGGCCGTCAAGTACACCAAGGAGCGCGTCCAGTTCGGCCGGCGCATCTCCCAGTTCCAGAACACCCAGTTCCAGCTGGCTGACATGCACACCCGCATGCAGGCCGCCCAGTATCTGGTCTACCTCCGCTGCCATGAAGAAGCAGACCCACGAGCCCTACTCCATGGACGCAGCCATGGCCAAGCTGTTCGCCGCCGAGACTGCCAGCGATGTGACCCGCCGCGCCGTCCCGACCTGATCGGCGCAGATGTCATTGTCTCCGTTGGTCGTGGCATCAGCAAGGATGTCAACAAGGGCATCG
>VOFI01000882.1_pt1 | contig 31194 bp, 45 predicted proteins | sample 5384131 | NCBI WGS metagenome assembly VOFI01 (sample SAMN12384728, study PRJNA508395) | human gut metagenome | isolation source: healthy gut H | host: Homo sapiens
CTATTGGATGTGTCTCGTTTCCATCTGGCCGTTTTCCTTTTTCACCTTCTTGCGTCGTCGTTGACGGTTGAGGAGATGGAATAGGAGAAGATGGAACAATCGGATCCTCTACCTGATCATCTGAAACTTCGACAAAACTAGTTAAGTAGCGATTAATGCGCTCACCTACTGTATAGAAGAAATCATTCTCTACTGCGCGATATCCTTTTGGCAAATCAATATGGATCTGATAATCTCCATTAACTAGAATCTTTTCAAAGGTCTTTGGTTCGTAAAGGGTTTGATCCAACTCCACTTTTGCCCCGTCCTTTTATCGATTGCAAAGACACGGGTTCCGTTTGGAAGCTCTTTATCAAAGACAAGATCAAAGCGATTTTTATCAATATAATGATAGACAAATTTGACCACACCTTCTGGATGCTCTTTGCTCAATTCCACCGTTACCGTTGTTGGAGATACCCAAGAGTAGTTTTGGTCTTGACCGACGACTTTTTACAGTGTAGGTTCCAAATGGAAGAGTTGGTAATGGATCTTCATAATAAATATTAAATTCTTATCAACCCGATTTCCTCGACTATCAAATACTTGGTAACGCATCATTTCTGGATATTGATTGGTCGCTTCTCCTTTTCATTGACAATTTGTACCTCTAAGCGTCCACTGTGGCTTCACTAGTTTCATGTGTCGGACTTGCTTCCTCTGTTCCAGTATTTTCTGTCGTCACCTCGTCTGAAACGGTCTTTCCATCCAGAGTCATGGTATTGGTATTATTGACCCGGTCCCAAATATAGAAGCGTACTGTTTCTAGATCCACTCCGTCAGGGATAAGATAGGTTCCATCTTCGTTTGGAGTGATTTCTACTTCCTGACCATCTTTTTTGGTAAGAGGTATTTACCAGCTAGCCCACTACCCGTTTCAACAATCTCACCTGGCTTAAAGAGGCGGGTTGTTGGATCATACAGATCCTTGGTGTTAGCCAATTGTGGCACTTGCTTATCGACCTTGACCTTTAAGACAATCTCTTGAGGTTTAGCACCTGGTGTGCTTGGACGATAAGTGACCACATATTGATAGTCCCCATCTGGCACAAGCTGATTGTTTTTTATCTTTTCCACTCCAACGTGTCGCATACAGAATCTTACTACGATCATTGATTCGCCAGCCATAATCTGATTTCTTCTGGCTCTCATTGCCTTTTTCAAAAATTGGATGTTCTCTCTTGACGTCATCCGCACGATAAACCGTCAAATGAATATTGTCCACATTTCTTAAGACCACTGCATTGAGTTTGACACTATCATAGGATCCATCCCCATTTGGCGAGAATACGAGACTATTTCCATCATAGTGCCCGTCTTTTCTCCCAAGACAACTTGTACTTTTTGCCCCCTCTCCAAATAGAGCTGACTAAGGCAGTAAAGTGATCCCCTGGGTCTTTTTTTCGGGGTGCTCCGCTTTTCATTTGCGTAATAATAGAATGGTTTTTCATCCCCAGTGAAGGCATAGATTGGTTTTTCAATTCCTGGTAAATCTTGATAGTTCCCTTTAAAAACCAATATATGGAAGACTCACTAGGTCTTTCTTAGTTTTGGCATCTTTAAAAGAAGACAAAACCTTCTAAAAAGTAACCGTTTTCATTTGATTCGTGAGTTCACTTGTATAGTTACTGGTATTCACAGAAATCGGAACCGTCACACTTCCCATAGCAGGAACATGAATGGTTTTTTCTCCTTCTTGATCCAGTAGTTGACGCATCTTCAAGGTAATACGTCCATTCTCCACTTGATCGGTATTGACGACCGTATGGTAAGTGAATTCTTTTGCTTCTGAACTAAGATTATGTACAGTGACATCAAACGTGAAGGAATCTTTAACATTTCCAAGGGTCAGACTACTATTTGCTCCTTTTTCCACCTGTTACAAAGACATCGCCAAAAGCTGGCAGCTGCAGCATCCATAAGACCAGATCCTTGTTGACGAACCGAGGAGTAACTGTTGCTTTCCTGATCAAAATGAGGTTTGGCTGTACTCATGACTAATTGTCGCAAAAGCGTATGGATTTGCTCTGGGCTATAATTTGGGAATCGTTGTTCTAAAGCTTGCTTAATCAAGGCTGTCGCCCCTGCCGCATGTGGTGTCGCCATACTCGTACCTGCATCCAAGTCGTACGAACCATCTGGGATAGCAGAGTAAACATTTCCACCACAAAAGTAACATCAGGCTTCAACATTCCTTCGGCGGTTAATCCCCAGCCTGTAAAGTAGAGCATCTTATTCGCTTCACTATAGGGTACTTTCTTAACTTCTTGATGGAAAGTGATCGTATATTCCCCAGCATGTGTGGCTAGCTCTTTCCCGATAGAATGACCAAGTACACTAACAGGATAGAAGGATCCCCAATACCCCATGGAAAGATTTTTGAAGGGTATCTCCTTGTTCTTCATTTTGATAAACAAGGACCCCTTTTGCTCCAGCTTGTCTGAGGGCATTGACCTTATCTTCATCTGTTACATCGCCACCACTTTCAACCAGTGCAATTTGGCCTTTACAGCAACATTTTCGATAAGTATCTTCTCCCCCTTCGGTACATAAACATAAGACTGTGGTCCTTCTACTGGAAAGATCAAGCGATAGACCGGAAGGTCAATCAGACCATTCTGGAATTCTTCCTTATTTTTTTAGAGCTGGAACTTCTAAAACTAATTTTTGTTTCATGTGTAATGCTATTATTGAAAGCACCAATCGCTAGAACTCCCTTTTCAACAGCTGGTTCATCCATTGTTCCAGTATCCGGTGCATCTGCTTTTGGCTTAGCCTGCCAGTATCCACTCACGGCATAATTCCCTCTTTGCGGCATTAATGATAACACCTGATTTTCTTGCAAACTCAAAAGCTTGACGCGTCAACAGTTGGTATCAGCTTCTGCCCCATTGACACCCCCAAAACTCATATTGATAGTATCCGCACCCAACTTCACAGCATCTTCTACAGCCTTTGCTACAATAAAACCTTGTTCGGTCATCCCTTTCTTATCTGAGAAGACCCGCATAAAGATGAGTTGTGCCTCTGGAGCTACCCCCTTAAGTAGTTCTCCTGTTGGCACTGGTTTTGTTGCATTTCCTACTGCAGAGCCCGCCACGTGGGTCCCGTGCGAACGCGGATCATCCTCCTTGATCTCATCATTCATATCCGAATAGTTATAAGCATAAATCACCTTATCGTTGTACCACTTACCATAAGTAATTCCGGCCTTCTTCATGGCCGCTTCCATCTGCTCTTTATTCTTGTATTTGGCTCTACTCTTATCCGTTAAACTAAAGAAATTATGATCATAGTCTAGGCCAGTATCTAGGACAGCAACCACACTTCCTTGTCCTTTGATCCCCTTATCCCACAATGGTTGAAGATTAATCAATTCATTTTCATCACTTACCTTGGTAGGGACTAGGGTCGTTTGCTTCTTCGGAAGATTCTGGTTTTCTATAGTTGTAGAAAGAGGGGGGTAATCTCAACGTTTTCAACTCGAGCTATCTTGCGAATCTCAAGGCATCCTTGTAATTCGTCTCAAGACAAATCCATTAAAGACCAAATCAAAATCAGCTAATTTTTTATATTGAATTCCCTTTTCATCTAGCTCTTTTAAAACTGCCGTTTTGATTGGGAGATTATTCGAATTTGGTCTGCAATACTTGGAGAGTTGCTACATCCTGTTTTTCGTCTCCAAACGTACCAAGGCCTGAACACGTGCTTGATCTGTTACAGTTTCGAAACACCTTCTTTATTGGCTACTGAAGAGTGTTCTGCCACTGTTTTCTCAGTTGCTCTTTCTTTTCGACTCCCTCCTTTTCAGATTTAGGATTAGAAGCGGAATCTACATTCCCATTTGAATCTGCTGTTTCAGGAGATTTCTCAGGTGTTGGTTGCTCTTGCAAAAAAGTTTCCTTACTTGATTCTTCAGTTGGAAGAGCTTCCTCCGAATTTTTTCCAAACCAGATAACGGTTGAACCTCTTCTTTCCCTTCTTGCGCTACAATTGCAGGTGGTTCTATCGTCCCCTCCTGTTCCTGCGCTAAAACAGCCGGACCAAAAAAAAGGCACCCGACTACCACTGATACTAAACCAACGGCATATTTACGGAAAGAAAATCGTTGTTGTCTGTCATTTCTCATAACCAGACCTCCTTGTTTGTTGTAAGCGTTTACTATGCCTTCATTTTAGTCCTTCTTTTATGTAAAGTCAATGCGGTCTGTCAAAATCTAAAATAAGTATAATATTTAGTTTATTTCTGACAATTTTCTTTATCAATAATGAAAGGAAGCGATTGGTTTTGAAGATGAAACCTTTTGGTAAAGACACCCTCTCAATTAAAAAAAAAAGGAAGCCCTCTTAGAGAGGATGCTTCTAGTTTTGATTAATTTTCTTCACGCTTTTTTGCTAGCTACAAATCCTGCTAAAGCTAGTGAGGTCATGCCAAAGAGGCTCAGGACTGTTGAAGCCAAATCTTCTTGACCTGTTTTTTGGAAGACCTGTTGCTGGTGTAGTAGCTACTTCTGCTTGACCACCCGTATGATAAGTGACAGCGACTGGTTTGACACTTGCAACTTCTTTTCGTTTCAGGTGTAGTTGGGGTAGCTGGGATAACTGGGCTTTCAGGTTGAGGGGTTGGGGTAGCCAGGGTTACTGGAGCTACAGGATGGAATGGATTTTCAGGACTTACTGGGAAAAACTGGAGATACTGGACTTACTGGAGAAACTGGCGTTGGTTGTGGAGTTGGTTGAGGTTGTGGTTGTGGAGTTGGTTTTTTCTTCTTCTACTTTTTCCACAAAGGTCTTGTTGCCCAAGATTGAAGCAGACAATTTCTTCCCTGCCTTATCCAAATCTTGGATGTACTGGATAAAGACTTCTGTATCCGGATTGATTGATAGCACCGATCAATTTTGTATCACGGAAGACTGAGAGCCATCTCCACCCCCATACAAAGAAGTCGTTGATAATCGCTTTGTAGGTCTTATTGCGATCAATTTCGGTTCCATCTGCCTTGTAAGCTTTCACAACCTTATATGGATTTTCTTCTGTGGCATCCGCTGGTTTTGTGTAGGTATACTTGATGCCAGCCATTTGCAAGAAGTAGAGTTCTTTCTCATCATATTGTTGGTCCAAAGCTTTATAGATTTGGTCCCCAGTAATTTCAACTACTTGAAGGATATTTCCAAATGGTTGTACCGCTTGCCGCTGCCCCCACGTTACAGTTCCGTCGGTTTGACAACAAGATCTGCACGGATTCCCCATTATTTGTAAAGGCAAAGTCAACATCTGGATAACCTGATTTTTTTGGCAATTTCTAGTTGCGCTGCTGTGACCAAATCTCCAACAGCACTTTCTTTTTGTGCATTCAATTCACGAGTAATATTTTCAGCTTTTGTCTGCTGTACCGATTTTTGCTTCTGTTACCTTTTTAACCGTCGCATTGGCATCATCGATGATCGCTTGAACCTTGGCATCTTTTTGCTTTGCCTTTAGATGGATCTACTGCAATAATTTTAGCAGTTGGAGCTTTTAACAAAGTCAGCTGTATCTGTATCTAGGACTCCACGGACATCCGAGTAGGCTTTCCCTTGAGACGTACCTTGAACGATCAAGGTATTTCCGACCATCCCGTTTGTATATTGGTGGTTATGACCTGCAAAGACAATATCCACTGAGTTTTCAGGATAGATTTGATTTAATTTTTTTGATCATGTCTGCAGCCGGTCCTTCTGCGACACCGTTTTTACTTGTTGCAGCGACGTGAGCTAAAACGACGATCGCATGAACCCCTTGGTCATTCAATTCGCGGGCATATTTAGCAATCGATTCTGCTTCATCCAAAACACGGTATTGTTCATGATTTTTTGCGCAAGACAAGATTTGGGAATTCTGTCGTCACAACCCCGATGAATCCGACCTTAACCGTCTTGTCATTAACTGGGATTTCTTTAATTGCATATGGTTTTCCAATCAAATGGAATTTTATTGGTATCTTTGTCCACCAAGTTGGCAATGACAACTTCCTGTTTGGAAGCTTCATGATGATAATCATCACAATTTTGTTGAATTGACCAGGCGTTGGGGCTTCCCCTTCATGATCCGGTTGTATTCAGCGAGCCCTTCATCAAACTCATGGTTTCCAAGGGTTCCGTATTCAAGTTCATTTCATTGAAGACTTTTTACAGTCGGTTCATCTTGAAGCAAGGCAGAGTTAGCTGGACTAGCTCCGACCATATCTCCAGCTTGTACACGGATGCTGGCATTTGGCGTTCCTGCATTCTCCGTTTCAAAGTCTTTTTTGAATCATTTAGATAGGGGTTGCCAAAAGTGGGGCTGTTCCTGCATTCTTCACAGTTTCACCTTCTAAACGAGCTGTCCCAGTTTGTTCCAAGGCGCCGTGGAAGTCATTGACCCCCATGAACTGCACTGGCATTCATCCGCAAAAAAACGCTATTAATCGTAAAAACACTGAGACCCGCAACAACCGCTAGGATACTGCTTTTTCAAGACAACTTTTTTCTTCATAGAATACTCCATTTTTCTAATTTACGCTACTCCTCTAATAAAAAAGGAGAAAGTAGAAGAATTGATTTTTTGCAATCAGCTCTTCCATTTTACTATTTTTTTCGGTTTTACTTCAATGTTTCTCTGAAAACTCTTTCATTTTTTAGAAAATATGTGTTTTCCAAACATCTTTTTCATTCTTTTTCCTTTTGTTACTTGCTGTTCCTCACAAAGAGGCTGGGACAAAAGTCTAGCCTCTCAATTATTTTTGGATTGTCGAGCAAGACGCAGTGGTTGAGTGGGCTCTACTACGCTGATTTCATCAGCTTTTTACAGCCCCTACTCAACTGTGCCGGAAGTGGGACGACGAAATCGAATTCTAACGAATTACCGATTTCTGTCCCACTCTCTTTCTTATTTATTCACGTTTTCCCATTTCCAGTTTTGAACTTCTGGAATGTCATCTCCATTTTCACGGATATAGGCGTTGTGGAAGGCTACTGTTTCATCCATTTGAGCTGCAAATTCAGATGCTTTGCTGCCCCAAGAGCTGCATTAGCAGCATCTTGTGCCAAGTGGAAGCGATCCAACTCAGACATGACACGCATATCAAATGGTGTTGTGATATCTCCGTTTTCACGGTAACCATGCACACGCAAGTTGTGGTTGTGACGGTTAAAGAAGATATCACGGATCATGCCTTCGTAACCATGGAAGGCAAAGATGACTGGTTTATCAGTTGTGAAGACTTTGTCGAACTCTTCATCTGAAAGTCCACGCGCATCAACGGATGGGTGACGCAATTTCAAGATATCCACAACGTTGACAAAGCGGATCTTCAATTCTGGGGAAAGCTTGGTGCAAGATTGTGATGGCTGCAAGAGCTTCAAGGTTTGGCTCTGTACCTGCAGCTGCAATGACAAGATCTGGCTCTTCATCTGCTGACACAGTTGATGCCCAATCGATCACCTTGTACCCTTCACGAACCAATTCTTCTGCCTCATAGCTGAGTAGAATTGAGGACGTGGGTGTTTTGAAGTAACGATCAAGTTTACCTTGTCTTCTGCCTTGAAGGCTTTATCCATCACCGCAAGCAAGCTATTGGTATCTGCTGGCAAGTACTCGCGGATATATTCAGGAGTTTTTTCTGCCAAGTGAGTCAAGATACCTGGATCTTGGTGAGTGTAACCATTGTGGTCTTGTTGGAAGACAGTTGAAGTTGCAATCAAGTTCAAGGCTGGGTAGTTTTTACGCCATGTTGTATGTGTCTTAGACTTACGCAACCATTTGAAGTGTTGAGTAATCATAGAATCCACGACACGAAGGAAGGATTCGTAAGAAGCGAAGAATCCATGACGACCTGTCAAGACATATCCTTCAAGCATACCTTCTGCTTGGTGCTCTGACAATTGAGAGTCAATGACACGACCAGCAGGGACTCAAGGCTTCATCGTAGTCTGGTTTCATACGTCCTAACCATTGACGGCTTGTACGAGTGAAGACTTCTTGAAGACGGTTTGATTTGGTTTCGTCTGGACCAAAGATACGGAAGTTATCTGGGTTCGCATCTACCAAGTCTGCCGCATACTTACCAAATTCGATCATGTCTTGAGCCATGATTTCACCTGGTGTGTTGAATTGAAGGGCATGTTTCTTCCAATCAGCTGTGTTCATTGGTTTGATCACACCAGCATTTGTGATTGGGTTCATAGCCATTCGACGGTCACCTTTGGTGCAATTTCAGCAATTTCAGGAACTAGTTTACCAGTTTCGTCGAACAATTCAGCTGGACGGTAAGATTCCAACCATGAAAGAAGAGCATCGACATGCTCCATGTGGTGAGCATCTACTGGGATTGGAACTTGGTGCGCACGGAATCCACCTTCGATTGGTGTTCCTTCCCATGCTTTTGGACCAGTCCAACCCTTAGGAATACGAGCAATCAAGACAGGATATACTGGTTGAGTTGCTTCTTCAGCAGAACCTTTACGAGCTTCTGCTTGGACTTTCTTGATTTCTTCAATTGCTTCATCCAATTTTCAGCGAACAAAGCGTGGGCAGCTTCGTGATCTTCTGAAATCGCAGTGACATTCGCAAAGATTGGTTTCCAACCAAGACCTTCAAAGAAGAGGGCCAATTCTTCGTCTGTTTTGCGCTCGAAGATCGTTGGGTTGTGGATCTTTCCACCATTGAGGTAGAAGATTGGAAGGATAGCCCCATCGTTGACTGGGTTCAAGAAGGTATTTGACAACCAACCAGCCATCAATGGACCTGTTTCTCCTTCACCGTCACCGATAACTGTGGCAGCAATCACATCTGGATTATCCAATACAGCACCTGCAGCGTGAGAAAGGGCATAACCAAGTTCTCCACCTTCGTGGATAGATCCTGGTGTTTCAGGCGCCGCGTGAGAAGCGATTCCTCCTGGGAATGAGAAGATCTTACACAAGTGTTTGAAACCTTCTTCATTTTGTGGGATATTTGGATTCAATTCAGTATAAGAACCATCTAAGTAAGAGTTCGATACCATTACTTGTCCACCGTGACCTGGTCCTTCAATGTAGAACATATCCAAGTCGTATTTGTTGATGGTACGGTTTAAGTGAGCATAGATAAAGTTTTGCCCCTGGTACAGTTCCCCAGTGTCCGATTGGGTGAGCTTTCAAGTCATTTTCAACGACTTCGCGCTTCAACAATGGGTTATCTTTCAAGTACATTTGAGCACTGAAATGTAGTTGGCTGCACGCCACCAAGCGTCTACTTTATCCAAGTAAGCTTTGCTGTTATAATCGACAGTCATCTTGTCTCCTCACAATTTCTAGACAGGTCTGTTGAACAACCTGTTCGTTTGATTAATAGTTTAAACAATCTGTTTTCGAGTCAAACAGATGATATTGAAGAAAATATTCAATATTACTTCTATTCTATCAAGAATTTCCCTTTTTTGTACATCAGAAAGTAAGAAAAAATATTCTTTTGAACGTCAAATTTTAATTTCCCACTAAAGTGGTTCCATTCCCTAGAATGATACAATTTAAAAGACTTTCGCTGATTTTTACAAACCAGCAAAGTCCCAAATGAAATGGAGTCGGTTAAATGACTTTTTTGACCTTTCTTGTAGACATCTGTCACGAGATTTGTCGCAAAGAAATAGAAGAGATAATCTAGATTTGGTGCGTCAAAGATGGTAATGTCAGCCTGTTTGCCAACATCGAAAGAGCCGATTGTTTTAGCACGATCAACTGAATAGGCCGCATTAATGGTCACTGCATTGAGAATTTCTACTGGAGTTAGGCGCATCATGAAGCAACCCAGATGCATGGCAAACTGGAGATTGGCTGTTGGACAAGACCCTGGGTTGCTGTCCGTTGTTAGGGTAATGGCCATGCCAGCGTCCAACATCTTACGAGCCGGTGCATAGGTATCTTCCATCAAGCTAAAGGTTGTGGCTGGTAATAGATTGCCAATCACTTTTTTTGCTGCAGCTAGTTTTTGAATACCTTCATCCGTAATCACCATCAAGTGTTCTGCGCTGGTAGATTCCAATTCAGCCGCCACATCAACACCACCAATGGATTCGATTTCATCGGCATGGATCCGCAGCTTGAAGCCCATCTCCTTAGCTTTTGAAAGAAGATAGCGAGATTCATCTGCTGTAAAGACACCTTTTTCACAGAAGATATCACAGAACTCAGCTAGTTTCTTCCTTCACTTTCGGAAGCATTTGTTCCACAATGAGATTTAAATACTCTTGGGAACGGCCCTTGTACTCTGTGGGAATCGCATGGGCTGCCATAAAGGTTGATACCAAGTCTATTTGATGATCCCGATCCAGTGCAGCGACAACATCCAACTGGCGTTTTCCGTTTCCCAATCCAAACCATAAACCACTCTTGGCTTCAACAGTAGTCACCCCATGACGCAACATGTAATCCAACAGTCGTTTGGACTTGTCATAGAATTGTCAAAAGAAGCTTCCGTGTCGCCCGAACCGTGCTCAAAATCCACCGCCTTGGGCGAGGATGTCTAAGTAAGAAACACCCGCTAATTTTTTTCGCAAATTCATGTTCCCGACTACCTCCATAGACCAAGTGGGTATGGCAGTCAATCAGGCCAGGAGTCGCAACTTTTCCTTCACAGGATTTCACTTCCGTATGGTCATCAATCAGTTCTGGTTCTGGTTGACCTGTCCCAACTGCAAGAATTTTTCCATCCTTAATAGCGATATAAGCATCGGAAAGGATTTGCGCTTCTGCCATCTCTTTTTCTATAGAGAGGATGGCCTAGATCATTTGGACAAAACAATTGGTTAAAGTGGGTTAATAGGATATCAGCAGACATATGAAACATTCCTTTCTATTTCCATTGTTATTCATTTTACAATTCTACAGGAAAAAGCGTCAAAAAAAAGTCAAAAAGTTTTTTCCCTCATTTTTTTTGCTTTATTAAAAATTATATTTTTTTTGACTCTTTATTTACGTTTCTTCGATACAATAAAGAAAATATAAATTCACAGTCCAACTATAAGGAGGGTTCTGCTATGTCATTTATAGACGAGAAAGAAATTGCAGCTGCTATGTCTGTCAAACTTGACTTTGATGTCCTACCTGAAAAGGCGACTTTTCAAGAAGGAATCCGTCGTGCACCTGATAGAGGCTTCCGATTAACGCAAGCTCAGACTGAAATTGCCCTTAAAAATGCTTTGCGTTACATTCCTAAAAAAATTCCACCAAGAGTTGATCCCAGAATTTCTGGAAGAACTAAAAACTCGTGGTCGGATCTATGGCTATCGCTTCCGTCCAAAAGATCGCATCTATGGAAAACCAATCGATGAGTACAAAAGGAAAATGCACCAGCGCTAAAGGCTATGCAGGTCATGATTGACAACAACTTGAGCTTTGAAATTGCTCTTTATCCATATGAATTGGTCACTTATGGGGAAACAGGATCTGTCTGTGCCAACTGGATGCAATACAACTTGATCAAGAAATACTTGGAAGTCATGACAGAAGACCAAACCTTGGTGGTTGAATCGGGTCACCCTCTGGGTCTCTTCAAATCGAAACCAGAAGCTCCTCGTGTCGTCATTACCAACGGTCTCTTGATCGGTGAGTATGACAACATGCGCGACTGGGAAATTGCTGAAGAAATGGGAGTGACGAACTACGGTCAGATGACGGCTGGTGGCTGGATGTACATTGGTCCTCAAGGGATCGTTCACGGTACTTTCAACACCCTTCTCAATGCCGGTCGTCTCAAACTTGGTGTGCCTGATGACGGCGACTTGACCGGTAAACTCTTCATTTCATCTGGTCTCGGTGGTATGAGTGGAGCTCAAGGGAAAGCAGCTGAAATTGCAAAAGCGGTTGCCATCGTTGCAGAAGTGGACCGCTCTCGGATCGAAACCCGTCACTCTCAAGGCTGGATTAGCCAAGTGACAGACAGTGCCGAAGAAGCTGTGAAATTGGCTCAAGCAGCACTGGAAGCTGGTGAATCCACTTCGATTGCCTACCATGGAAATATCGTAGACTTGCTCGAATATGTCAACGAACACAATGTCCATGTTCACCTCTTGTCTGACCAAACCTCTTGCCACAACGTTTATGATGGTGGCTATTGCCCAGTTGGCATTAGTTTTGAAGAACGGACACGTTTGCTGGCAGAAGACAAAGAAACCTTCCGCCGTTTGGTTGATGAAACCTTAGCTCGTCACTTTACAGTGATTCAAAGCCTTGACAGCTAAAAGGTACCTACTTCTTCGACTACGGTAATGCCTTCATGAAATCTGTTTACGACTCTGGCATCAAGGAAATTTCTAAAGAATGGCTTGGATGACAAGGACGGCTTCATTTGGCCATCTTATGTAGAAGATATCATGGGACCTATGCTCTTTGACTATGGTTATGGTCCATTCCGTTGGGTCTGCCTCAGCGGTAAACACGAAGACTTGATTGCAACTGACCATGCAGCCATGGAAGCGATCGATCCAACTCGTCGCTACCAAGACCGCGATAACTACAACTGGATTCGCGATGCTGAAAAGAACCAATTAGTCGTTGGTACACAGGCTCGTATCCTCTATCAAGATTGTATGGGCCGTGTCAACATTGCTTTGAAATTCAATGAACTCATTCGCCAAGGCAAGATCGGACCGGTCATGATCGGACGTGACCACCACGACGTATCTGGTACAGATGCTCCATTCCGTGAAACATCAAACATCAAAGATGGTTCGAACGTTACTTGTGATATGGCGGTTCAATGTTACGCTGGTAACGCTGCTCGCGGTATGAGTCTCGTCGCTCTCCACAACGGTGGTGGTACTGGTATCGGTAAAGCTATCAACGGTGGATTTGGTCTCGTCCTAGACGGTAGCCACCGGATCGATGAAATCATCAAGTCTGCCATTGCCTGGGATACCATGGGCGGGGTTGCTCGTCGGAACTGGGCACGGAATAACCATGCCATTGAAACAGCGATCGAGTACAACCGTCTCCATGCAGGAACAGACCACATCACCATTCCTTATCTGGCAGATGAAGATTTGGTCAAAGAAGCCGTTCAAAAATTGTTTTAACATCAAAAAATAAAAACTGAGAAAGGGGAGGAAATGCACAAAGACCTCTCCTCCCCAACTTCTCCTATAAAAAGAGGTAATCATATGGCAAAAATTGTTGAGTGTATTCCAAACTTCTCTGAAGGACGCAATCAGGCTGTGATCGACGGATTAGCAGCTACAGCAAAAAGTATTCCAGGTGTCACTTTACTAGACTACTCGTCTGATGCCAGCCACAACCGTAGCGTCTTTACACTCGTTGGGGATGAAGAAAGCATTCAAGAAGTGGCTTTCCAATTGGTGAAATATGCTTCTGAAAACATTGATATGACCAAGCACGAAGGCGAACACCCTCGTATGGGGGGCAACAGACGTTTGTCCATTCGTTCCGGTTAAAGATATCACTACAGCTGAATGCGTTGAGATCGCTAATAAAGTAGCCGAACGCATCAATCGTGAATTAGGTATCCCAATCTTCCTTTATGAAGATGCTGCAACTCGCCCAGAACGGAAGAACTTGGCCAAAAGTGCGTAAAGGACAATTTGAAGGAATGCCAGAAAAATTGTTGGAAGAAGACTGGAAGCCAGACTACGGTGAACGCAAGATTCACCCAACTGCAGGGGTTACAGCTGTCGGTGTCCGTATGCCACTCGTTGCTTTCAATATCAACCTTGACACAGACGACCTAGAGATTGCCAATAAGATTTCTAAAATCATTCGTGGATCAAGCGGTGGCTACAAATACTGTAAAGCGATCGGTGTCATGCTAGAAGACCGCAACATCGCCCAAGTCTCCATCAACATGGTCAACTTGGAACAATTCCCATTGTATCGTGTTGTGGAAACTGTTCGTTTCGAAGCGCAACGCTATGGTGTTCGCATCATCGGAACAGAACTCATTGGACTGGCTCCTGCTAAGGCTTTGATCGACTCTGCTGAATACTACTTACAATTAGAAGACTTTGACTACAGCAAACAAGTCTTGGAAAATCACTTGTTGGGTTAGAAAGGGGATCTATGAAACTAGTTGACTTAAGTATTACGGGTTTGCCAAGGTCCTTGGTTCGGATGCTCCAGCTCCAGGTGGTGGTTCTGCTGCTGCCCCTATCTTTGCGAATGGGATTTCCCTTACAAAAATGGTCTGTGAACTGACCATTGGAAAGAAAAAATACGCTGAATTCGAAGACCACATCAAAGGGGTTAACGAAAAAAGCGCTCAACTCAAGACCAGTTACTAGAAGCCATTGACAAGGATACAGAAGCTTTCAACGTCGTATCAGCTGTCTTTGATCTTCAAAAAAAGAAACGGAAGAAGAGAAGAGAAATTTGCTCGTCGTGAAGCCATGCAACAAGCCTTGAAACAAGCAACTGAATCTCCCTTCTCTATGATGGAGCTCATCGTTGAGGCTCTTAAAACCACCAAAAAGCTGTCGGCAAATCCAACACCAATGCGGCTAGTGACCTAGGGGTAGCTGCTCTGAATCTTAAAGCTGGCCTTCAAGGTGCTTGGCTCAATGTCTTGATCAACATTTCAGGAATCAAGGACCTAAACTTCGTCCAAGAATACCATAGCAAGGGGAATCGAACTCCTCCAAACAGGCTCTAATCTTGCAGATAACATTTACCAAACCATTTTAGAAAGTCTATCTTAAACCTAGCAAATAAAAAAGAAAGAAGGGATTCTATGGTTTTATCGGATATTGAAATCGCCAATTCTGTCCAAATGAAGCCCATCACCGCTATCGCTGCTGAACTTGGATTGACCGAAGACGATATTTCGCTCTACGCAAAATACAAGGCAAAAATTGATAGCAACCAACTGGAACAACTCAAGGATAAGGAAGATGGAAAGCTAATCCTCGTGACAGCCATCTCACCAACACCTGCTGGAGAAGGAAAGACAACCACCTCTGTTGGCTTGGTCGATGCTCTTTCAGCTATTGGTGAAAAAGCCGTCATTGCCCTACGCGAACCTTCTCTTGGCCCTGTCTTTGGGATCAAGGGTGGCGCTGCCGGCGGCGGCTACGCACAAGTGGTGCCAATGGAAGATATTAACTTACACTTTACCGGTGACTTGCATGCCATTGGGATTGCCAACAACCTGCTCGCTGCCTTTAATTGACAATCATATTCACCACGGCAATGAGTTGGGCATCGATTCTCGTCGCATCACCTGGAAACGGGTGGTCGATATGAACGACCGTCAACTCCGTCATATTGTCGATGGCCTTCAAGGAAAAACAAACGGGGTGCCTCGTGAAGATGGCTTTTGACATCACAGTGGCTTCTGAAATCATGGCTATTCTCTGTCTCTCAGAAAATATCCTTGATCTCAAAGAACGTCTTGATCGCATCATTATCGGGTACAACTACCAAGGACAACCAGTCACAGCCAAAGACCTCAAGGCTGGAGGGGCCATGGCCTGTCCTCAAAGATGCCATTCATCCGAACTTGGTGCAGACTTTAGAACATACTCCTGCTATTATCCACGGTGGACCATTTGCCAATATCGCTCATGGCTGTAACAGTGTGCTGGCTACTAAATTGGCCCTCAAATATGCAGACTATGTCGTGACAGAAGCCGGCTTTGGAGCAGACCTCGGTGCTGAAAAATTCATCGATATCAAGTGCCGCATGGCGGGACTCAAACCTGCTTTGCCGTTGTCCCTCGTCGCAACCATCCGTGCCCCTCAAAATGCATGGTGGGGTTGCCAAAGCAGACTTGGCTACTGAAAATGTCCAAGCCGTTATCGATGGTCTACCAAACCTAGACAAACACTTGGCCAACATCCAAGAAGTCTATGGTCTACCAGTGGTCGTTGCCATTAACAAATTCCCACTGGATACAGAAGCCGAACTAGAAGCTGTCTATGAATCTTGTAAGAAACGTCACGTAGATGTCGTCATTTCGGATGTCTGGGCAAAGGGTGGGGCTGGTGGCCGTGACTTGGCTGAAAAAGTCATTCAACTGACTCAAGAAGAAAACCACTTCTCTTATGTCTATGACGAAGAAGACAGCATTGAAACAAAATTGACCAAGATCGTCACAAAAAGTCTATGGTGGTAAAGGCATCAGCTTAACACCAGCTACCAAACGCGAACTGAAAGAATTGGAAGCTCTTGGCTTCTCGAACTACCCAATCTGTATGGCCAAAACCCAATACTCCTTCTCAGATGATGCGAAGAAGATGGGAGCACCAAAAGATTTCACAGTTAAAATCAGTAACCTTAAGGTGGCCGCCGGAGCTGGCTTCATCGTAGCTCTAACTGGTACCATTATGACCATGCCTGGCCTACCTAAAGTTCCTGCCAGTGAAAAGATTGATATCGATGCCCACGGCAATATCACTGGTCTCTTTTAAGAAAGAAGGCGTCCTATGGTGACTCTCCTTCATCTTACCCCCCGCAGATTATCAAATTTCTACTTGGTCTGGTGGCCAAACCACCCAACTCTTTCTCTCCCCAGAGGGAGGAAGTTATCCAGATCGGACCTTTGACTTCCGCCTCTACTGCAACGGTAGAGGTTGAAAAAAGTAACTTTACCGATCTTACCGGCTACCACCGAATCTTGATGCCCTTGAATGCCTCCATTAGGCTCACCCATCACCATAAAGAAGTGGTTTTGAACCCCTTTCAAAGCTACTTCTTTGATGGGGAGATCCTGTATCTAGCCAAGGGACTTGTCAAGACTTTAATTTGATCTACAAACCTTCTTATCAGGGGCATATGAGTGCTATATCCCCAAAAGAGAGTGTCAAAAGTCAGAGTCGCTATCAATTGATCTATGCTCTCTGTCCGCTAACACTCAAATGGGGAACCAATCATTCTCAAACCCTCCAAACTCACGAGCTCCTGGTGATCGAACAAGCATCTCCTCTTCAAGAGATGACAATCACGTTTTTACCCCATCAGTCTGGGGAGCAACCGATTGCTATCTGGACTGGACTACAATAATGTTCACAAAGGAGAAACATTATGAACGGAGCACATAAACAGTCGATTGAGGAACAAGAAAAAGCGAAATTCAGCTTTAGCGGTGCCACTCTTTACGGTATCAATGCCGTGATCGGATCTGGTATCTTCCTCCTCCCTCAAAAAAATTTATTCTGGCCTCGGACCAGCTTCTCTAGCTGTCATGTTCGGAGTAGCCATTCTCGTCATGCTACTATCAGCCTGTCTGGCTGAAACGGCTGGCTACTTCGACAAAAACGGTGGAGCCATGCAATACTCAAAAGCCGCTTTCGGAGACTTCGTTGGCTTTAACGTTGGGATTCTCGGTTGGGCCGTTACTGTTATCGCTTGGGCTGCCATGTTAGCCGGCTTTGCTAAGATCTTCATCATCACCTTCCCAGCATTTGAAGGCTACAACCTTCCGATCAGTATCGGTATGCTGATTCTCTTGAGTCTGATGAACATTGCCGGTCTGAAAACCTCTAAGATGTTTACTCTGACAGCTACTGTTGCAAAATTAATTCCAATTGTCCTCTTCTCACTCTTTGCCATCTTCTTCATTCCCGGTGGCGTGAGCAAGGGCAACTTCACACCTTTCCTTCAATTGGAAAGTGGAACAAAGCCTCTTCAGTTCTATTTCTAGTACAGCCGTCTACATCTTCTACGGTTTCATCGGATTTGAAACCATGTCTATCGTTGCAGGGGAAATGCGCAACCCTGAAAAAGAACGTTCCCCGCGCTATCTTGGGATCCATCAGTATCGTATCTGTCCTCTACATGTTGATCATCGCAGGAACAATCGCCATGCTTGGTGGTCGCATTATGCAAACTGGTGCACCAGTACAAGACGCATTTGTCGAAATGATTGGCCCTATCGGAGCTCCACTCGTTTCTTACGGAGCCCTTATTTCAATCGCCGGTCTAAACATCGGTGAATCCATCATGGTCCCTCGTTTTGGTGCCGCATTAGCAACTGAAAAACTCTTGCCAGAAGGGCTTGGAAAAACAAACTCTAAGAATGCCCCTGTCATTGCCATTATCATCTCTGGTATCTTCGCTTTCTTACTCTTGTTATCTGGCTCTTTTGAATCATTAGCAACCTTCAGTGTTGTCTTCCGTTTCTTCCAATACATTCCAACTGCTTTGGCAGCCATCGAACTCAGAAAAATGTACCCAGACAAAAAGGTTACCTTCCGAGTACCATTTGGTCCCTGTTATCCCAGTTCTAGCCGTTGTGGTCAGTATCTTGATGATTGCAGGGGACAACCTAATGAACTTTGTTTGGGGTGCCATCGGTCTAGTGATCGCAAGTGGACTCTACTTTGTTTTCCACGGCGATAAACTACATAAATCGAAAAGCCCTTCCTCACTAATTTTCTTTACACAGTAGATGGGAACAGAGACGGGAGCGAAGCTCGGTTTTGCTCCCTAACCCATCTAGGACTCCACGAATATCAAACCTGAGCCCTTTTTCTCTATGACTCCTTTCAATTTTTTAGATCAATAGACAATGGGCCCATGTTTGGTATTCAAATTGAAGTACACAAACCTACTTCTACAGAACAACTACTCATAATCGGAGGTTTTATATGACTCAATTGATTCATTTAGATGGTAATAGCTTAACACTCGAAGACGTCATCGCTGTCGCTCGCCATGGTGCCAAATGTGAGCTTGATGAACAAGCCAAAGAAGCCGTTATCGCATCCCGTAAAATCGTTGATGACATTGTTCGGGAAAAACGAGTCGTCTATGGTGTAACCACTGGCTTTGGTTCCCTCTGTAATGTCAGCATTTCTCCAGAAGATACAGTTCAACTGCAAGAAAACTTGATCCGAACACACTCATCTGGCTTCGGTGATCCACTTCCTGAAGATGCCGTTCGTGCCATCATGCTGATCCGTATCAACTCACTCTTGAAAGGTTATTCTGGCATTCGTCTGTCAACTGTTGAAAAACTGTTAGAATTACTTAATAAAGGAGTCACTCCTTATATTCCTGAAAAAAAGGCTCTCTCGGAGCTTCTGGAGACCTCGCTCCTCTATCTCACATGGTTTTACCAATGTTGGGACTTGGACAGGCCTACTACAAAGGAGAACTTCTCAGTGGTCAAGAAGCCTTAGATCGTGCTGGAATTGAAAAGATCCAATTAGCTGCCAAAGAAGGGCTTGCCTTGATCAACGGTACAACCGTCCTAACGGGTATCGGTGCTCTTGCGACTTACGATGGTATCCAATTGCTCAAACTCTCTGATATCGCTGGTGCTCTCTCAATGGAAGTTCACAATGGAATTACCAGTCCATTCGAAGAAGACCTTCATTCCATCCGCCCACAAAGTGGACAATTGGCAACCGCTCGCAACATCCGTAACCTCCTTGAAGGAAGCAAGAAAACACAACCGTTGCAACCCAACAACGGGTCCAAGATCCTTACACACTCCGCTGTATTCCTCAAATCCATGGAGCCAGCAAGGATTCAATCGCTTATGTAAAAGAAAAAAGTTGAAATTGAAATCAACTCTGTCACAGATAACCCAATCATTACCAAAGAAGGCCACGTCATCTCCGGCGGAAACTTCCACGGTGAACCGATGGCACAACCATTTGACTTCCTAGGAATCGCCCTTTCTGAAATTGGGAATGTATCCGAACGTCGGGTGGAACGCTTGGTCAACAGCCAACTCAGCAAATTGCCATCCTTCTTGGTTAAACACCCTGGACTCAACTCAGGCTTCATGATTACCCAGTATGCTTGTGCATCCCTTGCATCGGAAAATAAAATTTTGGCTCACCCTGCTAGTGTCGATTCTATTCCATCTTGTGAAAACCAAGAAGATTTCGTCAGCATGGGAACGACTGCCGCTCGTAAAAGCAAAGAGAAATTCTTAAAAACTCCCGTCGCATCGTTGCTACTGAAATCATGGCGACTTGCCAAGCCTTGGATCTCAAACCAGAAAATCATGAACTTGGTAAAGGGACAAAACCAGCTTATGAGCTGATTCGTCAAAAACTGAACTTCATTGAATTTGACAAAGATATCGAAATCTTTGAAGAACTCAATAAAGCATCTGCTGTTGTCGAAAGCGAAGAATTCTTAGCAACCATCGAAAAAGCAGTTGACTTACGGATTCAATACTGATACAGTAAGGATAAAGCTTAAAAACAGAGGCTGGCGATCTTCTCAGCCTCTGCCTGCTTTCAGAAAAATAAGGGAGGCGACAAGCTTGCTCACAAACTACTATCCAATGACCTACAGCTACTACCAAGGTAGCATCGAGGACAATCCCTACACTGCCAAAATGGGGAATGGTCACCAAATTTTTAGACCTGAACGACGAGACCCTCACTCCATTTGAGGGGATGACCTTTGGGATCATCGGCTTTAAGAGCGACAAAGGAGTCTATATCAATAATGGGCGTGTAGGAGCGGTTGAGGGTCCTACAGCCATCCGTTCTCAAATCGCTAAACTTCCATGGCACTGGGGAACCAATGTAACAGTATATGATGTGGGAAATATTGACGGGCCCAACCATTCACTAGAAGAACTCCAAGAAAGTCTCTCACAAGCGATTCAGCGCATGTACCAATTAGGGATCCAACCCATTGTCCTAGGAGGCGGTCACGGAACTGCTTACGGCCACTATCTAGGGATTCAATCCAGTTTGGAAAAAGATGAACAACTGGCTGTGATCAATCTGGATGCCCACTTTGATTTGCGTCCTTACGACCAAACCGGGCCCAACTCTGGAACAGGTTTTCGTCAAATGGCTGATCATGCGAAAGAAAAGGGGCAGGACTTCCCTTACCTCATCCTTGGGATCCAAGAGCACAATAATAACCTCTTCCTCTTTAATTACGTTGCTAAAACACCAAGCATTGATTTCTTAACCGGGCAAGACCTCTTCCAGATGAGCCACCAAGCCATTCTGGATCGAATCGATCAATTTTTAGAAAACCAAACCGCGATCTATCTGTCTATCGATATGGATTGCTTTGCGGTCGGCTCTGCTCCTGGTGTTAGTGCCATCCAATCACTTGGTGTCGATCCAAAACTAGCCCTCCTGCTTCTCCAACACATTGCTGCCAGTGGCAAACTAGTCGGATTTGATGTCGTGGAAGTTTCTCCTCCTCATGACATTGACAACCATACTTCAAACCTTGCTGCGACCTTTATCTTTTACTTGACCCAAATATTGGCGCAACAAAAACTGAACTAAGAAGATTTCTACACACATAAAAAGCATAGAAACACTCATTGCTAGGGTATTTCTATGCTTTTTTCTTCGTTTTCAGACACACTGATCTTTACCTGAAAGGAGGACAGGCCACTTAGCCTTCTCTTATGATTTAGGCAAGAGACACTACAGGTCTTTTTAATTTCTTAAGAAACTGACGATCTCTGTAAGGATTCAAGTGTTGTTCTGCCACCTTCTTGTAGTAATTCTTATCTTCTTTCAAGAAGGTGCTCAGGGCAGGAGCGAGCTCTTCCCCCTTCTCCTTTTGATTAGATAAGAAAGCTAATAGATAATGAACCATCCCCTTATCCCGCGAATTGGCAGATGGATTCATCGTCCTTTCTTTTCGAGCCAGATAATCCGCAACCTTTCTCCTGATCCCCTTGCTGACAAGCAATCAAGGATTGGTAAAATTCGAGCAATTCTTCCTTTCCAAGGGAAGCGAACACTGGACAAAATCTTCTGAGCTCTGTCAAAACAGCGGCGAGCTTGGATCAAATCTCCCTTCCAATAATAGGCGATCCCAAGATCAATATCAAAGACGACACGGACGGAATCAACAGCTTGATCTCCCACTAAACGCAGAACCTCTTCTAAGTGTGTGACCGCTACTTGGAAATGGCCTCTCACTTGCTCGATTTCAGCGAGGTAGGCCAAAGAAGCTGCAATTTGAATGGCATACTTGGCCTGCATGCTATTGGTCAAACTAAAGCAATCAATAGAACGATACAGATGCCGGGTCGCCTGGTCCTCATCGCCAACCATCAGGTGATACAAGCCCTTCAAACGCAACTGGATCGCGATGACCTCGTGATTATTAGCTTGGATGGCATCGTCCAAAGCCAAATCTGTATAATAGGCCATCTCAGGGATATTTTCCGTTTGAATGCAATAATAAATGATTTGCCGATAACCCTCTAAGAGGAAGTCAGATTGTTTGAGTTCCCGCGCAAAGGAGATGACTTTTTGGATATCATGTATCCCTTTTGATACTCCCCACTTCGAATAAAATAGCGACCTTCTAGGTACAAGTAACGCAGTTGTAAATGCTTGTATTCTCTATCTCTTTGGTGCCTTGAAAAGAGGTTATCTAATTCTAGGCGTAGGACGAGATAACTCTCCCAAAAATGTCCAAACGGCTATTTGTACCATCTGATAGGATGCCCTCATCTGCCTTTGGAATAAATCGGAAACAGTTCATGCTCCAGCTGAAGGATTTCTTCTAAGTAGGTCAACTCAAAAGATAAGGAGCGCAAGAGATTTTGCGATCGCTTGTATTGGTAGGCAATTTCCTTATAAAGAAGAAGGTCCGTCGCAGCTTCTAAGCTTTCTTCCAATTTTTGCGCAATTTGTTGGTGGAAGAGCCGCCGTCTAGCTGGCGAAAGGAGATGGTAAAAGTACATAGCTACCAATTGCTTGCAGAATTGAACCATGAGAGCCTCCCTTCTTCTACGATTGAGACGATCGCTCTTTCAGATAATGGCTCAACTAATTCTGTCAAAACAGGAAGTTCAGTAGCTGTCAATTCCGCCAGGATGGACAGGAGAGATCGGCTTATGAAAACAAGATAAGTAGTGAAGAAGGGCCTCTTCCTCACTGCTCATGTCCCCAAGTTCCTGAGAAAGATAAGCTTGAATGATATCAGGCAAGGGTTCTAAATTTTCATTTTCTTTCCACTCTTCGATATAGCTGGACAGAAAGAAAGGACTGCCTTCACTCCATTCGACCATCTGCTCCATCACTGCCGGCTCTATTGCTCCCAGTTCCCCTTTCAAGAGAGCACGACTTTCACTAGGATCAAAATTGGTCAACTCTAGTTGAGACAGCCGTTTCTCTACCTTTAAGCCCCCAAGAAGTTGACGAAGAAATCTAGTAGAGGCTCTTCCGCTGTAAAAATTAGTTGCCATTTCTCCTGACTTCTTCTCTCCTCTAGTTGTTTCACTTTTTCTAGAGACACTGCATCGATCCACTGGGCATTTTCGAGCAGGATCAGGAGCGGTTTTTCTTTGCTAAGGCCTTGAAGCTGATTCCATACAGAAATGAGATCATCCTCCTCTTCCAGAAATGAAATCCCCATCTCATCCCCCAGTTTCTCTAGAGCTTGTCTGAGATCATTCCAACTGCTTCCTTCGTAGCGCTGACTAGTAGCTCTTCCTTCCACCTTGATAAAATTAAAACTGCGATTGGACATCAAGACCAACTGCCGCAAGAGACGTTTCTTACCTGTTCCAGATTGCCCCATCACGAGAAAAGGACCTACCGCCTCACCCGTCTCGACTAAGGAAAGGTATTCCTCGAGTTGCGAGAGTTCTTGTTTCCGACCAAAGAAGGAAAGTTCACGGATATTCAAGCAATTGGTCAGTTTATGAGTTCGTTTGGCTTCCAAAACGGAGTGATAAAGTTCCTCAATCGCTCGACTGGGACGCACACTGAGCTCGCGATCCAATAAATCGACTAGCTTATAATAGGTCTCGAAAAATTTTCCTAGCTGGTGATGAAAGCTATAATACTCCATCAAGAGCTGGTAGTTTTTCTCTTCATATTCATCCAGCTCTACCAAATGATGGAGTAACCGTTCTATACTAGGATCTGCAAAACCGACCTGCTCAATTTTTTGATAGCAACTTTCGACATAGAGCTTCCTATAAGCATCTCGTTTGCGAGAAGCCCACTGGTCAAAGTCTTCATCATCCTTGACATAGAAGCCCTCTAGAAAGTCTCCCCTGATAGAGATCCAAGGCACTTAATGGGTCTCTTTCAAAAGCTGAACATCTAAAGAAAGATTCAAGTCAGGATTAAGAGCCAAACTGCTTCGGCTTGGTGAGACAATGATATCTCCTTCAAATATTTTATTGGCTTGGTAAACCGTATTCCGTAAGTTTTGCGAGCTACTTGGTTTTCCTTATCTCCCCAAAAGGATACCGGCTATTTCATCACGGTTAACTTGGCCCATGACCGCTAAATAATAAAGCAAGGCCTCCATCTTCGAAAAAGAAAACCGAATATCTTTCTGATTGAAAACAACCTTAGGGGTCCAAATAACTTTAACGTGAGATCTTTCTTCATTGCAAACGCCTCCAAAAACGTCATATTAATACTATAAAAAAAAAGTTGGCTTTTAGCAAGTGATTTATCCAAATAAAAAAGAGACTGAGAAATTTTCTTTCTCAATCTCTACACTTCCTACTAAAAGTGTTGATTAATTCACTTCAAAATTCGGTTGATGATCAAATAACGCCTTTGTTGCTTGGTAGACGTGGTAAGCGACATCTTCATTGTTCATGGTGTAAAGATGGACACCTGCCACATCTTGAGTAACCAAATCAACGATTTGATCGACTGCATAAGCCAAGCCAGCTGCGCGAAGAGACTTTGGATCATGCTCATACTTGTCTAGAATGGCTTTAAACTTCCGTGGGATATGAACATTTTCACAAGTCTTAAGGAGACGAAGAGCCTGATTACGATTGAGAATCGGCATCACTCCTGCATGAATAGGAACATTGATCCCAGCCAAGGTACACTTATCCTGAAAATCATAGAAACGCTCATTGTCAAAGAAAAGTTGAGTGACCAAACTAGAGCACCCTGCATCTACCTTCTTTTTAAGATTTTGAATATCTGAAATTTGGTTTGGAGAATCTGGGTGTCCCTCAGGATAGCAGGCACCAATCACCTCAAAATGGGGCGCGTCTGTTTTGATAAATTCAATCAGATCCGTTGCATAACGAAAGTCTTTTAAAGGTTCCACCTGGGGATAATATCCCCACGCAGAGCCAAAATCCGATGAACCCCTACTTCATCTAACTCATGAAGAGTATCGGCCACTTTTTCCTTGCTCAAATAAACGGCTGGTAAGTGAGCAATTGTCGGAATAGACAATTCATTTTGAATATAATTGGCTAAAAGCAACCGTCGTCTCTTTGATATTGTATTTATTATTGCTAGCGGTCACACTAATGAAGTGAGGGGCTAGCTCCTGCATATTTGCCAAGGCACGTAAGAGCTTGGCATTGCCTACTTCAGGATTTGGAGGAAAAACTTCAAATGACAGAGACGGTGTGTGTTGTGACATATTCTATCCCTTTTCTTTTTGTTTTTTTGATCAAGAACTCTGAGCCACTATTTCTAGGATAAGGGAACGAGTCGAAAACCCTCTACACGACGATAGAAGGTCCTCGAAACATTTCTTACAAGTGTTCACGCGCTTCTTTAGCAGCATTAACGAGCTTGATCAAGCTTTCTTTTTGTTTCTTTAATTCCGCGAGTCTTCAAACCACAGTCGGGGTTGATCCAAACTTTGCCACTTGGTACTTTGGCCAAGATTGCTTCGATAGTGTGATCAATTTCACCGTCTTGTGGGACACGTGGTGAGTGGATATCGTAAACCCCAGGTCAACTTCTGTTTGGAAGTTTTTCGCTTTCAACTCATCCAAGATTTCAAGGTTTGAACGGCTTGCCTCAAATGAGATAACGTCCGCATCCAAGTTGTCGATAGCTTGGGGATGATATCTGTAAATTCTGAGTAACACATGTGCGTGTGGATTTGGGTGTCTGGTGCTACAGTTGAGTGTACCAAACGGAAGGCTGGAATCGCCCAATCAAGATAGTCTTCGTACCAGTCGCTACGACGAAGTGGCAATTTTTCACGAAGAGCAGCCTTCGTCGATTTGGATGATTTTCACTCCTGCAGCTTCAAGGTCAAGAACTTCATCCTTGATGGCAAGAGCGATTTGAAGAGTAGAATCCTTGATAGAGATGTCTTCACGTGGGGAATGACCAGTTAAGGATGGTCACAGGTCCAGTCAACATACCTTTAACCGGTTTGTCTGTACGGCTTTGTGCGTAGCTAGACCATTTCACAGTGATTGGGTTAAGACGAGTTACATCACCCCAGATGATTGGTGGTTTCACTCCACGCATACCGTATGATTGTACCCAACCGTTTTTAGAGAAGAGGTAACCAGACAAGTTTTGACCGAAGTACTCAACCATGTCGTTCCGCTCGAATTCACCGTGTACAAGTACGTCAAATCCAACTTCTTCTTGCCATTTGATCCATTCGTCAATCGTTTCAGCAAGAAAGGCATCATATTCTTCTTGTGTCAATTCACCCTTACGGAAGGCCAAACGTTTAGCACGAACTTCCTTGGTTTGAGGGAATGAACCAATGGTAGTTGTTGGAAGTGCTGGAAGCTTGAAGGCTTCTTTTTGGATTTCTTCCCGTTCTGCGAAGGCTGGCAAACGAGTGTAGTCTGCTTCTGTCAAGGCGCGATACGAGCATGAAGTTCAGCATTTGCTCCGACACGTTCAGTTGCAAAGAGTTCTTTGTTGGCAGCAAGAGCTTCTGCACCTTGACCGTTACGGATGGCATCCAAGTCACGCAATTCACCCAATTTTTCAACCGCAAAGGCGAAGTGGTTCAAAATAGCTGGTTCAAAATCTTCATTAGCCGTTGTAAATGGCACATGAAGAAGGGAGCAAGAAGTCGTCAAGACAATCTTTTCAGCTGGAACTTGATCCAAGATTTCCAAGCTCTTTTTCATAGTTGTTGCGCCAGATGTTTTTCCCATTCAATACCAGCATAAAGGGGTCTTATCAGCTGGGAAGCCACCTTTCACCAATTCAAGTGTTTTTTCCCTTCAACAAAGTCAAGACCGATACCATCTACTGGCAAGTTTACAAGGTCATTGTAGACATCACGAACATCACCAAAGTAAGTTTGGATCAAGACTTCAAGGCCTTTCTTGTCAGCCAAGAGTTTGTTGTAGAGGTTCAAGAAGAGAGCTTTTTCTTCAGCTGACAAATCTTTTGACAAGAGCTGGCTCATCGAGTTGAATACGAGTCGCACCAAGCTCAGCCAATTTGGCAAAGACTTTTTGATAAGCAAGCAACCAAGCTGTCGACGAAGTCTTCAGCTTTCACACCATCTTCAAAGTCAGATAATTGAAGGAAAGTGAATGGTCCAACGACTACTGGACGAGTGTTGATCCCCAATTCTTTGGCTTCTTGGTACTCATCAAAAATCTTGTGACCAGCCAATTTCACTTCTGTTGTTTTTTCAAATTTAGAACGATGTAATGGTAGTTGGTGTTGAACCATTTTTTTCATTGGAAGGGCACGGACATCCCCTTTTTTCACCTTGGTAACCACGCGCCAAAGCGAAGTATTGTTCAAGGTCTGTCAAATCAAGTTTTTGAACAGATGCAGGCACGACGTTGAAAAGGAAGGCTGCATCAAGGAAATTGTCGTAATGTGAGAAGTCATTTGAAGGAATCTCTGAGATGCCTTGTTCTTTAACAATGTTCCAGTGTTAGTGCTAGAAATTTTATTGTTTCTACAGCACTCGACTGATGAAACGAGCTTTGTTTGGCCTGAGCAGAGTGCGAGGCTCACAGGGAGTCTGAACACACGGTTGTCAAAGATAGAAGTAAGTCAGATTGCAGATCGAAACTGCTATTTTGACTTTTATCCGCAGACGCCCTTAGTATCTTGATTTAATCTTGAACTGCGTAGAAGTTCGCTGACTCCGTACTCGCTGAGGAGAGTAGATGACTTCGTCCTCATTCTGACGAAGACTACTCTATCGAGAAAAGAACCTGCTTCTGATAATTTCCCCTATTTTTCATTTACTTTCATTAGGCTAGTTTGACACAGAAGGCATCCCAAGGGGCTAACTTGCCTGATTCAGGGACTTGTTTCTACATGGCATTATTGGCAATGAGAACCTCTTCAACCCCACTTGACGAGTGGCAACTCTTGCTCTTGACTGGAGAGATTGACAACCACCAAATGGAGCTTGCTCTCCTTCTACCCGCTTGTAGGCAAAACCTTGTCTGCTGCGTCCACAGTCATAATCAGCAGTCACAAGCCAGGGTACTCTTTTTCTCAAAGCAATAGTGGGGGCTTGGTAGGTATATGAAAATCTGGATCTGCTTGCTAGGGCAACCCTCCACATTGATCTCTTTTTAGTTTGGGTTGACCGCAAGCCATGGACGACCTGTCATCAAAAGCCGGCTTCTGCTTCATCATTCCACCATCCGATTGTCCGTTGTCCCCGACCAATATGGGATTTGATCCATGATCGCTTTCGAGCAGGAGCTGCCCTTTTCTAAGGCTTTCATGGGCATAATTGATCGACTCAACCTTATCTTCTACGTCCTCAAGGGGTCTTAAATGGATAGTGGTCATCGATTTCTTCCCCTTGATAGATATAAGAGTTCCCTTCATCAAGTGAAGCAAGAATCGCTAAAGCCTTGGCAGATTTGACACGATAGTTCCATCATCCCCCAAGTTGACTACAATCCGTGGCAAATCGTCAAGTTTGTTCAAAATTCAGCACTTCCTCTTCTCCCAATTCCGTCTGCCACTTGGTGAAAATTTCCTTCAATTTAAGGCTTGTCAATTCCTTAGCGGCCAGATTGCCATTTTGGTTGACCAGGTTGTGGTAGTGACCGATGTCAAATTGAAACCATGGACAATTCTTGATTTTTCGGATTGGAGTATTGGCAGCAATCTCTGGAGTCTAATTTCTCCTACTGTGAGAGCAGATCCTTATCACCAAAGGTTGTGATTCATTTCTTTCAAGGATGGAGCATAGGACCATTGCTGATGATTTCCTGATCTGGAATCTTACCGATCATATCCGATCACACATCCATACGAGCCACCAATTCCCTTGTCAATCCAGAAATTCATCATGTCATAAACTTGATGGCGCAACTGTGGATTTTCCCAATTAAAGGTCTGGTTGCTTCTTACTAAAGAAATGCAGATAATATTGGCCTGAGGTCTTCATCAATTCCCAAGCAGATCCACTAAAAGATAGATAAATAATACCATTGGGTTCATCGCGCCAGTGGAAATCTCGCTTTGGACTGTCTGGATTTTCACGCGCCTCGATAAACCATGCATGCTCATCAGAGGTATGGTTAACCACCAAGTCCGCCAATGATTTTTGATCTTGCGTTTATGACTTCTGCGATCCAATTCTTCCATATCTTCCATGGTACCAAGATGGAGGCAATATCCTCGTAATCGAGATGTCATAGCCGTTATCCTCAGCCAGGACTCTTGTAATTTGGTGAGAGCAGATGGCTGTAATCCCCAAGCTTTTCCAGATAGTCAACTTGCTCCGTAGTCCCCCCTTGAGATCCCCGATGCCATCACCATTACTAGCCCGAAACTTTTTGGATAAACAGTAAAATTACGGCATTATGCCACCATTTTGTTCCATTTTTCTTCTCCTTTTATGATTGTGAAATCACTTTCATCATACAAAAATAGGGGTGAAATTGCAAGAATTTAAAAGTCTTCATTCTCTTCTGGAATAAATCACTTCAAAAGACGTTGGCGCAAACCTTTTCCTCCAAAGGCGTGATGACCCTTCATCAACTGTTTCCAATCTTCGCTCTTGAACAAGCCGCAAATAATTCTAATCGTAATTGGGTTGGCAGATTTTGAAGCTCAAACATCGGTCTTCTTTTTTTGGCAATCGGACGTGATTACGCTCACCCATCGCAATTTCTTGACTTTTGATTGTCCACTAAAGATAGGGGCTGTCTCCAAAGGTATGGAGCAAGAAACAGTGCTGTCTCTTTCAGGAAGCAAGGCTAGATCACCTGTTAAATCAGTCTAATCTTTCTTTCATCCCAATCGACTGTTAGCGGGTTTCAACCTTTACTTAACTCCTTCGACAGTACGAAGGAACATTATCTGGGGAAGAGATGCCAGTCAGCATTTCTGGAAGGTTCCCCTGTCTGTGCTTGTGCATCCATAGGGATGATGGCTCCCGCACGTGCAAAGACTGGAATATGTCCAACTGTCCCTAAAGACCGTGAGCTTGCCTCTTCCTTCATACTTTCCAATCATGGAAGAAATCATGCGCGCCGTCTGGAACCAAACGCTCACGAAGCACTTATGAAAGACCGGATCCAGCGCTTCGGTAGTGGCGCCACCATGAGTTCACTGCCAAAGAAATATTGATTCTTCGCTTCGCAAGCCTCTTCATTTGGGTGGTGGTAATAGAGGGGGTTGAGGCAAGGGCAGCCCTTCTTCGTGCGTCGCAACATTCATGAGATGTAAGAATAAGGCAGTAGCAATGGCAGGCACCATCTAACTTCATCAAGCGACCTTGGTCTCGGGAGAATCGGCTCACAGGTTCCTTGCTTAAAAGGCATTACAAAACTATGGAGACGATTGATCGATTCAAAACATAAACTGCATAACTTTGAAGAGCGCGGTCATCTTACCATGATTACCGATATCGTGACTCCACCAGGTGTAGCCGATATTGGTAAATAGGGTTGAAAACTGAGGGATTGAAGTCACAATAGTGTCCCCACAAACAATCAGGATACCTGATATTGGACCTTCTGAATAAGATGAGACCACAGCTTGGCCTTTTCGACAGTGTCTAGTGTGATTTAACAACCAAAGGGGATCCATCTTACCATGACTTCTACCTTGCTGCCAAATGAATCCCCCAAAAAGTCCCACTCCAGTCTTCCAAGGATGGTGAACATCTTCGAAATAAGCTTCGCGAAAGGCTGGACTCTAAAGTCAAAGCTAACAGCTATTTGCAAACCATGGGATAAGCATCTTCCGAAGGCGCAATTCCTCTGCCGGATAGTTTAAGGTCACCTTAAACCACGCTCATGCAGGCTATTTAAGAAGGCAACTGGATCGGGAATCAAATCCCGGTTCCAACTATAGCCAGTCAGCCACTTCCCAAAGCGAGCAGGAGGAGGAATCGCCGTCTTGTGCCAATCCATCTCGATCACGCGACTAGAGGCACCCCTTCTGCTACGAGAGCGATCCATCAAATCTGTGACTGGTGGTATAAAAGGACATACCGGCTCCACCAGTTGCCAGGCATAACATTGGCTTGAAGTGATGAGGCTTTGTCCTCTCCAATGTT
>VOFI01003449.1_pt1 | contig 31188 bp, 25 predicted proteins | sample 5384131 | NCBI WGS metagenome assembly VOFI01 (sample SAMN12384728, study PRJNA508395) | human gut metagenome | isolation source: healthy gut H | host: Homo sapiens
ATATCAATATCATTGCGGCACAGGCCGGAAGTCTGGATAACACAAATAAAGACCGGAGAATCCTATGGAACCCTACTATTACAGCCAAATGAACAAAAGTACAGCAGAACGCCTATCATGCCATGAAAACAGGGCTTATGTCGATGGCCCCTCTTTTTATGGTTCCCAAACTGGAAAACCGGGAGCTGGGGGATATTTTTTTCCAGCTGCGCCTGGACTGTCCGGAAATATTCTATGCATCCGGATTTCATTATCGTTTTTACCCGGAGGCCAATAAGGTGGAAATGATACCGGAATATCTTTTTGAAAAAGGTAAGATAAAAGAACATCAAAAGGCGATGGAATCACGGTTATCCAAGCTGGCGCGTCCGGCGGTGGATTTGCCGGAATGGGAAAAAGAGCTTTACATCCATGATTTTATCTGTTCCTCCGTCCGATATGATAAGCTGAAAAAAGCCTATTCCCATGAGATTATCGGGCCGTTGGGGCAGGGAGTGGGCGTATGTGAAGGAATTGCCAAGACGGTGAAAGCTCTGTGTGATGCGTTGGGTATTTGGTGCATGATCGCCATTTCAGAAGCAAACCCGGAAAAAAAGATCAAATACCGCCATGCCTGGAATATCATCAGAATCGGCGGAAAATATTATCATCTGGACGCAACCTTCGATAATACGCTGGGCAGCAGGGATGCCATACGATATGATTATTTCAACCTGGAGGATGCCCGTTTTTTCCGCGACCATGAGCCTGTTATTTACAGAGCTCCTTCCTGTAACGAAGGCGGTTTTTCCTACTACATAACGAAAAAGCTTTCCTTTACCAAAGCAGAAGACGTGGAAAAAAGAGCCGTCCAGGCAATAAAAAAGAAAAAAATCTTGACCTTTCACTGGCGCGGCGGCTATCTTACGCGGGAGAAGCTGACGGAACTGCTGGAGCTTCTGGAACGAACGGGAAGGGATAAGGGAAAGTATGCCCAGATCCATGTGAATTGGCCCCAGGCGGTTTTGTCCGTCAGGTTTCTTGATGAACTGCCGGAAAAAGAGGTAGTGATGGAAGAGGCTAATGAAGAAGAACTATAAGCGGTGAAGGCCGCTGTAGGAATGCAGAAAAAATAAAGCCGCCGGGTGTATTGATTCCAACCTGGCGGCTCTGTTTTTTACTCCTGCGTTATTTTTTCTTCAAACAGATTATCCCGTGTTATATTATTCAGCCATTTCTCACTCCGGTAATGCTTGAATACCCACGGCCATTTCACAAATTCATCCGTACACAGCAGGAAATAAACCCACATAACAGGAAGCTTAAATACAAAGGCGGCGATAAAGCCAAGGGGAACCGCATAACACCACATGTCGATAGTATCGCAGACGAATCCGAACCGGCTGTCCCCTCCGGCGCGGAAAACACCGGCTATCAGGGTGGTGTTGACGGCTGCGCCCATGACGTAATAGGTGTTGATGAGCAGCATGTACTTCAGATAATGCATGGCTGTTTCGGAAAGCGAGGCGTATTTCAGTACAAAGGGCGTAGCTGCCAGGATCAGAAGACCTCCCAGGGCGCCGCTTATTACGGTCAGCTTCATCAGCTTCTTAGCATCTTCCCTGGCATCTTCCAGACGGTTCTCACCTATGACCTTGCCGAGCAGAATACCGCCGGCGCTGGCAATTCCGAAGCAGAGGATGGTTCCGAAGTTACGCACTACGATAACGAAGGAATTGGCGGCTACCGCATCGGAACCCAGATGGCCGATGATGATGGAATAGGTGGAAAAAGCCACTCCCCATATGACGTCGTTTCCAAGGGCAGGAAGGGAAAGCTTAATAAAATCCTGGAATAATATTTTGTTGCGGGTGAACATATAACGGAAATCAAGCTTAATGTCCTTACTGAAAGTGGAAACAAAGAAGCAGCAAATCAGTTCGACGATACGGGAAATGGCAGTCGCTAAAGCGACACCCTTTACACCAAGCTTCGGTGCGCCGAACAGACCGAAGATAAAAACGGCATTTAATATGATATTCAGGGAAAATGCGAGCACATTAAGAGCCATGCTGACAGTTACTCTTCCGATACTCCGCAGCACAGCCAGATAAACCTCTGTAATACCCCAGCACAAATAAGTGATACTCATAAAACGTAAATAGGAAGCCCCCAGGGTAATCAGTTCCGGATCATTGGTGAATACCTTCATCATGAGCTCCGGAATCAGCAGGGCGACACTGGCAAAGGCCAGGGAAATGACGAGGGAAAAACGCAGGGCAATCCCTTCCACCACTTCGATGGCATGCATGCCAGGGCACAGAATCCGGACTGCCGTAATAAACCATAAATAAAACGCTGGCATATTGGGAAGCCAGGGAAACCGCTGAAATGGAAGGCAATCCTGATGACAATCCACCTTGAAAACTTCTGTAAAACCGGTGGCGTGAAAAATGCATATAAAATATCCCCCTCCGTATAAGAAGCACTCCTGAAATGCGGGAATGCTTTCTTAATTATACAACCAAAGAGAGGGGAATGTATACCGCAATATGAGCTGCAGGATGTAAATCGTCAGTTTTACTCAGGCCTGTTCTTAATGACCAGTTCCAACAAGTGCAGATCCTCCGTACTGGTAATGATTTCGGAGATGGATTTCTTTTTGAATTTGTGTAATATGCTGTGGATCTGAGACTTAACTGTGGACATTTCCACATGCCGGATCGCACAGATATCAGCGCGGGTATGGCCGGAGGAAAGCAGGTACAGAGTATCAAGCTCCGTTACGGTAAGGGAGGCGAGCAGATTCAGCATATAAAGGAAGCTGGTTTCATAGGTCTTTACCCGTTTGAATTCGCTGCGGATCTTACCGGCGATTTCAGGTCGGATAGGGGAACGGCCTTCATAGGCGGCCTTTATGCCGGAAATGATTTCCTCGTTAGAAGAATTTTTGAGCATATAATCACATACGCCCAGCTGGAAAGCGGAAAAAATCAGTTCATCGTCCTCATAAACGGTAAGGATTATGATTTTGATATCCGGCAGTGAAGCCAGAATTTCCCGGGAGGCCCTGATGCCTGCGTCCTTTGTTTCCATTTCAATATCCATCAGTATGATGTCAGGAGGAGAGGCGAGAGCGGCGGAAACCGCCTCTGTCCCGCTGCTTACACTCCCTGTAAGTTCAATTTCAGGACACTGGCCCAGATAATAGGCGTATTTTACCCGGATCGGTTCCAAATCCTCTGCAATGAGAACCTTTATCTTATTTTCCATTTGTCTGCCTCTTTTCGGTGAAAATCTGTGTGATTTTAGGAAGGAGTATCTGAAAGGAGGTCCCTTTGCCTAGAGTGCTCTGCACTTCGATCTTTCCTTCATGTGCCTGGATGATGCGGTAAGTGAGGGACAGGCCGATTCCCCAGTGTTTGGATGTGGGTTTGGAAGAAAAGAACGGAGTGAATATTTTCTTTATATTATTTTCCGATATTCCCGTTCCCGTATCCTGGATTTCAAGAAGGATCCAGTCGTCCGTATTGCGCAGATTAACAGTGAGCGCGCGCTCCTCCTGCGTATCGGCGCTGATCTCCTTTGCCTCTATGGCATCCATGGCGTTGCATATAATGTTGTGGAGCGCCTGTTCCAGATAAATGGGATCCGCCAGCGCGAGCACCGGATAATCCGCGAAATTTTTCCTGATTTCAATTCCTGAATCTTCTTTGCAGAATGGGGCGAGTATTTTTTCCAGCAAATCCTTCAAATCGATATCAATCAGATGCAGTTCGCTGGTTTTCGTGCTTTTATGTATTTCATCAATCCTGGTATAAAGTTTTTCACAGCGGTCTATGGTATCCTGTATTGTTTTTTCCGGATAATCCGCAGCCGGAAGCAGTTCAAGGCCGGACTGTATGGCGAGCAGCTCATTCTTTACATAATGGCAGAAGACCTTGGAGGTGGTTTCCGTTGCGTCAATCTGCTTGGAGATTTCAAAAGCCTCCGCATTGATCTGGTGGCTGATATGGGTGAGCCGGTACAGGCTGCCGCAGATGAGCAGCAGGAAAATAATGAATACAAAGGGAAAGAGATTATAAAAAATAAGGCTGTTTCCCAGATTAATATACCAAAAATAGTAGGACTGCGCAATTTTTGAGATTCGCAGCAAAAAGGAGGGCGTTCGGGAAATAAAGGTAAAATACAGGGTGCTCAGAGTGAAAAAGCAGACAGTCATCATCAGAAAATTATAACGGATCAGCTGGATTCGGGGCGAGTGGTAAAAGGAAACCAGAAGCATGAGGACACTGAGCAGGACCAGAAGGTTGTTGCCGGATCTGGTAAGCATATAGAGTATATTTTCCGCATCATAAAATTGTTTGGAGCCCATAAATGCCGGATATAAAAAATAATAGAAACGGATATTGAGGGCGGGATCATAAATGATCAGCTGGAGCAGGAGATAAATCCAGATGGCGATTTTAGTTCTTCGTATGGTTTTTGCGGTGAAGGGAGTGTGGAAGTTCAGGGCGAAATAGACGCTTGCCAGCACGATGCTGAGACTGGCGGCATTAATGAGCCTGATTACGTTAAAACGGGAAATAGGAAGGAAGAAAAGATACCGCCATAAAGGATCCGGCAGGTAAAAGTAATTTTTTATCACATTATAGTAATAGGCATCCCTGGAATAATAAATCATCATGCTTAAAATGGCGAAAAAATAAGCAACAAGAACAAGGGTGAAGGGAATCGTATGCCTTTCCTTATGGTGTTGGTAAAGCATAAAGAAGATGATGAAAAGCAGAATAAATAATACATAAAACATAGTTATTTCTCCCATTATAAATGCCGGTCTGAAACGGATTCCTGCCTTTTATTGTGTTTCCTTGCGCAGGCGTCTGCGGTAAGCCGTGGGTGTTTCACCGGTGTGTTTCCGAAACAGCCGGGTGAAATAATTGTAATCCGGTATCCCAACCTGTTCTGCAAGTGTACAAACCGGTATATCTGTTCGTTCCAAAAGCTGTCGGGCTTTATCCAGCCGGGCATTCCGTATCATTTCGCCTGCCGTACAGCCATACTGTTTTTTTACCTGGGAGCAGAGCATTGTTTTTCCTGTGCCCAGTGCATCACACAACCGTTCCAGGGACAGAGGTTCATCCAGATGTGCCGTAATATACTGCTTTGCCCGGCGGGGCAGGCTTTCACACTGCAGCCGGATACAATCCTCCAGCCAGACGGAAACGGCGCAGGCCCGCAGCACCCGGGCACAGGCGAGGATGTGCTCTTCGTCCGCGAGGGGAAGGCTGGAAAAGGCCGACTGAAGGTTATCAGCCGGGATTCCTATTTCTGACAGATCCTTGATGACTTTTCTGCATTGTCCCTGCGGTTGGGAGGTTCGGCGCATCTGGCCGAACATCAGGAAGCCCAATATTTCCTCTCCATTGCATATCGGGGCGGCGGCTTCTGTAAGTCCCGCGTGGCATTGATAAATGTGAATTTCTCCGGGAGCCTTTTCCCCGGAGAGTTCCAGCGCTGCACGGTCACAGGCAAGGCAGCGTTCCAGTCCTTCCGGGCGTGAACGGATAAGCCTGCAGAAGCCGCTGAGCTTTATCGGGAATGCGGCCACCTCTTTGCAGGCCAGATCAAATACCCCCACCCGCAGGCCGGTTATGGTGTGGAAATCCCGGAGAAGCGGGAGAAGTCTCTTTTTGTCGAAGACAATTTCCATGATGTCCTCCCATATATAATGGTAAAATAGTTCGCTACTGAACGATTATGCTAATAATAGCACAATTGTTCCTATTATGCAAAAAATGGTTTTGGTAGAATGAGGGGTGTGGGGGAGTTCCCGCCGCCTCCCCGTCCGCCGCACCGCCTTTCCCTGCCGCCGTCTTTCTTACTGCCTGCCGCCATGGAGTATGTGTTGTCCTCTCCAGCCTCAAAAACGGGGTGTTTCTAAAGGGTTTGTTCTGCCGGAAGGCGGCCAACGCGGCAAAACTCCTCACCCATGCGGCTTTGGCCGCACGGGTTCGTCAGACAGGCCGCTAAGGGCGGCCGTCTTCCGACAGAACAAACCCTTAAGAAACATCACCGTTTTTTCCCATGGAGAGGGCAACACATACTCCACGGCGGCAGGCAGTAAGAAAGACGGCGGCAGGGAAAGGCGGCGCGGCGGACGGGGAGGCGGCGGGAACCGGCAGGTTATGGTGAAGTGCGGTGGGAAGAACATGTATAGAGAAGGGAGAAGATGTATTATGACGCAAAGGGAGTTAGTTATTGCAGCGTTGAATCATGAAGAAACTACTACGATTCCTTATCATATTGATTTTACGGGGCAGTCGCTGGAGCAGTTGATTGCTTATACGGGGAATCGGGATATCGGGGAGCAGCTGGGGGTGTGTATGAATTATATCCAGTATTGGGGATGGCCTTCGGAGATAGATGGGCGTCCTGGTTATTTCCGGGATGAATTTGGGGTTGTGTGGAACAGGAATGGGGCTGATAAGGATATTGGGGTGGTGGAGAAGCCTCAGATAGAGGATTTGGAGGAATGTGATTATCGCTTTCCGGTATGTGATGAGGCGAGGCTGCGGCGGGAGTATGAGGAGCTTGTGGCGGGTAAAGGGGATCGGTTTACGATGGCTGGGTTCGGGTTTTGCATGTTTGAGAGATCCTGGTCTTTGATGGGGATGGAAAATGTGCTTATGAGTATGATTATATGTCCGGAGGAGCTGGAAAGGCTGTATGATCAGATCTGTGATTATTTCTGCGGGCTTGTGGATATCGCGCTGGAATACGATATCGATGGGGTGTATTTCGGGGATGACTGGGGGCAGCAGAAGGGGCTCATTATGGGGCCGGATCATTGGCGTCGTTTCATCAAGCCCAGAATGGGGCGTTTGTATGAACGTGTTAAAAAGAAGGGGAAGTATATTGTGCAGCATTCCTGTGGGGACTGTCATGAAATTTTTCCGGATTTAATCGAAATCGGGCTGGACTGTTATCAGACGTTTCAGCCGGAGATTTATGATATTGAAAAAATGAAGGATCTGTATGGCGGAAAGCTGGCCTTCTGGGGCGGCGTGTCCACACAGCAGTGTCTTCCCTTTGCGTCGCCGGATGGCGTCAGGGCGGAGGCTGTGCGTATCATGAAGGCGCTGCGAAGGGATGGCGGTTTGATTATTGCGCCCACTCATGCACTTCCTTTTGATGTGCCGCCGGAAAATATTCTGGCTCTGCTGGATGTATTCCGGAATCAGGAGCGGTATCTATAGATATCTTTCAACTCCCTATCTCGTTTTGAATTTTGAATTCAATGACATTACCTTCCATTTCGAATATAATTAAACTGTTTCTAAGAAAGTATTGGTGGAGGGAATCATGGGAATATTTATAAATTTGGATGTAGCGTATAATGTAAGCGATGATGAGTGGGAGCCTGTTTATGAAGAAAGTTTATATCTTGCAAAAAAATTTAAGCTTATGGATTTTGATGAGTTGGACTTGTTTGGCGCTCAGCTATATTGTGGTGTACCTGTAGAGGAACAGGCGGAAGCAGACGAGCGATTCTGGAGCACAATAGGGGATTATGAGACTATGGGGCGGGCTGAGTATCAAAGGCTTTATCGAAAGCTGGGAAATTACCAGTCGGAACAGGAGACGGGAAAATGTTATGATCCGCTGCTTTCTATTGCACCGAGCCGGACTATGCTTGACTGGGAGGATGAAAGGTGCCGTAATTGTTACAGCTTTTGGGGAAATAAGACACAGGGAGAAGCTTATCATATGTATTTGCTGGCGATAGGATGTATGATAGAATCGCGGCTGAACGGGAAAGCATGTGTGAGCGGGGATATAACCCTGGGGCAGTGCAGAAAGGCAGTTGATCTTGCAAATCAGTATTTAAGAGAACCGATCGGGCTGCCGGTACAATGTGATCTGGAACATTTATATAGACGTATACGAGCTCTTCCATTAAAAGGGGCAGAGCCATTAAATGTATTGCAAAGATTGTACCTGGGTAAAATGGACAGAGACTATGGGGAATTTGTCAATACACATTTTTCCAAAGAAGAGAGGATTGAATTCTGGCGCAGGGAATTTGAGCATTTAAGGATAGGGACGATAGGTTTTTCTTCCTCACTAAAAGAATATTTCAATCTGGGTAATGACCTGGAAGAACTTTGTGATATTGTAAATTTGTCAGATGAGGAGGGAAAGAAAGACTATGATGGATTTATAAAAGAAATCATGAGTACGAACCTATATTTGGAAGATAAAGATCTTCGGGATTGCCTGGAAATTGACAGAGAATCTGAAAGCCCTTATACAATTTATACATTAATGGCTCAGTTTGCTTTCGCGGGAGCTGCAAATTACAGCGTAGATGCCTATATGCCGATTGAAAAAATACGGGAAATATTGTGTCGTAAATTTGGCGGATTATGTGATGTTCCGAATATAATTGATGAATATATGAAGAATAAGGAGGAAGACAAGGAAGAAAATCCGCCCGGAATATTAAATGATTTTATAGATACGGCTGAAAAAAACATAGAACGTGATCTACAGTCATATGATATCTGCGAAATCAGGGATTTATTGTATTATGAAACAGGTGATAAGCTAAAACCTGTTCTGGAAGAAACCTGTATTAAATATATAACATTTTATAAAAAGGTATGTGAGGAAGAGCACTTTGCTGATTTGATGAAAAAATCTTCTGAAGATAAGTGTGCTTTTCTGGTTCATCAAAACAAGTACCTTTTTCTGATGAAGAATCGATGGTTTGAGATATTTGATGAAATTAAGGAAAATCCGGAATGTTTCAGACGGTATTATCCTATGGTAAGAGTTAGATTAGATGACACTTCCTGCTGGCTGGTATACGCATATGTTGTAAACGATAATTTTTATCGTTATTGTGAAGAAATGCAGGAAAGGTAAGAAGAAAAGATAGGAAGAAAAGATAAGAAGAAGAGGTCCCGGGTTTTGCATCCGGAGCCTTTTCTTTTTGTGCAATACCCCTAAAGGTTTATGAAATTTCAACCTTTGCACTGGTGAGATATACAGATATACTAAGACATGTCAGTGAAATATACGACAAATAAATAGTATTATGGGAGGAAAAAGTATGAAATTCAAACGTGTATTGGCAATGGCAGTAACGGCGGTTATGACCTGCAGCCTGCTTGCAGGGTGCGGCAGTAGTAAGACGGGAGCCGGAAGCTCCGAATCTGCTGACAGCGCCGGAAGCGGAACAGAACAGAATGCAGCGGCGGCGGATACCGGAAGCGGAGAAAAAACAAATCTGAAATTCTATATCTGGAGTGATGAGGAAAATTATATTTCCAAGGTTGTGGAGCAGTATAATGCGCAGAGTGACAGCGTACATGTGGAAATGATCAGCATTGCCAATGACAGCTACGACGGCAGAAAATTAAGCAATGGGATATTCTTGAATGCCGTTTCAAATCATGTTATATTAAAAATAAGAATGGTATTAATGGAAGGAGGAAGAATTTATGTGTCAGATATCAATTAAAATTCCAGATGCTGTTTTATATGATACCCATATGAATCAGGAAGAGGCGACGGCGTTTGCACAACGTATTGTTGCACTTGGTTATTATACACAGAATAATGTATCAATTGGTTATTGTTCACAGATTGCGGGAATGACGGAAGAGGATTTTATTAAATACTTGGGGATGAATCAGGTCAGTATTTTTCAGTTTGACAACAAGGATGAATTTATGGAGGAATTGAAAAATGCGTAGAGTGATTGTAAATTCAACTCCGCTGATAGTTCTATGTAATGTTGGTAAACTGGATATATTAAGAAAGTTGTATACAGAGATTCATATTCCGCAGGCAGTATTTTATGAGGTTACAGAAAAGTCTGATACGGCTTGCCAGGTACTTAAGGAATCTCTTGATTGGATACATGTTGAAAAGATTCATTCCGAAACAGATAAGAAAATGTACAAGGCTAAGCTGCATGACGGAGAAGTGGAGGTTATGATTCTGGCTCAGGAAGATAAGAGGGCCGACTTAGTGATTATTGATGATAATGCAGCGAAAAAAACGGCAAAGTATTTGGGACTTTCCGTGACTGGAACGATGGGTGTTTTATTAAGGGCGAAACGTGAGGGATATCTTACAGAAATTGCTCCGATTGTAGAAGAACTCCGGGGAAATGGATTTTATATTAGTGACAATTTGGCAGAGATGATTTTAGAACAGGCTGGAGAATAGCTATTTTATTTTGTCAAAAGCAGTCAGTTGGTTGAAAAAGAAGACCGACTGGCTGTTTTTTATATATAATTAATATGTAGTTCCATTGAGAAAAAGAGCGTGGGATAATAGGCTACTGTCATCCCACGCCTTCTTTTATTCAGCTTCCCATTTAAAAAACCTGACAGCAATCAGACTGCAGCAGACAAGCAGTATCACAAGTACCAATACCGGCAGCAGCACGTTTCCCATCGGAAGCCCCAGAGAAGAAGCCTTCAGCAGCTTAATTCCCTGTGTAAGAGGCAGAAAATCAGCGATCCGCTGCAATACGGTTGGCATGACCTCGTAAGGCAGGGTGGCTCCGGACAAAAGCAGCATGGGAAAATAAAGGACACATGCCGCAATGCTGGCCGTCTTCGTATCCGGCGCCAGCCCGCCCACCATCATGCCGATGCTGAACATGGACAGCATGACTAACAGATAGCTGAGGAGAAACGCGGCGGTACTGCCCTGCATGCGGCAGCCGAAAAACAGGACGGAACAGGCATAAACCAGAACAAGAGATACCAGGGAATAAGTGGAATAAATGGCAACATGGACCGCAAGGAGCATTACGGGGCTTACCGGGGTAACCTGGAAACGCTTCAGCACTTTTTTCTGCCGGTAGTCGGAAACCAGCAGGGGAAGTCCCATGACACCGCCGGCGCAGACGGCAATGGTAGTCAGAGCCCCGAATGACTGCTCCAGAAAGGTATAGGAAGAACCGGGAAAGGCCGGTTTCTCTCCATAAAGCATCCCAAGGATGAAAACCATGACCACGGGGAGGCAGACTGCAAAAATAACCATATCCATTCCCCGCAGGGAGAGTTTTAATTCAATTTTATAAAGGGTACGAAAAGTTTTCATATTTCCTCCGATTCCATAAACCAAAGATAAGCATCCTCCAGATTGTCATGAGGACTGCGTGCCACAGCATCATCAACCGTGCCTTCAAAAATGATCTGTCCTTTTTTCAGGATGGCGATTCTGTCACAGAGAATGGCGACTTCATCCATAAAATGGGAAGTCAGCAGAATAGTGAGCCCCTTCTGCCGGAGACTTAACAGATGGTTCCAGACCTCACGCCGGGCTTTCGTGTCCAGACCGGTGGTCAGTTCATCCAGAAAAACTACTTCGGGTCCCGGAATAAGGGCGAGTACGATGAAAAGACGCTGCTTCTGCCCGCCGGACAGCTTACTCACCATGAGTTCCTTTTTCTCCGCCAGGCCGAATTGTTCCAGAAGCTTTTCATAATTTTGTGAACTGCGGTACAAAGAAGCGGTTTCCTCACATAATTCGCTTACCCGTATCCGATCCGGATAATAAGGCTCCTGAAACTGTACCCCTACTTTTTGAAAAAGCCTTTTGCGATCCTTAACAGGCTCCATGCCGAGGAGCGATGTGCTGCCGGAATCCGGTCTGCGGGTTCCCAGCAGACATTCGATAGTGGTACTTTTTCCCGCTCCGTTTTCTCCCAGCAGCCCGAAAATTTCACCGGGATTCACCGAAAAGGAAATATCCCTGACGGCAGGAACTCCATGATAGGCTTTCCGTAGCCCCTTTACACTGATTGGTGCTTCCATTTTTTCTCCTTTCTGCGCGCCTAAACGCGCCGGCAGATCGGATGGGAAAAGGATTTCCTTCACCGCAGCCCGGTCTGCCTGTTTTCAGAAAAAAGAATAACACCGGCGCAAAGGCTGGTGTTAAAGTGGAGGGTTATTTTCCTGTTCTTTTTTCAGAGCTTCCAATTCCTCCAGAATCTGAAGAAAGTTTTTCCTGGCATGGGACAAGGATGAGAGCAGGCTGTCACAGGCGCTGAAAATGTCTTCCTGTTCTTTTGGTGTGTCAATGACCGTCCGGATATCGGCGGCAGGATTTACAGTCAGGGTCCGGAGCATGCGCAGGATGGCGGTCAGGGAATAGTCTGCACAGCGAAGGGAGCGAATGATTTTCAGCCGCCGGATATCCTCTTCCGTATAGATGCGGTAACCGTTGCGTTTCCGTTTTACCTCAAGCAGACCGTTTAATTCCCAGTTCCGCAGAGTATCGATGGAAACTCCCAGGTAATCAGCCGTTTCTTTGCGGGTGAGCGAAAGCGTATCGGATGCAGTATTTTTTTCTTCTATTAAATCCCGCGCGATCCGAATCGCTTCCTCGGCGCGCTCTTTTTCCAGGGAGACCTGCTTCAGATATTTTTCTGACAGGGCAATCGCCCCTGAAAAATCACATTGAGCGGCAGTTTTGATGATATCCACCGCCTGTTTTCTCAGTCCGTTCTGAAGCACCTCAACCTGAAAAGCCAGCCGGGCGATACGGAACTGGTGGATATGCAGATCTGTAAAAATGCGGTAGCCGTTGGATTTCCTTTCGGGCGGGGTAATAAGGCCCAGTTCCTCATACAGGCGCACGGTATTGGGATGGATGCCTATTATTTCGGCAGTTTGTGAAGTTGAGTACGTATGTTTCATTTGTCACCTCTCTTGTCGTTCATTATAGCATATGCAGAAAGTCTGGTGTTATAGTGTATGGTTTCCGGTTATCATTTGGTCATTGACAAACTTAATAACAGAGTATATATTGTATATATAAAAATATATACAATATATACTCCGGAGGTACCATATTGAATATCACAATAAGCAATTCCAGCGGGAAGCCCATCTATGAACAGATCACTTCCCAGATAAAAAACTACATTATAACCGGCGAACTGAAGCCGGGGGATGCCCTGCCCAGTATGAGGCTGCTCGCCAAAGAGCTGCGTATCAGCGTTATTACCACCAAACGCTCCTACAACGATCTGGAACAGGAAGGCTTCATTGAAACCATTACAGGAAAAGGCAGCTTCGTAGCGAACCGGGATGTCTCCATTATCAGGGAAGGCAGTCTGCGCATGGCAGAGGAATATCTGACCAAAGCCGTGGAAATTGCCAGGGAGAATGCCATATCCCTGGAAGAACTGACAGAGGTCCTGAAGGTTCTGTACGAATAAGGCGGCAGGCATGCCTGTTCCTGTAAATTGTCCGGCAGGCGGACAGAAAGGTATCAGATATGGAAATGGATAATGCAATGGTAATCGAAAACCTCTCCAAGGCCTATCCGGGCTTTGCACTCAGTGAGGTTTCCATGACTCTGCCAAGGGGAAGCATCATGGGTTTTATCGGAGAAAACGGCGCGGGAAAAACGACCACGATCAAGCTGATTTTGAATATGCTGCACAGGGACAGCGGTTCTGTCCGGATTCTGGGCAAAGATAATATAAAAGAGGAGAAGGCTGTCAAGGAACGTCTCGGCGTGGTTCTTGGCGATTTGAATCTGCCGGAAACCATGAACGGCCTTAAAATAAACAGTATGATGTCCGGGATTTATCCGGGCTGGGAGGAGGACGTCTTTTTTTCCAACCTGGAACGGTTCGGCCTTCCGAAAAACAGGAAAATCAAGGCCTATTCCCGCGGTATGAAAATGAAGCTGTCCATAGCAATTGCTCTGTCGCATGGGGCTGAGCTGCTTTTGCTGGATGAGCCGACAAGCGGATTGGATCCAATAATAAGGGATGAAATTCTGGATATTTTCCTTGATTTTATCCAGGACGAAAACCACAGCATCTTTGTATCCACTCATATTGTGGAGGATCTGGAAAAAATTGCGGATTATATTACCTTTATTCACAAAGGCAGGATTATCTTGTCGGAGGAAAAGGATACCCTCCTGGAACGTTTTGTCATCCTGAAGGGGCCGAAAGAAGGCTTCGCGGCCTTTGAGAGTTCAGAGCTCATCGGATATAAGGAAAACCGATTTGGCGCGGAAGCGATGGCAGAAGCAAAGGTCTGGAGGAAAAAAGAAGCGGGGGCAGCAGGCCTGGTTGCGGATCCCGTGCGTATCCAGGATATCATGCTTTATTATGTGAAGGGAGAACGTATATGATTGGACTGCTCAAAAAAGAATATTACCTCATGGAGGGCCAGATGAAAAGCTGGCTGATCGTTGCTGTTTTCTGCTTCTTTTATTCTTATTTCATGAACGCAGACAGCTTTCTCTTCATGCTTATTATACTGATAGGCATTATGAGTACAATGACCGTATTCAGTCTGGATAAGGCCTGCGGCTGGGATACCTACGCCATAAGCCTTCCCCTGACGAGAAAAGAAATCGTGGAAGCCAGATATCTGTTCGCTTTCCTGATCGATATCGGTGTCAGCCTTGCCTGCTGTCTGCTTATGCTTCTGCGCGGACTGATAAAAGGCGGAGTAAACATTCCGGAAAGTCTGCACTCTTTGTTTCAGATACTGCTGGTCACCATCTTGATGCAGCTCTTGCTTTTTCCGGTCATTTATAAATTAGGCGTGGAAAAAGCCAGATTTGTCTATATGGCCGTTTTCATCTGTTTAAGTCTGGGAGTGCTTGGCCTCAGCCAGTTGGATGATAATGGGGCAGTGTTGGCAGGGATCCGGATTAATGCAGAAAAAATCATGCAGTATGGGGAAATTGCGGCCGTTATTTTGGCTGCTGCAGGCTTGTTTCTTTCCTTGTGGCTTTCTGTCCGCATCTATGAAAAGAAAGAATTTTAAACTGGAGCTAATTCATTTCAAAACAACATATAAATTCGCATTATTTAAACTGGAATCTGCCTGCTGCATGTAATGAGACCTTCCCGGTTTTCAACAGACAGGGTAAAGGAACGAATTTTTTCATCACGCTTCAGAGTGAGGGAACCGATTCCTTCGCTGCCGGCGCAGAGCCGTCCTATGTGAGAGAGGAATATATGGCGGGTATTTATGACCTTCCAGCTGAGAGTGATTTCCGAACCGGAGGCTTCCGATGTTACCTGGAAGGTCTCTATGGAAGCGGTAAGAGGTTCCAATAAAATGCTTTGAGATACCTGTCTGCTATCACAGTATGCGGTCAGCGTATAACTGGGCCGGTTAATAGCATCCGGCGGTATGCGGTCAGAGCCTTCTTTTTCCAGAATAAGGCCGCCGGGCTGTAAAACCACCTTATCCGCGCCTGTGACACACCACTCCAGACTCACTGTGTCCCGAAAGCCGGTGACCACGTCTGCGGCGGCAGGCACAAAAACACGGATACTTAACGGACATCTTTTTTTATAGATTATGATGGTTCCTTCCTGAATTCTTCCTTCTGTTACATTGACATATTTCACATGGCAGGAAGCTGTGGTATCTCTTGGCAGCGAGGTCCTGAGCCGATCCAGAATAAATTCGATGCCGGAGAAAGGTTCCAGAGAAAAGGTTCGGGAAGGATACAGGATAAAGGTATCAAGGTCTTTTTGGCAGCAGTACCAGTCGTCCGGCTTTGCAAAAAGAACATTTTTAAAGGATTCCTCATCTGTCAGGCAGTCGGCAGATGTTCCTAAGTCAAAGCGCAGATAAATACAGGTAAGTCCTTCCATGACGGCTGCATTATCATAAGAAGGTAATTCAATATATTCTTTTTTTGCATCATTCTTCAGAATTACGGATTCCTCAGGAGAGGGGTTACGCAATTCCATAACAATTCTGTTTTGTATGGGGATTCGGTCGGGTTCTCCGTTTTGGGTATAAAGATAAGCAGGTGTCAGATCCAAATACAAACCAGCCATTTCTATTCTCCTATAGTCTGAAATCCAGAGACTGCGGGGTCCCCGGATCAATAATGAGTTCTGCGGTAACATTGATTTTGCTGTCATACGCGTATTCCCAGTTTCCTTCCGGCAAGGAGGATACGGTATAACAGGCAGTATCCCAGATCTTAACGACGGCCATCCGGCCATCCGGAATTTTCCAGCTTATGCCTATTACCTTATGATTGGAATAACCATGTATATATTTGTTAAAGGTGATATTAGTTCCCGGAAGCACAAGCCGTATTTCTTCTTCCGAAACAGGATCTCCTGTGCAGCGGATTGCAATGCTTGTGGTATCATCCCGCAGTATACGGCTGTCTGCGGGTTCTATTTTGGAATATACGCCGTTTTCGGCCAGTTCATAGCGGGATGCATAGTGGCATTCCCAGGATGCGCTGCGTCCCTCCAGCAAAAGATTGATAACAGGACTGGGTGTGAAGACCTTTACCTCCTTATAAACGCTCTGTGAACTGCCCGAAGCATATAAAAAGAAACTGTTGCTGTCGAAAGGCATGGGAACCACGCAGGAGGATGAGCTCTGTACGCCGCCGGCAAAAATATTATAGCCGCCGGGAAGGATATAGCCGGCATTTACATTAATTACCTTCCATTCTAAAGTGACAGGCTCACCCGGACAGGCACTGGCAGGTGAAGCCGTGAAATAACAGATCTCAGTGGCTGCCAGGCTTTTATAAAGATAGCAGGTATTTTTTCCATCCAATTCATTCCCGAAACCACTTATTTCAACAGTGACAGAACAAATCCCTTCCGAAGCGGTGGAGATGATGCCGCTCCATTCTAAAGTGAGGGAAGCGTTATCGGCGGGAGCCAGCTTATCTTCAGAGAGAGTCAGTGTATAGGACAGCAGATTTCCGTTTCGGCTGATGCCGCGGAAATCAAAACAGGGACAGGTCATTGTTCCATATGTCGTGTCTGTGGATGAAAACATATTGCCGGAGGCTTCTCCCACAGATGCGGTTATTTTTATTTTGGGGCGCGCATTCGACACCGGATCGGGGGCCTGAAAGGAATAATATAAGGTGTTTTCCGAATATAGAGATACTGCACAGGCAGGATCATTGACGGTAAGGTGTGTATCGTAAAAGGTGCCGTTAGAACAGCTGCTGTGTAGGATCATTTTCCCCCTCCTTATGCTTTTGAATCTGTATATAGCCTTCCAGCGCCTTTACCGGATAAGGAATGGAAAAAGCCTGACTGTCCGTCTGTTCAAGTTTTGTGGTTTTCCAGCAGTTTTCAGAAATACCTTTACCGGAAGCTTCGGTTCGGGAAGTCCTTCCTGCCTGATAGAAAAAATAGCTCCTGTCATTTTGATACGCGGCGGGTATGGATAGCTGCTTTTCATTGCTTAGGACAGGTCCGGTGAAATAAGTGGTACGGATATTGTCAAGGGAGGCGTTTACCAGTTCGTCGGGCAGGGATAAGGTACAGGCCGGTAAAATACCGGGTTTAACCGTCAGGCGGGCATAAGCATCCATAAGAACACACAGCTCATCCGGCGGAAGCTCTGCATCAAGGGCCGCCGGAATCAGATTGTCTTCATAAAAATAAGAGGTCTGGGTGCCGCTTCCCGGGTAAATATGAAGGTGATCGAAATCCTTGTTCAGATAAAAGCCGGCCATACCGTCACGATAGTCATTCAGTTCTCCGATTTGGAGTGAGAAAACGGCATTTTTTACATTGGCAGTGTGGCTTGGGTCAGGAATCTGTCCTTCCAGATGGCGGTAGGATTCCGGGTCACCGGCCTGCTCCAGTTTCAGGCTGAGTCTGCACAGAACAAGAGGACGGCCGATAAATTCCACTTCTGCCGGTCCATGAGGGGCAGGGGTAATCCGGCTGTCCAGCCTGTCGATATAAGAGAGAAGGGCTATGAGATTTTCCTTCGGCCCGGTTTGCAGGGAGTATAAAATCCGGTACAGCTGCGGGTTAATATCCTCCGGCAGGTGATGAGATATTTTTTCTCCGGGGGGACTTTTGAAGTCTATGCCGCTGCCGGTCTGGGTTAGTACAAGACTTCCGACGGGAGTCCCTCCGGCAGTGAATGCCATAAGGCTGTTATCCAGTCCGTTTGGCAGCAGAAAGCCGCAAAGGGGAGAGGCTGTCGGCACGAAGGAGGCTTCCGCTCCATCTATATTATCTGCATCGTTTACAGCTTTTGCTGATACGGCACATATCCATTTTGCATGCAGTCTCGTGTATTGCTCCAGCCGGGGCTGGAGCATGGCTTCATGAGGTTTGGCCGGTGCGTTTAAGGAACGCATTTCTTCACTGCAATAGAGATCAGGAGACAGGATATCCTGAAATCTTCCCAGTTTATCCAGAATTCGTATTCTGCCAAAAGCCAGAAAACCGGCACGAATGGGGGAGAAGAGCCGGTCAAATACGGCGGCGGTACCCATTTCATCCGATGGCAGCGCCTGAAGAAGGGAAAGAGAGGCTTTCACCAGTCCGTCCGTGGAAAACAGAGGCAGCAGCTTCATCTGATCCCGCATGAGCAGCATATCGTTAAAACCGCTCAGGGACTGCGATAAAAGGCTTCTTGTACGCGGATCCTTCAGCGGAAGGACATTCTCCTCAAAAAAGCTGTTCACACCTGTTTCCAGCTGCCTGGATGCGTTGTCGGACAGAAGCTGCCGGCCTGAGACAGAATATCGGTTTTGAGGATCCATAATGGAGATATCTCCGCAGTAATCATAACGCCCATCCTTCAGCCTCCAGTTTTTCAAATCCGGCTGCTCCTTTAGGAGAGCCTTATCAGGATAATAAAAGCACTGCCATTCCAGATACAAAGGGTGCCATTGCGGCTTGAACACGGTAATTGCCCGGATTTCCGGAAGCTCCCTGTCATAGAAGATGGAGGGAAGCTGAACGAACTGCTGCTGTACCTGCCGAAGCTGCTCGGCAAGTTCTTCAGTCCGAGCGGGATCCGGAAGAATAAAACCGGCCTTTTGTAAAGCCTTCCGTGCTATCAGGGCAGCGAAACCGGCAGAAAATAAGGATGCCTCGCCGATTAAGAGAGGAAGGGCTTCCGGCAGGCCGTCGGAAGGTTCTGCATTCCCGAATAAATCATCAGATACACGGTGACAGGGGATGCACAAAGCCCGGTGAAGGTGACAGAGGTATTCACCTGCTCCGAACGCCGGCAGACGGTGAGCTTTCCGGTCACTTTGCCGTCCGTGTTGGCCAGCTGCCTGACAAGAAGAACAGGATCGGCCGGCTGATAAAAGGGAGGCGCGGGTTCTGTTTTCAGTTCGTATCCCGGTCCGGGCGCAAGGTTATTAATGTCATATCGGATTTGTTCGTCTGTATCCGTTAATATAGTCTGTTCTCTTTGTATTTCAGTTACGTATGCCTGAAGTGCGGCATATAGCCTGTCACGATCCTCCCGGGCGGTATAGAAAAGCTGCCAGGTTTCAAATGCGGTACGGCACCTTTGTTTCTGTTTCATGCGCTCTGAAAAAAGCTGCCTTTGGCGGGAACGAAGGTCGGAGATTTGTTTCATGATCCGTTCGGAAGGCGGCTGTCTGTGTTCTGTGCCGGGGACAGAAGAAAGGCATATTAAATCAGGAGGCTGCAGGGTGGAAAAACCGGCGGCATACAGTTCCTTTTCCACCTCGGCGGAACCTTGCTCTCCTAGGAGATCCGGGCAGAGATTTCGCAGAAAGCATTGAAACAGGCGGGGAGATATTTCGCTGTCCGCTCCTGCCAGTGCTGCCGCAGCCTCATCGGAGGTGTTTCCAAGCGCCAGAGCCGGTTTGTCCTCCACTTCTCCAGGCTGTGGATCGTCCGGTATGCCGGTAGGATAAGAAAAATCCGCCCCTTTCCACTCGATGCCGCATAAAAGGCCATGACAGAGACTGGTTTCCGGCAGCCCGGTTCCCTCCAGCTTCATGAGCAGGACCTCTTCCAGCTGCTAAAGTTGTTTTAGAGAAGGGAAAGCGGCTCGGGCCAGCCGCATCCTGACCGCATACGAGATAACTTATATTCGCTTGTGGATCCCATCGGCAGGAAGATCGTCATAAAAGCCAAATACATTCCGGCAATGGGGATAGTAGGCGGAGAAAAACGGATTCACGGGAGAAACGGCAGTAAGGGCAAGCCGTTCCGTATCCTGAGGGACATGCTCTGCCTGGGAAAGGGCATAACTTCTGCCCAGATAGCGGTAGGGACGATCCGGTGTCTGGGGATAGGGCCAGGAGCTGCTTCCCGTATTATTGTAACCTGCGCCCCGTTTCTTTTGAAGTGAGTCGCTTTCTATGAGAAAAAGCTTCTGGCGCAGCAGACTGTCCCCATCCTCCAGCCACATACGAACCACAGCCCACCGGTTGGGAACAAGGGGATAACAAAGCTTGGAGGAGGAGTTCCCATTTGTTCCGGATTCCTCCTGAGTCCCTCTGGTAAAACCCTCCGGCAGGCTGAAGGAAAGATGTATTCCCGGTTCAGGGGGATTGCCGGGAACGAACAGACCATTATCAATGGGAATATCCGGATCATCCAGATCCGTGAAGTCGAGCTGATACCCGGCATATATTTTTTTGGAAGGGGCACGCCCACAGAGGCATGCCCGTACTGTGATCGGAATAAGTAAGGTTTGATTCTGATTCATATTAAAAACTCCCGCTGTTTAAAGTGAAGGAGAGAGCCAGCATCAAACCGGTGGAATGCTGGTAAACAATCCCTTTTCCTTTCCAGTTAACGGAAGAAAAGCCGGAGGCAAGACTTCCTGTCAGTGAGTCCGCTTGAAATGAAATCTGGTTTGCAGCCATATCCATTTTATAGTTTGGCTTTTTTTGCCCCTCTTTTGTAAGGCAGGTAAGACTGACCGAATCTTTGTAAAAGCGCAGCAGAGTGTAATCCTCCTTCAGCTGTACCTGTATCAGAAACCTGGCCTGTGGGGCGGGGAGCGGTCCGATGGCCGGGCAGAGGAAGGACTGAGTCTGCTCCAGCCTTATGTTATCCAGACAATCCGCAGTACCAAACAGATGAATGTCATCAGTCTGCTCCTCCACGATAATGGGTTTCGGTGTATTCCCTGTGATATCCTGTTCAGGCGCAGTGGACTCCGGCGGGGGAGGATCAGGCAGTATACAGACATGTGCATGTAAGGTGAGGTTAACTCCTTTGCTGTTGAAAAGGCTGTAATCATAGCTGACCTCTGCACTGCCCATACCGTTCTGCAGGAGGACATCGTTCATGAGTACCGGATTTTTATCATCCTTTTTCAGAATAATCAGGACAAGCCGATATATTTTATCCTTTTCATATGTTATTTGAGTTTCAGCCCGGACTGCCAGGCTTTGTTTGTCGTCCAGCCGATAATGCAGGGTAATGGCCATTTTTTATTCCTCCTCCCAAAGATGCTGCAGATCATACAGGATTTTTGTATAGCAGAAAAAGTTACGATACTTTTCCTCCGTAGTTTCTTTTGTGGTATCACAGCCGGTGATTTTCCTGAAAACATCCTCCGCATTGTAATTAAAATCCATATCCTGTTGTTCCTTCTGCCATAGGTCGGAAAGGGGGGCAAAATCCTTTACGGTGGATCGGAAGTTCTTTTCTATGCGTGTAAACTGAGGGCTTGTGAGCCAGGATGGATCGGCGGGCAGATCCAGGCAGCTTCTCAAAAAATCGTTGACAAGGGAAAGGCCGCAGGCATAAGTATAGGAATTGGGCTGTGCATAATTGTCCCAGGATCATAAAGCGATTGGTTGCCGAGAGCGCTCGTATCATTAGGAAACTGGTAGGACAGCTTTAGAAAGGTTTCATTCACCGTCCATCCGATCTTCTCCAGGCCGGCAGGATAGGAAGCGGTATCATCGTAAGCCGCATCATCGTCAAATATATCCTGATAAGGGGGATAATCATTTTCCACATTCTTGCCTTCAGGGGTAAAAACACCTTCCCGGTAAGCCATATTGATCCAGGAGCGTCGGGCGCCGAAATTCTGATGCAGAATCGTGTCAATTAGGATGTGGAGATAAATCCCCAGCTTCATCATGAGCTCCTCCGGCAGTTTGGTCAGATCTTTCTTATAAGGGAGGACGGAAGCAGCAATCTCTTTCAGAAGCCCGCTTAATCTGGGGGGACAGGGAATCACGCGGTCCGCCAGTTCCTGGGCCTCTTCTTCTGAGGCCTCAGGCGTTTCTTCCCCGGGGAAAAAATGAAAGGGACGCAGGAGATCGTCACAGACATGGAAGCAGCATTCATCACTGTCTGTGGGATACCAGGGCTTTGGCGTGTCAAGCTCCCCTGTGTCATACCATTTGGCCATGGCTGTGGGGATGATAGGTACCTCAAACTGGCTGTCTGCCAGGCGATAGAAGGATTTTTCATTCACCCAATCCGGTATCCCGTCTAGCAGCAGGCTTCCTGTTGTGGCATTGTCTGCCATGAACTGACAGTATTCGGCGATGGTCTGCGCCTGTTCCAAGGGAAAGGAATTATAGAACAGCAGGTATTTAACACAAAAGTAGTGCATGGCGTAGCTCTCCGGCTTATCAGAGTGCTTAAAAACAGGAGTATTGTTCCTTTCCCGCGGCAAGGAAGAGCAAAGATTCATGAGCAGTTCCTGCATGTCTGCGGCTTTCGGTGAAAGAGCGTTCATTTTTAGTACATCTCCACCCGGAGGATAATGCCCCTGCATGGTTTGGTCTCCGATGAGCAGCCCGTTTCCGATGAGATATGTCTCTTTGTCGAACTGGAAATTGTAGACGGTATCCTCATAGGGTATCGTGGTGATTTTTATAATTTCCTCTGGCACCGGCTCATTTTTTTCCGGATCCCAGGCATAGATTCTCTGCCCGCACCGTGCATCGCAGGCAGGCGTCGGACAGAAGGAACCGTCATCTCCTGCCAGACACAGGGTGTGGGTTGCAGAAACATTCAGGGTGTTACTGTGGGTTTGAATTCTAAAAAGCGTTTTTTCCGTGCCGGTAGTGATATCTCTTACCGGCATGAAACTGCCGTCAGGGGAAAGGAGAAGATCACCGATATGCACATCCCGTGCGGCGATAATGCCTGATGGAGTGAGAAGCAGGGTGTCCCATGCCATGCAGCCCCACTGGTAAAACAGCCTTTCTGCTTTTACCTGCGTAGGATCCGTGCTCTGGTATTCATACTGGGCTATAACGCTGACATAACCGGCTTTATGCGTGTTTTTCTCCTGATGGCAGATGTTCAGGAGAAGATTGCCGTACAGCTCCGCCTCCGTATTACAATTCATCACAGATTGGGACTTCAGATTGGAATTCCAGTCCTCAGGGAAAGTAATTTTGATTTTATTAGGCTGTTCCGGTATTTTTTCGTCGGAGGATGTCCTGTTATAATCCAAAATTTCCACGTTTTTATCGGAGATCTGTGACCAGGGCTGGATCATACGGGCACAGCCCGGCATTTCTTTTTCGTCATGCAGAATACGGTAAAGACTGATTCGGGGCTGATATTTTTCATAGAAATAGCCGGTTTTTGGCACCTTATAAAAATAAGCCTTATTTTTCAGGGAAACAGTTAATGTGAAAGGCAGATATACAGGCATATCTGTAATCTCGGAGTCCAGCTCTATGTCTTTATGGTAATCGGGATTACTCATCTGGGACTTCCTGTCATAACTGATGCACACATGGCCAGGACGGTACTCATGGCCAGGATGCTTGATTACCGGATCGATCAGCTCCACCTTGCTCACATCATTCTGAAAGGATTGGATGATGGCCGTGGAGGAACAGACTTTTCCTCTCAGAAAGGGTGTTCCGTTACAGGACTGGTCTGTCATGGAATATACGCTGTCAATACGGATGAGGCGTTCATCCAGGCCTGCGGTAAGGCTGTCACAGGATATGGGAGAAATAAAGCTGTTTGTTTCTCCGGACAGAGTCTGATCTATCTGCTTAAGGATGTCTTTTGTTTGGGCATCACGGAAATATTGACTGACACTTACCCGGGGAATCAGTGTGTTGGTGCATAAAGATAACTCTGTTTCCGCTGAAAGCAGGAAGGAGAGTGAATTTCCGTCGGACTTCAGATTAGGTGTGACCTGCAGCTTATGTACCATATAATCATCGGTGAGATTCAATTCGTTCTGCGGTTCCGCCCGCAGAAGGCCCTTTTTCTGAGCATTCAGGCTATTCAGCAGCAGCGGAGCGGTGTTTTTGAGATGTTCGGCGCCGCCCAGATGTTCCAGGAAGAAGGTATAATGGGCTTCCTTTGAAAAATCAAGCTCCAGCATGCCTCCGGCTTCTCTGGCTTCTTCTATGATGCTGTCAGGCAAAATAAATGATTTCATAAATTCCTCCTTCCGAAAATATTAATAATTTTAACGTAGCACAAATATAATTTTCAGACAATAGAAAAAATAAACAAATTATAGTCTGAAAATTTGTACGGCTATTCAACTATTTTATATTGACTTATGGTTTTATAGAACGATACAATAAAACTATATAGTTTATTTTTTCGTTAGTACGTTACGGAGCGAGTTACAATCATCAGAAGGAGGAAAAAAATGAAGGATGAATTATCAGTAAAGGTTCAGGGGACAAATGATCTGACCTTCAATGTACAGGCGGATCTGGATTTCACATTGATCGGCACCAAACTGAAAATGGCCTTTTCAAAGATAGGGGGTGAAAATGCCTTTGTGATTCTGCCTGGTGAACTTCAGACCACAGAAGGAATGACCATCGGGGAGATGGTGGATGCGATTAATCAGTTCGGCAAGGACTATGACCCTTCTATGACCTCTGATCTGACAAAGGATAAGGTAGAGGGAGCGGTGACGGATGTGAGTACGGCAGCGGCTAAGAAAAGCGGGAATGATGCGGATATACAGGCAATTGCAGACAGCCTTGATTTCAACAAAATCAAGATTCGGCTGAAACAGGCCTTCTTGCTGCTTATGACAGGACACCAGCTGGAGTATGCGCTGGAGATCGATGTAATGCTGGACGGTGTGTTTCCAAAACAGACTTTTATTGATGTGGAGAGGCTTTCCCTTATGGTCTGGAATACAAAGCGAAGCAAAATACTGAGTACTATGAATATAGTGGACGTTGATAAATTGCTGGAGGACACTGAGTGAAAGAACTTCCCGCCGCCGGCCGGTCCCGGAAGGAGGAGAACGGCGCTCTTACCAGCCACATATGTCTGGAGGCGGATGCATCCATTGGAAAACTTCATTTCAAGATTTCTTATATCGCGGGGAAGGAGCATAAAGAACTTGTCGGAACCTGGAACAGTAAAGAGAGCGGTAACTGCAGCCTTTCACTGCTTTCGGGAGAACTGGAGAATACGCCTCTTTCCTTTCAGGTGCCGGAACTCATTACCGGATATGGCCTTGCCATTAAAGAACTTCGGTTCGGCTATATATTTGAGGCGGGTGAATTCTCTTTTCGGCTTTCGACCACTGAATATGGGGCATTGTCCGTCAGTACCAGGAAGGATGCAAAGCAGCGGGAATTCACCTTCAAGCTGGAGCTTGGGATGAAGCTGTCCCTTTCTGCAATGCCTTTGATCGGAGAATGTTCCGGATGCGATATGGCGGTTGAACTGGACTGGCTGTCCCTTAAACTGAGAGGCAGTCAGAAAGCGGCTCTTTCAGCCTGCCTTGCCTTTTTATTAGGAAGTACCAGGATTCCTCTGTCCCTGCCCGAAAATAATTATTCGCAGGAGACTTCCGGAAGCAGGGAGCTTCAAAACAGGGGAGAGAAAACAGAAGACGGAGATGTGTGAAATGGCTGGATGTGAAAAAGAGTCTGGGTCCGGTTCGTCTGTCCCGTCTGGGTTTTCTGCTGGGGGAAGGCAGCATTACGGTGTATGTGGATGCGGGATTCACCCTTTCTATTCTGATGTTTGAAGTGCTGGGGCTTTACGTTACGGTACCTATGAAAAAGGGAATTCCCGTTGCATTTGGGATTCAGGGTATGACGGTGAGCATACATAAAGAACCGCTGAGTATATCCGGAGGGCTGTACATAACCAGGGAAAAGGGGATGGAACTCTATACCGGAGAACTTTCCGTCCAGGTAAAGAATTTTCAGTTGACGGCGGTGGGATCTTACGGAAAGCTGCCGGGTTCCGAAGCCTCTTTTTTTGCATATCTTATGCTTCGTTATCCGTTGGGGGGCCCGCCTGCCTTTTATGTGACAGGGATAGCAGGAGGATTCGGCTACAACCGGACAATCCTGCTGCCTTCCAAAGTAGAGGAGGTCAGAAGCTTTCCGTTTGTGGCGGCGGTCATGGGCGGCGGTACGCTGACGGAAAAAATGACGCCGGCCCAGGTCCTGAAGGAAATGAATGCTTCCATAGTTCCCTGTAAAGGACAGTTTTTTGCCGCCGCAGGTATCCGTTTCACCTCATTTGGCCTGCTGGACAGTTTCCTGCTTTTAAATGTGGTATGGGGAAACGAACTGAAGATTGCGCTGTTGGGAGTTTCAACGCTTTCCCTGCCGCCGGGAGAATCGAAGCCCTTCGTCTATGCAGAGCTTTCTCTTCTGGCAGTCATATCGCCGGTGGTGGGAGAGATAAGCATATCAGGCGCCTTAAGCAGCCAGTCTTTTCTTATGGACCGAAACTGCAGGCTTCAGGGAGGCTTTGCCTTTGTCACATGGTTTGGAAATAATGAGCACAGCGGAGACTTTGTTCTGACTCTGGGAGGATATAAAGAAGGATTTTATGTCGCCCATTACCCAAAGGTAGATCGGATTGGAATAAAATGGAATATTGATAAAAACCTGGTATTGAGCGCTTCCTTTTATTTTGCGCTTACACCGAGCTGTGTTATGCTGGGGGGCAATGCTTCCATTACCTACGAGTGGGGGCGTCTTCGGGCATGGTTTCAGGCCAGATTGGAATTTTACATGAAATGGAAGCCTTTTGCCTATGAATTTTATGTGGGAATCAGTCTGGGAGCCAGTTTCCGCTGGGATTTTTTCCCATTCTACAGGACCTTTACCCTGGAGCTGGGAGCGAGTCTTAACTGCTATGGACCGCCCTTTGGGGGTAAGGTGCACATATCCTGGTTTATCATATCCTTCACCATTTCTTTCGGTGCGGGAAAGGGTGGGGAGAAAGCTCTTAACTGGGAGGAATTTTCGGAGGCTTTTCTTAAAGCAGAGTCTGACAATAACGGAAGAAAGATCCTTTCGGTACAGGCGTCCGGCGACAGTCCGGTGAAGGGTGCGGACGGGCTTTCCTGGTATAGTACGGACAGACTCGTATTGGAAATAAAAAGCCTGCTGCCGGCCACTGCGGTATCTGTAAGCGGTAAAGAAAAGGATTTGGTTCCGGAAACGGGAAATACGGAACCCTTGGGTGTGGTTCCCATGAGAATTGAAACTTTTACAAGCGTCATGAAGGCCGAAGTGACGGACAATGCCGGCAGGATACAGGATGTGAGGGCGGAGTGGATATACGGGAATATTCCCAAAGCACTTTGGGATACGAAAACCCCCGATCCCTATGGAAGTGAAGGACTGAAGAAGGATCAGCTTCTGGGGATCCGCCTGAAGGCGCCGGAACCGAAGGTTTTGAACCGTCTGCCTCAAAAAGGATATTATTCCATGGCTGTTCTGTGTGAAAATGAAAGGCTGGAGCCTTTGTATTTTACGTGGCCGGAACCAAAACCGGTGGAGCCGAAGGTATATCCCGGGGATGTGCTGAAACAGATAGAGAGAACGATAGCGGTGAATGAAAAACGAAGCGGAATTCTGAAACAGCTGTCGGAAAATTATGGGACGGCAGAAAAGGCTGATATGGAGAATTGGGGCGGTGATCTGGAAGAAATCCTTTTGGGGGAACCGGTTCTTTCTGCCATGGGAAGCGAAAGATAAACGGTTCAGGCTTTTTGCCGGTTGAGTTTATAGTTATAAATGGAGAGAATTATGGAACAGGAAATGATCGTACTGGCATCGAAAATGGAACCCGGACTCGCCGCCGGCGCTTATACACTGAAAGCGAGTCAGGATAGTTCGATTCCGGACAGCAAAATCGAACCGGCGCTTTTTTCCTTCCGGTGCGGTGCGGATCCTCTGCGTATGCAGCAGACCGATGTTTATTCCGTTTATCCGCCAAGGGAAGCCTTTGGGAAATTTGAGAGAGTGCTTCCTAATATAGTATTTACAAATAAGACGCTGCCCTGGGAACGTAAAGTCAATAAAGCGGATAAAGCGCCCTGGCTTGCCCTGCTCTTATTTGATGAAACGGAGGACGCTGCGATAACGTCACTTCCGGCAGAAGAAGCATTCACACCGGCACAGGGCAGGTATTGTCCCGTGAATTATGATTCCTCCATGGCCGGAAACTGTATGATATTGGACGCTGCGGCAGGACTGTTCGGCAGCATCTGTCCGGATGCCGGGGATTTGGCCCTGTGCGCCCATGCACGCTGTGTATGCAGGGATAACAAGGTGACGGAAAAAGATCCGCCCGAAGAATGGCTTTCCGTATTGCTGTCCACCAGATATCCGGCAGCTGTTTCAGGGGAAAGGGGAATCAGGAATATCTGCTGTGTAGTATCCCTGGAGCACTTCGGGGAATTCCTGACTGATCCGGCTTTACGGGCAGAAATTGCAAAGGGGGAAACATACAAAACAGTGCGGGTGCCGGTACTGTACAGCTGGAGTTTTTATTGTTCATCAGAGGAATTTGATTTTAAAACGGTTTTTGAAAGACTGGATGCCGGCGCTTTACAATTGCCGGAGATAAAGAAGGACAGCCTGCCGGAAGAACTGCTGAATCTTATGAAGCTGGGATACGGGCCTGTGGATCATCAGCTGAGGGATGGAAGCAGCACGGTTTCTTTTTACCGCGGCCCTTTCCGCGCATATCAGGAAAAGGAAAGCGGCATGACGCCTCAGATGAATGGGGATGCCTGGCTGCGGTATGATCCTGCTATAGGTATGTTTGACATTACCTATAGCGCCGCATATTGTCTGGGCAGACAGCTGGCTCTGCAGAATGGAAGCTATGCGGCGGCTCTGCATAAATGGCGCAGTGAGGATAAGGCACAGGCCGGAAAAATCCGTCAGCGGTATATACTCGCCTGCCGGCTCGGACTGGAGCCCGAGATTAGCAGCTGTTGTATGGAACTTATGACAAAGTCACAGAAAGATGCCGTCCCGGATGGGGGCAGTAACCTATCAGGCATTGAAGGTACCGGATTATTTTCTGAACTTATGGAAAAGGCTATAAAGGAACGGCTGGAACGGGCTGCAAAAGAGTTGTTGAAGCTCACCTGAGTATTTCCGGAAGGAAAGACGAAGGAGAAGAAAGGATACGATTAAAATGGAACAAAGCTGGCTTGCAGCGAATGAGGAACAAAAGAATCTGTTTGATTACTTCAACTGGACAGGAGTACCGGATATCCCGGAAGAAATCCTGAATTCCCTGGCCCGGTGGGTGCTGCTTTACGATGTTCCCTTTCCTTATATGGCGGTGAGAGAGGAGATGCTCCCACCGGAGAGTATCCGTTTTTTCTTTCTGGACAAGAGCTATATTGCCGCCCTTTTGGATGGCGCCATGAGTCTTGGACGCAGTTATACAATCGATTATCAGCATGACTGCAGGGTGATTGACAAGGTGATGGATAGGGCGCTTTGTGAAAGCAGCTTTATCAGGCCGTCGCTGCAGAAGAAGGAACGAAAGCCTTCAGAGGTTGGGAAAAATGCGCTGTCAGGCGCAGTATCCGGTTTCCTTCTGCGTTCTGTTATGGTGAGCGGCTGGCGGGGACTGGAGTTCAAGGCATTTGAAGAAGGAAACGACAAAGAGCCTCTGCGTGCTCTCCGGCTGGAAACGCTGGGGACAGAAGTGCTGCTGGGGCTTTATGTGAATGAGATAAAAAAGTTGGTGATCACGCAGCCTCCCGAGGGAATGCATTTCGGATTTTCCCGTAAAAAGGACGAGTCGGATAAATTTGAAAAACGTGTCCGCAGTTTAAAAGACGGTAAGCTGTTGGAAGGAGAAAGCGCGCTGGCAGATGTGGTCCTTCAGGACAGCGGTTACCGGGTGGTAAATCTTGCGGCAACTGTGGCCAATATCAGGGATGCTTTGGGCGAAGGAGATATCAATTCGGCATTAACCGCGCTGGAAATGATACAGAACCCGTATACCGGGGAAGTGGTGAGAGGCCGGTAAATAAGGCGGATTTTCCGATGGTTTACACAAAATGTATTATTAAATTAAAAAAAATGAAAAGGTTCGAAATGCATGTTCATACCTTCCTGCATACTTTCTGTAAAAATCCAGATAATAACAACAAACCTATACAGAAAGGAATGCATATAAATGGACAAAAATCAGAAAACGGCACAGGAATCCCCGATTCTGGGCAAGCAGAGTGTAAGCCTGAAAAAGCCGGTATACATCATAGAGAGCGCTTCCGTTGTCGGAAAAAAGGAGGGAGAGGGGCCGTTAGGAGAACTGTTTGACCTTGTGGGAGAGGATGACATGTTCGGCGGCCAGACCTGGGAGGACGCGGAAAGCACCTTGCAGAAGGAAGCGCTTGGCACGGCGCTGGGAAAGGCCGGCTGGAAAGCGGAAGAGGTCCGTTATCTGTTTGCAGGTGACCTTTTAGGCCAGGAAATAGCGACCAGCTTCGGCCTGGTCAGCTTTGAAATCCCTTTGTTCGGCCTGTATGGAGCCTGCTCCACCTGCGGGCTTTCCCTGACACTGGCCTCTCTCGTGATAAGCGGAGGTTTTGCGGAGAAAGCGGCCTGTGTGACAAGCAGCCATTTTGCCAGTGCGGAGAAGGAATTCCGCTTTCCTCTGGGCTACGGCAACCAACGCCCGCTTTCCGCCACCTGGACCGTGACTGGAAGCGGCGCTTTTGTGCTTGCCGCTTCCCAAAATGGAAAAGCCAGGGCCAAAATCACCGGACTGACTTCCGGTAAAATCGTGGATTACGGCCTGAAGGACAGCATGAATATGGGGGCCTGCATGGCCCCTGCCGCGGCTTCCACTATCGAACAGCACCTGAAGGATTTCGGAAGGCAGCCGGACTATTACGACAAGATCATTACCGGGGATCTGGGAACGGTAGGGCAGACCGTACTGCTCGATCTCCTGAATAAAAAGGGCATTGATATATCCGGACAGCATATGGACTGCGGCATAGAAATATTTGACGCGAAGGAACAGGATACCCATGCAGGAGGATCCGGCTGCGGCTGTTCTGCAGTAACCCTTTCCGCCTATATCCTCAAAATGCTGGAAGAAGGAGTCTGGAAACGTGTCCTCTTCGCACCGACCGGAGCGCTCTTAAGCAAAACCAGTTTTAATGAAGGCCAGAACGTTCCCGGCATCGCCCATGCGGTAGT
>VOFI01002563.1_pt1 | contig 31186 bp, 54 predicted proteins | sample 5384131 | NCBI WGS metagenome assembly VOFI01 (sample SAMN12384728, study PRJNA508395) | human gut metagenome | isolation source: healthy gut H | host: Homo sapiens
GGAACACCGTCAGGCGGTCGAACAACTCGCACTTCCACCGTCACGCTGAAGAGCGAGGAGAAATGGGAGGAGGATGATCTCCGGGTGTTCGAACTGATGGAGAAGCGGAACCTCTATATACTGGCCAAGGCAGAACTGTCGCGCACCCGTTTGCAGTATGAGTTAAAAAAGCCGCACGGTAGCTTCTACCACCAGGCTCATTTTTTAGGAACCAGAATAAATACAACAAGAATGGCAATCAATAGCATGGACACCCGTATTGAGCGGAGTCCGGTTTAGAAAAACACATCTATTCCTTGATAGGAATTGCCGTCGAGCTGCTTTGCCTGCTTTGGCTTCTTTTTCGTGATACTTCCTCTTCCCTGAAAGTGGGAGAAAGAACGCATTACGATCGCTACCGTGCAGAAAGGGAGAGTTCAACGACTACATCCTCGGGCGGGTACTGCCGGATCGTATCGGCCATCTATCTTGAAAGATCGACAGGAAGCACCGTGGAGCGTGTGTCATGCGGACTCCCTGCGAGCTTCGGAACGGGAAGGAAAGAAATACGATATGGAGGTGACAGTCTATCGAAGTGCGGGAAGGACAGTTTCGCACCGACCTACATTGTCTCCGGCCGGCCGGGAAAACATCCGTGCCGGGCAAACCTGAACCGCAACTGGGCGATCCCGTGCAGACGGTGATTGTTCCACGGAAGCTTCTACCAGGCAAGCGGCGGCGAGTATATGTATGTAGGATGAAGAAGAGAAAGACTCGCCGCCGCCCTGTCCGTATTATCGGCCGCCAGAAACCCGCAGTATTACGAGGTTGGGAAGGTTGCAACCGGGAGAGAAGGTGATTATTTCCGGATAATTTGTTTGGTGAGAATGAACGATTAATTTTTGACGTTGATGAATATTGTCCGCGAATCAGCCAACGGGCGCGGAAGTCTCTTTCCGCCTGAATAATGATCGGTCTTTCCGTTTGTGTTGGCGCGGCGCTGCTGATTATGCTCTACTATGTACGAGTTTCAGGTGAGTTTCGATTCGTTCCACGACGAGTCTACCGTGTGGAAGCCAAATGCTATGAAGGGGCGAAGCACTGACGGATAGTGGGCGACGACTTGCTCGGGCATACTCCGCCATGCCAGCGAATTCCGGGCATAGAGAAGCAGTATGTTGCGATGGCGACGGCTTTTAGATCGCAAAGGTGACGTTCGGTGATCGGCGGTTTATCGAGAACGAACCACTGTTACGCCGAACCAGCTTTTTCGATCTCGCTAATTTCGATCCTCAAAAGGGGAGAATTGGACGTTGGTCCCGTCAAATACGATGGTGATTACCAAAAGTGCGCACGTAATTTATTGCGGTGGTGATCTATCAAACCAAAGTGCTGACTTTTCCGTACATCTTCATTCGGAAACAACATTTCGAGGTGACGGGCGTGATTGCCGATATGCCTTATAATTCGCATCTGCATTATGACTTCCTGCTGTCTTATTCAGAGGCTATTCCGGAGGCAAAGGCGGCGCGATGTGAGCTATATCCACGGTGTACCATATACGTATGTCCGGCTTGAACCGGGGAAAGAAACCGGGCGATATTGAAGCGGCTCCATTCCATCTCTGACGAAATATGAGGCTTGGCGGCATTGAAACATAGGACTGGAGGTCGAACTGGTTCTAAAAGTTTGCGGGACTTAGTACATCCCAGGCTCCCCCATGAGGTGCCCATGAGAAAAGAGGCGAAAGGTAGTCGTATGGCTGTACGTATCCTTTCGGTGATGGTGAAAGTAACGCCCTTTTTACTGATCGGCTGGGTGAACGCGCATGAACCTGACAGGTTGCTCGATTATCTGGAACGTGGCGAGTTTGGTATTCGCAAGGCACGTTCGCTTCCGCTGGCAGGTGATCCTGCAAGGATTGCTGGAGGCTTGGGTTGTTGGAACTTGTCGTGGCTTTTGATGCTTGGCTCTCGCGGGTGGGTCAGAGGTACTGTTGCGCTTTGTCTGCCGTTGGGTAGCTGGATTTGCTGCCGGCGCGTTCCGTTTGCCGGAATGCTGGAGTATATGGCGGCAGCGTGTATAGAACTTTGTTTACCGGACTGTATCCGCTGCTGCTGACGGCGCATCCGTCCGGCGGATATCATGCGAGGAAAATTACTGCATGGCCGTGGCAGAAACCGGATGCGGAGATGTTGATTGTGGCTCAGTTTCTTTGCTTCTTTCAGATTCTGGTTTTCCAAAGGCTGCGTTGGTGAGGTGATCGGACAAAGGTTCAGTTATTTGGCAGCAGGAGACTTCTTTCGCTTCTTCCTGAACTTCGGGTACTGGTGAGTGATTAATATCCGGCTTTTACCGATGATATGTGCGTCATTGGAGAGTTTCCGAAACTGGTTGGGACGAGCTCTATACCTTATGTCTGTCCGTGTCTCTATTTCCGGTGCTGTGCCGGTTTGCCAGTGCGTCATTATTGGCAGTCTTTGTGGCCTGTTTGGGATTATGGGTCGTGACGCTTTTTTTCTACTCTGGCACGAGTGAAAGAGGTTGGGATACGGAAGGTTTTGGGGAGCCGCCATTATGGGGCCTTCTGGCTGTGGCAAGTCGACCTTATTGAATATCTTGGGAACGCTTGATTCGCCGACTTCCGGCAAATATTTCTTTAACGGCAAGGAGATAGACAAGATGGGAGAGAGCCAGTTGACGGCTTTCCGTAAAGGGAATATCGGTTTCGTATTCCAGAGTTTCAACCTGATAGACGAGCTGACAGTCTTCGAGAATGTGGAACTGCCGTTGGTTTATCTTGGCTGCCGGAAGTCCGAACGCAAGCGGAAGGTGATGGAAGTCCTCGACCGGATGAATATCGCCCATCGTGCCGGACATTTTCCGCAGCAGCTATCCGGCGGACAACAGCAACGTGTGGCGATAGCGCGCGCCGTGGTGACGGATTGTCCGCTGATCCTTGCCGACGAACCGACGGGAAACCTGGATTCGACAAACGGGGCGGAGGTGATGGAATTACTTCGAGAACTGAACGGGCGGGGACGACGATCGTCATGGTCACGCACTCGGAACAGGATGCCAGCTTCGCACACCGGATTATAGCTACGACGATATGCACAGCGTTCTTCTATCTGGGTGTTGATCTGTACGGCACTTGCTATCCTTTGTATTGCTTGGATCAATTATATCAATATGACGGTAGCCCGTTCGATGGAACAGGCAAAGAGATCGGTATACGTCGGGCTTCGAGGGGGGCAAGCCGGAGGCGAGTTATTTCACAGTTCCTTTTCGAATCGTTGGTGACGAATAGTATTTGCTTTTATCCTGGCTATCGGGCTGATGGAGGCGTTGATGCCTTCTTTCAATAACCAGACAGGACGGGATCTGAGTTTTTCCGTCTGGTTTACGACTTCACGTGACGGTTTCTGGTGCAGTTCGGAACGGAGGTAACCAAATTTCGTCCATCGTCCGCGAAAGTGATGATGTGAAACGAGGACAGCGCCTGTTGGAGATGTTGAACTGCGATGAGTTTTTCTGGAAGCTTATGATCTGAAGTTCGTTTCCGGCCGTGGTTTTCCGAAGATTGCAGGGGAGGTGTTTATAAGATCGTCCTGAACGAATCGGCTGTCCATGCGTTGGGATTCAGATCGTCCGATGCCGCTTTGGGGCAACGCTTGTCTATCCCACGAAGCCGTCGATCAGCCGTGTGCAGATTATCGGTCGTGAGGATTATCATCGGCAATCGCTTAACAAGATTTTACGCCGATCTTGTTTGCCCTGCATGAGAAATTATGAGCTGGATGAGAAACAACGTTATATCTCTGTCGTTATGGAGAACGGTAACCCGCGTGATCTCGTGAAACAGGTCGAAGGAGCGTGGGAACGTTATTTCCCGGATTCAAGCTATGATTATTTTCTTTCTCGACAGTGGCTGTTCTGGTTATGTTTTCTTGTTCACATTTCATTATCCGAGGAGGATAGAATCCGGAAAGGTTCTAGGGGAGCTTCTAAGGCAGCTTTCTTTGAATTGGGGCGAGAGTTCTTCCTGTTGATTGCTATTGCTGTTGTCATCGCCCTTCCGCTTTCGGGCTGGATCATGGGGGATTGGCTGAATCATTATTCGTTCCGCACGGACTGGAAAGCGTGGTTCTTCCTCGTTCCGGTCGTTTTTATTGTGTGTGATCTCCTTGCTGACCATCGGTTGGCAAACCGCCTTGTTGCTGCAAAAGTCAGATTTAGCTAAAGTGAAGATAGCGCCGCCTTTGCGATACGCCACCGCCGTTGAGGTGTTCCGGCTTTATTTCCATACGGGCTTTGCATAACTTCGTTGCCTGTTTCTAAAAAAGTTCGATATTTCAATACAGCGGAATCCTTTGTCGCCTTGAAGAAATTCCGTTTTATTGTCATGATTATAAAAAATAATGTGCCAATACCGATAAGAATGAGTGAAGCAGTAAATCATCATTTATGCTTCACTCTGTCAAATATCGAACGCTCGTCTTACCTTAACTTCCATTCAGCTCCGTCTTTCGTATCTTTGATATCGAGAGCCATTGGCTGTCAGTTCGTTTCGGATCTTGTCCGATGTAGCCCAGTCTTTATTGGCTTTGCCTGTTGGCGGATGGTCAGCAGCAAAATCCATTGCTTTGCCGAATGCCCGTTGTTGTTATTCGCCCGAAGCGCTTCGGCCTTTTTATTCCTGAGAATATCGAAAACAGAAGGTATGGAATACATCCTGAAACAGCTCACGGAGTCTTCAGCCGAGATCGTAGCACTGCCATCGCTTTACTGCAGGAGTTGATCGCGCGAAAGGCTGCGTCAAACAGATGGGCGATTACAATCGGCGAGTTCAGGTCGTCGTTCATCGCATCGTAGCATTTGCGAGAAAGCAAATCCCATACAGTTGAGCACGTCAGGAGGCTTTCAGAAGCTTCATCAAGCATGTATAGCGTCCATCGGGCGTTCCAAACTCTTTTTCGCGCTTGCAGAACTTCGTTGCTGAAGTCTACCAGGTGACTGCGTGGTGAGCTTGGAGGATGAAGAAGCGGATGGTGCTAGGCGAATATGCCTGGCTCAGCACCTGTGTTGTCACGCGGCCAGTCCTCCAGCAGTGATGTGAGTTGCCCAGCTGACTTTGCCCATCTTCTGCCTTCGTTATTGTTGTCATCATTGTTGTTGGTGCATCCAGTAGTGAACCATGTCTGCTCCAAGAAATTCTGTACCATTTAAGGCAACCACACCAAGATAGTCATCCTCATTTTCAGCTCTGGGATCTGTCACTGCCACATTCCAGGAAGAACCATCCGGCTTGCTTCCGTAGGTCATGACACTGCTTCCTCCCAGATTCATAAGTGCTTGCTGTTACATCCTTCTTTGTTTCCAGTTCTTAAGGATCAGGTCACAGCCAATACCCTTTCCCTGCTGCCCAAGATCCAGAGAACAGCCCTCCATGTGGACTGTATTTCCGTCAAGAAAAATCTTCTGATATCCGGAATCCTTCGAACATTCTTAATTTTGCTTCTTCCGGAATTTTCTGGTTTTCCCTCCAATATCCCACAGGCGGATCAGCTTCCCGATGGTTGGGTCAAAGGCTCGTCAGAATCCTCTGCGATCTTCAGAAGACGTTTCAGGTATCCGGAAAGCTCGTCGGAAATCTCGTATCTTTTCCGCTTGTCTGCATTCACCTTATAGATCTGGGACTTCTCTCATTGGTCCAGGAAAGAAGGTTCGTCTCCACATCTGTCAGCACAGCTGTCAGCTTACTGTTTTATATCGTCACCTGTGGTATAGAGTGTTTCTGATACCACAGTATCCATTGCAAAATCTGTATCGGTATATGTCTGTACATCATTTTCCGAAGCAGCCATGCACAGCACAGGAAACAACACCGCAATTCTGTAAATGTAGCTGCTGCCAGAAAAGTTTTCTTTTTCAGAGCCTGATATCTCATAGATCATTTTTCCTCAATTGTTCCAATGTGAATATTTTTCTCGGGCATGCTGCGGCCATGCGTGGCAGCAAAGACATTCGCCGGATCTGCCTGTGTCGCCGTCAATATCCAGATGAGCCGGACATCTTTTTTTTACAGAGACCACATTTCGGCGGACATTTCTCACGGTTTCTCCGAAACAGTGCACCCGGAAGGATTGGCATTAGTGCAAAACCGCTCCCATGGGACAGAGAAACTGGCAGAAAAACCTTTCCTGTGTACACATTCCCCACAATGATCAGCACCAGGAGCACAATTCCCACCAGATATTTGCTGTTCGGGAGCCGTCCTGCCGTGAGCATGGAAAAACATCCCACGGGCTGGTTCCCGTAAGCTTTCCGGCATACACCCTGGTAAGGCAGGAAAGCAGGATCAGTGCCAGTACGATATATTTGACTTTCTGAAGCCCGTGAACCATTTTTCGGAAAGAGCCGGTTTCTTTTTTTTTGTGAAAGCATTTCATCCGGATCCAGGAAAAGCCTTCATATACGGCATCTCCGAAAGATCCGAATGCACACGCATATCCGCAGAAATGTCTTCCGAAAAAGCAGGTAAAGATCAGAAGCACTGCCGTTACAGTCAGAAAGGAATTCCACTCCACCGGCTGACCGGCCGCAATGGCAAGAAAGATCGATTTGATACCTGCAAAGGCTGTAGAAAACAGAGACGGGGGCGGCAATAAAAAATGCCAGCTGTATTCCGCACGCATGTACAGCCTTACCTCCCGCTGTCTTTTTTTCATGAGTTTCCGCCTTTCCAAGTGCCGCATCCACTGCGTTCACAGGATTCCTGTGGAGCTGAACGTCGCTCGGATACGGTATCCACATCTGTACTCTGAGCACTCAGGGATGGAATCGATCACACTCTGCCTGTGAAAGATATGCACTGTCCTCACCTGGGGCGCTGACTACATTGATGGATGTAATCTCATCACCGGTAAGTGTCACCTCCACCTGAATGGTCCCGCCGTATCCCTCTGCTTCTCCTGTATAGGTTCCATCTTTTTATATACATTATCGGAATCTGCGGTTGCTGTGTCCTCTGCGTCTGAAGTATATCTGTTGTTTTGTCATCGCCTGCTGTATCTGCATCACTAGCTGCCTGATCCTGCAGATGCTGCCTGATTCTGCATACGATTTATATAACTCGTCTCCAGCGCACTGAGAAGTTCATTCTTGCTGCCCTGAAGTGTATCTACCTTATCTGTCAGAGCCGCGATCTCTTTTTCATTTGCCTGGGCTTTCATGCTGCTGTTATAAAAAAGTACAGCCAGGATCACCAGCAGTAAGGGAGATCACTCTCATATAAAAATTCTGATTTTTCATCTCTTTTCTCCCTTGTATTTTTAACAATTCTGTAAATTGCTGCATCAGGCTCAGCTGTGCGAACATATATTGCTGCGTCAGATGCTCTCGATCTATTCCTTCAAATCTGCGTATAACTGTCTTTTGGACAAATTTATAGTTTTTATCCATATACATAAATTAGTTTCGATTAATCTTTTTTTTGCAAAAATTAGGACGATGCTAACTTACAGAAGTTAGGTATTATATCACCTGTTTTTTTTCTTGTCTACACTTTTGTTAGTAGTCTATAACTTTTTCCAATATGAATTTTTCTGTTTTATGTCTTTTTATAAAAAAAAATCATCGCCACTCCCCTCCCTTTCCGTTGGGAACAGCTGTATGAATTATGGTTAGATATCATTAACTTATGTTTGCCTTTTAATTTCGATTATGATATGATTTTTCTGAATCTGTAACAGAAAATGGAGATTTGTTTTGAAGAAAAAGAATTGATTTTTATTTGCCGGGATCCTGATTCTGGCGGGGGGTTCTCTGGCTTGGTTTTTCAGATTGCGGAAACGTTCCCATAATACGATCCGTATTACCGTTGACGGAAAAGAATTCGGAACCTATTCGCTTTCCCAGGACCAGATCATCCACATCGGAGACACCAATGTCTGCGAGATCAAAGATGGAAAAGTTACAATGATCGAAGCAACCTGCCCGGATCATTACTGTAAGGAAACAGAAGGCTGTGGACGAGCACGACGGTTCCATCATCTGCCTTCCTAATAAAAGGTTGTGATAGAAGGGGGAAAATACTGCAGAGGATTCGAGAGTTCACCTAAAATTGATGCGGTGACATAAAATTTCCGGAGAATATGCGCAATGCGTGTTCTCCGTAGAGTTTTCTCTGACAGATGATATTCTGTCTGTTATTCCTGCAACGATATTCCTGCAACAAATGAAAGGATTTATTTATGAAACGAAAAACAGCTTATCTCGGATTATTTGCCGCAGTAGCGATCATTTTGGATACGTGGAGTCTCTGGTCCCTGTATTTACAGGGATTCCGGGTATCAAGCTCGGGCTTGCAAAACCTGGCGGTGCTTTTTTATACTGGACCGATATTCCTTTTAAAGAAGCGGCTCTCGTGTCCGTTGTCAGAATCCTGGTGATCGGATTTATGTTTGGAAATCTGTTCAGTATTTTGTATAGTTCTGGCTGGCGCTGCGCTTAGCCTGACTGTGATGGATCTTTTGAAAAAAACATTCCGGCTTCAGTCTGATCGGTATCAGTGTGGCCGGTGGTGTCACACATAATATCGGGCAGCTGATCGTTGCCATGATCGTGGTGAGCAATACGAGTTTGATGGTTTATGCACCGGCACTGCTGGTAGCAGGTGTCCTGGCGGGGATTCTCATAGGTGGGTTGACAAAGGAGGTTGTGGACGACTTCCTTTGAATCTATAATTATGTGGTTTTGCTTCTTGGATTATGGTTTTCACTTTTTTTAAGTGAGGGGAAATTGTGTGGTTTGATTTTTTAGATTATAGTTTTCACTTTTTGAAGTGAGATAAATTGGGTAGTTTGATTTTTTGGGATTGTAGTTTTCACCTTTTTGAAGTGAGAGGAAATTGGATGGTTTGATTTTTTTTGGATTATAGTTTCACTTTTTGAAAGTGAGATAAATTGGGTAATTTGATTTTTTTGGATTGTAGTTTTCACCTTTTGAAGTGAGAGGAAATTGATGATTTGATTTTTTTGGATTATAGTTTTCACTTTTTGAAAGTGGGTAATTTGCGAGAAGGGGAAGCACTCATAGTTGCGAAGGCCGTCTCCCCTTCTCGCGCTCTTCCCCTCCTGGCCACGCCGCTGTGATGCGTTTGTGGAATGTGCAAGTGTATCGGCTCAGTCCTGTATTCTGCTGTATCGGCAGTGACAGACTGAGCCGATTATTGATTCGGCCATGTATTCTGCTACACTGGCAGTAGCAGGCTGAGCCGATTATTGCTTCGGCCATGTATTCTGCTGCACTGGCAGTGACAGGCTGAGCCGATTGTTGCTTCGGCACTGTTTATTGCTTCTGGCTGAATGGGAAAAGTGGACTGCGTAGCGGGCTTTGTTCTCTGGATTGTGGTGTATCGCTGTGATTCAGGAACAGGCTTCGCCAATATATTTACGTCAGCATAAAGCTCGGCTAAACCTTCCACAGCCAACGTAGTAGAATCCATCGCCCCTCCAATATCTTCACATATTTCTACAGCCTACAATAGCTGCGTGCCCGGAAGGGGAGCCTCGAGGGGAAAAGCGGGCTTCGCAACTTTGAGTGCTTTCCCCCTCGTACCTGCCCATGCCAAAATGGTCCCCTGAAAGGGAAAGTACCTGCGTCTCATGCATCCCCCGGAAAGGGCATCACCTGCGTTTCAAGCATCCCCCGGAAAGGGCATCACCTGCGTCTCAAGCATCCCCCGGAAAAGGGCATCACCTGCGTCTCAAGCATCCCCGGGAAAACATCCTCGGAAGGCGATCAGGCTTCGGTTTCATCATGGAACTGTGGAATCGGAGTTACCGGAGGATGAGGCTCCTCCGGAGGTTCATCGAACTCTCCGAAATATTCCGATAGAAAACTGCCATACAGGTTTCTATATAAGGCACCAGCCAGATCAGTGCCAGATACAATGTAAATATGGAAAAAATGATCCACGGAACAAAACTTAAGAGCATTTTCATATATTCCCAGTAATGTCCCTTCATAAGCTTTTTGCACTGGCTTTCAGTGCCTGCACTCCTTTTTATGTCCGAATTATCGGACAGGATGTAATAGCTCATGGTGAACGGCATAGCTGCCAGCAGGTTCAGCGCGAACCCGAGAAGTGTGAGCAGCATGTGTTACTGCCCAGTTCATCTGCTCCTCCGTTGTATTTCCCATATTGCTTGTAAAAGAAAACCACGCCAGTGGAAGTGATGTCACCAGATTGATCAATGCCAGCACAAAGGATGCCACGATCACATGATCCGGCTGATGGCTGAAAAAGTACAGAAGGTCTCCGAAAGAGTAGGCTTCCCTTCTGGAAATATTCAGATAGATCCGGTAAAGTCCTGCGGAAAAATACAAATCACCAGAGAAAAGGACAAAGCTGAATACTCTCCTCCAATGATCGCATACAGGGAATCTCCGAAAAAGTGCTGTGGAAATATAGCTTGAAACTGCGCTCATCGCCGCAACCGCACATACCCCGATCACAGGGACCGTAAAATTACCGGCCAGAGTTTCCCCTGCCAGCTTCTTACAGCCCCTTCAGATTTTTCTCATAATTCTGTATCCCTTCGTTATAGAAGGCGGAGACTCATCCAAGCCTCCGCCCCGTCATTTTTTACTTCAGATATATCATATTCTCATATTTCACATCTGTTTAGTCTGCAAGATTAAACGCATCATGTACCGCATTCATGGCACGTACGCCATCTTTCTCGTTAATGAGAACCGTCACACGGATCTCAGATGTTGCGATCATATTGATGTTCACACCCTCATTGTAAAGGCTTTCGAACATTTTTGCAGCAACACCCGGATTGCTCATCATACCTGCTCCTACAAATAGAAAGCTTTGGCAATGTTTTTCTCCGCATGAAGCTCAGAATAGGCGATGCGTGCCTGGTTAGCTTCCAGAACACCCATTGCATCGTCCAGATCATTTTTATCAACAGTAAAGGAAATGTCCTTGGTTCCGGCACGGCCGATAGACTGAAGGATCATATCCACATTGATATTTTTCTTAGCCAGGGTATCAAAAAGCTTAAATGCCACTCCTGGTGAATCTTTAAGTCCGATCACAGCAATACGTACTGCATCTGTATCCAGCGCAACACCGCTGATCAGCATTCTCTCCACTGTAACTTCCTCCTTTACCACAGTTCCTTCACTGTTGTTTAAACTTGAACGTACCACAAGCGGCACGCCATATTTCTTCGCCATCTCCACAGAACGGTTGTGAAGCACTACCCGCACCCAGAGTTGCCAGATCCAGCATCTCATCGTAAGTGATCTCCTTGAGCTTGCGGGCCTTCGGAACCTTTCGCGGGTCAGCTGTGTAAACACCATCTACATCTGTATAAATCTCACAGGCATCTGCATGAAGTGCAGCTGCAAGAGCAACTGCCGTGGTATCAGAACCGCCACGTCAAGTGTGGTATAGTCATTATATTTATCAATGCCCTGGAAGCCTGTGACCACAACGTCCTGGCGGTTATCCAGCTCTGCGGATACGTGCCGCCTCGATCTTTTTTCAGGCGTGCACTGCCATGTGCACTTGTTTGTGCATAGCGCTACCTGAAAAGCGTTCAGAGAAACAGCCGGTACTCCCAGACTGTCCATAGCCATGGACATCAGTGCCACTGACATCTGCTCTCCGATGGTAAAAAGCATATCCATCTCACGTTTCGGAGGTTTGTCATTGATATCCTTTGCCATGGTGATCAGCTCATCGGTATACTTACCCATTGCAGAAAGCACGACCACCACGTCGTTTCCTTTTTGTAATCTTCGATACATCTTCTGGCAACATTAAAGATACGCTCTTTGTTTGCCACAGAAGTACCGCCGAATTTTTTACAATCAACATGTTCTTTTCTTCCCTTCGGCATCAATCCTTTACACGGATCATTGCCAGTACTTTTCCGGTGAGCTTCTGATCTTTCATAATATTCAGCCTGCTTCATCTTCGGTGTGATAAATCCGAACTCTTCTGGAAGGTCATCCGGCTCGATGGTCTGTACATCACCAAAAGCTTTCTCCACTTCATCCATAGTAGTATCAGACACACGTACGAAGAAACGTCCCTCAACTTCATCCATATCCATAAGCTTCAGGGCATAGCTGCTCCAGTTTGTCATGATATTTCTGTGGAATGCTTTGCTTCATCCACAACATCCGCAACTACTGCACTTTGCAGTCGGGAGTTTACCTGCTCCACTTCCATAGAACATGGCATCTCCAAGCATATTTCCATGTACAAATACTGCGTTAAACACATCATTTACGCTGTAAAGAGGGCTATTCTGGCCGAGCATAAACGGTGCTACCATTGCATAAAAAGAATCTCCGATCCTGCGGCTTGTGGCAAGAAGCTTGATAGTCATGCCAAGCTCTTTTGCATATTCCATATCTGCCGGTGTGATCTTTTGTGATTCCTTCTGTATAAATATCCTCGTAATTCAGGAATTTTCCGTATGCAAGTGAAGAAAGGATGGCGATCTTACGGCATGCGTCAGCACCTCCTACGTCTGCAGTCGGATCTGCCTCTGCTAGCCCTTTGCCTGAGCTTCCTTCAGAACCGTATCAAAATCACAGTTCTCTGTGCTCATCTTGTAAAGCATGTAGTTGGTGGTTCCGTTAAGGATTCCTGTGATCTCATCGATCTCATCTGCTGTCAGTGAAGGAATTCAGTGCGCGGATGATCGGGATACCGCCGCCGCAGCTTGCCTCAAAAAGGAAGTTGATATTTTTTCTTTTGCGATCTCCATGAGCTCGGAACCATGCTTGGCTACCAGAGCCTTATTGGATGTGCTTACGCTCTTTCCTGCCTGAAGCGCTCTTTTTTACAAAGGTATAAGCCGGCTCGATCCCGCCCATAACCTCAACAACAATATCTACCTCCGGATCGTTTACGATCACTTCATAATCATGAACCAGAACTTTCTCAACCGGATCTCCCGGAAAATCTCTTAAATCAAGAACGTACTTGATGTTAATCTCATCTCCAGCTCTCTTGTTAATGCTCTCATGATTGGTGTTGATGACTCCATCAACAACTCCGCTTCCTACTGTACCGTAGCCTAATACTGCTATGTTTATCATATGCTTACTCCCTGCCTAAAATTTTCAAATAGTGTATACCGTCTCTCTGCTCAATATCCTCCACCATAGCCTCTGCGTCGCCTTCTCCCGGAAGGATGTCAACGCTCAGCGTCAGCGTTGCGACTCCGTTAATGGGAATACTCTGATGTATGGTCAGGATATTACCGTGAAAACGGGCAATCGTCTGCAGCACCATTGATAAAAGCCCCGGCTCATCGTCCATCTGAATAATAAAGGTGATGGTCTTTCCCCTGGTCTCCTCGTGGAAAGGAAAAATATCGTCCTTATATTTGTAAAAAGAACTGCGGCTGATCCCGGTCTTTTCAGCTGCTTCCTGAACAGTAGCCACCCGTTTTGATTCGATCATTCTCTTGGCTTCCACAACCTTCAAAAGCACTTCCGGCACTGCCCTCTCTCTTACTACATAGTATTTTTTCTTTTCAACCTGTTTCTGCATAGCAACCTCTCTGACTGCTGTTCACATTGTGGCCAGCAGCCTCCTGTCCGTTTCATAAAGACAACTGTTTTTGTACAAAGAGATATATTATCATAATAAAAAGAAACTCCACAAGCGCTTTTTTGCCTGCGGGTCCTTTTTCTCTGTCTCTATGGGGTTCCGTGACAGTAATGTTATTCTTTCTTTTTTCGCCAGCGCGATCCATTTCAGGTATGCATTGATAAAAATGTCAATACCACCGTCCAGAACTGCGTCAACATTACCGGTTTCTTCATTGGTTCTATGGTCCTTTACCATGGTGTATGGCTGCAGGACATAGGAGCGAATCTGGTTGCCCCAGCCGATCTCTTTCACTTCGCCTCGAATGCCGGAAAGCTTCTCCTCGGCTTCCTGCTGTTTTTCAGCAGATACAGCTTGGCCTTCGGACATCCACTTATTGTCGATCACCTTTAAGAGCACCACCCGCTCGATCTCACGGATCTGCTCTGCATCCGGGAATTCTGCTTCCTTGGCCTCATAGAACTTGGTGGCCTTTTCCTTTAAGGCGTGCTTCAGTTCATCCTTCTTCATATGACGGATCTCGTCATTGAGCTCCAGGGGCTTTAAGGGAATGATCGGAAGAATCAGCTCGTTCAGCTCCTTAAAGTTCCACTTATCCGCAGACTGCTCGTCTCCAATGGACATATCCACAGCGCCTTCCACGATGTCGTTGAGCATCTTCATGATCACGTTGCGCATGTTCTCTCCGTTTAATACCTGGAGACGCTCTGCGTAGATCACCTCACGCTGCTCGTTCATGACTTCATCGTATTTTAACAGGTTCTCACGGATCCCGTAGTTATTTGTCTCAATCTTTTTCTGGGCCTTTTCGATGGCTGTGGACAGCATCTTATGCTCGATCTGCTCGTTCTCCGGAACTCCCAGGGCATTAAACATGCTCATAAGCTTATCTGAACCGAAGAGACGCATCAGGTCATCCTCCAGGGACAGGTAGAAACGTGATTCACCCGGATCGCCCCTGACGTCCGGCACGACCCCGCAGCTGATTATCAATACGGCGGGATTCATGACGCTCTGTACCGATAATCTTTAAGCCGCCCAGGGCCTTGGATTCGTCATCCAGCTTGATATCGGTACCACGGCCCGCCATATTGGTGGCAATGGTCACAGCGCCGTGTACGCCGGCCTCTGCAACGATCTCCGCCTCCAGCTCATGGAACTTGGCGTTTAATACCTTATGGGGAACTCCGCGCTTTTTCAGCATATGGCTTAACATTTCGGAGGTCTCGATGGTGATGGTGCCCACCAGCACCGGCTGTCCCTTTTTCATGGGCCTTTACGATCTCCTCCACCACAGCGTGGAATTTTTCCTTCTTCGTCTTATAAACGGCATCCTCCAGATCCTTACGGACCACCGGACGGTTGGTCGGGATCTCAATAACGTCCATACCGTAGATATTCCGGAACTCCCGCTCCTCTGTCTGGGCCGTACCGGTCATACCGGCCTTCTTTGCGGAACTTATTAAAGAAGTTCTGGAAGGTGATGGTAGCCAGGGTCCTGCTCTCTCTTTTCACCTTCACATGCTCTTTGGCCTCGATCGCCTGATGCAGACCATCAGAATAACGGCGTCCCGGCATGATACGTCCTGTAAACTCATCTACGATCAGTACCTCATCGTCCTTTACCACGTAATCCTTATCTCTGAACATCAGGTTATTGGCGCGCAGAGCCAGAATGATATTGTGCTGGATCTCCAGATTCTCCGGATCTGCCAGGTTCTCGATCTTGAAGAACTGCTCTACCTTCTTGACGCCCTCGGCCGTTAAGTTTACCACCTTATCCTTCTCATTGACGATGAACTCACCGGTCTCCTCGATCTCCTCGCCCATGATGGCGTTGAACTTATTGAACTCTCCGGACTCCTCGCCCCGGGTCAGCTGCCTTGCCAGCACATCGCAGACCTCGTAGAGCTTTTGTGGACTTGCCGCTCTGACCGGAAATGATCAGCGGCGTTCTGGCTTCATCGATGAGGATGGAATCCACTTCGTCGATGATGGCAGTAATCCAGTTCTCTTAAGCACCATCTGTTCTTTGTAGATGGCCATGTTGTCGCGGAGATAGTCAAAGCCCAGCTCGTTGTTGGTCACATAGGTGATATCGCAGTTATAAGCGGCCTTTCTCTCTTCGGAGGTCATGGAGTTTAATACCACGCCCACCTTGAGGCCTAAGAACTCATGCACCTGCCCCATCCATTCGGCGTCACGCTTGGCCAGGTAATCATTGACCGTGACGATATGGACGCCCTTTCCGGACAGCGCGTTTAAATAGGCCGGACATGTGGACACAAGCGTCTTTCCTTCACCGGTCTTCATCTCTGCGATACGTCCCTGGTGCAGGATGATACCGCCGATGAGCTGGACCGGATAATGCTCCATTTTTAAGGTTCTTTTTGCTGCTTTTTGCTGCTTGCCCCGGACGGTGGTCTCACCTTTGCCAGGCTTTCTTTCCGGTTGTCCTTCAATCGTCCTCATTTTTCTGCATTTCCGGACTTCAGTTTTTCAATCTTATCTACAATCGGATAAATCAGCTTTAATTCACTTTCACTATGAGTTCCAAATACTTTTGAACGAGGTTCATGATTCATTCTCCTATCTCTTCTTACTAAATAAACACAGTATAATCCTGTATATTGTAGCACTAACTCATTTTTAATTCAATGAATTCACCTTCATAAAAAAATTAACATTCTGCTAATAGTTCGGACATTCTTTTGTCCCGGTTGGGGTGTTTCCGGCACCATTCCGCCTCTTTGACAAATTCAATGTATATTATGGTAAACCTGGCAAATTGCACAAAAAATCTGTTCGATTTTCTACTTATCCACATTATCCACATCATTCTGTCCAAAATTTCCCCATTTTTTATCCCCACCCACAAACCCAATATTTAGGGAAAAACGACTTATACACCGAGTTATCCACATTATCCACATCTTTTCGCCGGAAATCCCCCTTTTTCCACCAGAAACACGATTTTCCATTTTTCAATTTTTTGTGTACTTGTCATAAACTTATTTATTTCGACAAAAAATACAATTTTTCCCTTGACTTTTTTATACCCCAATATATAGTTTCTCAATATTTTGGGCATTTATAAGTAGAAACATTTTACAAAAAAAATTTAGATTAATTGTCTTGATATTTTTCGTAACATAATTGAATTTTTCAAATAAATATGGTATACTGATAACATCTCAAAGAAAAAGGAGCTGAAGACTTATGCGTTTTTACAATTACAGGAAGAAATATTGAGGTAACACAGGGGTTGCGCGAAGCAGTCGAGGACAAGCTTGGTAAACTGGACCGTTTCTTTGCACCCGCGACAGAAGCTGTAGTAAGACTCAGCGTACAGAAAGATATTCAGAAAATCGAAGTAACAATTCCGGTGAAAGGACATATAATCAGAGCAGAAGAATCAAGCAGTGATATGTACGTCTCCATCGATCTCGTAGAAGAGATCGTGGAACGTCAGTTGAAAAAGATAAAAACAAGCTGATTGATAAGAAAACAATCGCACCTTCCTTCTCAGAGGCCTTCTTACAGGAAGACGCATCCGCAGAAGAAGAAATCCAGATTGTAAAGTCCAAGAAATTTGCAGTAAAACCCATGGATCCTGAAGAAGCCTGCGTACAGATGGAGCTTATCGGACACAACTTCTACGTATTCTTAAATGCGGATACCGAGGAAGTGAACGTGGTTTATAAGAGAAAAGGCGGAACATACGGTCTCATTGAACCGGAGTTCTGATCGAAGATAAGTTTTAAGTAAGAATAAGGGTTCGGATATCTGAACCCTTATTTTGCGGTATGGCCTGTGCCCCGACCTCCGCTTTATAATTCCTCGAAGCTGGCGAAGCCGCCGTTATGGGTCTTCTTCGCCTGGTATAAGGCCTCGTCGGCTGCCTTGAACAGTTCCGTGTAACATGCTCCCCTGCGGGCCGTCACCGCGCCGGCTGACAGCGTGATGGCAGGCATGTTCCGTTTTCCGGCCTCTTTGGCAATCGATGCGTTGATGTCCTCCATAATGGTTCTGGCCACATCGTAATTATCCGTATTGGATACGAAGATGGCAAACTCGTCCCCGTGCAGCCTCGACGCAAGGTCCACGGTCCTGATACGTCCGATGATCATCTGCGCGGACAGCCTGATCACCTCGTCCCCGACGCTGTGGCCGTAATTGTCATTGACACGTTTGAAGTGGTCGCCGTCAATCATGATCAGAATTCCGCTGTCCTTCTCATCCATGGTATCCAGCTGCTCTCCTACCTCTTTCTGGAATGACTTGAAATTCATCAGGCCGGTCAGATCATCGACCGCGGCCGCCTTCTGTGCAGCCGACAGCGCTAACTCCAGCCTTTTTCTGGCTCTGCCCCCTCTTCACATAAGCCGCGCGCAGCTCCTGGTTTCTCAGTTCTCTTCCCACGCTGCCAAGAACGTAAATTAAGATGAGTTCCATCACCAGAAACGGTACCAGCCAGGTGCCGACGGTGGCCTTCAGCATGGCCACTTCCGGTACGAGAACCATCAGGCCGCAGCCCGCTGTCTGATGGTTATAGAGGTAGTACCGGTTTCCATCCATGGTGACCGGCTTCGCGGACCCGCTCAAATCACCGGAGGCCCTGACCCATTCGCTGAGCCTTTGGCGAAACTCCAGAAATGCAGCGGCCGAGTCCCGTTTTTCTTCTGCTTTGGCAATTTCTTCGGACTTGGCCGTATCCTCTGCCCCGGCAGCGTCTTCTGCTCTGTCTGTGTCCTCTGCCCCGGCCGTTTCGGCGCCGCTATCCTTTTTTCAGAGCATCCAGCTCCGCCTGTGCGTCTTCCAGATTCTGTGCCGCCTCCTCCTGCGAAATCTGTAAGTTTCCGCCCAGATAACCGGGTACCGTAACTGCCTACCACGGTGCCTGCACCGTCATAGATCAGGATCTGTTCCTGCTCGAACTGCTCCATGGAGGAGACCAGATTCTGAATGTCCTCCATCTTGATGTCATAGGCGAAGACCGTTTCCCCATCGGCCTGCAGCTGCGAAATGGTCGTCAGGATATAGTGGTTGGCGTAACTCATAAGGCGGTGTGAAGACGATCTCCCTTTGCCCGCCACAGCGTCCTGATACCATGGCCGTTCTGTTACCACATAACCGGAATCTTCATAGACGGAATAGGGCGTGTCCCAGCTGTATAAGTACTGCCCCTTGTAATACATGTAAAGTCCGTCATACGTCTCCCCACGATGTTGAGGAGAGAGGCATCCATCCCTTTTTTAAATAGGTGCGCACGGAGTCCGGATCCGGCTCATGTTCGATTTCACGCGCCATCATGTGCAAAAAGCTGGAAGGAGCGTTCATACGTCTCCATGATTTCTCCAAACTGTGCCTCCGTCTCGGCTGCCTGATCAAACAGCTTCTGATTCACCGCCGCTTTTTCTCTCACCGTCAGAAATGCAATGGATATGAGGTTGACCACTAAAAACACCACCACAAAAACAATCTTCCGCCTCCATAACGGCTGTTTTCCCCGCTGCATATGTAATATCCCCCTGCTATTTTTCCATTAAAACGCATCAATGCGCCTGAATGGAATCAGGCGCATCTTGTAAACGTCTGTTTTAAGAATTGACCGTAAGATAGCGTGCCACACTGGTGATGGCGTTTGCTCCGTCCGCCACAGCAGTGGATACCTGTCTTAACTGTTTTGTTCTCACATCTCCGGCTGCGAAGATACCGGGAACCGATGTCTCACAGTCCTCTCCCGCCTTAATGTATCCGTGATCCATCTCCACAAGACCGTCGAAAGCGCCGCTCTGCGGATGGTTCCCACTGCGATGAACACGCCGTCAACCGGAAGCTCCCGGAGGCTTCCGTCTTCACATTTCGGATTGTAATAGATTCTACCTGGTCTGCTCCGTTAATTTTTCTCCACCACGGTATCCCACAGCACCTCCACATTATCCAGCGAGAACAGCTGGGTCTGAAGAGTCCTGGCGCCGCGCAGTTCGTCTCTGCGGTGAATCAGATATACCTTTTTACACATTCTGGAAAGGAAGATCGCATCCTCGATGGCCACATCTCCGCCTCCGGTCACGGCTGTCACACGGTTGCGGAAGAATGCTCCGTCGCAGGTGGCGCAGTAGGACACGCCCATTCCGGTCAGCTCCTCTTCGCCCGGGACCGCCAGCTTCCTGTGGCTGGCGCCGGTCGAGATGATGACAGTCCTCGTCGTATAGCTTTCCTCCGCGCAGGTTACGGTAAAGAGGCCGTCCGCCTTCTCCACACGCACCACATCATCGGTCACGAATTCCGCGCCCAGTTTATCCGCGTGCTCCCGGAACTTCATGCCCAGGTCGTATCCGTTGATTCCCGGAAGCCCCGGGTAGTTATCCACCTCGTAGGTGTTGAGCACCCTGGCCGCCGCTGGCAACCTCTTTTCAATGACAACGGTCTCCAGCTCCGCACGCTTGGCGTAGATCGCCGCCGTAAGTCCTGCCGGACCTGAACCGATAATTACCACATCGTAAATCTTTTCCCATTTAATTTCCATCCTTCCTGTATCATTTCTTCCGCCGCGGTACGCAATCCACGATTCCGCCGCCGGGAATATTTGTCATGAAATAATTCATAGTCTCATTATATCGCACTCTCTTCTAAGTATGCAATGTTTTCTTTTGTGACAAAGTCTCAAATCCTATTGAATTAAAAAAAAATTACCTTTGGTAAAATAGAGGTGACGGAAGACGGATCGATCCGGCTTACCAGGATTAAAAGAAAGGGTGATTTTCATGGCAAAAAAACAGTGCTGGTTACGGGCGCTTCCAGAGGAATCGGAAAAGCCATTGCGGTAAAATTTGCAAAAAAAAAGGATATAATGTGGTAAGCAAGTGCCTTCACAGCGAGGAGAGGCTCCTGCAGACGAAAAAAAAAAGAGCTGGAATCGTATCAGATTTCCTGCCTCGCCTACATGGGCGACATGGGCGACATGGAGCAGTGCCGGATTCTGTTCGATCAGATCCGAAGCAGTTTGGAACGCTTGACGTCCTGGTAAACAACGCGGGATTTCCTATATCGGCCTCTTACAGGACATGAGCACGGAATCCTGGGACCGGATCATACGGACCAATTTAACCTCAGTCTTCAACTGCTGCAAACTGGCCGTTCCCGGTATGGTGGAGAAGAAGCAGGGAAAGATCATCAACATTTCCTCCGTATGGGGCGTCTCCGGCGCTTCCTGCGAGGTCGCCTACTCAGCGACAAAAGGGCGGAATCAACGCCTTCACCAAGGCGCTGGCCAAGGAGCTGGCTCCCAGCAACGTCCAGGTGAACGCGGTTGCGTGCGGCGCCATCGATACGGAGATGAACCGTTTCCTGGAAGGAAGAGGACGAACTCATCGCCCTGATCGAAGAGAGATTCCCGCCGGACGCCTTGGACAGGCGGAGGAGGTGGCCGATCTGGTCTACCACCTGGGATATAAGAATTTTATCTGACCGGTCAGATCATTGGGTTGATGGGGATGGATTTAAAGGTAAGGGAAAGGAGTACGGCGGCTTATTATTTACGCGGTACTCCTTTTTTTTTAGTAATTTTTCATGTTTTTTATGTAATTCCTGGTATAAATTCCTCTCCCTCTTGCTGCTTGACTTTTAATACTCACAACCTGCGTATGAGTATTCCTTTCATATAATCGGTTTCGTTATGCGTTTGATAAACGATATCCTTTTCAGCTTCTGTACAGCCAATCAGGATTTTTATTTCCGAATCACGTTTCATTAAATCAACGATACACATAATCGCATCAATTTGCTTTCTTTCATCTGTTCCCACCCATACATCGATGCCTCCTCCATCCATTGAAGACGTATTCTCTAAATAACCGTAATCAACTCTGTAAACAAAATCGGGAAACCTCGGATGAGCCGTTCCTTTGGTCTATCTATAACAATTTTTGATTCACTCACGATTTTATCAATCGCATTCCAAAAACCATCACTTGTTTCCATGGCCCCCACCTCGCAGCATCATGTTTTCTTAAATCACTACTTTTACGCCTCCTTCTTTAAGTAAACCATATCTACAAGCTGTATCCCATCCTCAAACATCGGATGGTCATAGTTGTCTGTAAAAATATGAATCCTGTGAAAGGCAAAAACCATTTAAAAATCAGAATAAAAAGGGAGATCGCCGGTTCCCCAATCATGGTCTTTATACTTCTCTTTATAAAATTCTGATATATACTGAATGAGCCTGTGATTACCGTGCCCACGCTTCATATGTAGCGATATTTTTAAGTTCACATATATCAGGGGCTCTCACCCGTGACCACGGCTATGCTTTTCAAGCCGTTATTCGTACAGGGCAAACAGATCTCCTCGTTCAGATTTATCTATCATGGACTCCCCCATGTAAACTCATTTGCTTAAGTCTCCAAGTATCTCCTTCTCCGCAAAATAACGCTGTGGCCCCGCCCGGCCATAGAATAATACCACATTACTTCCGGCCGGAACCTTTTTAGTCCTGATGTAATCCAGCATGCCCGCAAAGGCTTTTCCCGTATATACCGGGTCTGTGAGAAGCCCTCCCTTCACCGCCAGAAGCTTAATCGCCCCGGAGGCCGCCTCGTTGGGAATCTCATAGCCGGGCAGATAATAGTTTAAATCGGTGCATGGATATCCCGCCCGCATCCACCGTGATTCCCGGTTCCCGATCAGCTTTAGGCTCTCATTAGCCAGAGCGGCCGTCCGATTTGGATACTCCGGGTCCTTGGCGCTGACATTGATGGAAATGATCCCGGTCTCAGAACCTGACCAGGTTCCGTCCTGCGGCCAGACCAGCCATCGTACCGCCGGTTCCGGTGGCATGGAAGACGTAATCGGCCTGGATATCCATGGCGGACAGCTGCTTCTCCAGCTCCACGTATCCCTCGATGAATCCCACAGATCCCACCGGACTGGCTCCGCCCATAGGGTACCTCATAGCAGACGTGTCTGCCGGAATTTACGGGCCATGTGTTCCTCTCGCAAGAACAACGGCCCGGTCTTCCGCCCTCTTCCTCTGTCTCTCCCGCCTGAATCTCCACGATGTGAACCTCGGCGTCCATGATGCGGTCCAGAAGCAGGTTGGCCCTCAGATCCTCCTCATCCGGCTTCACAATGGCGACCAGATACAGCACCGGTTTTAAACCGCAGCGCCGGCACGCGGCCGCCGTCTGCATGGCGTGGTTTGACTGGGTCGCCCCAAAGGTGAAGACGTACTCACAGCCGCGGCTCATAGCGTCCCCCATCAGATACTGGAGCTTGCGCACCTTATTTCCCCGAACAGGCTCATGCCGGTAAAATCGTCACGCTTGATATAGAGGTTCACTCCCAGTTCCTTCGAAAGCCGGTCCAGCCGGTAAAACGGCGTCGGGAAAAATCCCAGTTCCGCCTTTGGGAAGTTTTTTTAAATAATTTCTCCGCTTCTTTTTGCTGTCATACTCATTGCTTCTTTGCTCCTTCCATTCTGGCAATAATCTTTTAAAAGATACGCTGAACATGGCCACGGTAACACAAACAGCGCAGAAATCTGCGACCGGTTCGGCTAAGAACACGCCCATAGTCTTATTCTCCATAAAACGCGGAAGAATAAAGATCAGCGGGATCAGCAAAAATACCTTGCGCAGCAGCGCCAGAAATACGGATACCTTGGCATTTCCCAGAGCAATAAAGGTCTGCTGGCAGGCCACCTGTGCACCGAACATCAGGGGAAACCGCCATATAAATCCGGATCGCCCAGCGCGTATATTCCGTCAGCGCGGCATCGCTGGTAAAGATCATGATGAAAATCTGCGGGAAGAACATGGACAGCGCCCACAGAAGCGTGGAATAGCCAATACAGCAGAGGAACAGGATCTTAAACGTCTTCTTCACGCGGTCCGCGCTGCCAGCCCCATAGTTAAAGCTGACGATGGGCTGGGAGCCCTGGGTCAGTCCCTGAAGCGGAAGCATGGAAAACTGCATGACACTGCTCAGTATCGTCATGGCGCCTACCGCCACGTCTCCGCCGTAGCGAAGCAGGGATGAATTGAAGCAGACGGACAGGATACTTTCCGTAAACGCCATGATAAACGGCGATGTTCCCAATGCCATACAGGGAAGAATAATGCCTGCCTCCAGTTTTCAGGCTCTTCTTTTTTGATGCGCAGCGAGCTCTTCTCCGAGGTGAGGAAACGCAGCACCCAGACAGAGGAGACCGCCTGGGAAAGGATGGTTGCCAGCGCGGCCCCCTTCACGCCCATATTCAGACCGAATATAAAGATAGGGTCCAGAATAATGTTGCAGACAGCTCCGATCAGCACGGTATATACATGCTGGTCTTGGCGTAGCCCTGGGCAGTGATAAATGCATTCAGCCCCAGCGCCAGCTGTACGAAAATGGTTCCCAGCGCATATATCTTCATGTAATCCCAGGCATGACCCGATCGTATTTTCACTGGCCCCGAACAACAGCAGGATGGAACGCCCGCAGAACAGGAAGACCGCAGTCAGGATCAGGGCAAGCACTACCAGCATCGTGGTACAGTTACCCAGGATCTTCTCCGCCTTGTCCTTTCTCGTTTCTGCCCAGCATGATGGAGGAACGCGGCGCGCCTCCCATGCTGATAAAATAGGCAAATGCAGTGATCGCCATGATGACCGGCATCGTAACGCCGACCCCTGTCAGCGCGGCCGCTCCGACTCCAGGAATATGACCGATATACATACGGTCAACCATGTTGTACATCACATTGATCACCGTGCCGCAATGGCGGGCATAGACAGCCGGAAGAGCAGCTTTCCGACGCTCTCGGTCCCCAGTTCATTCTCTTTTCCTTTTTTTGGTTCCATTTATTTCATTCCTTTCAAGATATCGTCAAGATTTCTGATTGATTACCTTAGTCGTACGCGCCATGGCCTCCATATCTTCCCGCGGTACGCCATCATACAGCTTTTCCTGCAAATTCCTGGCGGCATTTTCTGAGTCTCGTCACAATGTCGTCGCTTTTCTCCGTCAGGGACAGATGAATGAGTCTCCTGTCCTTTTAAATCCTTTCCGCCTTAAAGATAGCCTCTCTCGCACAGTGTCTCCACGGATTTCGCCACAAGCCCCTTGGAAATATTGCGGAAATGAGCGATATCCGACGCGCTGTCATAACCGGGATTGTTGGCCAGAAACATCAGTACCACGATTTCGTTGGGGGTAAAACAGTATTCCGCCACTTCCAGGGCACACAATTTTCTGTATACCTTGTCTATCTTTGCATAGTAGGCAAAGTAGCCCTCATCTTTCTGCTCCATGATTTCACCTTTCTAATATTGTTCATTTTTGAACTGTTCACTTTTGAATTATATACAAGAAATTCTCTTCTGTCAGGAAAAAGACCCCACCTTCCCGATACGGCCCATAAGCGAGGGCTTCCATCCGGGAAGACAGATCTTCCTGTCACTGCTGTTTTATTGTATTTCGTCCATCTCCACTTCCGCGCTCGGGGCATTTACCTTGACGCTGCGGATTCCGTTCCGGCAGCTGGCCTTCGCGGTGTACGCCTGGGATTCCAGGATCATCTGCCCGCTTTTTCAAGGAGCCGGAAGCAGTATCCCCTCTTCTGATCCTGGTAAATCTCAAATTTCGATTCTTCTGTGCCAGATAGCCTCTGACGGTCTGGTCTTCCAATCTCCGCCGCCTCTGCGCACCGGATCACCACTCTCGATTCCGTCCACGCATGCGTCCTTTCGTATAGATCTCCGATGTCCCGATCGTCTCCCCGTTGGCGGCCTTTTAAATGAAAATCGTAGCCGGTATTTTTCCTGTAGATTACAAATTTCCCCCATTGCTGGACCTTCTTTCGTCCTTTTTTATGGGGGATTATAGCATACGTGAGCGAAGGCCGGCATCTATTTACAGAAAACATCTTATTTTTACCGTTTTGTTATCTTCCGGTCTCCCGGTACAACTGTCACTGGTGACAGGAATACCGCCTCTGTCGATTCCCCATACCTTTCGCATTTCCATCAGCCGGTCAACCTGACTTCCGTTCAGAGTTCCGCTGCTTCCCAGCATTCTCAAATACAGCTGAATTCTGGCGCACTGTTCCACGGATTCCATGAAATAAAAGACTGGTACACATCTTTCCCCCAACTCAGCGCCCCATGATTAGCCAGAAGCACGGCATTGTAATCATGAATAAACGGGGCGATGGATTTCGGTACTTCTTCCGTTCCCGGAAGGGCGTACGGTGCAACCGGGACCACCCCACTGCCATCACGGCTTCCGTTAAATTGCCCGGTTTAAAGGGAATCCCTGCCGCCGAAAACGCGGTCGCAAACGGAGGATGGAGATGCGTAACACCATGAATTTCGGATCCTCCCGGTAGATTCTCAAATGCATCTTCATCTCTGAGGAAGGTTTCCCCTCTGTCAGCACTCTGCCGTCCAGCGATACCTTCACCATCATATCGTCCGTCATATACCCTTTGGAGACACCGGAGGGAGTAATCAGAATCGTATCCGCTGAAATCCTGCAGCTGATATTGCCGTCATTGGCCGCAACATAGGCACGCTCATAAGAACGCCTTCCCAGGTCTGTCAGTACGCTCCTGGCTTCTTTTCTGTCATATACCCCATACTTACTGCCCTCCTATTTCTATTACAGCCTTATTTCTTCTGAATCGTCCAATCAGCTCAATGGTGAACTGGATCATATAACCATTTACCAGCATGGAGACCACCGTGGCGCCTCCCAGCTTTCCTCCCAGAAGAAAACCGGTGATGGAAAGCAATATATCGATGGTTATTCTTGTCACATTGACATTCTTTTAAGCTTTCCGGATAAATACATCATCATGGCATCCATTCCTGCCTCGCCAAGCCCCGCCGCCACATACGTTCCGATCCCCACACCCCATGAGAATCAGACCGGCCAGCAGGCACAAAAGGCGTCCCGCCGCAGTTCCTCCTCCCGTACAGATCACCGGGAAAACCACTTGATAAATGCACCTACCAGCACGCTATTTAAGATAGAACCGATTCCGATCCGTTTCCTGTCGATAAAGAACAGAAGGATAATGATGGAAATCATCAGCACCTGGGATGTGGTCCCCAGAGACAGGTGCAGAACGCGTCCCAGTCCCGCCTGAAACAGTGACAGCGGGTCCAGTCCAAAGTCTGCCTGGACAAACAGATCAATGCTGGCTCCCATCATCATGGAACCAACGATGACCATCAGAATTTCTTTCCATTTTTTAATCATATCGTGTCCTCATCGCGCAATAGCTTCGCCGCAGCGCCGTCTGATGGCGGCTTCGGCGTCCGGATATCCGGCGCACAGCGTTTTCATATCACCATGTTCGTAATCCTCCGGCAGATACGCCGGGGCCATCGTCGTTCCCGCCAGACAGTATTTCCGCCGTGAGCCACAACCGACCCCTGCCATACGCCTGCCGGAACACGAAACTGCGGGACTTCCCCATCAGACAGACGTGTCCCCAGAACTTTGATCTCCGATGTTCCATCCGGATACAGGAGAAGAAGCTCCAGCCCATCCCCATATAGTAATGGTAGATTTCATCGGTTTTCAGCCTGTGCATATGGGAAAAGGAGTGTTCCGTCAAAGATAGTAGATGGAGCTGTAAGACTCCCTTCCCGCAGCGTCCTTCTCACCGGCATAGAGATACCGGTACATGCCGCCTTCTCCAGTGAGCGGTACGAGTTTCAGTTTCTCAATTATAGATTCTATCATTCGACCACAACCCACTTTCCATCCGAATCCGCACTCTCAAGCATCGCATTACAGAGCTTCACAATATCCCTTCCCTCAAAAAAGGTAGGATAAACCGGTGCTTCCGACACACAGCCCCGCTTTACATCATCATAAAAGCTGTCCACAAGACTTCGGAAGGTATCCATAAAACCGTTGCCAAACCGAAGATCTCCGAGTTCACACCGCTTCCCTTGACAGCCGTGTTCAGGATATTGTTGTCCTCTGAATTCCACCACAGATTCTTCTCTTTCTCCTGTCACCTCCAGGGTGATCCGGTTGATTCTGCCCTGGGGACACTTCTGATAAGAGCACCGTTCCGATCGCTCCGTTGTCAAATTTTAAATTAATGGCTGCCGCATCTTCGGAGCAGACCTCCATCGTCTCCGTCCGTTTTCCATCTCCGGAATCCGGATACATGATACGGTCTTCCATACCGGTTCGGTAAAAACGCCCGAAGTTGGCGGAAAGCGCCTTCACCTTCCGGCCGGAAATATACTGGGCTATGTCAAACCAGTGTGTTCCGATCTCCGTCACTGCGCGCATCCGGCCTGCCAGAACAGGATTGTAGCGCCAGTCAACAGGCGCAGGAAATGCATTGAACTCCTGCAAATAGTTACCGTGGATCACATTCACACGGGCCGAATTCTTCCGATTCCACCAGTTTTCTTGCCTTCTGACATGCCATATGGAATCTTACGTTAAAATTAATTGCGCAGACCACTCCGCACTCTTTCGCACGCCTGGCCAGTTCCTCCGCCTGGCTGTCCTCAAAGCACAGAGGTTTTTCGCACAGCACGTTCTTCTTATGGTCCAGTAGCTCCATAACCATATCGTAATGGAGGTTCGGCGGTTGTGCACACATGGACGGTTTGTAATCATCATCCGAAAAGAATGGAAGAATCCGTTCCCCACTTTTTCAATGGAGAATTCTTCGGCAAATGCCTTTGCCCCTTCTCCTCACTGACATCGACGATAGCTCCTATTAAAATTCCGCTGGCCTTCAGCGCTTCCGCATGGTATGGGCAATGTTGCCGGCTCCCCAGATTCCTGTCTTCATATGATTCTCCCTCCTTATAATACTTCCACCTTAATAATACTTTCCAGCGCAATTGTAATCTCATCTTCCACGGCCTTCGCCATCTTCTCCGGATAGTGATCAAACTTCCTCGGAGCCTACGAATTCGAAGCATGGGCCATCTGCCGCCACAATACAGCCGGCTTTTATCCCTCTCACCGAAGCAATAACGAAGAGAACGGACGCTTCATTTTTCCATCGCCAGAACTCCTGCTTCCGAAAACAGCCGGTTATTTGAGCCAGGCATCAGACCGGTATAGAACGGACAACCCGATGTCGTGATGATTCCGGTTCTCGCTTCGGATTAATTTCTTTTGCCGCTTCCTGCATGGCCGCTACTACATCCATAGACGCAACTGCAGGATAGAAATCGGAATGAACTGTGGCGTAATTCCATCATCCCGGCACGCGGCCGTGGCGATAATCAGTGCTCCCTGGGGCATATCTTTCTGTAAAGTCCCACAGGTTCCAACACGGATAATAACTTTTTGCTCCGCCCAGAATCAGTCCTTCAAAGCTTACAGAGGCTCCGTTTCCCCCCACGCCATGGGATGATACAGTCACAGGCACTCCCTTGTAGGTTCCATTAAATGTCCAGTATTCCCGGCTCTTTGCCACTACTTCTACATGATCCAGCCGTTTTGATATCTTTTCCGCCCGGGCGGGATCACCGCAGGATGACTCTCTTGCAATTTTGTTATAGGGAATATCTATAATTGGTACAATCTTCTCCACTTTTTTATCTTCCTTTCTTATCAGGCCCTGCTGCTCTTCTCTTATCATTCATTTTTTTATAGAGTAGATTACAAGTACAATTACTGTTACTATATACGGAATGGTGCTGACCAGCTCGTCGGAATTCCATATTCTGCGTTCCCGGATTGACCGCGAAGGCATCTGCAACTAACCCGAACAGCAGGCAGACAAGCAGTGTCGGCACCGGTTTGTTGCCTCCCAGCGAGGCGGGCGGCAATCGCAATGAAGCCTCTGCCTGCCGTCATATCTTTTACAAAGTACGATACGTAACCCATAGACATGTAAGCGCCCCCCCATAGCTGCCAGCATGCCGCTGATTGCCAGAGCAATATATTTCACCTGCAGCACATGCACGCCCACAGACTCCAGCGCTTCCGGATTCTCGCCGCAGCTTCTGATATGAAGCCCCCAGAGAGGTCTTATATAAGAATATACTGAGTACAATGATCAGCAAGACAGCCACATATGTCAGTACATTGTGCCCGGACACCACAGTTCCCAGGACCGGAATATCCTTAATCACAGGAATATTCACCTGAGGAAGCACACCGCTCTTTTAAAGACGAAGATATCCCTTTCTCCCCTACCGCCAGATACAAAAGAAATACGGTTCCTCCAGCGGCCGTCAGGTTATAGGCAATGCCTGTGACGGTCGGATCTGTTTTTAGCTTAGTAACAATAAAGCACATTAAAATTCCCAGCAATGCGCCTACGACAACGGCCGCCGTAAAGCCGAGAAATGCATTGCCTCCAAACGCAGCGCTGGCTACTACGCCAATCAGGGCGCAGGTCAGCATCATTCCCTCAATTCCAATGTTTGTAACACCTGCTAAATCCGCTACCAGATAAGACATGGACGCATACAGAATCGGTGTCGTCATGCGGATGATCGAAAACAGGAAGCTGACCGATGTAACAATCTCCAATATTTTCATTTTGCTCCTCCTCTATGCGTCAGCCGCTTCTCTCGTCATTTTCACAGTCAGTTTCTTCTTATATCCGGCAAGGAAACCGGTAGCTGCAATCAGGATAATGATCACGCCCTGTATGATGGACACCACTTCATTCTGCACATCGGTTCCACGGCTCATGATATCGGATCCGATTCTTAAATAAGCAAGAAGAAACGCTCAACCGGAACAAACTTCGGGTTATTTCTCGCAATGATAGCGATGATCAGACCATCCCAGCCATATCCTGGACCGCCACTCCCAGTTAAAACGCTGCTGTGATCCCATCATATAGGCTGCTCCGCCCAGACCGGCAATGGCTCCTCCAATAATCTGGGACAGGAGTATCGTCCCCTGTCACCCGATGCCAGAATACTTCGCAAAGTTTTTGTTCTCCCCACATGCGGATGGCATATCCCCATTTTGTATGGTACAGGAACAGCCATGCAGCAATCACAAGCGACCACCGCGATCACAAGTCCGAAATGGATACCTCTGGTAAATTCAAACAGCCTTGCCGTCTTCGCAAATTTCAGGGAAGCTTTACGTGTGTGCTCTTTGGGTCCTTCATATAAGTCTTTAAGAGGAAATCACCAATATAGAAGGTAATGTAGTTTAACATCAGAGGAAACAATTTCTGTTTGCCTCAAAACTTCAGTTTTAAAAATCGCTGGCAGAAAATGCGATCAGTGCTCCGGCGGCAAGTCCTGCAAAACAGGGCTGTAAAAGCATGAATTCAGGTCCCATCTTAAGCAGGGTCGCCGCCAGGCAGCCGCAAGACCTCCACAGAACATTCCTTCCACTGCAAGGTTGTAAACCTTCGTCTGGAGAATGAATGTAACCGCCAGTCCCGTGAACAGCAGCGGAGTCATAAGCTCAATAATATTGGCAATATAACGAAATGAAGTAAGCGGAGCCACAAAGAACTTATAGATGGCCTCCAAAGGCTGACTGCTCACCAAAAGATAATTACCACCGCGAATACAACGGCACCTGACAGCCAGAAGGGTTCTTAAC
>VOFI01003597.1_pt1 | contig 31150 bp, 74 predicted proteins | sample 5384131 | NCBI WGS metagenome assembly VOFI01 (sample SAMN12384728, study PRJNA508395) | human gut metagenome | isolation source: healthy gut H | host: Homo sapiens
ATCAGTTTTAAATTTATCTTTATCATCTTGACTAGTGAAAATAATAGTTTTATTTTAGTTTCATATAACTTATTAATAAGTTCTTTCTGTACTATTCAAGGTACGCATATAAAAAACTAAGTAAAGCAGCAAGATTATCATAATTGAAATTATTAAATCCATACAAGTCACGAATAATATTTCCATTAGAATCTTTTATAATATCTAGTCCTATTAATATAACCTATCATAGAAAGTAATTGATCATCTATATCTGTTATATAAAACTTATATTTTTCAACAGTTTTAAGACGAGCCTTGTTTTCTTCAAATAGATAGTTTTGAACCAAAGGAATAGGGTTTATTATCAGCATTAACACAATCTTTAAATACTTTAAGATAACTATTAATACTAAATTAAAAAGTACAGAAAAGAAATTTCTTAAAAACTTCAACATCATAAGCTATGTACAATTAATCATTTATATAATTTAACTATAGTTATTTTATTTTGATTAAACCCACTAATATCATCAAAGCAAAACGTTGTTTAAATACATGTGATAAAGATTGCTGTCCGGCTGGATGTTGTAGGCGCTGCCCACCTCCGCCGCCTCCAGCTCCCCAGCGCCGTCCCGGCCGCGCCGATGGTCACCGCTGAGAGCAGCACGAACTCCAGTCCCTCCGCCGTGAGGAAGACGGTCCCGGCGTTGACCACTGTCCCCCGCCTTTCCCGTCAGTGTCACGGAACACCGGGCCTTCGTCCCCTCCCTTCGGGTCAGGTTGAAGTAGTCGCCCCCACCAGGTCCAGGAAGCGCCCGCTGCTCTCGTCCACGAACAGCATGGACAGCACCCGGGCAGGGCCTTGTAGAGCCGGCTCACCGCCTGGCACAGGGGGCCCACCGTGGCGTCGGCATAGCTGCCCGCCATGGAGGACACGCCGGTGGCCGGTTCGATCTCCGCCAGTGTCTCCTTTTTCAGGTTTTCCGTGGTCCGGTCCTCAAACATAGATGGTCTCCTTTCCGTAAACTGTGCTCAGCGCCACCTGCATGCAGGGTGGAGCCCTCAAACCGCTTGTCCTGCACCCGGGCCTCCCGGATATGGGGGACACCAGCAGGGCCTCCGTCACATACCGCTCCGCCTCGCTCCGCTTGGTGTCCGCCTGATAGGGCTGCCCGGTCAGCGCCTCCAGCTCGCAGCCATAGGACCAGGAGAAGTGGCTGAACCGGTACCGCGCCGTATCCACCGCCTCCAGGCCCAGCCCTTCACCGCCTCCAGGCCGGAGACCAGCACCGGCTCCCCGGACCACACCGGCACCCCTGGCGTCATAGTCCATCCGCATCGTCGGTGTACAGGGCAGCCCCCGGTCGTCCCTCAGCGGCATGGAATACATGGGAAACAGGCTCACAGCGCCACCACCTTGCAGATCAGATAATAGGTTTGCAGGTCCTCCGTCAGCATCACCACGATGTCCCCTTCTTCAGCGCGAACTCCAGCCGCTTCAGGTCCTGTTTGTCCATGCTGGCCTCCCTGGCTGTCAGGCCGCCGCCGGTGACGCTCCCCAGCTGGGGGCGCATCCCGGCGCCGGGCAGGTCACCGGCCGGACAGCGTGCCGCTGAGCTGGAAGAACCGGCCCGTCCCGCCGTCCAGCGACACCTGGTAGGTGTAGTCCCGCTTCAGCGTCTCATTGATCCAGATGTCCTCCCGGTCCAGCTCCAGCCCGTTGCAGGCCACCTTCAGCCCCTCCTGGCTGCCCGCCAGCACCGTTCCCAGAAAGAACTGCGCCGGCCGCTGCACCTGGCTGACCAGGCCCGCCATCACCGACATCATCCCATCCACGCTCTCGTCCAGACTCTTCACGTCGTCGTCGCAACCTCCATATCCCTCGCTTCCGCCTTCCGGCGAAAAGCTTACTCATTCGGTGCTCGTCGTCGTCGCAAACTTCGCTTTGCTCCGCCCGCCTCTCGGCGGGCATCCTGCTCCGCTGCGTTGCTCCCTCCTCTCCGGGGCAAACCCGCTCCGCTGGGCTTTGCCCCGGTGGCGGCTGCGCCGCCTGGGGAATCAGGGGGCAAGCCCCTATTCCCTCAAAGGGCGGGTGGGCGGGCACTCACATCTCCCTCCCCGCGCTCACCTTGTTCATCGTATTCCGGTAATTCAGCTTGAACTTCCCCAGGTGCTGGCCATTTTTCCAGGTGGGTGTCCCCGTCCACCCAGAACAGGCCGCTCACGCCGCTGCCGGTGTCCCGGAGGATCACCGCCTCCCCGCAGATCAGCTCCATGGGCGGGGACAGCACCTCCACCGTCAGATTCTGCTGGAGGCATTGTCCTCCAGCACGGCTCTCGCCTCTGCCGCCGCGTCCTTCCCCCCTTCCGCTGGGTCACCACCCGCTGGAGCGTCCCGTTGCGCCGCTGGAGGCGCCGTCCTCCACACACCGCAGCAGCCCCCGTTCTCCGAGTAGATGGCCACCCTTGGTTGCACAGACCGGGATGTCCCAGGTTGGTCACCCCCATGGTCGGGCGATTCCAGGCTGGCTGCGCCGGGCTTTGCCAGCACCTCCAGCGCCTCTCCGGTGAAGCGCACCAGATACCGCTCCCCATTCCGCCCCCGCCATGTGTACAGGGTAGCGATGATCTGATCCAGCGCCACCCCCTGGGAACTTCCGCCCCAGGGCGATCCCTCGTGGACGCCAGCCGTCCCACCTGGATGCCCTGGTCGGCGCAGATGCGGTCCGGGGGCCGCCTGCCTCCGGCGTGGCCCGGGTGAATTTTGTACCACCCCTGGTTCCCCGCCAGGAAGCGGCCGCCATCCAGGGCAGACAGATTGACGATGGAGGACTGGGTGCTGGTGGTGGCGGTGACCAGCTGGCCGGTGAACCTCTTGTCTACCTCCCCTCCCGGAAAATCAGAGCAGCCCCCTCATCCAGCCTCCGGCGGCTCCACGCTGCCGTCTCTGGGCACCGCCAGGGCCGCTGACAGCTCCCGGGCCACCTGATTTTTCGACCCCGTCCAGCTGATGCTCTGCACCAGCTCCGTCACGTCCCGGTATCCACTCCCCGCCCGGCTCCACCAGCAGCAGCTGATAGGCATAGTTCCCCCACGCTCCGCACCCTCTTTCTAATAAAAAACTTCTTTTCCCCCTTGACGAATACACACTCAATGTATAATAATATCAAGAGGTGAGACAATGAAGCGTCGGGATCTGATCAAGCTCCTTGAAAAACGGCTGACTTTCAAACGGGCGGGCGGAAATCATGACGTCTACGTCAAAGGCAATGAAAGGGAAGCTGTGGAGCGGCACCGAGAAATTCCAGAAGCACTTGCACAGGCTATTATCCGGAGGCGGGGGCTGAAAATAAGTCCCCCGCCTCAGCAAAAATGGGAGGAAGAACTATGACTGTTGTGTATCCTGTGGTGTTTACCCCCATGGAGGAAGGCGGCTATCTGGCCTATGTTCCGGACTTAAAAATCAACACCCAGGGCGAGGATCTGGCCCAGGCCATTCTCATGGCCCGGACGCGATCGGGGTGATCGGCCTGGATATCGAGGACGACGGCGACCCGCTGCCTGTCCCCTCCAAGTCGGTCCCGCATCAGGATAACGAGATCGTTTCCCTGGTAGATGTCGATTTGGCCGCATACCGCCGCGCGCATGATATGCGGACCGTGCGGCTGTGTCACCCTGCCCAGCTACCTGAACGAGCTCGGGGAAAAAGGCCGGTCTCAACTTCTCCCAGGTCCTCCAGGATGGTCTCCGCCAGCGCCTGGGGGTCCAGTGATTTCTCCTCTGTCAGGGAGGTCTTTCTATGTTCCACAAAATAAAAACTGTCTCCCCCGCTCCCAGATTTCCGCCTGCTGGTTTCCTTTGCGGAGGGCCCCTCCAAGACCTATGAGGTGTCCCCTCTCTTCCAGCGCGTCCCCGCACTGGCCGCCCTCCGGGACACGCCCGGCCTGTTCCAGCAGGTCCGTGTAGATCCCGGCGGATACGGCATCTCCTGGAATGACGAATTGGACCTGGATGCCTGAGCTCTGGGCCCACGGCCAGCCGGCCTCACCGCCGGCACAAACTCCGTTCTGATTGTCCCCGCCGGCCCCGCTCACGGGGCCGGCGGGTCTTCTTGCGCCGGTGGCGGCTCCGCCGCCCGGGGCGTGGGCAGAGCCCCCACACCTTCAAAAGGGTGGTTATTTATTACCTAGGTTTTCCGCCGTAGCATTGAAACACTGGTGGCTATGTCAAAAGCAACTAATTCCATCGCCTCACTCAGTTTCTTCCGATGATCTTCGCCGGATAACCGTTCATACATCTCCCCCAGTACTGTCAAAGCAGCACTTTCTCTTGAAATCGCAGATACTCTTTCTCGTACCAGAGTTCCCGGTAGGTGGGCCTTCTGCTCCGCTCCTCTCATTCGGAAGTAGCTCCGCACCAGCTCCCGCTGCACGACCCACGCCAGCTCGTCCGTAAAGGATTTGACCAGCATCAGGTATCCGGTCTCTGTCAGAAGTGTTATGCTTCCAGGTGCGCCGCCTTGCGGACGCTTTTATCCCAAGCGTCCGTATTTCGGACGGCTGGGTAATAGAAAAAAGAAGTCTGTCCCGTCAATAAAGTGTCTACGATTTTCATTAAAGCGCTTCCGTGCTGTCCCCTCCGGCCTGCCATGTACCTGGTCAATGTCCCGAAACGTCACTACCCGCTGCCCCTGATATTCCTTTATGGCGATATTCTGCCCTCGGATGGACATAAGCTCATTCATGTAAACTCCTCCTGTTGCATTCCCCCGCTCCCTGTGCTATACTGAAGCTGGAGGCTGATTTTGGTGGGCCGGGGTCCCCCGGCCCGGTCCAGTCATCTGGGCCATGCGCTATCAGCGCGTTCCGCAGAGTGCCAAAGGCGTTGCCCTTGTACCACCACAGTCCATTGCGGTACACCATGCGTCTCACCTCCCTGCCCCGGTGTTGCGAGCGCCGGGCTTTTATTTGTCTCGGGTCATTCCCTGACAATCGCGATTATACACCTGTTTTGTGTGTTTGTATATTGATTTTATACACATATTTCAGGTGTTTGTTTTTGTGCAATTTATGCACTTGTTTTGTGTGCCTATTTGCGCTACACTGTAATTATATAAGGAGGGATTCATATGTCGATACGCTATAAACTGGATGTCCTAGAGGCATTAAAAGCAGTTGGGTACACACAAACATATAGGCTTCGCCAAGAGAAACTGATGGGTGAGCTAGTGATACAGCAAATTAGGGACGGCACCATCGTCTCATGGAAAACCATAGACACTATTTGCTGTTTGCTTAACTGTCAGCCCGGTGATATTGTGGAATATATAAATCCTGATGACAGGTAATCGGACGAAGTTATCTGCACGAAAACACTCACCTCCATTGACAAACTTCATTTCTCTGGATTCCCAGAGGGGGACGCTTAGGCGTCCTCTTTTTGCCTCTTCGACAAATACTCCGCCGCTCGGGGCGTGGGGGCCCTTTTACCCGCTCCGCCTGGGTCATGGTTTGGTGGGCGGCTGCGCCGCCTGGGGTCATAGGGGGGCGCAGCCCCTGTCCTCAAAAGGGCGGGTGGGCGGGCATTTCATCCCAACACCCACCCCTGCGTCACCGGGTCCCACGTGGTGCCGATCTCCTCCGCCAGCGCCGTGCTCCGGCTGTCCGCTGCCGCCGCCGGCAGGTCATCCGCCGCAGGCACCGTCAGCACCTGGCCGGGTAGATCAGATTGGGGTTGGTGATGGCCGGGTTGGCCGCCGCCAGCCGCTTATATTGGGCCCCGCTGCCATAAAACTTCTGCGCGATGCTCCACAGGCAGTCCCCGGACTCCACCGTGTAGGTCCGCGCCGATGCCGCCCCTGTCCGGGTGTCCCGGTCTGTCTGGGCCCCGCTGCCGGACACCGCCAGCACCGGCGTCTCGGCTTGCGCCATTGGCGCATGACAATGGTCACATACAGGTCGTTGGTCCCGTCCTGCTCCCCCCTGGGTGATCTCCTCCAGGATGACCGGGCGTTGACGGAGGTCCCCGATACGATCCACCGCAGCTTCGCTGCCTTTGTCGCTCCAGACCTCCAGATCATACAGATACTCATAGGGCGCCGCCCGGGCGCCCGGCACACAGAAGGGGTACAGCTGTGCCGGGAGCAGGACATCCTCCAGAGTACAGTCCCCATCTTCACGCCCCCGGCAGGGTCTCTCCCAGCTGGTCCAGCCGCACCGGTCTCCACCGCGTTGGGATGCCGCCAGAAATATTTCGCGGGTGTCACCGGCAGCACCAGCTCCTTCCCGGTGGCCTCCTCCAAAAAGACATGATCTCAGCACGTCGTCGTCGCACCTCCATATCCCTCGCTTCCGCCTTCCGGCGAAAGCTCACTCATTCCGGTGCTCGTCCTCTCCAAACCGGACCCGCTTCGCTGGGCTCCGGTTTGGCATCCGCTCTATTCCGTTGCTCGTCCTTCCCGGGACAACCCCATCTCCGTTGGGCTTTGCCCCGGTGGGCGGCTCCGCCGCACGGGGTGCGGGGTCTCGCCCTCTCCCTGCCCCAGGGCGGCACAGCCGCCTGCAGGGCCAGATCATAGGGGGCGAAGCCCCTTATTCCTCAAAAAGGGCGGGCGGGTGGGCTTTCAACCTCTGTTCCCTCCCTGATACTTCAGCATCATCCGGTCCACGATGACCTCCGCCACCTCCTCGGCGGTCATGTTCCCGCCAAAGCTGTTGTTGCTCACCGTCACCTGGATGACGGTCTCCCCCCTGCCCTGGCCGTCAGTCGTCCGCTCTGTCAGCCCCGTGTTTCCTGGGGGCCAGCAGCGCCCAGTCCGTGGCCGCGGCCTTCTCCGGCGCGGCGTCCCGGCCACTCAGGATGCCGGCCCATCCCTGGTCCTGGTTCCTGGCCTCCCGGGCGGTCAGCACCCGCTCGCCCGCGTGGAGCAAGGGCGGGATAGTTGTCATAGGGCACCCGTTCCAGCCCGAAGGCGTTGGAGTGAACGGTCCCTTTCCGTGGGGTCCAGTCCACTGAATCCCATGGCGATGGGGCTGTAATTGGCGGAGTCCGGGTCCGTATAGTCTCCGCTGTCCTCGATGCCGGAATATCCCTCCCCTTCGTCCGCTCCTGGGCCAGTCCATAGGCCGCTGTGGATGCCTCCAGAGCCGCCGTGTTCTCCCCGCAGGGCATCCAGGGACTGCCTCTCCGCGTCCTGGACCGCCTTGTACTGGTCGCTGGCCTCATAGGCCGCCTCCGCCATGGCCTGGGCGGTGGTGGTCAGCTCCTCCATCTCCAGCGCCGCCTCCCGGTCTCCCGTGGCCTGGTAGCGGGCGTCGGCCCGGCTGAAGGCGGTCCGCATCTCCCGGAGCTGTTCCCGGTCCTCCTGGCTGAACAGGGTGATCTCCTCCCCAGCAGCACCGCGGACAGGGCCTCCCGGGTGTACTGCTCCGCCAGGTTCTCCCGGAAGGCGTCATTCTCCCCGGTGATCCGGTTCAGGTTCTGCATCACCGCCCCCAGGTCTCCGCCGTATGCGCCGATCTCGGCCTCCAGCCCCCGGCTCCGGGTGGCGTTGTACCCCTCGCCGTAAGCGTTGCTGACCTCTGTCATGGTGTCAGACAGGGTGGAGGTCAGGCCGCTGAAGGTCTCCGCCATCAATTTCATAGAGCCGTCGTAGTTTTTTTCAAGGCCCTCTTGCAATGATATCAACGGCCTCTCGCCCACTAATGTCCCGCCTGTGATCATGCTGCGAATATCGCCCTCATCTTTTTCCAAGTGCAGAAGACAACATTCCAATGACATCAACACCACGATCTTGGAACATATTGATCTCACCGAGCTGGGCAAGGTCTGTGGACTGCATCCGTGCGAGGGCTGTTGCCATCCATTTCATATCTGCGGCACTTGCGCCCACTGCACTGCCTGCATCACCTATTCCGCGCATCAGTGCTATCATCCTATCCGGAGCGTCACTGAATCCAGTGGCTAAGGCCAATGACATACCGGTCAGATCTGCATACTCAAAAAGCGTCTCCGCCGCCAGTCCCCGCAAATTGTTTAAGTAAGCATCGCCCGTCCCTCTCCCAGCAGCTTCTCAAAAGCGATGGCATCCAGCTCCGCTGGGCCGCCGTGCCGCTTCCGGTGCTCTGGGTCTCCTGGCGCTCCGCCTTCTGGGTGTCATACAGGCCGGTGTAGTAGTCGATGAAGGCATCGTCCCGGGCCCCCATGGCCTGTGCCCCCACCGGAGGCCAGCCCCAGGGCCCCGCCCAGGGCGGCTCCAATGGCCGTGCCCATGGGGCCCGCCAGCGAGCCCATCGCCGCCCCTGCCGGCCGCCCCGCTCAGGGCGCCGGAGAACAGGGAGCCCGCCTCACTGCCCAGGGGTGGACCCCACCAGGAAGTTGGCCCACGCCCGGCCGTATCCCCCCGCCATGTCCAGCAGGCCAGCCCTTCCCAGGGGCGGACAGCACACCCGCACTCCCGGAGGTCTCTGCCCGGTTGTCCGCCTTGCTGATGGCCCCTCGGCGTCCAGCAGGGTCCTTCGTCGTCTGCCGGGCCTGCTTGCTGACAAGATCCAACTGCGCGCGGACATTCTCATAATTCTGATTTGCCCGTTCAAAAATCCCCGCCCGGGCGGCCTCGCGCGCCGCCTCTGTGGCCGACTCGCCCAGTTCCTCAAACGCCTTTTTGGTCCGCGCCAGCTCTGCCTGCGTGTTCTTCAGGTCCACATTTTTCAGCTGCATCTTGGTATTTTGTCAGCAGATCCAGCGTCTTTGCAGCTGTTCGGCGTCCTGCTTGGTGGAGGTGATCGCGTTTTCATCTTCACCACAGACTCAGACAAGTTATCCGTCACACTGAAGGCAATGCTGGCGTCCGTGCTCCTGTCCATCAGATCCCCCCTCCTCCCGCCGTTTATGGTCGATCAGCAGCGCGCACACCACCGCCCGTTCCCCCGGAGGACGCCGAAGGAAGTCCCCGGGAAAACGCCGTGCTCCACCAGCAGCCGCTGGGCGGCGGCCAGGTCTGCGCGCCTGGTCAGTTTTTCCAGGTCCTCCACGGCGGCGTGGATGGCCGCCCCCATCAGCTGGTCCGCCGGCAGGGGGACCACACTGCCCACACTGTACCCGTGGAGCAGGTCGATGGTCCGGCAGATCTTCTCCACCTCTCCCTTCCGGAGCAGCCTTTTCAGCCCGTCCGCCGGCGTGGCGCATTTCATTTTCTCCTTGTACCACTCCGCCTGCTTCAGCTCCGGGTGGTTGGTCACACTGGCCAGGATCAGATGGATCTGTGCGTCCTGCTCCCGGCTCAGCCTCACCAGCTTGTCATAGGGCAGCTCTCTCAGCTCCAAAACGATGCCCAGCCGCGGCAGCTTCACCGCCGAGGTCTCCGGCTCAAGCTCCGGGAGATCCAGCAGGCTGTTGATGATGTCTGTCTTCTTTGTGGTGCTCATAGTGCCTCCCTTACTCCGCTTCGATCAGGTCCAGCAGCTCATACCGGCTGAAGGTGAAGGGGGCCGTGATGCTCCCCACCGTGGCCGCCTTCCAGTCGGCAAGAGTAAGGTCGTCAAGGACACGTTATAGACCGCCACCCGCTCGGCTCCCCAGCCGTCCGGGTCCCGCAGTTTGGGATCACCGTACACCGCACATCGATCCCATCCTGGATTCCAGACTCTCGCTGGACAAATCCACTGTCCACATGGTGCAGGGTCGAGGCTGCCTGTCCCCTTCCCTGCTGGCGGCTTTGGTGTCCTCCATGAACTGGCCGCACAGATTGATGGTCGTTTTTTTTTTCCTACCTTAGCCTGGGCAGCAGAACACTCTGCGACCTTCTCTCCATCCACCCATGCCTCGCCCCAGGTGCCATTGATGACTCGCTTCGCACTGTCAATGGTCCGTGCCATATCCTCTCAACGCCCTTTCCACTTACGCCGCGCCCGGCAGGCTCAGGGCGCTGAACAGCACCTCGAAGTCCTCCATGGCGTCCACCAGCCACCCGCCGCACCGCAGGAACACCCAGGAGCCGGTCTGATACGCCAGCACCTGCTGGCGGGTCAGGTCAGCCACCTCCACGCCCTGGGACTTCAAATAGTTCAGCTGCCGGTCATAGTCGATCTCGCAGAAGCTCTCTCCCGGGCTCAGCACCTCGGCCCTCTCCAGATAGTGCAGATACTCCAGGATGTACGCCACCAGCAGCTGCTTGTTGTCGTAGGTGTTGGGGTACTGTCCCAGGTAAGAGTCCTCAATGGTGGTCCGCAGGAAGTACGTGATGAGGTCCATCCCCCTCCACGATCTTCACCTTCCGCCAGTCCTCGTTTCCGTTGACCGGGATGGTGGTCAGGCTGTTCACCGCCCGGGCGATCTTGGCCTTCTGGCCGTCGTGCAGCAGGATCAGCTTGCCCGCGTTGATGGCCGTGGTCTGCTCCGTCTCGCTCCGGGCCGTCACCGCCGTCAGCTCCGGCAGGGCGGCGTAGGTGGCCGACATGCCCATGGGGGATGCCGGCAAAAGATCCCGGCAAACCTGGCGCAGTATTTTGCCGCCGTCAGGCTGCCGGAGGCGTCCTTCATCCCCGTCTCGTCCACCTCGATGATACCCATGTCATCGCTCCCGGTGGTCTGGAAGGGCCGGACCAGCTTCACCGTCCGATAGGCCGCCCGCTGGGCCTTGACCCACTCGTTCAGCACCTCCAGCTCGTCCTCTGTCACATCCGCCGGTCCCGCCAGATAGTCCACCGACACCGATTCCAGCAGCTTCAGCCCGCCCTCCAGGGCGGTGGTGTCCTCTGTCCCGGTGGCGATCACCACTAGATAGACCAGGCTGGGGGGTCCCCGGTCGCTGCCCTCAAAGGCCAGCTTCACCAGGGCCTGGTTGTCCACCCCCAGCTCTGTGGGGATCATGGTGTCGCTCACCAGCTTGTGCAGCCCCTGGGCCTTGGCATCCCGCACGATCATCCCCACATAGCCCTTTTTGGCCCGGTTGGCCGTGGCCTGAGCCGCCTTCTCAAAGGCGATCTTCAGCTTGGGAAGTCCAATGCTTGTTGCGCTCATATTCTCATTCCTTTCTCTCGTCGTCCTCGTCGTCGCAAACTCCATATCCTTCGCTTTCTGCCTTCCGGCGAAAGCTCACTCATTCCGTTGCTCGTCTTCTCCCAACGGCGACCGCTCCGCTGGGTCGCCGTCGGGCCCCGCCCTGCCCCAGGGCGGCAAAGCCGCCACCCGCAGGGGGGGTGGGGGCAGAGCCCCCACACCTTCAAAAGGGCGGGTGGGCGGGCTTTTAATCCATTTTGATCTCAAAGTCCATCATCAGCGGCACCCCGCTCTCACTCTCCGCTGCCGTGTCCTCATCCACATAGCCCGGTCTGGCATCGAACCAGGATGCCCGGAAACCGACATATGCCTCTCCTGGTCCAGGCGCTTCTGCGGAGACACCGACCATAATGTGCCGGTCTCCCACCGAAACAGCAGGCCCCCGAACTGACGCAGCACCTTGTTTTGCTTTCCGCCCGCAGCGCCTCCGTGCTCTCCACCGTGTAGGCGTCTGTTGCGGCGTACAGCGTCAGCTCTGCCGAAAAGTCCCATCGGACCAGGCCGGCATTGGCGTCCGTATAACCGGCCTTGACCACATACAGGAAGCCGGATGGGCGCTTGAAGTCCGAAGGGCAGAAATCCCGGTAGAGCATCCGCTCCGGCCAGAGCTCGGAAATGCGGTCCGCGATGGCCTCCATCAGATCCTCATAGGTCACAGCGATCCCTCCAGTCCTCTCACGATCAGCTCCATCAGGGCATCCACTTCCTCCTGCCCCATTTCATCCACATCCTGGCGCACCGCCTGGTAAAACCATTTTCCGGGGACGGCCGCCTTGCGATATCGGGGGCGGTATCCCTTTCCCCTCGTGGGCCTCCGTGGCGGTGTCCCCCTCAATGGCGTTCGTGACGTACCCCACCGCATACCGCTTTCCGCTCTTTGTGGTCTGGTAGGTGTCGGCCTTGGCCCGACGGCCACATAGCCCCCCTTCGTTCCCATATGGGGGCCTGCCATCCGGCCACCTTGCTGCCGCCGATCTTCCTCTGGACATCCAGCAGCAGGTACCGCCACATCTGCTCCAGTGCTTTCCCGCTTCCCGTCCGGGAACTGCTTCCCAGCAGCCGGTCCCAGCTCTCCACCAGCCGGTCCAGGCCGCTGGTATCCACCGTCTGGGCCATCACACATCCCCCCGAAAGACGATCTCATACTCATTTTTGTATGGGTCCAGCACATGGCAGGCCGTCACGTTGTACACTGCCTTCGCCGGTCCCTCCTGTACCGTTACCAGGTCTCCGCTCTTCAGGACGATCATCTTCGGCACCACCAGGACATAGCTGGCATCGGTCTCTGCATGGGTCTCCTCCCGCTCATATCTGACATACTTACTCTGTCAGCACCCCGGGAAGGTCTGGCGCATGGTCTCCCGGGTCTCAGGCCGTCCGGCCTCCCCCACGGTGTCCTCTGTCCGTGTGGCCAGACAGGTCACTGGTCTCCACCAGCGCCGCCTGCACCCGCAGGTGCAGCCGCCCCTCCGGCAGGACAGCGGTCAAAAAACAGATGCCGCCCCCCAGAGGATGGCCTGGTGGAGGGTCAGCGGCTGGCGGCGGAGCACCAGCCCGCTCCCCGGGCCCCAATGCCCACGGAGGAAAACAGGTTCTTTTTTTACCGTGTTCAGTTCCACCTGTCCCCGCGCTTTTCGCACGCTCTCCCAGGTCCAGACACCGTTCGGGCCTTCCTTCAGCTCCATCACCTCAAGCTGCCCCCGCAGCTTCCCGGCGTCAATGCTCGGGTCATCGTGACACCACCCTCTCGTCGTCGTCGCAAACTTCGTTCTCTGCTCGCCCGCCTCCCGGCGGGCATTCCTCTCCCTGCCCCAGGGCGGCAAAGCCGCCCGCAGGGCCTGGGGCGTGGGGCTGTGCCCCCCACATTCAAAGGGCGGGTGGGCGGGCTTTCAAATCCCTTCCGACAGCTTCAGCTGGGTCAGCTTTCTCCGAAAGACCGGATTGTCCTGGAGTTTCCCGGCATCGAACTGCGCACCCCGCTGATCATATTCGTCCAGCACCATGGCCAGCATCACGCTCAGCCATAGAGCCAGCCGTCCGGCGTTCTCCGGGCCGGGGCGGGTCACCCCCCCCCTTCAGATAGCTCTCGGCGCTGTCCCACGCCTGATCCAGCACCAGCAGGTCCGCCTCCTCCGGCTCCGGCTCCTGGCAATAGGCCAGCACCCGGCCCCTGAACTCCTCCGGGATGGCCATCTCATACCACCAGGGTCATGCCATTGGCCGGGGGGCAGATACATCCCATCCGCTGCGGCCAGCACCCCGCACACCACCGCCGCCGCGGCGTCGTGCTGGAGCTTGACCGCCACATACCGGCCGTTGAGCGGAGACACCTGATAGCTCACCGCCACCACCTGGGGCTCCGTCCCCACCGGGTCCGTAAATACCGCGGCCTCCCCCACTGCCTTGGCGCCGCTCCCGGAGGCGTCATCAGCCGCCATCAGCGTCACCGTCAGGCTCTTTCCCTTTCCCAGGGCGGCGGCAGAGATCAGAAAGGCCACTTCCTCCGTCCCGGAGGCGTCCACATATCCCGTGGTCTTCTCCGTGGATGCCTCCACAGACAGGGGGGCAAACACGTTTGCAAAGGCCAGCTTCTCAAAAATGCGCTTCATTGACGCTCCTCCTTACTTCGGTCCGCCAGCGCCACAAAGGGGCTGCGGGTCTTGGTGCTGTTCTTGATGGTCAGGGGCTTGCTCACCTTGGGCGCGCCGTTGCACCGGAACACCATGCGGAAGCAGTTCTGGTCCGTCAAGAACTCCACGTGGATGGACCAGTCCTGTTTCGCCGTACCCTTGGTCAGCAGGATGTACATATAGGGGTCCACCAGCAGGATGTCGCCCTTGCTGCCCAGGGCGGAGCAGCTGTCCTCAAACAGCACCGGCTTGTTGAGCACCCGCTGGGTGTCGAAGTTGCCCAGGCCGCCCTCGGGGTTCCACAGGAACTTGGCCGCCTCGCCGCTCTGGATGGCCAGATAGGGCAGCTGCTCCTCCACATCGGGGTGCATCAGCCACACCAGCCGGTCCCGGTTCCTGGGCATGGCCCTGGCCTGCATCTTGATGGCGTTGGCCCCGGTGAAGGTGCCCGCCCCCTGGCTGGTCTCCTTATCCACCGCCAGCAGCGCCTTGGTGTGGAGCAGGCCCAGGGGCTTGCCCGCCCCGTCCCCGGAGATGACGCTCTCCGTCAGCAGCCGGTCCGCCGCCAGGGTGAAGGCATTTCCGAAGAAGCCGGTCATAAAAGCCGCGTCGGTGAGCATCTCGTCGGTGGCGTAGGCAAAGCCCATCATCTTCTCCAGGTCCATCTTCATTTCCCGGAAGGAGGGCTTGCTTGCCGCCACGGTGCCCGCCTCGCTGGCCCAGTACATCTGCACCCCGCCGAATACCGACTTGCTCACGTCGGTCTCGTCTACGCTCAACCACCGCATAGCGTTGGCCGCACTGGAGCAGGTGTAGCGGTCCAGCCGGTTGAGCAGGGGCTCTGCCGCACCGCACTCTCCAGGATCTGCCCGGCGAAGTCCGTCTGGATCAGGAAGCCGCCGTCCGCGCCAGTGCCCTCGTTAGCCGCCCAGGGCCGCATTGTTCACCTGCTGGAGCCGCTTGTCCTCAATGTGGTTCTTGCGGAAGTCGCAGATGGCCTTCAGCTGCTCCCCCAGGGAGGCGAAGGGCTTGGGGCGTCCTTCCCGCCGTCCCGGGGCTTGCCCCGCGCCGTCGTGCAGCACGCCGTCATAGACGGAGTCGGCGCCCCCTCACGGCTGGCCTTGGCCAGGGCCTCCAGCCCGGCAATCTGCTTGTTGATGGCCTCCATCTGGTCCGCCAGGGCGGTGGCATCGTCCAGCTTGTCCTCCTCCACCAGCTTGGCGGCCTGGTCCTTCAGGTCCTTTTCCGGGCCCGAAGCTCGGTGATCTTCTCCATGTAGTCCATATTGTTCTCCTTTCTCATCGTGCATGTTTTCTTGTATGCCAGCCCTGAGACGGCACAGCCGCCCGCAGGGCCAGGGGATATAGGGGCTCAGGCCCCCTATTCCGCTTCTATGCCCCAGGGCGGCAAAGCCGCCCGCAGGGCTCGCTCTGGGGTCATAGGGGCTCCGCCCCCTATTCCTCAAATGGGTGGGTGGGCGGGCTTAAAATCGCTCCAGCACCCTGAGCCGTGCCAGGATGCGCTCCGCCTGTTCCTTCCGGGCCGCCTCGGCCCTGCTGTCCCGCCACGTGGGACTGATAGCCCTCCCGCATGGCCTGGGTCAGCCGGATGCGGCTGCCGGCCGCGGCCACAAAGGCCGCCGGGTCCGCCACCTCCGCCCCCGCCCCCACGATCTCGTCGATCAGGCCGTACTCCCGTGCCTGGGTCGGTGTGATGAAAATATCCCGGTCCATCAGGGAGATCAGTTCCTCCTGGCTCCTGATCCCCTCCCGGGCCCTGCCCGGGCGGTGTAAACCTCCAGGATGCAGTCCCGGGCGTTGCGCAGGGCCCTCCGCGGACCGGCGCATGGCCCGGTAGTCCCCTTCGGCCCCGCCGCTGGGGTTGTGGTAGCACAGCAGGGCCCCCGGCTCGCTCTGGATGGTCTGGCACCCTGTGGCCGCCAGAGTGGCCGCCGAGGCTCCGTAGCCCTGAAACAGGGCCGTGGTCCTGCCCTGGTAGCGCCGGAGCATGGACCGGATCTCCAAGCCCACCGTCATGTCCCCGCCGGGGGAGTTGACCAGCAGGGTCACGTCCTCGCCCCCCGCCGCCTCCAGGGCGGCCTGGATGTCCATGGGGGCCGTGATATCCCGCCAGCCCCAGAAGCGGAGCACGTCGGCGCTGTCGTTGTCCCACAGCTCCCCCCGCAGTGCGATATCAGGCATTGCTTTCCTCTCCTTTTCAGCACGGACTCCAGGGAGCCCAGATTTTTGGTCACCAGGAATCGCTTGCCCAGTCCGTTCGGGATGGGGTTCTTCTCCTCCTTGACCCGGCACTCGTCTGGAGTGAACACAGCATTTTGAATCATCTTCTAGAAATTGGCCCGGGTGGTGGGGTCGGCCCGCAGCAGGGCCTCCACATTGCCGTGGACATAGACCCCCGCGTGCTCCTGGGGCAGGGGCAGCTTGTAGCTGTCCTCGCTCTCCCACTGCACCACATAGGGCAGCAGGGTGTCCGTCACATAGTTGAGCCGCTGCTGGGCGTTGCTGTCGTAGCTCCTTGCCCGTCTGCAGCATATGCTTGGGGATGCCGGTAAAGCGGCTGATCTCCTCCACGCTGAACTTCCGGTCTCGATGAACTGGGCATCGCTCTGGCTGATCCCCAGCGGGGTGAACTTCATGTCGTGGTCCAGCACCGCCACGGCAAAGGCGTCGTCCGTCGCGTAGGCCTGGAACTGCGATTTCACCTTCTGGCGGGTCTCCGGGCTGGCATCAGAGTTGATCTCCACGATGCCGGACAGCCTCGCCCCGTTCTGGTAGAACTTCTTTCCGTACCGCTGGGTCATGGCGTCCAGGGCGATGGACTCCCGGGCCAGGTCCAGCAGTCCCCGGCCCCGGATGCCGTCATAGGTCTCGAAGAACAGGAGGGACAGCTCATAGTTGGAAAAGGTCCGCCGCACCCGTCCACGTTGTAGTCATACCAGTATCGCCCCGTCTCCCGGTCCTTTCCGGATGGCGCAGCAGTCGCTGGGCAGGGGGATGCGCTGGACCACCGGCCGCCGGGCCCCTGCCGGTTCCACCGCCCCGAAGCCGTGCCAGAAAGCGTTGGACATGACGACCTTCCGCAGCATGAAGGGGGGACATGTAATCTTGGGCCGAATTTTCAGCACCCGGATCAGCTCTGGGTATCCACCGCCACCCGCTCCTCCCCCTCCTTGCGGTAGAGCCCGAGGGGATCAGCCCGAAGGATTGGTCAGATGCGGTGGGCCGCCGCCACCGGGGACAGCCGCTCCGCGCCGCTCTGGCGGTGTCCGGCTCCTCGCCGGAGAAGAAGGCGCTGCGGAGGGCCTGCGTCCCCAGGACAGGCGCTCCCCAGGGATGCCCTGGGCCGCCCCACGGATCTGGCCAGCATCATGTTCCGCCACCTCCCCGGGCCCGGGCGATCACCAGGGCATAGGCCACCAGGCACGTCCCGGCCACCGCCAGGGCCGCCGGCCGCCCCCATGCCTCCCAGGCCGCCCGGACGAAGCACCCGCAACCCGCCAGGAGCAGCAGATCGTCCAGCTACAGGGCCAGCCCATGGCCAACCGTCTCAGCATTTTCATTTCAAATTCCCCAATCCTCGGATAAAATGTGCTCGTTGATATCGCTCGCTCCCTGCCTCACCAGCGCCACGGCCACACAGATGATCCACGCCACCGTAGTGTCGATGCGTCCGATGCTCCGCTGCTTGTGGGGCCGGATGTTCTCGTTGATATCCGCATAGCAGCAGCACGTTTCGAAGTTCCACCGGGCACAGGTGTTGTGCTCGTGGAGCATCTGGTGGGCACGGATCAGCCGCTCTATCTCCTTCATGGCCGGGGACAGGTTCTTCATGTCCTGGGGGATCTCCACCACCGGGATATGCGCGCTCCATGAGCCGGGGCGTCAGCGTGCGGGACAGGTAGGGGTCCACGCCCAGGGTGTCCAGCTGGAACTCCTCCGCCCAGCGGCCACCGTCTCCTCCACCATGGAGAAGTCCACCATATCCCGGGGCACAGCTCCAGGAAGCCCGCCCGGGCCCAGTCCCGGTATGGGACGTGATCCCGCTGCTCCGCCTCCAGGGTCCCGTCCTCCGGCCGCCAGGCCCAAAACAGGGACCACCCAGCTCTCCAGCCCGCCTGGGGCGGGAAGAGAAGGGCCAGGGCCGTCAAGTCGGTGGTGGTGGACAGGTCCAGCCCGCCGTAGCACTTTTCCCCTCAGATACTCCCCGTACCGCCGCCCGCCGCTCCGGCGCGCTGAGCACCTTCCACTCCGGCCGGTTAAACTGGGTCTTGTCGTAGATGGTCACCGGCACCCAGCCCACCGCCTTGACGCTGATCCACTGATTGAGCCGCAGCCATCGGAACAGCTTTTTCCGCCGCCGGGCTCTTTTTTTTGGCTGCCTGGGCCTCCAGCCGAAGCGCCCGCAGCGTCAGATGCTTCCCCAGGGACGGGTTGCACCGGTACCACAGCGCCTCGTCCCAGATGTCCACCCGGTCCAGGTCGTCCGGGTCGTCCCCAAACATGGCAGTCAGGCCGTACAGCACAGGCAGCCAGTTGCTCTCGTCCCGCTCCAGCAGGGCCGCCTGGGCCCGGGGGAGGTCGTCCTCCTCCGCCCTCCGCAGGAGAGCACCTGTCGGGGTCACCCCCTCCGCCAGGATGCGGCGCAGCTGCCGGGCGTCCCGGATGGCCACCGCCCGCTCGTGGATCTCCCAGCCGATGCTGTGCCGGTCCGGGTCGTCGCCCGCAGTGGTCAGCACGATCCAAACCGGCTGGTCGTGGGCGGCTCCGGCCGCGCCGGTCATCACGTCCCACAGCTTCCGGTCAGGCTGGGCGGAGCTCGTCGAAGATCACGCAGCTGGGCTTGTAGCCGTGCTTGGAGTAGGACTCCGAGGAGAGCACCTGCATCAGCCCCACGCTGACCCAGCGCAGGCCGCCGTTCTCCGCCTTCACCTGCCGCCGGTATTCGATCTTTTTCTGGGACCGGATGATCTTCAGCGCTCCGCGGGCGATCAGCTTGGCCGTCCAGGGGCGGTCTCCAGCATGAACACCGCCGCCCGGAACACAATGCCGGCGTTTTCCTTGTCCGCCGCGCAGATATAGACCTCCGCGTTCAGCTTCTCCGTCCCCAAACAGGTGATAGATCCCCAAAGCGGCGGACAGCTCGCTCTTTCCGTTCTTTTTGGGGATCTCCAGGTAGAGATATTGATACTTCCTCAGCAGCCGGCCGCTTTCCTCGTCCTGCTCCATGGTGGAGTAGAACTCCATCAGCGTCTCCCGCTGCCACTCATACAGCCGGAAGGGCTTCCCCGTGTCCGTAGTGGGCAGGCGCTCCACAAAGTCGCACACAAAGCGCCCGCTCTCTTCGTCCCGCTCCTCCATGGCTCAGCCCCCGCCGCCCTGGCCTGCCTGGCCTTCAGCGCGCGGGTGAACTCGTCTTCCTCGCCCTCGTCCTTGGCCGCGTTGGCCAGCACCTCCGGCACCACCAGCCGGCACCGGGAGGAGATGGACAGCCCCATCACCTCGGCGCACTGCCGGCACTGCCGGGAAATAGGAGCTCTGGACAGCCGTCCACTCCTTAGCCAGCTTCGTCCCTGGCCCGGATGGCGGCGGAGGCCAGCCTGTCCGACCGGAGCCACCGCTCCCGGGCTACCAGGAACTGGCCCAGCACATCCCGGTCCAGCTCCGTGTAAAGGCCGGCCTGGCGCAGGATCTCCCCCGATCTCCCGGAACTCAGCGTGGAACTTCTTCCCCAGCCACCGGGGCGGCTCCGCCCGGTCCGGCGGCTGCACATGGACCCTCCTGGTCCCTGCGCTGGTCCTCCTCCGTCTGGGAAAAATGCTTTTTCTCCCCTGGCCTTCACCAGATCCGTGGGCTGTCTCGGTCCCGGCATCCCGCATCACCTCCCTGCTCCTATGCCGCCGTCAGTTCTTCCGCCCGGTCCGCCACCCGCTCCATGCCCGCCAGGCAGTCGCCGTGGTAGAGCTGTATCTGCCGCTTGATCGTTTCTCGATCCATCACTTTCGCCTCCCATCTCATGGGGAAATTTTTCGCGCAGCGGGATGCCTGCGGTCTTGCACACTTTCACGCAGACTTTTTTGACCCGGGGGGGAGGGTCTGAGGCCGAAGGCCTCCCTGCGCCGGATAGGCGCATGCCCAGCCGCGCGCCTGCGCCCAAGCGTCCCGCCATGTCTCCCGTGCAGTGCTCAAAAAAAGCCCCCCGTTTTCCGCTGCTCCAAGGCCGTCTTGCGGTCATGACAGGACTTGCACAGGCTCTGGTGGTTGGCCGGGTCGATGAACAGCGGCCAGCTCCCCCGGTGCGGCTTGATGTGGTCCACTACCGTGGCCCGGATACGGTCACCACGCTTGGCGCACTCGCGGCAGAACGGCTCCCGCAGAAGCTGTGCCGGGCGGAGATCATCTGTCCAGATGGACAGGCTGTACCAGCCGTGGTACTCCGCCGAGGTCCGGCGGGGCGCTTTCTGGGGCTTGTGCTTGGGGCAGTACGCCCTCCCGGGTCAGGGCGGCGCACCCCGGGTGTCGGCATGGCCGGAGCGGCTTTAAGGCCACGGGCTATCACCTCCGGACAAAACAAAAAGCGCCCAAGCCACGACACCCTATCGGGTCATCATTGGCTCAGGCGCTGGTCTCTGTGGACTCTGGCTCAGGCGCATCGATATTCACAACGCTCTCCTGTCCGCAGCGTTTGCACTTCCGGGGCAGGTTTCGGGCGGTCGTGTCTGCGCGGACCTTCAGGAGTTTCCCCGTTGGCACACCGGGCAGATCACCCATCCATCCCTCATGCTGAGTTTACCACAACACACGTTCGATTGCAAATCTTTTTGCCCCCTTCTTCTGAAAATTTAAAGAGAATATACTTACCCCCGAGACTGAAAAGAATAGAAAAGCCTATTCTTTTTTTCCGTCTGCGCCGCCGCTTGCTCCTGGCCCGTCTCCGGTCCGGCTGGTAGGGCAGCATATATTTGATCCAGGCAAATTCGCCGTATCCATTGCGGACAGGTCCCTCATTTTGCAGGATCACGGCCTCGGGCGGAGCCGTCAGCGTCACATAGTCCGGGACCGTCTCAGTCTCCGGCTCTGTCCGGGCCATCCCCAGAGAGGGCGTCCAGGTCCGCTCCCCCACCTGCGGGTGCGCCCCACTCTCGGGGCTCCTTGGTGAGATAGCTGGCCAGGTCCTCGTAGGTGTGGCCCTGATCGAACTCCAGCCGCCGCACCTCTACGTTGTCTCCATAGATCCAGAGCCGGCGGATCTCCTCCAGGTCCTCTCCGGTGCTGTTGACCACCAGATGGTGGTGGAGCCGGCCGCCAGGACATCCACCTTCTGTCACATAAATATAGTGGAGCAGCTGTCCTCGGGGCTTTCTGGCCTTCCGCAGTTTGGAGAGGAACGACCGTATTCGCCGGATGGCCGCCTCCCGGTCCTCCGGCAGGTGCGTATCATCATAGGTCAGGGTAATGAACAGGTCCCCGTTGTCAAAATTGGCCGCCAGAGTCCGTTCCAGCTTCTGGAATGAGGTCCTGGCGTTCAGCTTATCCCGGGCGGCGGTAGATGCCCGCTGCTTCTGGGTCCGGGCCGGGGCGAGTCTCCGGCGGCGGCCGTGGTGTAGACCACCGCGCACACGAGGCGGCCGGCCCGGACCTGCTTCAAGGTCTTACTCACTGGCGGCCCCCTTTCCCTCCAGCTCGTCCAGCGCCCGGCCAATCTCCCGCCACTCCTTGATGGTCGGGGAGGCATTGCCGGTCAGGATGTCCCGGAGCAGGTCGTCCGTGATGCCAAACGTACATTTATCAGAGATCCGGCGCAGACAGCCCAGCCCATTGGCCCCCGGAACAGCTGGAGCCGTTCAAAGATCCGCCGCTTCTCCGCAGCGTTTCTCCCTGTGCATTGCGGACTGGACGGTTCCGGCTCCTCCGGCACCGGCGGCTCCTCCCCAGCACCACCAGGCATCCACCCAAGCTGCTCCACACAGTAGGTCACATCCTTGCCCAGCACCAGGATTCCTTGGGCAATGGACTCCAGCACATACCGCCGGTAATTCTGGAGCGAGCGCACCTCATTCTGGATGGGCAGCCGGATCACCAGGACGGAGCCCGGCTCTCTCACTCGATCCGGCAAAACCGCTTCATGATCCATTCTTGTCCCTGCTCCCTTCCCTCTTTTGTCCGTGTTTCCCCGTGGCCCAGCAGATCCTCCGTTGCCAGGTCTGCCTGACCATTCCGACCTCCGGCTGGATCATTGATCTGATCTACCAGCTCCTCCATGTCCGTCAGCTTGGCCAGGGCCCCATACACCCTCGGCGGCAGTGCCGCCAGCTGCGTCCACGGCACCCCCGGAGCCCCCAGCTCCCGTCCTTAGTCTTATATGTCAGTCGCGCCATTTTGATCTCCTCCGTTTCCAATGTATTTAACCATGCCCACCTCTCCCTCCGGCGGGCAGTTGACCCGCATGGTGTTTTTAGTTTCTGCCGCTTCAGTTGAAACCGCTTCTTGCAGTACATACAGGTTTCCTTGCGGTTTCCATCCCAAATTACAGGGACCTTTCCGCCGCAGTAAGGACATACCTGATAGCCAATCACAGGTTTATTTGCCATCAGCTTCTACCTCCGTAGTGCGGCCTCTGCTGGGCACATACAACATGGTTTCCCATCACCACTTGACGGAGGATTGAATCTGCAAAATGTACACGGTGAAATGCCCTCCTTGTCCGCCGGGGCCAGTTCGCGGAGGCGGTCAAGCCCCGTTGCCCCAATCTGGCGGATCATTTCTGTCAGATCTTCTCTGGCTCGTTCCGCCTGCTCCAGAGCGTGGGCCATGGCGGAATAGTCGCAAGGCTCCAGGCCCGTGTCCTCGTAGGCGGCGAGGCGGTCACAGACATCTTTATTCATTTGTCCATATAGGTGGGGCTTAAAACACGCCCTGCCATCAGCTAATCTTCGGGTCAGTCGCTTCATGTCAGACCTCCTCGTGCCAATTTTGTAATGCATGTTTTAGGGTCTCATTCTCCCGCTTCATCTGATCCAACTCGGTCTCTTGTTCTTTCAGAAGTTTGTCCCGCCGTTCCAATTCTGTGGCCTGCTGAGCAATCAGTTTTGATTTCTGCTCCAGTTCGGCCCGCAACTTCTCGTTTTCGGCCTGGAGCGTGGAGAAGGCGGTGGCGGCGTCAGCAAAAAAGCCCTTGTATGGCAGCCGTAATTTGTTCGGTCGCAGTGATCTGCCTACCAACGCAGCTGCTCAATCAGCTTCTCAATGTCCATCAGGTGTCCTCCTCTGCTGGCTGCTTCATCCACTTCAATGCAGCTTGCTTGCACCCTTCATAAAGCGGAATGTTTGGATAAGCACAGATGTAATTGCATACTCCGTCTTTTTCATGCTCACAACACTTACAAAAGTCAGCTCTGAGGAAAATGTCCGCCAACTCCTCGTCGCTCATGGCCCGGATTTTATCTGCGTTTGTCATGTGGTGTCCTCCTCTCCCTCCGGCTCATCCAGCGGCTCATAAAACGCGCAATGAGCCATGTTCCCCTCCCCGGCAACGGCACAAATATCTCCATCCATGTCAAACACCCGGGAGATCTTCACATATTTCAGACTGCACCCAAAGCACGGGCTTCCATCCTTGTTCCGCCACTTCCGCAGAGGGCGCTTAGAGCGGTGTTTGCAGATCATAGAGCATATCAGGTCAGCCATAGCAATGCTCCTCTCCCTCCGGCGGGCGGCGGTAAAATTTTGCCCCCTAAAGTTTCTACGGCGGATTCATAACTTGACCATCCGCAACCATCAATCAGCGATACAGCACCCCATCTTTGCGTCCCAACTAATGCCCAATGACCGCATTGATTCCCAGTGTCTGAGGGGAAAGTCATGTAAACTGGCTCCCCATCCATCTTCCGCAGTTCCTCCATCGTCAGCGGCTCGTTCGGCGGGGTGAGGGTGGGTTGACGCAAGGTCAAATTTGCAGCAACTTGTGGAGAAACGGCTTTTGTGAGCGCCAATGTACCGCATTTCTCGCAGGCAATCAAATGCAGCCTATCTTCGCAGTAATATGTCATAAGAGGGCCACCGCAACGGCGGCATTTTCCATCTACCTGAAAGCCTCGCCCTTTTGGTTCATCATAGAGCTTGTGGCACAGCTTATCGAGGTACGTTGCGCCCTTCTCAATCGCCCTTGCCATCTTTCAGAGCCTCCCCATTATCCAATTTCATAAAGCACCCCCAGAACGTGCGGCTCTGTTTTCCGCTGTGATGTCCAAACAGCGGCTTTGTCCAATGGCTTTCCAGACTTCTGCCGCCGGGATGTCGTACTCCGACCACTTGAAAATAAGTACACCGTCTGGTTTCAAAACCCGCATACACTCCCTGAAAACCATTGTGGAGCATTTGGGGCCAATTATCGTCCAGTTTCCCGTACTTCTTGACAAGCCACGCCGTTTCCTTTGCGCCGGTCAGGTGGGGAGGGTCAAACACTACCAGCGGGAAACTGTTGTCCGGAAATGGCAACTCTGTGAAGTCGCACATAACATCCGGGTTAATGTCCAGCGTACAGTTACCAGCGTTTTTCCAGAGGTGATGATATTGTTCCCTGCGCTTATCGCAGTACACAGCCGCTGGATGGTGCTTGTCGAACCAGATAGACCTTGCACCGCAGGTTACGTCAAGGATTTTCTTTGTCCATGGAACTCCTCCAATCTCTATCACCATCTCCACGGCCTCGTCCGTCATGGGAGCACCCGCAGTACCCACAAAAATTTAAGAAGTTATCCGGGCTTTGCTTTCCGCACTTTGAGAAGTAAAGGTCGTCATACTCACACCGTTCGTCTACCAGACCTCGTGCTGTTCGCCCATGTCGTCAATACCCTTGACGCGGCGAAAACCACCCCCGGCGCTTATGACGCTTTACCCACTCGCCCCTCCACACCTTCTCCACCTGCTCCTAGCTGACGGGGCGGAGGGCAGAGAGGGCCAGCGTAAATGCGTCCCTGATTACCGATTTTCCAGGATACATCTCCCTGGCTGTCGTCAGAATCTCAACCGCGTCTTCCCGCGTCATCAGTCAATTCCCCCTTCCACCACATCGACACCATCTTGTCCCGGGTGAGCTTGTCCACCACCCGGCCCAGGTTCCGGCTGCCGTCCATGGCGGCCAGCCGCTCCAGGTTATGCAGCGTCTGCGCCGTCACCAGCACAGACAGCCTCCGCAGGTTCTTCTTCCGGCTCATATTGACTCCTCCTCAAAATGGCAGTTCGCCCTCATCCTCCAGCTCCGAGAACGACTCTCCGGGCTCTGGCGGCAGGCTCTCCTCCGGTGCGTTACCCTCGCTGGGGGCGGCGGCTTTGGCGCCGGCAAAATAGATATTGTCCGCCACCACCTCCGCCGCCCGCCGGCGTGTCCCATCCCGACCGGTGTAGTCCCGGATCTGGAGCCGCCCCTCTACCACAGCCTGCTGGCCGTTATGGAAATACTGCTGCACAAATTTGGCCTTGGCGTCCCAGGCCACCACGTCGATCCAGTCCGTGGCCCGCTCGCCGCTGGCCTTGTCCTTGAAATCCCGGTCCACCGCCAGGGAGAAGGAGGCCACCGGCTTGCCGCCCTGGGTGTACCGCACCTCCGGCTCATGCCCCAGCCGTCCCATGATCACGATCCTATTGAGCATCAGGGTCCTCCTTCATCCAATCCTCCCGGGCCTGCTCAAACCAGCTGCTCATTCCGCACACCGCCCAATGGCTTCCGCCAGGGCCGCAGGGCCTTGGCCATCCCCTGGGCTGCGGCCTGGTCCTCCGGCCCCGGGCCTTCAGGAGCATCCCCGCATCTTGTTGGCCAGATCCTTGCCCTGGTCAAAGAGGACTTCAAACTGGGCCACGTCCTTGTCCGCCCCCAGGGCGGCCTTTTTCTCCGCTCTGGCCTGCTCCTCCAGCTGGAGCCGGACCTGTTCCAGGGCCTCCTCTGCGTTTTTCTGCCTGGCCTCCGCCCGCTCCTTTTCGTACCGTGCCTTATCCAGCTTGGCCTGCATTATGGACACCGCCACCTGAGCTTCCTCTCGCGCCTTGTCGATGGTCGCCTGGTCCACCACGGTCTCTACAGCCACCTCCACCGGCTGCTCCTTCAGCTCGGCCAGCTGTGCCTCCAGCCTGGCCACAGCCTGTGCAGCCTGCTCCCGGTCCTCCTGCGCCCCAGACAAGCGGACATTGAGCAGCTTCATGTCCTCCTCCATCTTGGCCCGGGCCTGCTCCGCCGCAGCCGCGTCCGCCTTGGCCGCCTCGGCGGCCTGCCGGGCCTCGTCCCGGTCCCGGATGGCCTGCTCCAGCTGGCGGGCGCTCATGTCGATCACGTTGTGGTCCTCCACAAATTGCTCCCGCTCATCCGGCGGCAGGGCCAGGAGCTTCAGTGCCTTTTGGCCCCCAAATCCGCAATCGCTTGCGGATTTGAGAACGCCCGTGCCAGGCGCATGAAATTCTGAGCAGTCTTTTCAGAGTATCCCACCTTTTCGGCCAGCCAGGGCAGCCACTCTCCGTGTGGTAACATGTCCTTGGCCTCGATGAGGCACCGCCCGATGGTCAGGACAGCCTCCCCACCCCGACGCTGGGCCTCCAGAATGTCCCCGGTGATGGTCTCAATGGTCCGCCCGTCTGCCGGCGGCGCCATCGTCTGGGCGATGATCCGCCCTAGATCCGGTTTACTCATGGTCCAGCCCCTCCTTTGCCAGCAGCTCAGCCGCCCACGCCCGGTAGTCCCTGGCGGCGGAGCACCAGGGGCTCCACTGCTGGACAGCCATCCGGGCCCAGGGCTCTCCGGCACCTTGTCCGTCCTGCGGATGACGGTGTCATATACCGGCACCCGCCCGTCCTCCCGGAGATAGGCCGCCGCATCCTCCACCACCGGGGAGCGGTGCCACTGGTTGACCAGCACCCCGGCCACTCGGATCTCCGGCCGGATATACCGCAGGCTGTCGATCTGCTCCATCAGGTCGGCCACGCCGGTGGCAGAGCAGGCGTCGGACAGCACGGGGATGATGACGGCGTCGCTGGCCAGGATGGCAGACACGCAGGCGGCGGACAGGTTGGGCGGGCAGTCGATGACCATCACGTCATAGGCTCCGTCCTCTTCCACCGCCTCCCGCATGTCCCGCAGGGTCCGGTACTCCGGCCACCCTCGCCGCCGGCGGCCTCCAGGTCCAGGGCCCACAGGTCCTCCGACGCCGGGAGGACATCCAGCCCCTCCACGTCGGTATGTACCACCAGCTCGTCATAGCAGATAGCCATGCCCCGCATCAGGGCCCCCCAGCCCGTCGTACTCCCCCGTGGGAGCAGGATCTGGGTGGCGTTGGCCTGCCCGTCGCATCCACCAGCAGCACCCGCAGGTGGCAGCTGGTAGCCAGCACATAGGCCAGATTCACGGCGGTGGTGGTCTTGCCCACCCCGCCCTTGCGGTTGACGATCGCAAATGTTCTCATGGCATTAAACCTCCAGTTTTGTTTGTTCAGGAAGCGGCTCCGTTTGAAAATATTTCCGCGCCGCCTCTCTTGGATCGTTGCTTATGGCCGTGACCTTGGACACTGCCATGGAGAAGGCCAGCTCGCAGGAGCCGGTTGGGCCGTGGCGGTTCTTCTCCAGAATGACCTCCATGGGCTCCGGCTCGTACAGCGGCCTCCCTTCCGGGTTATAGTAGGCCTCCCGGTACAGGAAGATCACCCCGTCGGCGTCTTGTTCCAGGGCCCCGGTGTCCCGTAAATTGGACAACTGTGGCCGCTTGTCCTTCTGCCCCTCGCTGGCCCGGTTCAGCTGGCACAGCACCAGCACCGGGAGACGAAGGGACCGCGCCATGGTCTTCAGGTCACCGGACACCTCCGTCATGTAGTTGTACCGGTCGCTGTTGCGGTAGCTGCTCTCGCTGGGCGAGACCTTACCCACATAGTCCACCACCAGCAGGGTCAGCCCCGGCACCCGGCGGGCCAGTATCTCGATCTGCTCCACGGTGGCCCCCGGCCTCCGGTTGATGTACAGGGGGATCTGCTCCAGCTTTCCGGCCGCCTGGGCCATTTTGGCATATTCCTGTTCCGAGAGCTTGCCCATCAGCAGCCGGTTGGCTGGTATTCCGGACAGCCTCGCCACCCGCTTGGCCACCAGCTGCGCCACATCCATCTCCAGGGAGACAAACAGCACCGGCCCGGTCTTTTCTGCCACCCGGTCCGCTATGTTCAGCGCCAGAGTTGTCTTGCCCATGCCGGGGCGGGCGGCCAAAATGTACATGCCGCTGGACGAGCATCCCGCCCCCCAGGATCAGGTCGATGTCTCGGTATCCCGTGGAGACGCAGCCCTTGGATTTTCCCTGGTCCACTGCGTCCCGGTGGTTGTAGAAGGCCATCAGGGCCTCGTCCGGCCGGATGAGGTCATCCGTGACACCCTCCCGCTGGAGCTCCACAGCGTCCCGGGCCAGTCCGGCCAGGACCTCACCCTGGATCTCCTCAGGGGCCGCCTGTTCCCGGGCTCGCTGCACAGCCTGACCACCGCCCGCTTCAGCGAGTTCTGCCGGGTCAGCCTGGCATAGGCCTCCACGTTCTGGGCGGTGGGCGTGTTGTCCATCAGCCCCAGGAGATAGGGCCTTCCAGCTTGGCGCCCTGGCGCTCGGCCTCCTCCCGGATCAGCACCGAGTCGATGGGCCTGTCCTGCCGCCGTAGGGACACCGCCGCCCGGTAGATCGTTTGATGGACCGCAAGAGCCAGGTCCTCCGGCCGCAGAAGCTGCTCCACCACCGGCAGGCACCGGGGATCCACCAGGATGGAGCCGATCACCGATGACTCCGCGTCCAGCGGGCGGAGATCAGCCGTCATAGACCACCACCTCCTCCCCGTCGATCATCTCTACATGGCAGGGCCTTGCTGGGTCTCGGCTTGTCCGCAGTCCTCGCCGGAAGGGGCTTGTCCTCGTCCTCCCAGCGGCGGCCATTGAGCCAGGTGGAGGCATACGGGATTCCAATGCCCCGCTGCCACTCCTCCACTCCATGGCCCGCTTGAGTCCCAGGGCCATCTCCCGGATTAGAGCGTCGTCCGGCTTGAGCTTGTCCCAGGCCCGGATGGCCGCCTGCTTGGACTTGCCGCAGGGGTAGGCCTCCCAAAAGGCGGCGAAGCGTTCCGGCTTCCAGTCCGGAGCCTCTTTGGGCTCGTTTGACCGCTTGCGTTTCCGCGCCGGCGCTTCCCCTGGGGGGACTATAGGGGGATCTTCTCCTGTACTATTACTTGTATTATTCTCTCCGCCATTTTCACGGGGAGGTCCCTCCATTTTCACGGGACCCTCCCCGTTTTTCGGGGGGAGGGACAGACGCCCCAGGAGGTCCACAGATCCAGATTTTACGGCGCAGCACCTCGTTGGTATCCGGGTCCCGCTCTACCTCCAGCTGGATATGGCCCCGGTCCCGCAGCTGCCGGAGCAGGTCCTCCACCGCTTGGAGATGCCCAGCGTCTCGGCCAGCCTGGCATTCCAGGCCCAGCAATACTCCCTCGGCCTGGGCTAAGGCGGACAGTTGCCCCCATACAGCAGCTTTGCATTGGGGCGAAACTGTGGTCATCCCGCACCCGGGCCGGGATCACGGGAGTACAAGCTCCGATAGATCTCACCCATACTGCTGTAATCCCCCTTGTCAAACACATGTTCTCGTGGTATAATACAGATGTTCTCATGGTTGACAAACCCCTTTGTCAACTGTCCCGGACGGTTTGAGTGAGCCGTCCGGGACTTTTTATATCCCTTCATCCGTCCATCTCCGGCTCGATCAGCACCAGGGAGCCGTCTCCCCGGACCACGGCCAGCACGATCTCGCCGCCGGCCAGCCGGGCCCGGTAGTTGTAGGTGGACAGACGCTCCACCTCCCTCAGCTGCTCCGGCCCGTACAGCCCCCATCAGCTGGTCCGACACATTTGCCGGTGTCGTCATGGTCGTCATCATACTGTTCCCTCCCAAAATACACGGCGCAGGCCAGGACAAAGGCCCCAGCCGAAAGCGTCAGCATGCCCCCTCCGCGGCCTCATAGAGCCAGGGGTGTTTTTTCTTCAGTCTGGACCACATGTTTCCGCCTCCCTACCAGATCCCCTGCGCCTGGAGGCACTGGGTGACCACGCGCTGAATGTTCCGGCGGCCCTCCTCCCCTCTTCTGCGGTGTAAAGGGATCTCCCGGTGCCGAATCATGCTCCTGGAGATGCCCATCTTCGGCCCGGCGTCCGAGAATACGGTCGGTCCACCCGGACGGTCCTCCCCTGCCGGTCCTGGATCTCATGCAGGCCGCTCCATTTCGTAATCGTCAAGGGATATTCCTTGTCTCCGTTTGACTCCGTAGTCTGCGTCACCTCCACGACCAGATCGGCCTTCACAGCCTTCTCCCCGTCTATGTAGATCACTGGGGTCCCCATGGGCGGGCTGGCCTCAAAGGTGACCGACTCCGTCACCTGGACCAGATTTCCATCCTGGTCCTCCACCTGATGAGGGCCCACCCGGCGAATCACTTTGACCCGGTACTCCTTCCGGGTCACGATGTCATACCAATAGTCCATGGTCTCTGTCACTTCCACGCCGGTCACCTCCCTCGTCATGGTATTCATCGGCGCTTGTCCGTTTTCGTGCTGCTGTCACTGAACATTTGTCTTGTCCCCCTCCCCGCCCGTGGTAAAATATGGGCGGTAGGAAGGAGGTGAAACAAGGTGGATAAAGCAACAATCGAAAAAAGCCGTTGACTCGGCATTTGATTCCTGCCTTTCGGAAATCTACCCTTTGGTCAGTCAAGAGTTATATCCTGCGGCAGTTGCAAACGAATATAGTTGGTTGAGAGTAAAAAAATGTATTCGATTTACAAAATTCTGCTATTCGCAAAGCAGTAAAAAAAGCTCTGTCTGATATACTTTACAAATCTTAGTTGACCTTTGCCGCCAGCTCGTTTCTGGATCATGCCCCATCACGTATTGCAACATCTGTGGCAGGATCGCGCTTTCCAAAGTTAAAGCTGCTCTTTTTAGAGCTCAAGAAGGTGCAGCAAGTCTGTTCTGTTCCCTGAAAATACAGAGGGGAAACTGCATACACTCATAGGAGAAATATGACATGATTTTTATGGGGACCAAAAAATGAATGTAAATCAATTCCATAGAACTGCTTCACACATTGAAGAAAAGTTTTCGATTGACATTTCTTTAGAAAAATCTCAACGGGCTGCTTCCCAACCTCTGTACGGAATTAGGGATGAAAACAGAGTCGCTTACTCTCTTTGCAGGACGCAGGGGAGCCTGATCCTCCAATAGCGACCTATTTAATTACGCTTTTTAATAGTAGATCGCCTTCTTTAATAGGGGGCAATCCAAGCTCCTGTCTGATTCCGTTGGTTTGCTGGATTGGTCCCTTTTTAATTTTCTCCAGATAAGTGTTCACCATTTTCTGAGCTCGATCCCCACCTCTTCCACCCGCGCTCCCGCTCTTGTCAGCGGGCGG